>Ga0058704_10000373_pt1 | contig 23663 bp, 23 predicted proteins | sample AgamicMgSfe_FD_71363 | JGI IMG/M metagenome (GOLD analysis project Ga0058704, IMG submission 71363) | Agave microbial communities from Guanajuato, Mexico - Mg.Sf.e | ecosystem: Host-associated > Plants > Phyllosphere > Phylloplane/Leaf | place: Guanajuato, Mexico | collected 2012-05-30
GATTTCTACTTGATGCCGGACTTGAACCGGCGACCTTCAGTGTGTTAGACTGACGTGATAACCAACTACACCAATCAAGCTCAAGCTGCCATGTTCTAGCAGACAAGAGGAAGAGCAACCAGGTTCGAACTGGTTTTTAACTAATGGTTTTTTGATACAATATGTTTCCAGTCTGCTTGGAATCACTGAAGGCCGTCGCGCACCGCTTGGCCTAGCTTAGATCGAACACATATAGATGATTATACTCTACCTCTTGAGGGGGTATAGTAGTCTCAGGTAGCGAGGGGAAGATAGGATGGCGCGCGACGACACCTCTCTCAGGATGCTCGAGGGTCTGCCTCTACTACTCGCTATACAGCTCCTCCGCGTTAGCCTCGATATCGATTACATATCGAGGGGGTGCGGTGGTCTTAGGTTAGCAAGGTAGGGATACACGCGACGGCGCCCTCTCGGCTATAGAAGGCTAGACTCCATCTCTCTCGAGAGAGCACAGCACTCCTAGGTAGCAAGGGGGGAGACAGAGGCACCGGAAGACGCCTCCTCTATTAGGATGCTCGGATGGTACCCTATGCTCGAGTTCGTAGTTCTTGATAAGGCATTGGGTGCCTACGCCTAGTTCGAGTTTGCTGTTAGTGCGATCTGTGTGCTGGTGCCAATTCGAAGCTAGAGTTGCCTGGTCTCGTCACGCTTGGGCGAGGACAGTAGGTAGAGGACGATGCTCAAATGCAGAATTCGATCGAAACGGCATGCACTCGATAGCGTCTCCCATACTGCCGCATACTCTCAGGAAGACCGGGCCAGCTAGGCCTCTAGTACTGATACATATGTACATATCCCCAAGGCGGAGGCCAACGTCTAAGGCCCTGTATGCGCTATCCGAAAACCGCGATGATTACCTTGCCTGTGTCTCCGGAGTGTGAGTATCGCGCTGATGGTAATGCCATTGACCCGGCGCCGGCTTCTCCTCGAGGTCGTCCCATCTGAATCCCAGTTAGCGAGACCACTTCGTATATGGTTGTTGGGGTTGAAGACTCACACTTGGTTCTCCGCAAGCGTATCGACCAACTGCATTTCGCCTTCCGCCACCTGGATCACCTCCTCAATCAACCCAGCGCCAATCTTACCCTCCAACTCATCAATCTGCTCCGCCGTCAAGGCCGGCTCAGGCTCGATCCTTGGAATCCGGACACGCTCCGTGATCGGGTTCTCAGCCACTATCACACCATCCTGCTGCTCCCTATCCTCCTGGGCGTGCTGGTCACTGCCGTACAACAGGCGCGCTCTGAACTTCCTAGTCTCCGCGTTCTGCTCCGCGAACTTTGCTGCCTCCTGTCCTCCCGTGGATACATTCTCTTCCTGCTCCCTGATCGCGTCCTCGTCGAGCTCCTCCTCCGTCTTCACCCGCTGCTCCCCCGCATGATCCTTCCACACCACATCGAACCCCTTCTCCCCCGAAGCACTCGATGCGGGAATTTTGCGGAAAGCACCCGGGTTCGCGTCGACGATTGGTTGGATCCGCTGCTGCCATTCTTGTAGTCCGGCAGGTTTGACGGACGCGATAATGTCCATGCGGTGTTTGGTGAGCGCTTCGGTCGATTGGCGGTAGACGCTACTTTCCGGCAACTTCTTCAGTTTCTCCAGGGTTGAAGAGTAGGTGTAGAGTAGAGTGGTACGCGGCGAGGCGTGGGTTAACAGGCCGGTGATGCCGGTCGGCGCGCCAGCCTCCAGGTATTGCGCACCGCCGCGTTGGACAGAAGCCAGTAACTGGAGTGTAACCCTCATTGTGATAGATGTGCGAGGGCGCAAGGAAGACTCGGGGTGGAGATGTTCGTTCGAATGGAGTGTGAGATCAATGGCACCTTGAGCTTCGAGATCAGTGCCAAGAGCGGAGGCGCAGGGGGACGGAGGAGAGATGGCAATTGCGACAACGTGTAGAACACCCCTCCCCATTTCTACAGGTCCAAGTCTCTAAGCCTCACATTGACACTGGACTAGCGTTCGATTTCAAGATTTCCCAACCATACAGAATACCTGGCGAGGGCCTTGCCATCCACCACGCCAGCTGGCATCCTGACTGCTCACACCAAACACCACCCTCCCGGCCTTTGAGCCCCAAACCGATCCGACCATGCGCGCCTCCTCCCTTCTCGGTCTCTTCGCCCTCCCACTCACACTCGCAACGCACATAGAACGACCCGAATCCGAACTCCGCCTCGCCGTACGGCAAGAAGGCGGCGCAAGCAGCGCATCCGATCAACCTGATGGCAAGGCGACAACAAATGGCGGCGCTGGCGTTGGCACAACCTTTAACGGCAAGAATGTCCCGCCGATTAACGAACTGGAGAGCGCGACGCTGGACGAAACAATCAAGAATGGATACTGGCTGGTTGAGTTCTTCAGCCCCTACTGCGCCCATTGTACGGCGTTCGCGCCAACGTGGCAGACACTATATGAGTTCTACTACGCTCAAGATCCCGTCCCACAAACCTCCGGCAGTGGCGAGAGCGACAGCGATTTGAACTCCTTCACGAGATACTACGACTTCAAGTTTGGCAAAGTGGACTGCATCGCCAATGGGGATGCGTGCGCGGCGAAGGAAATCACGCATTTCCCGACGATCATGTTGCTCAAGGATGGGCAGATGGTGAAGAAGAATGTTGGTCAAAGGGATATGAAATTTATGTCTCATTGGGTGGAGGAGACCTTGGAGTCGATCAGGCCTGGCTCGAGACCGAAGGGTGGACCAAAGCTGCCGAAGGTCGGCGCGCACGAGGTGGCTAAGACGGCCATGCCCGAGCCTGCACCGGGGACCGACAAAGGCAAAGATCCTGCTGCCGGCAAGAAGGCGGGCGCGCAGGCCAACGAGAAGGCCGCTGTTGCGTCGAGTTCCACTGCTTCAGCCAGCAAGTCTACGGTGTCTGCTACCAAACTGGCAGAGGTTACGCCAAATCCGGCCGGCAAAAGCATGTCGTTAACGGCCGAAAACTTCCAGCGTCTGGTCACTGCCACCCACGACCCTTGGTTCATCAAGTTTTACGCTCCTTGGTGTCACCATTGTCAGGCCATGGCGCCCAACTGGCAAGGCATGGCACGGCAGACGCGCGGCAAGCTGAACATTGGAGAAGTCAATTGCGAAGTGGAGAAGAGGCTGTGCAAAGACGTCAAAGTTCGTGGTTACCCTACAATTTTATTCTTCCGTGGCGGTGAGCGCATCGAGTACGATGGCCTGCGTGGTCTCGGCGATCTCATCGATTTCGCCAACAAGGCCGTCGGTGTCGCCGATGGCGTGATGGACGTCGACGCTGCTACTTTTGAGGAACTGGAGAAGAAAGAGGAGGTCCTTTTCCTCTACTTCTACGATCACGCCACCACGAAAGAAGACTTTGCCGCTCTGGAGCGCCTAGTCATGTCCCTCATCGGCCACGCGAAACTGGTGATGACATCGGATGCGGCCCTGAGCGAACGCTTCAAGATCTCCACCTGGCCTCGTCTTCTCGTATCGAGAGACGGCAAGCCAACTTACTACACCGCCCTCTCGCCACGCGAGATGCGTGACTTCCGCCGCGTGCTCAACTGGATGCAGTCCGTCTGGCTTCCCATCGTCCCCGAGCTCACGGCCTCCAACGCCCAGGAAGTCATGGAAGGCAAGCTCGTGGTGCTCGGCATCATCTCCCGCGACCGACCGGAAGAATTCGTCTCCGCCAAACGCGAGATCAAAAACGCCGCGCTCGAGTGGATCGACAAGCAAACGCAGGCCTTCCAGCTCGAGCGGCAGGAGCTCCGCGACGCGAAGCAGCTCCGCATCGAAGAGGCCGAGGACCGCAACGACCAGCGCGCCCTGCGCGCCGCCAAGAGCATCCGCATCAACATGGACGACATCGAGCGCAAGGACGTCGGCTTCGCCTGGGTCGACGGCGTCTTCTGGGAACGCTGGCTCCGCACCACCTTCGGCACCAGCGTGCTGACCGACAACGAGCGCGTCGTCATGTACGATTACGACAACCAGCGTTATTGGGACAACACCATGACCGGCAACCCAATCGTGCCGTCCCGCACGTCCATCCTCGAGACGCTGCCGCGCGTGGTCTCCAACCCGCCCAAAATCAGCCCCAAGAGCACCACGACCGCCCTCGGCCACGTCTGGTGGGTGCTCCGCGGTCAGCTGTTCGAGCACCCTCTCGTCTCGACGGGGATTAGCATCGGCGTGTTGATCGGGGTCGTCGTGTTTGCGCGGCGGCACGCGAGGAATCTCAACGTGCTGCCTCATCTCGGCAATCTCGGCCAGGGTTACTTCAAGGTCGGCGAGAAGGGCGGTCCGATGGACGGGCTGCTGGGTGGGAATTCGGGAGGAAGTGCGCAGGGTAAGGTGGATTGATTGCGGTTGATTTCCCATGTCGTTCTGTCGTGTTATGGCGAGGCGTGCGTGGCGTTCTCTTGAGATGTGGGATTGTGTTTTCATTGCATCGGGTTGCATTTTGCGGCCTGCGTACGCGTGGGTTGTGCATGCAGGAGGTCACACTGTGTTGATATAGCGGGCGTTGCGATCTCGTTGGAAGGGAAGGGGGTTCTTGTGTATCATATGACCTTGCTTAAACGTGATGAGCTGCCATCTCGCTCGATGTCTTCTTGTTGTTGAATGCATGGCCATGCTCGTTGCATATAGAGTCGGCTGAGTTTCTCGGCGTAATACATCATCTGGAGGTATTGCTCGTGCTTTTGAAGAGTTGAAGCACGATGTAGGTCGGTCTTGGACGGCTCAGCACTACGTTACTGGCAGAGCGAGGGACTCGGGAACAGCACAAGGAGCAATCGAAGCATGGTGAACACACTCTCCAGCCTACATGGAACAAAGTGCTGTTATGTCTACAGTGGGCTTGCTCTCCACAAGTCGACGGATCATCGTCTCACAAAGACTTAACTCATGAGCGTACGTGTGAAACAAGAGAGCCATGCAGTAGGCGCGTCGCCCTCGATTGGAAATCCATACAGACAGCTCGCGCTCGAAAATCAGCGCTCCGATCCTCCCCTTTCTTTCTCAGATGCAGACAAGAACCACGCATATCCACATCCCGCTCCCAATGCGTCATACAATTCATAGCTACATTTCCCGCTCGCTCAAGCATACGTACCCAGAACGAACACCGCGCCATGCCCTCCTTCCGTCCTTTTTCTTATCACCAGGCCCATGAACATCATTTCTCTTCCTTCCCTTCTTTCACTTCCAAGCATTCAACCCAGCCCAAGGATCACCTTGACCCTGCCCCTGCCCTTGACCCTGTGACATGGCTCTCCTCGGATCAGACGCGTAGCCACCCGGTCCAGAGGGATACTGTGAGGTATGAACGGCGCTGTAGTCGGTTGAAGGTGGTGGGCCGGGCGGAGGAGGGGGAGGATGCCAGCCGGGCGGGACGCTTTGCGCGCCGTATTGAGGAGGTGAAGAGAGAGAGTGGGTTTGCTGTTGGTGGCCGAGGGCGTTGTAGGGCTGCTGTTGGTGGGGTGGAGGTGAAAAGTACTGTTGGTGTGCTGGGGGCGAGACGGGGCCGTAGGAGCTGGGGTTGTAGGAGGTGCCGTTGGTCGGTGGTTGTGGCTGTGGGGAGAAGTTTTGGTAGGCGGGGGACTGGATGCCGTTGGAAGGGTATCGCGGTGTGACCGGCGGACTGACGGCGGGGTTGTAGGCTTGATGGCCGCCGAAGCTGGGATGTTGAGGAAGCGAGGGTGGTCGGTGGGCGTTGCTCCTCAAGTCTGAATGTACTGGGGATGCCGAAGCCTGTGTCGCAGGATTGACGCTCATGCGCTCCATGAGCTCCTTCAGGCGAGCCTGCTCGCGGTCTGCCCCGCTGCCTTTCGCGGCCTCGATGGCACCCAACAGCTGTCCTCCTTCCGATCGTCTGTTCTCGACAAAGGAATCGACATTCTTCTTCAGGCTGTCCACCGTGTCTTTCATCTCGTCGTAAAACTGCTGTGCCCGGGACAAGCCAGCTTGGAGGTCAGTGTAGGCTTGGTAAACCTTCCGATATCTGCCGAGCACGGTGTTGCGTTGCCGGGAGAACGCCTCGTACTTGTTCTGCTCGGATCGGACGCGCTTGTCTTGCAGCAGATCGCCGTACGTTCGAGTCAGCTCCTTCATCAGCGATGACTGCTTATGGTTCGCTTGCAAGATGCGGTTCTGATGCGGCCGGAACTTCTCGAGCTCGGATTTGAAGAGTTGCGCCTCCTGGTTGGTAATTGCTTTCTTGTTCAGGATAAGGACGTTGCTGATGTCGTCGTTGCGCACCTACGAAAAAGTCAGTACCACCGTCGCATGTCCAAGTCGCTTGGGGCGTTTCTTACCTTATCCCTCAGATCCTTCAGCACTTGCTGCCGTTCCCGCTTCACCAACTGTAGCTTGTGCATCAACTCTTCAACCCGTTCGATTTGCTCGGCGACACTCTGTCTCGCATCATCCTCGAAGTCGTCATCGAGCAAATTGCCCTCGTCCATCCCGCCAGGACTCGCCACGCTCCTTTTCCCAGCGCCAGCCTTAATCATGGCTCGCTGATATAGAACATCCGCTTCATCCGTCTCACCAGCCGAGCGCATCTCGTCGAAATCTGACTCATACTGCCGGAACGAGCTGTAGAGTTGCGCGTCACTCGTTGATGCCTCTTCGACAGCAGACCGGTAACTCTTTGAGTCCGTCCGTAGCGTGGAAGTCAGGCGACTTGAAGGCTGCTGGGTCCATTCTGGTCCATACTTGCTCCGCATCTTCTCACATACCGACTCCTCCATATCGAGCTGTTTCGAGCAGGTTTCGAGCGTGGATAGGATGCTCTGCCTGCCCTCGCGTAGTTGCTCAAACGTTGGGCTAAAGGGGCTGTGACCGGAGAGCTCGGCACACCAATTTCGAAAATCGTTGTCAACGCCCACGCTATCTTGGTCCAGACCACCCTTCAGGATGTTGAGGCTCCCTGGTAATTTGAGGTAGTCGAGAGAGGTGGCAAGCTCATCATCCGCCGTCTCCACACGCTCTCCCTCGGCGCGGACAAGCTTCGCTTTTTCCTCGTCGTACAAGCTCGCGCTCTCCGTCACGGACATTGGCACGATTCGCTGGAAGATGTCCGGGCCGATGATGCGCTGGATGTCCTGGCCTTGATACAGTTCGCTGACGGGGATCGCTTTCGCTGCCGGTAGCTTCGGTATGCTTGGAAGGTTGCTCTCCGGCGGAACGGGTTGATGGTAGATCATGTCGTTGTCGCGGACATACTCCGTGATCAGCTCCTGGATCACGGACATGTGCCTCTTCGCCATATCGCCCAGGATCGTGCCTGTCTCGGCGCTAAGGTTGCTGTTCGATGGCACGTTGCCCGGAAATCCATTTGCCAGCCTGCTGGCTTCTTTGTTTGCGTTGAGCGCCGCTTGTAACCTGCTGATCGACTGACCGTAGCTGTTCGCCTCGTAGTCGGCAACGGCCTGGTAGTACTGCGCCACGCTGGCCATGTGATGCTGTTTGATTTGAACCGCGACCAACCACACTCGTTCGAACACCGCGTTCGACACGTTCTCCTGCACACCCTCGACGGCCTGTGCGTACAGGTACGCCGCTTGAGCCGCCAGCTTGGCAAGCAGGCCCGGCTTCTTCTTGTCCACGATTTGCTTCTCGATGAAAACCTCCTGCGCTTGCGCCAGCATGATGCTGATGAGCGTCTTGACCGTTTCCCTGCTCAGATCCGTACTCGGCGCGTGCAAGAAGTTTTCGTTGATGTAGGTGAACATTCCCGCGGAGGCCTGGAAGGAGTGGTATGCGGTCTTGAGCCCGGTATCCTCATGCCTGTTCTGGTGCGCCGCGTGGCACGACAGTACGGCGGAGATGTTGAAGATGATGCTCGCCTTCTCGTACGCCAGCGAGTACTGGCTCGTCGGCTTGTGCGTGAAGGCGTCGAACCAGGTGAAGCTGATTTTGATATGGTTTTCATCGACCGGGAACCGCAAGTCCAGCAGCTCGAGTTGTCCATAATATCGATACAGCAGATCCCTCCCTGCCGCACTGTCCTTGCCCGCCCCTCTCATATCCTGCCGTAACCGATTGAGCGTCGCACACTCTTCCGAATATCGCTCCGGGTCGTCGCCGTACGCGGTGCGAATGTGCTGCCTGAGCGGCTGGACCCAGTCGATCTCGTTCGTTTGCTTCAGCGGACTCGACAGCATGGGGATCTGCATCGAGCTGGCGCTCAGCGCTCGCGAGATGCCCGGCCGGATTGGCAACATCGTTGGTAGTTAGCTGACCCGCTCGAGTCCGCCAAACGGTTGAAGAGAAACGACTGAAACACCTCCACGTCCTAGACCCGCAACGCGTAAGCAGCAAAATTGTTATGTCCTGGCTTTTCTCACGGTATCACAAGCATTGCTGCTGATATGCGGTGGAGTTCGCCGTGTTTTACGTCTTGCGCCGGGGATGTCTAGGCAACGCGATTGTAGTCCCGAGGTTGTTGTCTTTACGCCTTAGGCACCATCCAGTCTCTGCCAATATCGTCCTGCCTCTTGTACGAGATCCGGTAGTCGAGTGTACGAGTTGTATTCATGTCGTAGATTCCATGGAGTCTTATGCGGCTCCCACTTGCAAAGATCCGGCTGCTGTCGAGTGACGAACGATCGCCTCGTGGGGCAGAAACGGGCCGCTTGCTGCACCGCGAAGCGAACAAACGAACTACATGTATCTATCTATCGTGCGCCACACCTTGCCATCACGAGTCTTCAATTGCCGCTCGTGATTCCAGACCAAGCTGCAGATGATAAAGACGTGGTCAGGACGGTCGCTCGTCGGCGGCCAATAGGTCAACTCTGAAGGCGAAACCCGACCAAACCTTGGCGCCCATTGACACACTATAGCTAACGCAGGGCGCTTAACTCGATAGCACACGAAAAGAAGGGAACTTGAGAGGAAAGAGCTTATGGTAGAAACTGGTTCGAGTTCGGCGCCAAAGGCGTGAGTAGGGTAGTATTGCTACAATAACGGCGACTGGGCTACATAAGGTACTGTACAGCTTGTCACATGCTACCAAAGTCAACGGTATGCTCAAAAGCGCCGGTAAGCAATGCATCAAGGTGAAGCTTCCCACGATCCCATCCAGAGCCATCCAACGCCAGAATGTTTCCAGTATACATACAAGTCGCGCCGCACGACACACCTCAACCAGACCCCGAAGCCTTCTTCGGCTCCTGCTCCTGCTGATCATCACCGTTCTTCTTCTTCTGCTCTTCGGTAGGTTTGTTCAAATGGTCGTGCTGGCCCGTCACCGAGTGCCACATGTTCCTCAGGAAGCCTTCGTCCTTGTGGTCGTCCGCGCTCGAACCCGGCTTTCCGGAAGTGTCCTTGGCTGTTGGCGCCTCCTTATATTGGTTGAGGTTCATGATGCGCTTGGCGCTCTTGTCGCCCATTTCGTCCGCCAGCATCTCGATGATGGTACGCTGGTTGACGGAGAGGTACTTGGGCATCTGGACCTTGAACTCGACTCTCAAATCGCCGTTGTTGCCGCGCTTGGAGCTGAGTTTGTTCATGCCCATGCCGGAGAGCGTGATCTTGTCCCCCGTGCCGGTGCCGGTGGCGACTTTGACTTTCACCTCGCCGTCCAGAGTGGGTACGCTGATCTCGCCTCCTAGGACGGCCGTGGTGAGTGGGATGGAGGCCGTGTAGAGCACGTCTGATCCGTTTCGCGCAAACTTCGCATCTGGCGCCACGCGGATGAAGACGTAGAGATCGCCCTTCTCGGATCGTGCTTTCGGGTTGGCGGCTTGTCCTGTCGGTGGGTGATCGCCTTCACCCATCACGCGTAGTCGCATGCCGTCTTCCACGCCACCTGGTATGTCCACGGTCACGGTCCGTCGTTCTCGCACGGCGCCGTTGCCCCTACAAGCCCCACATTCTCCGCCCTTCGGGATCGTCACACCCTGACCACCGCACGAGCTGCAAGTGCTTGCCATCTGGAAGCCACCCTGCATAAAGTGCACTCTGGTACCCGTCCCTTCACAAGCCTTACACTGACTCCTGCTCATGCCCTTTTTCAATCCGTTGCCGCTGCAAGTCTTGCATTGCACCAGAGGCGTAACGGCGATGTCCTTCTGCACACCCTTCGCCGCATCCATGAAGGATATATTGGTCTGCACTTCGATGTTCTCGCCTACCATAACCTCCTCTTGAAACGGACTCGCCCTGCCTCTGCCTCTTCGCGCGCCACCAGCAGCACCGCCACCAAACGCAGAGAACAGGTCCTCGAAGTTGAATTCGGCGCCAAACCCTCCTTGCCCTCCGAACCCACCGAAACCTTGCGCGCCAGAGAAGGGATTCCCCCCGCCGCCAGCACCGCCTGTAGGGTCGAAGCCGGCGCCTTGATCGAAAGCAGCAGCACCATACTGGTCATAAGCCGCCTTCTTCTTCTCATCCGTGAGAATCTCGTACGCCGCTTGCGCCTCCGCGAAGCGTTCCTTGGCTTTTGGATCCTTGTTCGTGTCCGGATGATACTTTTTGGCCAACCCATAATATGCCTTCTTGATCTCACCCCCTGATGCGCTCTTCGATACACCTAGCGCTTTATAAGGATCTTTGGTCGCGAGCGAGGCGGGAGAAGCGTGGAAGGCACGGCGCTGTATTCGTTCGTGATTCGTCGAGCTGTGAGTTGAGCACCGTGGTCGCGTGCTACGAGGACGAGATGTGCTAGGGACACCGCGGTGTCGTATGCAAGCTTGCTGTCGGTCTTGATAGGTCGGGCATGACGGTCGGCTTGCGGCTAGGATACGCAAAGGCGTGGCAGCCTTGGGTAAGAACGCAGGCGATGTTAAGCTCATCGCGCGAACAGGTCGGAGCAAGATGAATGGTGCCACACGTGATTAGGCCGGGAGGTGAGATGGTTGTGAATGAGATTTGTGCCGTTCGAGCGCGAGGAACCTTGGGAAGCGGGCGAGATCTAGAAAGTTTTTGCCGAGCTTCATCCGGATTTCGGGAACATTCGCTTGCCAACAAGTGAGGGCATCGTCTTTGCTATTCAGAAAAAGTGTAGTCGACGGTGCAATGTCGATTCTAGGGTTTGTGAGAGCTCTATACCATCCGCAATACAGTCCAAGCCATGCTGCTGAGTGGCGAGTGGGAAAGGGCTAAGTCACAAGTCGTACTCAGGATGAATACTTCTGCCTACAAAAACTCAAGCCGTCACGTTTGAGGATACAAAATGGCCATCGAGGAGTGACGAGTGGTCTTCCGGAGACCTGGTAAGACAAGCGTCGTGTGAGTGTGATTGCTGATGTACAAACGCTCGGCCAGTGGCCAGAGCTCGGAGCGCAAGCGCCCTTTCGTCTGTTTGTACAGTTCTATGTTACATAGAGCGCCATTACACATAGCCAGCCCAAGTATCTTGCTTATGAGCTTGCTGATTTTCTACCGGGTTATCGCAAGGATTAACTCTACGACTTTTTGATCACGCCGGGATACGACCGCATCCGGAATGCCTTATCTGCAATCTGGTCAGCACTTCCTGGATCTTTGCTTTCGCACAAGCCGATCGTCACGGCATTGGGCTGCTTACCTTGGTGTTTGATCTTATACACCATTTCCACGGTCACGTCGATCTCGCTTATGGCAGCGCTGTTGAAGTTCTTCCGCACCGCCAATGCGAGCTGGTCCTTGGATACTCGACGTTTGTCCTTTTTCCTGGCCATCGTCGGGCTCTGTCTGCCAATCCCAGGATTCGTGAGTAGTGCCTGGTTCAGCGGCGAGGTGAAGGCGGCCGGCGTCGACAGGTTGTGCGCAACGCGGTAGCGCTCGAGTATCTCCGACGGCGCACTATTCCATGCCATCTGGATGCAAAACACGTCAGACTCTGATCTTACACTCCAGTACGAGAGGTTGATGTGCGCTTGCACTCACTCCGCCTTGACCAGGTGCGACCACATTGCCTGCTTCTGTACTCACGAGCGCTAGCTCCTTCAAACTACTGCCATTCTGGTTCGCAGCCGACGGGCCATTCTTACTCTTTCTGGCGTGTGCCGCCGCGGCAACTTGGCGCTCACGTGCCGTCGACGCTTCTGAGCGCGAGTCTTCTTGCGTCGCCGGTTTGGACTTGGTCGGTGGCATCTCTCTATGTTCTGCTCTCAATTCGCGCTTTGTCGCAAGCCTCGCCCAGCTTGTAGGAGGGTACTTGCTTCCGTCAGGATCTGTGGCATTGTTTGGTCGAGTATGACCCGGAATCGAGGTATGTGCGCGAGGAGTCGATTGTTCGAGAAGTTGATTCCGTCGAGTCTACGGCTCTACGATATATACCTGAGGGTCAAGTCTCGACACGCGACCGGAGCTCGACTTTCAATCTACGCCATGCGCAATGACGACGCGAAGCACTGGAAGGGGTTCGTCAGCGTCGGGCCGTGGCGACGGGCCGCTCAAAGCTTGGCGTTATCAAGTCCGCCTTGCCCTCTTTCCACCGAACCACTACACATGTCGACCCGGGATATCAGAATGCGTGAATCTTCGGTACAAGAACGGGCTGGTGAACATGTCCCAAGCGATATCCTGGATGCATCAGGATTCACTCCTACTACGGCATGGCCGTTCCTTGCCATTGGAGTCGAGGGAAGCGTCTTGGGCGACAGGGAGCACAGCTATGCCAAACGAGCGTGTCAATCACTTAAGTTACTCTGTCAATATCGAGAGTCTCATAAAGTGACCATCGTTCAGAGTGAATTATTAGCCTGGCCTCATACGTTATCAGTCATGGTCACATTTAGCGTAGCGAACAGGCCGGGTAGATGATCACGTGTGGCCACTTCAATTCTCTTCTGAACATCGGAAACTTGACTCTTATCCTCTTCCGCATCTACACATCCTCGTGGTGAACTTGTGCTCGCAGGTTCACTTACGTGGAGAAGACCAAGCTAGGCTTATCGACGTGATCGAACGAGCTCATTTCGTCGTCGCAAAGACGGAGTACCTGTGGTCAACCCAAGCTACTTCCTTCGCTTCTCCGTTTGCAGAAATCGGTACTCTATTCCTCATCAGTTTGACAGAAGCGAAACTGGTTCGTTAGCTTCGTTCTATCAAAAGACCCGTCAGTTCAGCACGAGAGGGTGGTTTCTTGCGCCTTCACTGACGAACGGCTCACACCAGTAGCTTGAGCTGTATCAGCTTCGCTCGACAAACACCACCCCTGCATTCGCCACTCGCCTAAGGCATCACATCCAAGGCACTAATCATTCACTTCCGCTTCAAGCCCCACTTCGCATTCTGTCAACACTGACAAAAGCTCCACCAGCATGGCTTTCAATGCAACCACATACATCCCAAGCAGTGGAGGATACCGCATTTCACAAGCATCACTGCGGCAACGTGCTAACATGACGCGGAACGGTGTGCTCGACCCTTCGGTGCCACGGTTTCAGCCAGGTGCTTCCAAGCCACAGCAAAACGGACGCGCTGCGAGCCCACCACTGACTCTGAACATGAACTCACAAGCCTCCGGCACAAGCTCTCATCTCCAGTCCAGCTACGAGCTTGTCAAGGCGGACCGTTCGATGCACGACACGCAGGAGCAGATGGCCGAGATCAAGGATGTCGTCGGTCGTGACGCGCAGAAGCAGATCACCGAGATCAAGGCTGTCGTCGGTCGAGACCTCCAAGAACTGCACTCTCAACTCCAACACTTGCAGTACCAGATCTCGAGCGGCCAAGTCGCTACGCTCGACAAGGGGCCCAGTGTTTTGGAGGTCAACATCGCGGCGCCCGAGGCCATGGTGCAGCGTTTCGGTCCGTTCGTGACGGCAGAGGTGTATATCGAGCAGGCGGAAGCGTTCGAAGACAAGGCTGCGGAACTGAAGAAGACTGCCAAATACCTTTTGCAGAGCGCCTCCAACACTGAAGGTGGGGCGCAGATACTCCTGGGGGCTCCGAAGCCCGATCAACAGCCGTCCGCTTCAGACACTCCGATGCATGATTCAGCCCATCGCAGCCAGCTCGAGAAGGCCACGACCGCTGCTGACATCGAGGTTGTGGCTGATGAAGGAAACAAAGGCAGTACCAACAACAACACAACGGAGTGGAAGCCCATGCCCATCCGTAACATCGAAGTCATTCCAGTGACGGAGTTGACGGATACCCCAGCGACCTTCTCCTGGGAGTTCCTCAAGCTCACCTTGCAAGGCGAACAGTGGAGCCCAGGCTACTACTTCGTTCAGACCACCGACAACATCCTCCCTAGTAAATCCTACTATATCTTGGATGCCACCTACGAGCCCTTCCTGCCCTCGCAACCGGGCCACCACGGCGCCAAGCTCACCGTGTTCTTCAACAACCCTATCGATTCCGTCGCCGGCGATGTCCCGACCGAGGAGAACTTCATGCACGTTCCAGTCTTCATACGCAGCGAAAGGCAGAATGGATACGCCTACTACGGAAACTACAGCCAAAAGCGCTTTAGCGACAAGCTCGACTACGAGCGCGTCATGGCCCTCCCGGAAAAGGTCCGCCGCTACTGGGCCGAGCAACTCGCGGCGGGAGAGCGCCCGGAGTGGGTGACCAAAGAGTTGATGCAGCACTTCTGGCCTCGGCCGGAATACCTGGGTCCATTGCCGTCGGGCTCCGGTGATGACGAGAAGCGCGTGGCCAATGAGCTGAAAGCGTACGCGGAGGAGCTGATGGAATGGGAGAAGGACGCGAGGCTGAAAGCGCAGATGTTGACGTCGGAGACGCTGATGAAGGCCTTCGACGCGGCGGACTCGGCCGTGGAGCCGGGGTTGAGGATGTGGTGGGAGTACCTCGAGTGCGTAGAGTTCGACTCGGACTTCTACGAGATGCTGGTAAAGTTGAAGGATTTGCCTCTTCCCACCTCTGCGCCGAAGCGCGCGTCGAAGGCTGCGGCCGCTCCATCGACCGGGCCTACGGTGCCATCCGGCTCGGCCGACCGCACCACGGCAGTCGATGGTCTCGCTGCATCTAGTGGAGGATACGGCGCATCGTCTTCTTTTCCGAACGTTCGCACCGCGGAGCAAGTCGAAGCCAACAAATCGCCCCACGCCGCTCCCCCAGCCGGCGACCTGGACCTGGCGAAGCAGCTGAACGAGGCCTTCAAGAAAGCTGGTGGGAGGGACAGGCGTGGCGGCAAAGGCAGGGCCGAGGGTAGGATTAAGTGGTGAAGAAGTCCGCCAATTCACGAAGAGCACAATGGACGAATTGCGGGAATGAGCACACAGCGATGGATTGGGCGCAACCGAGAACAGGACGCGAGACTGGATGAGGATACCCAGCGAGGAACGGAAGCAGACTGGGAATTCGATGAATGATTCAGTTTAGTTTCTGTAGTCTCCTGCCTGCTTGGAGACAGATATGCCAGAAAAGAGGGTTTTACCCAGTCCCCAAAAAGCCCTTTGTGTTTCCCCTCAGCAAAGCATAATATAAAGATCGCGCCGAATAAACGCCCCCAACGTCCTTGTCGAGAGAGTATGCCCTTGCTGTACATGCATATGCCCATTACACACACATGTCACTCACGCCCCGGAAAAAGCAAAAGACCGCATCGAGTGGAGAAACCCTTCACAGCTGAATGCCCATCCTCCTCGGGCCCAGGTACAGCAGGCCCCCGACACCCGTCATGCCCAATCCAATCCACCACAGCCGGTCGGCGTTGATGTGGTGCACGACGTCGGTGCCTTGCTTGCCGTCGGGGAACTTCAGTTTCCAGTTAAGCGGCACTTCGGCGGCGCCGCGCTTGGCCTTTGAGGACCCTGAAGTGGCGGAAGCGGAAGCCGCGCCGGAAGATGTCGCCGTCGGGTTGAGAGTGGTCGTGGGCAGCATCTGCGGCGGCGAGTAAACGAGGTACATGGGGTTCATGGGGGAGTCGTCGAATTTGAAGAGGTCGAGGCGGGGGATACCGTGGTATGAGTCGGTGAATTGGGAGAAGGACTAGTGGGAGGTTTGTCAGTACGGAGATAGCAGTAATATGGAGACGGGCCGGGCATCAGGATAAGGAGTGATGCTGGCTGTGGTGTGGGCCACGTCTCTACTCGGACAGAGGAGGAGAAAGCCGCGCATCCACCGTGCCATCACCCTTCCCTTCCCTCTGCCATACATTTCACATACCTGAAACAGCTCAGATTGATTGTACCGTGTGTACACACTGTTTTCGCCCTGGCACGGCGAGCTCAGCAATTGCCGCCCATCGACCGCAATCGGCTTGAGGCTCAGCGAGCCGTTCGCGTTGTAGGTGTAGGTCCCGTGCTGCCACTGCATGATCGCGCTGGGACACCTGGGATTCTGTGGGTTGGCGATGGCGCGGTAGTAGGCTTCTTCGTAGTGGCCATCGTTGGTGAAGGAGTAGGAGATACCCGTGTGGGAGGGCTCGATGAGTTTTCTGTGGTACGAGGTCAGGCGCGTGGTTGTCATTGCGGTCACGGCCGACTTACTCGTTGATGGGGTCGTAGAAGCCGGGTCCCGTCAGCGTTTTGTTAGATTTGGTGGACCAGGTGCCGACGATGTTGTTGGGATATGTGCCCGTGCTCTGCGCCGCCGTGAGGGTGAGGAGAGGGAGGGCGGCGGCGAGGCTCGTGTAGAGCAGCATCGTGTCCTTCTCGTCTCGCTCAACTCTTTGGTCCGGATGTCGAAGGTCTCGGGGTGTTGGGTAGATGGCTGGTGGAAGCGAAAGGGTGGTGATGTTGTGTGTAATGTAGTTCGTAACCCTAAGGAAGCGGGAGGCGTAATCGTTGCTTGGGGACGAAGGCGTAGGGCTACTAGCGTCAAAAGCCACACGTGATCGGCAAGAAGGTGTTTCTCACATCTTTAGCCGATTGATGTTATGAACACCTCAAAAAGACAGAAAAGCTGGATCACCTGAATCGAAGTCTCATAAGAAATGCTGATGCTGTGAGATTGCAAACCATCCGTCTGACGCGAATGGGACGATGTCTTCTTCCCACTATCAACCGCTCACTCTCCGCTTCGCCACACGTTTTCACGACGAGTAAGATCCCGTGTTCACGACGATGTTTCCTCGACAATAACAGGCAAGCAACGATGGCCACATCCTCGCACGAGACCAAGGCATCATTACGCAAGACTGTCAAGCAAGAACTCTCTGCATTGCCCTACGAGGCAATATCGTCGCAATCACAAAACGCCCAGGACATCGTTCTCTCCCTACCGCAGTACAGAGATGCCCAACGGATCAGCGTCTACCTCGCCATGCCGAGCGGCGAAGCACGGACAGACACCATTGTCAAAGACGCCTTAGGCAGTGGCAAGCAAGTCTTTGTACCGTACATCTACTCACGTCACGAGGCCAGTAGCAGTGGCGGCGGCGGCGAAGGCTACAAGCCAGCCAAGCGCGCGAAAGTCATGGATATGCTCCGTCTGCGCTCAGCGGAAGAGTACGACGGGCTGAGTAGGGATTCATGGGGGATCCCGCATTTATCTCACGAGAAGATCGAGGAGCGGGAGAACGCTATGGGCGGAGTTGGGCTTTCCTTTACTGGTGACAGCAAAGAATCAGCGCGAGAACCCTCGCAAGCTTACGGCGAGGATGGAGGCACGCTGGATCTGATCGTGGTACCGGGCGTGGCATTCGACTCGGACTTGAACCGCTTGGGCCACGGTGCGGGCTTCTATGATAGCTATTTCACGCGGTCCTGCACGGAGGACGAGCGCAAAAGGCCGTTTCTCGTCGGATTGTGCTTGGCGGAGCAAGTGCTGCCGACTGGGCGAATTGCGATGCAAGAGTGGGATCGGAGGGTCGACGTTGTGGCGGTTGGTGATGGACGGCTTCTCACTTGAAAGACGAAGACACGATGAGCATGGGATGATCGAACATGTGGAGTGGCTTGGAGGGAAGCTTACTTACTTTTTGTGTAAGGGGCCCGCTATCAAAGCCATTCCAAGCAGACCCGCAGAACGCTCTGCTTGAACCCCCAAAGTCCCCTTCTGCCCACCTGCGCTGGGCTCGACGCTTATATGACCATCTGTTCTTGCTCGATATCGGATTCAGAGCCATGTCCCAGTCTCGCGCTCCGAACCGGGCGGCCATCAGTGCGAATGCCCCTCGTCTCGAGTAGTACCGTTTCCGTTGCCAGCATCACATGAAGTCGCTCAACTCAAAGCTTGAATCAAGCAGACATTATCCCCCTTCAGCAATATTTGCCCTGCATACCCTCGTCAGCCCATCTGTCGCAAACATCAGATGTCGGAAAAGCACTCACCCAATTCCCTCCGCGCATTCTCCGGTTCGGGGTCCGCCTTGGTCGCCTGCTTGACCTCCACCGCCTCGTCGATGACCAGGTTCATGAATTCGTCGAACCCTCGGATCTTGCCCTCGATGCGCACGCCCAGTTGCTCGTACAGCCAGATCTGCACCGTGCTGTGTTGTTGGAGGAGTTTGAAGATGAAGTTGATCGGGGGAAGGAGGACTTTGCGTCCGCCTCCGCCACCTGGCCGCCCGGACATGGTTGTGTGGGTTGTGTGGGTTGTGTCGGGGTGGGTGGGGGATGGTGTGGTTGGTGGTCGTAGGTTGTGGTTGAGTGAATCAGGCTCTGTGCTTGAGCGAAGGGCACTGTGGGAGGCGCAGATTGGAGTGAGGCTGGTGGTCAAGTTTCGCGTCGTTGAGTGAGAGTGGTCTGTCACGAATGCAACGATGTTGTACGTGCCTTCGCATCGCGTGAACGCGCAAAAGCTCGCAGGCGGTCCACGCCAAGACTTTTCGCCAGTGATCAATCTCGCCCACTCCAAACAAACTTGTGTTTGCCTTGTTGCACTTGTCGCTCACTGAGGTTCCAGACCTCAATACGCACAATCCTTACGGCAATTACTCAGAGGCGCAAGAGGAGCCTTGTCCATGAGCTTCAGCGCAGTTCTGCTCTGTCAACCGCTACGCCATGGACCAAAGGCTTGCTGCCTCCCATCAATTCGCACTTCTGCATCAGACTTCTCACCCGTGTCGGAGGTCCGCTACTCGCAGACCCACCGTACCTCATCATGGTGATCATGGCTACCTGGCAACTACGAGGGTGACTTTATCTGGACCCTTTGACTGGATCATCTTCCTCGCCGTTCCTGACACCTGGTCTGTCTTGGACGTCAACTCATGTCGGTGGGCGCGTACCTAGGGTCTTATGCAGGCACCAATCCATCGTACGGCCAACCCAAACGATATCGTGCTGTCAAGTCACACCACGTCACTGCATAGACGTGGCCTTACGGATTCTTCCTGGACGTGGGCCTGACATTTATGCGAAATGTCCGAGAACCCTCCGAGAGTCTCATATCGGTGTTTCCGCGTCGAAGCGCACGAGTGGAGTCCTGCCGAAGTCGTCCAGGTACAGCCGCATTCGACGAACCCGAGGGAACGCGAGGTAGTTCCTGGGGTGGCTTGGCCAAACGCAGGGCCGCTCCTTACCCTACCTACATCCCGTCTCAACTTTCTGCCCAACTCCTCGCCTTCATGGCCAGTTTCGCTCGCAATAACGCGCGTTCAGGCTGGCTGTGCGAGCTGTCAACAATAATTCAGATTCAGTCGCCATGTTCACGGTGGTATAATATTCAGTCTGTCTACTTCTCTCCTTTTTTGGTCTTCGCTTCGTCTCCGAACATTCACTCCATACTCTTCCTCTCCCAGATTTGAGCGTAAACAATATGGACAGCCCCAGCAGGAGCCCACTTCATCCAGGCGACAGCGCGTATATGGAGAGCGAAAGCGACATATATGTCCAGAGCCCGCCGCCTTACGACGATACCATCAACCTTGCGTATAGCGAGGGCGCAGAATTACAAGGTATTCATTGCTACCATGTCACGCTATATACTCATGAGTTGACAAAAGCTTGATAGACGATGGCCGAATTGAGGTCGATCTCGACTCAGGGCTGAGCAGAACATTATCGAAATTAACCGCCCTTCCGCCTCCCAGTTATGCCAGCATCCAGCCTGCCGAAAGCAATTTGTTTCGCAACACACACGATCGATATCCCGTCTGCCTCAACGTCGTCATCCAAGTAGTAGGCAGTCGCGGCGATGTCCAGCCATTCGTTGCGCTAGGGGAGGGCCTGAAATTACACGGGCATCGCGTGAGACTGGCCACTCATGTCAAATTCAGAGACTTTGTCTTGCAATCTGGACTCGAATTCTTCCCGATCGGTGGTGACCCGGAAGAACTCATGCTCTACATGGTGAAGAACCCGGGTCTGATTCCGAGCATGCAGTCACTGCGAGCCGGCGTCATTACTCGCAAGCGTGCGATGATAGCGGGGATTCTCGAGGGCTGCTGGCAGAGCTGCATCGCGTCCGATCCTATCTCTGACGCACCGTTCGTCGCCGACGCGATCATCGCCAACCCTCCCAGCTTCGCGCACATTCATTGCGCAGAAGCGCTTGGGATTCCGGTGCACATGATGTTTACGATGCCCTGGACGGGGACCCGCGCCTTCCCACATCCGCTCGCCAATCTGCGGCCGACGTCGAAAAGCCCCGATTTGGCGAACTACCTGTCCTACGTGGTCGTCGAATGGCTGACATGGCAAGGTCTGGGAGACGTCATCAACGCCTGGCGGTTGAAGATGGATCTGGAGCCGATCCCAAGTACAGAAGGTCCAATGCTGAGCAAAACACTCAAAATTCCTTTCACATACTGCTGGTCTCCGTCGTTGATACCAAAGCCTGCAGACTGGCCTGCGAATATCGACGTTTGCGGGTTCTTCTTCCGAAGTCCGCCGCAATACCAGCCTCCCAAGCATCTCGACGCCTTCCTTGCTGCGGGACCACCGCCGGTATATATTGGGTTTGGCTCCATCGTGGTTGCGGACCCAGCCCGTCTCTCGTCGATCATACTAGATGCTGTCAGTGCTTGCGGTGTACGGGCGATCATTTCACGGGGCTGGAGCCGACTGGATGGACCGGAAAGAGACGATATCTTTTGGCTGGATGACTGCCCGCACGAGTGGCTCTTCCAGCACGTATCGGCCGTTATACATCATGGAGGCGCCGGTACCACGGCATGCGGACTGAGATTCGCCAGACCCACGGCCATCGTACCATACTTCGGCGATCAGCCATTCTGGGGAAACATGGTGGCCGTCGCAGGGGCCGGTCCCAAACCGATACCACACAGGAAGCTGGACGCGCACAATCTCGCAGAGGCGATCCGGTTTTGCCTTACGGAAGGTGCACACAATGCAGCGTGCGCGATTTCGGCGCGGATGAAGTCCGAGGATGGTGTACAAAATGCTATCAGGTCGTTTTACGCCAATCTACCTCTCAAGCGGCTGCAGTGTGACCTGCTACCCGATCAGCCAGCAGTCTGGACGGTGAAGGCCGCTGGTAAGCGGATGAACATCTCCAAACTGGCTGCGGAAGTGCTTATCGCGGACATGAGGCTCAAAGCGGAAGATCTGAGAATGTTAGCAACTACTCCGCACTGAGAGATCAGCAAGAAATGACAACTGACGATGAAAGCAGTCACCGATCTAACCCAATACATATCGAGAATCGACGGTGGGAACCAGTGTCAGGCACAGTCTCCTCGCTTCTCGGCACTGGCACTGGCATGGCCGATGCAACCGCAGGCATCGTATTTAAGCCCTACGCAGAGTACACGCGTGCTCGCAAGCTCCGCGAGACTCTCGCCGCCAAGGAAACCCCGAATACCGCCCCGATAAGCGGCATTCAGTCCGCTGAATCGGATTCGGTTGACGAAGACATCGAAAGCAGCGAGAGTCTCCCTACCACTCGTGAGACTTTCAGCACACGCTCAACTGAAGACGGAGCAACAAAAAGGGGCACTGAAACAAAAGCCGCCGGTCACCCTGTAGCGCGAGCCATGGCCCTCGCCTCTGCGAAATCTCTAGGGAAATTCTTCATAACATCCACCAAAGGCATGCTGATCGACATGCCGCTCGCGACGGCCGAAGGCTTGCGCTGCATGCCCGCGCTCTGGGGCGGCGAAGTGAAGGACTACGGCACCGTGGTCGACTGGAAGAGCGGCGCCGCCGTCGCGGGCCGATCGTTCGCTTTCGGGATCGCGGACGGGTGCCGGGATCTCGTCACGCGGCCTGTTGAGGGCGCCGAGGCGGGAGGCGTCTGGGGTGCGGTTATAGGCGCAGGGCAGGGGAGCGCGAGTTTGTTGGGGAAGACGGTGGGTGCTTCGCTTGGGCTCGTGGCGTATCCTGGTCAGGGTATTGCTAAGAGCGTGCATTCGGCGATGCATAGGGAGACGAAGAAGAGTGTTGTTGCGGCGAGGTTGGCTGAAGGTTGCTGGATGGCAATGGGGGTTTCGGGGGAGCTACGCGAGGCTGTGTTGACTGGGTATCGCTCCTCGATCTCGGGGTAGCGTGGGATGGTACCGACTGATCAGTGGCGCCTTTTTGGAAGACAGAGTACACACGATGCAATGATCACGCAGGTCCGATGAGTAGATTACACTACATCCCGGTTGGTCTCAGCGAGCGTTCTCCGTCCCGTCTATCGAGGTCATCCGCCGACTGCCACGCTCACGTATCGATGTCTTTGACGCATATTCGCCCGGGATCGATTCGTACACATTATCGTACGCCATTCTGCTGATCCCGCCTATAGCCCGGCCAAAGGGGATGCAGTCGACGCATCCTTCTTTTGCTTGCGGGGCATAGGGTGTATCGAGGAACTCTTGGATCTTGTAGTATGCCTAGTGTATATGTTCTCTGCACACCCTCACCGGCGCACGAGGGGACGTGAAGACCGACAAGATGTCTGCATCTGCTTTATAATGTTCTGATTTCAGGCAGCTGAAGGTCGGATGCTACACTACCTAATATTGAGGCCTTCGCAGCACAGCAAGTTCCGACGGGTACTTCGGCATGCTTATCTTTCCTGTGGTCAGAGGGAGATTCTGCAATACATAGATAGGTAGGGAGCAGATGTTGGATCTGTTGTGGCAAAACCGTGAACTCGGCTGCTTCCACGAGATTCGCTCGGGAACAGCATTTGGCGCACGGACCCTCTGAGCTTAGGAGGTAATGCATTTTTTGCGATCGCCATCATATCGTCTTCCATCCTCATCTCCATCATCTCTCTCTGTCCTTTTGCGCTATCGTCTACCACCTCGCCACCTTTTACTCGTGCCTTGCGCTTGTTGTTCATCCAACCAGTTCACACATACCAGCACAGTAAGATGCTGTCGTCCCGGCTGATGCGGAACGTACGTCTAGCGAGCTCCATGACCGAGATGTAGCACACGACCACTTACTGACATGCGTCGCTTAGGCTGTTCCGCGCGCGACCTCCACCTTCAGATCATCAGCATACCGCACACCCATCGCATCACAGTTCCGGAGGGGCTATGCGGAAAACACTCAAGGCGATGGCGAGAAGGTTAAGGGTCAGGTCATCGGTATTGACCTGGGTACCACCAACTCCGCCGTGGCGGTAATGGAGGGCAAGTCGCCTAGGATCATCGAGAACGCAGAAGGTATGTGGATACTGGACAGGCATCATCGCAAGAGGAAATCCCTAACCGGAATCAGGTGCCCGGACAACCCCTTCAGTCGTCGGTTTCACAAAGGAGGGCGAGCGGTTAGTGGGTATTGCCGCGAAGCGTCAAGCTGTCGTGAACCCTGAGAACACTCTCTTTGCCACGAAGCGTCTCATCGGCCGCAAGTTCTCCGACGCTGAGGTGCAGCGCGATATCCAACAGGTGCCG
>Ga0058704_10000374_pt1 | contig 23649 bp, 22 predicted proteins | sample AgamicMgSfe_FD_71363 | JGI IMG/M metagenome (GOLD analysis project Ga0058704, IMG submission 71363) | Agave microbial communities from Guanajuato, Mexico - Mg.Sf.e | ecosystem: Host-associated > Plants > Phyllosphere > Phylloplane/Leaf | place: Guanajuato, Mexico | collected 2012-05-30
CAACAACAACAACAACAACAACAACAACATCTCACCCCCAACCATCCGGACCGATTATGACTACGACATTCGTACAGGCATCACCGACTCGCCCGACAGAGGGTCGCAGAGCGGCCGGACCGCGGACCCGGCGTCGACCATGCTGTCACCTACATTCTCCTTCAACAACGGCGGGTTGAGCCCGCAGAGCACATTTTACAGTCCTGTCTCGCCTCAGACTGCCGACGCAACAGGCGAGACTTTCCAAAGCTTCGATAGCAGCGCGGCAGCAGGCGACAGGAATCCCTTCAACTTCACCTCTGTGCAATACACCGCCGGCGGGAGTAGAGGCAGCATCAGCAAAGGCGAAGTGCTCGGACGCCGCAAAGGACACAAATACCGACATTCGTCCGTGCATGCCTCGCACATGGACTCCATCTTCCAATCACCCGTCCGCCGCACCGCCCTCACCGTTCCGGCATCCCTCCCCATGCCCACGCGCAAAGAAGCCTGGTGGAGCATGACGCGTAACCAAACCGGCCGTCTAACCTGGTGCTTCTGCCACTTCCTGGTAGCCGGCTACGTGCAATTCTCCGGCGCTGGCTCTCTATCTTTGACCGCACTCTCGCGTCTCGTCCTCTTCGACGCCGCCGGAGCCACCGTCTCCGTAGCCGTGGACGTCATGTCCAACTTCGAAGTGTGGAAACGGAGCTCGATCAAAGACCCCTTCGGCCTCGAGCGCGCCGATGTCCTCGCCGGTTTCGGCCTGGCCGTCTTCATCGCCTTCATGGGCCTCGACATCCTCAGCCACGGCGTGCAACACTCGCTCGAGAACCTCGGCTCGCACGAGAGCCACACCCCTCACGCGCACACGCGCGTCCCGGCCGGATCGGTGGACGTCGCTTCTTTACTAGCCATCGTCAGCACGCTCGTCTCGGCTGTGCTGCTCAAGAACCACGCCCGTGTGGGCAAAGCAATGCGTTTCGAGCTCATCGCCCGCTGGGGGAAAGTCCTCGGCAACCCTTCGCACGTCCTGACGCTCTCGTGCTCCGTTATCCTCCTCGTCCTCCCATTTCTCAGCATCAGAACTTATCAAAACTTCGACCTCGTCTTCTCCTTCCTCATCGCGGCACTCATGATGATCTTCGGCGTCCGGCTCGGGGCTACTCTCGCGTCGATGCTCCTCATGTCCTACAAACCGCCGGCGCACGACAAGCTGGCCGTACGAGACGCGATCGCGGCGGTCGAGATGGATGCGGGCGTGAGTGCGGTCGAGGAGGCGAGGGTTTGGCAGGTACATTATGGGCTTTGTTTGGCGAATCTCAAAGTCAGGTGCAAGGGAGAGGGTGGTGCCGTTGCTGGTGGGTATGGGGATGAGATGGTCCGGGTCAGGCAGAGGATCGTGGGCTTGATTCGGCAGCGGTTGGCGGCGAGCGAGAGTCGGGGGAAGGGACCCAGGTGGGAGATCAGTGTGCAGATGAGGGTGGAGGGGGATTGACCGTGATCTATATACCTATGTAGTCAACTGTGAATGGACGCATGTTATATGACAAGTCACGTGGGTAAATGAGCCGCGATGGGGGGCTTTTGGGGGGTTTCCACGAATGGCGTGGAGGAGATCGAAGCGTTGACTTGTGGCAGTGTCATGGCTTGTCATATCTTGCCAGCAGTTTGAGTAGTAGGTCCGAGTCAGGAAGCCTCGTGCAAGAGGGAATGTGTTTTCCTTAGGTTTCTGTGATGGAAAGCCACTTTACTTGGCACTGGGCACGACGTGAAGCGGCCCTTTCTCCTTGTTATAGTGAGAGAAATTGAACTCAGCGTTGTAGGATTCGGCCCATCACCCGTGATGAGAAGTGTTGCCCGTGCCGAGCCAAGGGCAGAGTGGAGACGGACCGAGTGAAGTGAGGCGCAGTCGGAAAACAGATGAGAGTGACCAGATTGTTACCAAAACCCTCCCGACCGTGAGCACGCCCGTCAGGCAAGGACGGAGCTCAGTCTGTGCCACTCCGCCATTTCAGAATTCTTCACACACATGAATAAATATATATATATATATATATATATATATATATTCGGAGAGTGTACATATAAGCAAAAGGGGAAACGAGGGAGAGAGAACAAGGGAGAGAGAGAAACGTATAAAGATACGAGAACGAGGGAGAGAAATATATACGATTATACTAAAGTGGCGGAGTAGCACACACTGAGCTCCGTCGCAAGGCGGGGGCCCCCGCAGTCGCAGCTGTTGATTTTAGCCCAATGGCGTGTGGGAGAACGAGGCTACGCAGTCTGATTGGTCAATGGTTGGCTTTGCTTTATACCCGGCCTGTACGCCTGCGCTTAGGACGAGTCCGAGACTTCGTCTAAACCGCACAGGCGTGTGCTGTATCTACGTAACTTGGCACATCACGATGTCGTCGTCTTGCTATAAAAGCTGCGACTTTCGCGACCGTGAGACAGGATACAACTGCATCCGCTCCTCCTTACAACCCATAGATTCAACATCCTCCTCGAGAGTACTGCTCTCTCCAAGCTACAGCATCCAGGGTCTCGTGGAGGTTTTTAGTGTGAAACATTACGACGCAATCGAGCTCAGCGGCCATGGTTCCATTCCCGTCAAGCCACTCGAACAGCACGTCGCCTGTGCTCCCGCCAGCACCGAAACTGCCAACCGCTCCAGGCACCCACGGCGCACTTTCAAACGATCACAACATGATCATGGCATCGATCGGACTCCTGCTCACCATTTTCACCCTGGTGATTGGATATGTGAAGGGGCTTCAGGCTCGTCGGCGGCCGCTTGATCAAGAAGCGTTGCCTGCCTCGAGGCACGGCAGTCCGTGGGAGCACTGGATGGAGTTGCAAGATACCAGTACGTTGCAAGTTTCTTTCGTCAAAAGCCGGGGTGACAGGCAGTCTGTTGACGACAATGTAGCCGTTCAGACCGGATTGTTGCCCATCGAGCCGACTCGGCACGGCGCTAGACGTGAGCGTTCACAGTCGCTTTGACACGCGACGGCACGACGACTCCACGGTCGCCATGACGCGCGCAGCGGCCGTTTGGGACGAGCAGCGATAGAGTCGCGATATGTAGGAACGATTCAAAGCTCGGGAGGGTGGCGCAATATTTTGTTCGCGGAGTTCAATTTTGGTTCCACTTCGGCAAGGATTGGCGAGATACAGGTCCGGTCACGTGCGGCTCGGTGGGTAATTGGGGTTTCAGCGTTGTATTCTCCGTTCCACTTGTTGCTAATTCTTGAGTGTATTACCGAAACCCAAAATCTCTCACCACGCGAGCCGACATTCAGGCCTTGTCGCTCGTGAAGCACATATTTGTGCTTGTCTCTTTGTACCGGTCGGGACCAGATCCAGATCCCAAGTTGATCTACTAAATCGCAAGTATGCGCTCGCTCTGTCAGTACTGATGTCGAAGACCCGCTTTTGGCCACTCTGGAATTCGCTAATGTCGGTCCAGAGGGTACGCGAAGCATGCGCAGATCTAGAAGCTGTCAGACGCTCGCTTGATGTATGACGACGAGCGCGAGATGGCATTTTCTCGTGCCATGATGACTGTGCCAAACTTGGGTACTTTGAGGTATACAGGTATTGAGTACACTGGAGTCAGCTGAAGTACATGTAGTCGACCTGAAGTCTGCATCTTGCCAAGCCGCACCACGATCTGATGTCACTGCGCTAGCTGTATCGGGAAGCGCTAAATCCCGAGGTACCGAGGTCCATGAAATGAATCAATATGACGATTCGATTGGCATTTTGCACATGGCAAACCGGGCCATGATGAGTTCCGCACTACGGGGTCTCATTATATGGTTGAGGCCGTAAGTCCTGGCCCAGAGCCTCTTCGATCCATCCTTTCTTCCCTTTCTTCTATACTCTTGCGATACTGTACCCTTACTCCCGCACCTCATCTTCCATCTCCTCTTCACTGATTCTGATCGACCGGAAGCGCCACCATGGAAGGCGGACTCTTCAAGTTCCTACTACCACAGGCGCCATCTCTGGCCAACACGGCAGTATGGCATACGCTGGGCATGACGCAGACGTCCTCGAAGTGGGATCTGCGAACGGAGCTCACGGTGCAAGTCCTGCGGAACATGATGAGTGGCGGTGGCGGCCGCCGTGAACCCTCGAGCCTTGGCAAAGTCCAAGCGACGACGTTGAAAGATCCGGGTATCAAGGGCAAGATATGGGTGGCGAAGGCGACGGTCAAAGCACCGGCGGCGACGGAAGAGACTATGCGGGATGCCGTCTTCAAGGCGATTGACGACATGAATGTAGGGGAGATTTCATACACGAAGCCCGAGTTGGCGGACACGGAGGTGGAGTGGACGGGTTACAGGCCGGATGCTGGGAAGGAGGAGACTCTGCCGGACATCAGTGAGGAGGAGAAGTACGAACGCTTGATGGGGGAGTCGACAAGAACTAGCGAAACGACGATATTATACTTCCACGGCGGAGCATACTACCTATGCGATCCTTCGACACATCGCGCACTCTGCAGCCGGCTTGCCAAGGAGTCGCATGGCCGCGTGTGCAGCGTGCGATACCGACTCGCGCCGCAGGCAGCATTCCCTGGACAGCTTCTGGATGCCTTCATGATGTACCTCTCCCTACTATATCCTCCGCCAGGATCGATGCACGAGGCCGTCCCCGCAAAAAACGTCGTGTTCGGCGGAGACAGCGCCGGCGGCAATCTCGATTTCGCTCTTTTGCAATTGCTGCTCCAACTTCACCGAACCAGCGACAACCCGACCGTTCGCTTCTACGGCAAGGAAGTACCAGTCCCATTGCCCGCAGGCGCCAGCGCCAATTCAGGCTGGTTCGACATCTCGCGAGCCATGCCGTCGCTGACGAACAACGCAAAGTACGATTACCTCCCTCCACCAAAACACGACGACACGCTCTCGAAATTCCCCAAGGACGACATCTGGCCCACCAACCCTCCACGAGGCGATCTCTTCTGCGACCTCTCCCTCCTCGACCACCCCCTGACCTCGCCCCTCGCAGCCGAAAGCTGGAAAGGTTCGCCACCCTTATGGTTCTGCACCGGCACAGAGATGCTCTCGGACGAAGACATGGTCGTCGCCTCGCGTGCTTCGTCCCAAGGCGTGACCGTGCAGTACGAAGAATACGAAGCGATGCCGCACTGCTTCGCCATGCTGATCCCGCACTTGGCGACGGCGGACCGGTGTATGCGGAGCTGGGGCGATTTCTGCCGGCGGTGCGTCGAGGAGCCGTCGAGCGTGAAGACGAACGGGACGTTTGTGCATGCGAGGACGGGGAAGGAGGATGCTGTTGATGTAGGGGGTGTGTCGAGTATCACGTTTGAGGAAACGAGGCGGTATATGCGGGAGGCTAAGGAGAGGAGGTTGAAGGGGTATGAGAAGGAGGGGAAGGCCTTGCCGAAACCTTCTCTGTGAGAGGTTTTTGAAGGCACGTATTGGCTTTAACGCGTTGACTGTCGCGTGCATCGACGGTTGGATCGAAATGTACCAGTATCGTCACGAGAGCATGCAATCGGATCATGACAAGTGTACATTGGATTGGAACTCTTCAACTTGATACAGGTACCCATCAATCCCATAGTCATTCTACGTCCACCATGAATTTTTCGGTCTGAACTACAGATCTTAGCTACCCAATTTGACGACTACTTGGCAATCGCGCTGGTCCCGTCATCCGGGCCAGGAAGACCCTCCTCGTCGCCAGGCTCGGTGTACGTCCCTCCCGTCTTCGCCGCACCACGCGTCCGGCTGTCAATGATGTTCGACTTGTCGATCGCGTCGGCTTCGTCGCGCTCTACAATACAACCGTCATTAGCACACTTCTGTTAAATCGGTTGGATATGGAGATTGCTCACCAAGCGTCTTGTCCGAATCCGCCGTCGCCGGGTCAATGGGGTCGTTGACGGGCGCCTCGTCGCCTTGGACGGGGATGCCACCGGTCTGGCCGGAGCGGATCTTGTAGTCGTTGTTGATGGGGTTGCCAGCGGGCGCGTCGCCGGCCTGGTCGTTCTGCTGCTCGTAGCGGTCGTCGGCGGAGAGGTCGGCGGACATGTTTGTTTGTTGTGATGGGCTTAAAATGTTGTTGTAGAGTTCTTGGTCGTGCTGTGTGTGGATGGTTGTTGAGAATGTGGGCAGGGAGGATGGTGACTTCTAGCGCCCAGATATACCACTCGACCGGACGATCTTCTTGGGTTGCAGTACGTCACAGACACTGTCAATGTGAGGGGTTATGGTGACGTCGACTCGACGTGAGTTTCAAGTCCTTGCTATCGCGTCAACCACTTAGCCGTCAAACGCCAGGGCCCAGGGATAGTCAGCATTGGATCTCCAGACGCCATCGTACGCGATCGATCGGAAGTTTTGCGATACCGCACTAACAGGCTGAGACAGCCAATCAACTCAGCCGCTGTCAGCCTGGCGAATGCGACGAGCCAACCATCTCCGTCATCATCACTGCAGCGCGAAGAGACGAGAGTAGGCTGGGCGCTGGTGCAAACAGACGTCAATGGAGGACGCTAGCGCAGGAACATCTGCGGGGCAGACACGATCGAGATCGCGTGAGATGGCGCTAGGTGATGCAAGCACTTAACCCTAAATTGCTGTGTGACGTGTAGACTGCGCCAGATCGCGTGTCGGATGTCACGTGTGTGATATGAGGGAGACTTCCATCATCCCCCTTTCGCGAACCATGAGCTGTGAATAATGGCGTTTTGTTCGTGTCGCTCAAACCACGATCAATACAATAACCACGTGAAGTTCATGAGAAAGGCGAAGAGTTTCCTCAACGTTCGAATGGAACGTCATACAGTCGGTACGGTCAATCGCTGTACCGAACTGCCATACAAACTGTCTGCGTGGGTATAAAGCTGTGGAAGTAACATGAAGAAACACCAAGTGCCGTGGGGCTATCCGTTTTGCGGCCCGGAGCTTGACCGACGACGATGCCGTGAGCCCGTGACGGTCGTGATGCTCGTAAACCTTCCAACTCCGAACTGCCACTGTGTCGGGCAAAAAGCATACTCCGAGTGCATCGTGTCGATTGCGTTCCTAGCGAGCACCGCAAGGCTACTCGTCCTCCGCGATCGCAGCCTTCTTGCCCCTGGCCTTACGCTTCTGCGGCTTGGACTTCTCCTCCTCGGGCTCTACCTCTGCCTCTACCTCGTTGGTGTCAGCATCGGCGGCCTTCTTGGAACCTTTCTTCGCTCTCGTCGTCTTCACAGGAGCCACCTGCTCAGCATCATCACCTTCGCCGTCCTCGTCAACGTGAGCGGCTGGCTTGGGCTTCCGGCCCCTAGTCTTCTTCGGAGCTGGCTCGGCTTCGGCGGCTTCGCCGTCGTCGTCGGCAGTCTTCTTCGACTTGCGGGCCCTCTTTGCCGGAGGCGCCTCTGCTAGCACGTCGTCGCCGTCGTCATCCTCGGCCTTAGCTGCCTTCTTGCCCCTCCCTTTCTTGGGTGCCGGCTTGTCGTCCGGATCGTCGGCCTCCTCCGCGTTGTTCTGCTTGCCACGGCCACGCTTCTTCGGAGCTGGCTTCTTGCTTGGTGAGGCTCCTTCATCGTCGTCATCCTATGAGTCGTTAGATGAGGTGAAGCAGTATTCGAAAGAGAGTAACATACCCCAGCCTTCTTCTTCGGGGTCTTCACGAACATCCCCTGACTCCTCCCGCCGGTGAATCGGTTCAGCTCCAGATCCTGCGGGCAATATCAGTACCGTGACCCCCGCCAGACAGTCCACGACACTTACTCCCTTCCAGACATCGTCATCCACGTGCCCTTGCTCAAGCGCACGCTTGACCATCTCCTGGACGTCCTCGGGAAGTACATCGTAGCCGTCGATTAGCTCCATGTCGCCTTCGCATGACTCCTGCCAGTTGTGGATGATCGTTGGCGTCACGCAGCCCCTGTTGCACATTAGCGTTGCTCGACAGTAGCGATGACGGGATGAGACTTACCAGTGCCTGTATTTCATGCTCTGGTGCTCTTCGAACATCACGACGACGCCTTGACGGAGTTCGCCTTTCAGGATTTTTACGCCGTCGTTCTTGCAGCGCGTGGCTTGGCATCCGGCGCGATTGTTCGGCGACAGCTCTGCGTGATATAAGTCGCGATCTGCGTTGTTGGTATGTGTTTCTGCTTACCGATGCGATAAGACATCTTGTTGTTGAGTCGGGGTATTGTCGATAGCAAGGAACCGTGAGGACAGACGCGAGAACGCGTTGCTGGTTATTTTGCGGGCTCGCTGACTTTCAAGTCGACGATGTAGTAACGTAATGAAAGCTGTCCAGGTGCGTTGTCGATAAGGTTGGCAATGGTATGAAAGAAAGAAAGGTTGCGTGGAAGTGAAAGAGCAGAATGGACATATGTACTTCGCACATGAAGTGTCGTTCACGTTCGCGAACCAGGCAACCAAAGCTCGGGCGCGCGTTTCAGCGCGGCCGTCTCCGCGACATCCAGACGTCACTCACTCCGGAACGCGACATCTTCATCATTTACTCCTACATGTACTCTCACCCCTACCTACACAGCTTCCGATAAAGTCAGGCTCGGTGTCCATGATACGATGCATCACTCGCTGGAGGGTTGCCCAGACACCTTACCGCCATGGCATGCCAGCATATTGGCAGACGCCACGATTTGCGCCACAGTCGCCACGCTTCCATTACGCGACATTTGCTGCAGATAATGTACACACACAAGAAGCGGACCAAGGCACCGGCCGTGTGGATGGCGTGTTCGAGCGTATAGAGTACCCCAAAGGCAGCGACGGACGCAATCCCGAGCCATGGGTAGCTCTCATCGAGCAAGGGTTGCCGCCTCACTTGCGCTCTCAGCATGTCGCGACTTCAGCGCCAAGCTTGGGTGCTGCTGACATGGCCGAGATCTTGTTGGCGGCTCAAAGGTCTGAGTCCTCCAACCAGCAAGGTATCGACGTTCTGTATCATCTGGGCCTCGTGCAGGGAAGGTGGAACGCCGTGATTTGGGTGGTCAAGCAACTCGTGGCGAACCTCTCTCCCAGAACTCGGCTAGAAGGACTATCTCAGATGCATTCGCCGTGGGAGCACGGTCGCAACCTGAACGATGTCACGACGAAAGCCATCGACCTCAAGTTTCAGCCGAATCGAGCTCCAAGTGCGGGTGTGCCATTCGCAGCTGCGTCAACACTTGACGAGCTTACCGGTGGCGCGCAGACGAAGCAGGCCAAGGCTGACCGTCGCCTACGACGCGATGCTTTAGGTCAGGTATGGCGTAGTCTTGGTGCTATGGTTGTCGCTTGTGCAGACGAAGTCATCAAGCCTGAGATTCTGGAGATCATAGCGTATTTGCATCACCAGGAAATCATGCCCAAATCCATCTATAGCCGGAAGCCCGACACAGATGCGACCGCCATCCAGCAGCCGCCTACATTGCATTTACTCTCATCTCGCATCTTGGCGTCTTTGTCTGATGCGGCATGGAGGGCACACGAGAAGCTTGTGGTCGAGGAAGCCAGGGCCAAAGGAGCCGCCTACGCCTCCCTCAGGCCCGAGATACCGGGCACGGCGTACAGGGTGCGAGTGCCCGGTCTGCGACCAGAAGTATGGCTTGAGCTCATCCTATGGGCCTGTCTACATGGCGGCTGGCATCTCGAGGGCGCCGCCATACTCCGTTCGATCTGTCGTACGCACCCTGAGCGCCAGTGGCGACCGCTTTCATGGCGCGCGTCCATGCCCACCGGGGAAGGCGGCACGTTGGACTGGAATATGCTCGACTCTTTACTCAACATGAGGCTTTCGTCCACCATAGACGAGGCGGAAGGCGCTGTACCCAACGTTCGCAAGACGGTCAGCAGCGAAGTCGTGAATGCATATGTGGACGTTTTACTAAGCGATGTTGATGTCGGAGTAGGTGACAGGGGTTTGGAACCGATCTATGTCTTGAGCGTGCTCATCAATTTCCGCGCTTTCTTGCTGCGTTCCAATCTGAGACTTGGTGGAGGTTCATGGGACGCGGTCATTCTTCGATTTGTGGATTCGCAAGGCAGCAATGTCGCTGGACCGCGCATTCTCCGGAAGCTGGAAGCCCTCTCTTCACGCTTCGGCGGCGAGTTGGAGACCGATAACATCAACGATTTGCCGTCCTACGTTTTCGATGGAAGCGCGGCGATAGTGGGCTTGTTACACCGTGCGCTGAGAGTCCAGGTCAAGGCTGGCAACGCCGAGGGCGCCCTTCGCGCGTTCAGACGCCTTCAGGACTACACCGACTCCAACAAATCCCAGTCTCTGCAGCACTTCTTCCAGAGCATGAGATCAGCTGGCGGCTCTACTGCTGCAAACGATGGCGGCATGTTCAGCAGCAACTACAAGATTGAGTATCCTGGATTCCACAGTCAAGTCCCTACCAGCATTCTCGCTCCGTTCATGGAGCTTGTGACGGACGCCAAGGCTCATGACGTGGGCCGCTGGTTATTGTACAGCCAACAGGTTGATGGACCTTTGATCCCGGAGAGTCTTTACGATGATCCAGTCCTTTCCCCGGCCCTAGTTCGCTTCGCCACGGCAACCGGTGATCGTAAGCTGTTGGCCAAACTCGTCGACTTACGGAGTCAGCAGAACAAGAGGTCCGCGGACGGCCCGACGTTACCGCGCAACGTCCTGCAGTCCTTCCTTGACGCCCAGATCAGACTGGAGAGATGGACGGCCGTGCAACGTATCCTCGAATACATGCGTACTACGCCCGACGTGTACTGGAATGTGACCAACCTAGCATTGATTGCTCGTATGATGTTGAAGCACCCGGACGTCACTTCAGAGGCTCTACACGACGACACGGAGCATGTAGCGGGACCCAGAGACATCTTCGTTCAGATGATCACGGGCGAATACGACCATAAGCAAGGCCCTTCCAAAGACTACTTCCGGCAAATCAAAACGCTCCTGGTCGTCCTGTCTACCATCAACCCGCAGTGGGCCGACCTTTGCCAGCAACTGCAGCAATCCAGGGCTCATTTCAAGTTCGATCTATCGACCAGAGCATTCAACGAGATTATTGGCGGTGTTGCGGAAACCTACGGTAGTACGGCAGCCCGTCGCCTACTGGAGTTGTTCTGGCCTGCTGCAGTCCGAGACGCACAGTCTCGTGCCAATGAACTGACCGCCGATGGCACGGCACTGCGTAAACTGCCTCCCCGCTATGAGAGAGCCCTAGATGAGCCGAATCGACAGCGAAGCGTGTTACGTCTACGAAACCCCCGGGATCCGCGCGGGCGGGTGGTTCTGTACGGAGGGCTGCGCCCAGACTTGATGACGATCCGCATCATATTCTCACGTGCATTGAAGGAAATGACGCAGCGAAGAACGCCGACCAGAAAGAGCAGCGACGGTGTCACAGCAGCTCTCATTTCCGAACTTACCGGGGATATCAAGGAAACCCCTGCTCTCTCACCCTCAGAGATGGTGGTCTGGGCCGTCAAGAGTCTCCGTGAACTCGGGATGGAGGACGAAGACATCCAGAAAGAGCTGGGTGCATCGCTTTCGGAGCGCGAGATGCATGACGTGCGTGCGGACTTGCCCATGCTCTTCCAAGAAGCGAGCGTAGTGGATGGTGGTGAAGAGGACACGATCGGGTGGGATACATCGATCCATACTGTTGATGGTGGCGCGGATCTGCCACGGCCTGGGTGACCGTCGTTTCGTGCGCTGCTCGCCATGTGAATTGAGTACCAAGGGGTCACCATGAGCTGCTACTCATTGCCACGCGAAAGTCCTTGACGACTTGTCCTTCCCAGTCTTGGAGCATCCAAACGCACTCTGCAGCCTACTCGATCCAGCGCCCAGTCAAACAATCGTATATGCACAGCATGCATATGCACCTGTCTGAACCCGAAATGCTCTGTATAAGCTCGTGGCCGGGAAAGAAACCACTGTCACGCCCTTGCCGTCTGCTTGCTCGCAGTCGAAGGTTTCGTGGCGAAGACGTCGCGCACTGTAACTTACGCGACTGGTCGTCGATTACGTACAGATGCCAAAGTAAACCTCCTGCCAGCACGCGTGGCACTAGCGCCGACAGAAGCGCTTATGGACAAGTCGCTGCTTTGCGGCCAGTCGCTGATTGTTTGCTCGTTCGGGTATAGGAGCTTCGACAGTAGAGTCCAGGAAAGTGGCTCACGCAGGGCGTGCTGCTACCTGTCGTGGTCCGGTCGTCGATGGCTTTCCCGGATCGAGTGGCTATGTCAGCCGGTTCTACTACTGTTAGGAGGCACGCGAGTGAGGCCATGGAGTAGGAGTGCGAAGATGGGTCTTGAAGGTTGTCAAATCACCGCGGACGGACAGTGGGATGCTCTGTCTCGTCGAGAGGAATGACATTCTGTATGTAGCTATTGTTCGTACGTCCTATATGGTGATGAGGGTACTCGATCACCTGCACGAACACTTACCCGAGGTTGCATCGTGATACAGTCGCAGCCTCTTCACGACATCTCATCATCCAGTGTCAGTCGATTCAACGCGTTGGCAATCAATTCACATTCACTTCTCGGGTACAACCGTTAGCGTTGCCCCTGGGCCAGCCAATCAGAATGCGATCGCGAGTACCGCGTTTTGAAGACGCCGGAGCGCGTCCTCCAACGACAGACACTTTCACGTTCTGGTGATTGCGCCGTTACTCCCTACACGCCGACGGCAACATGCCTCCTTTCCGCGATGATCAGATCCTTGTACGTCTCACTACCTTCACGTTGCCGTCGCTACATATCAAGCTCATCATGCTCAGATTATCGCGCCTGGGTCGGAGACCACTCTCGCCCAACTCGGCCTTCCCGAGTCCTTCACGCCCGCTCGACATCGCTTGAGGTCCCGCATGTTCCCGGCCGAGAAGGAGGGAGAGTACGAGCCAGTCAAGATTCGCCGGAAAGAAAAGCCGGCGCAGCTTCCCACTGGTCCAGTGAACGGGATCGCGACCCAGGGCGACTCGGCGCAGCCAGAGTCTGAAGCAGAACCGCAATGGGAGGAAGACAAGATATCCGAAGAAGGGGCGGTTTGGCCAATACGGAATGGGCGTATCGTCGATTGGCCGTGCTTTTACGCGCTCGTTACCCACGTTTACAACACGGTGAACCCGCCCTTCCATACGCCGATGATGCTCATAGCGGAGCCAGCATGGACACACAAGGAGAAAGAAAGGGTGACGCAGTTCTTCTTCGAGAAATTCAAGACTCCGGCATTCACCATGGTCGACTCTGCCGTGGCCGCTTCGTACGCCTACGGCGTGCCTACGGCGACTGTGGTGGATGTTGGCCTGAACAAGGCAGATATCTCTTGTGTCGCCGACTTCGTCTTGCACGACGTCGGGCGATCAGTGGCGGTGCCTGATTGCGGTGGGGAGTCCATGACGAGTCGATTGGAGCAGTTGTTGAGCAGTAAGAAAGGCTTCACGCGAGATGTCTGCGAGCAGCTCAAGAAGAGCAATATTTGTGAGATTCTGCCGTCGGACGTTGAGATACCTACTTCAGACGTCACGGTTTCTGAAGGTCCGACAAATCCTGCAGCTACAGCATCCACGGGCGTCGACGACGCTGGGCCGGGTCACAGCAAGCCATCGATCGCTGGAGATCTGCCCAGAGGACCGGGTTCTGACACGCAAGTCGGCGAAGAAAAGAAGCTGGAAGACGACGAAGGTGTTCTCGACATTGCAAGCATTGTCACTGGCGGTAATATGAGCGAGTATCTTGCACAAAAGGAGAAAGAAAAGGCGGAAAAGGCAGCGGCCAGGCAGCAAAAGAAAGTCAGCGACGCGGGACAGCAGACTGCAGCAAAGCCTGCTCGATTAGCTAACCACAAGCGGACCCGTAACACGTTCGTCTACGAAGATGTTGCTCTACATGATGCCATGAAGAAAGCTGGCATGAGCAATCAGAGTATGGTCGACATGCAATCGGTTATGGACGAGGGCCCAAACAAACGACAGAAGACGCCCGAGCCACAGTCGGCAGCGGCAGAAAAGCCTGCCGAACACAGTATACCCGCTGACACCCTACCCGCCGCAACCGGTGGCATCAGGCGAGAGATCGAAGTCGGGACTGAGCGTTTCCAAGCCGCCTCCGGCGGCATCCTGGATACCCTCGCCGACACCGTCCACCGAACTGTGCAGTCTTGCAGCGATATCAGCAAACGCGGCGAACTGTGGGACACGCTCATCATCGTCGGCAACGGTTCGAAAGTCCGGGGGTTCAAGGAAGCGTTGCTGGAAACGCTGCAGAAAAAGTACATCATCTCACCCTCATCCGCGACCATCTTCACCAGCGAGCTCCCCTCAACCCTCTCCACGCCGACGGCGACCGGCGCAAACACCCCCCAGCCTCAATTCCCAGGCCAACCTCACCACAGCTCCGGCGTCAACCCACTGCTTTTAGCAGCCACCACAGCGCAGAACCCGCAACTCCACCCCTCGTCATCCGGCCTCGGCCAGCCTGCACAGCATTCTCCCCACACGAGCCACGCGCAGACGCCGACGAGTATCAAGCTGGCGAAGATCCCGGAGTACTTCCCGGAATGGAAGGAAGTGGGGTACGACGAAGCGCATTTCCTCGGCGCGCAGGTGGCGGCGAAGGTGCTGTTCGTGTCCGACGCGGGGGCGAGTAAGGGTTTCATGACGAGGACGGATTACAATGATCAGGGGCCTATGGGTATCCATGAAGTCAGCATGTAGCATACAGATAAGCGTTGGGCATGCTATGACGTTCGAATCTGTTGGCTCGAATTCGTAAGACTCGGTTCCGAATGTGTTGGACGGAGCAAAGATAACCACTCGTACTGCACTGGCCAACAATGCCAAACTTCATGCAATATACCAGGTCGCAATTGCTCTAGAATTCGTTCGCTATGTGTAATAGAGAGAAATGTAGTGTGAGTGTGTGTGAGATGCAGTCTGACGTTGATCGTGGGCTGGCACATCCCCATCCGGACCTTCCCAATTGGGTGATTGTCAGGATTGTACAGCGTCTGCAAATCCTATGACCTCGCACTCTCACGACCTCTTATTACACATCCAGACACCAGCGTCTGCATATCACCCTGCTTTCACTGCCTCAACACTAAGCGAAAATGGATGCCACAGACCCGCGCAAGCTTTTCAGCGTGGAGGGGATGGTGGTCTGCATCACAGGCGGAGGCACAGGTACTTCGATCCGCAAAACCCCTTCTCGCGCAGCGACTGAGTTCGAGAAACAACAGGTATTGGCTTGATGATGACCAAAGCCTTTGCGAACAACGGCGCAGCCAAGGTATACATTGTTGGACGGCGAAGGGAGAAACTTGAAGAAGCCGCTAAGACCTCGTCGCACGGGAATATCATCCCTATCGTTGGCGACGTCACGAGCAAAGAGTCACTGTGCGAAGTGGCAGAACAGATCAAGAAGGATGTTGGCTACGTGAACTTGCTGATATGGTATGTTCTTCCAATCCCGTCGGCCGCGGTTATCTCATGCTTCGCAGCAACTCTGGAACCATGCCCGCGCCGATAGGAGCTAAGAGCAGCGAGGTCCCCGTGCAAGAGTTTGCCAAAAAGGCACTAGAGCAGAGCGTCGACGACTGGAATCAGACGTTCTCAACGAACAGCGTGGCCATTGCCTTTTGCACATTCGCCTTCCTAGAGCTGCTGGACGCGGGAAACAGGAAGGGCAATTGCGCTGGGCGACAAAGCCAAGTACTGGTCACGAGTAGCATTGCTGGCTACTTGAGAGCACCCGCAACAATCGGGCCGTATGGCGCAAGCAAAGCGGCGGCGACCCATCTCGTCAAGCATCTGTGTGGTACCTTGGTACCGTACTCCATCCGCGGTGTGTAGACACAACTTATACCCTCAGTCATAACTCATGCTGACGAAACGCAGTGAACGCCATCGCACCAGGCCTGTTCCCATCCGATCTAGCGGCAGGTTTGATCGCTGGTGGCGCCTCGGAAAAGCAGGATCCCAGCGAAGAGGGAGCCGTGGCCAAGAGCTTTGTCCCAGCAGAGCGCGTAGGCCGGCTCGAGGATATGGCGGGAACAGCGCTGTACATGGCATCTACCGCAGCTGCCTACATGAACGGGAACATTACGGTGCTGGACGGTGGTCGAATCTCTCAATTGCCTGGCACGTACTGAGCCAATTCTCTACAGACAACGATGAGCAAACATCGATCGTAGAAAGCAAAGTTGTTCGTGTGTTCGGATTGTCGATGAGATACATGAGGAAGCACACAAACATGACACTCGTATGTGATACACCTTGGATGGACCCGACGAGATTCGAGAGACATTATTACGTATGCGGGAAAAGCAAAGTGTTGTTCTAACAGCGGATGACTTCCTATAGTTAGCGTGTAATGGTTATTACAGGGTAAAGTCAATAGTGCACGTCGAGAAATCTGCAAACGAACGTCGCAGAAAATCCGGACGTACAACGAACCCTCTCTTGCCAGAATGCCGACCGAACTGGAAGAAGTACATGAACCTCTTGTATTCCTGACGGTTCACGGTGCTGATATTTGAACCCAGCTCGTCGAGTTCCTTCATCACGGCAATACCCAGATTCGGCAGATTGGTATGTTTTGTCGATCGCCACATTGCCGTTCAAACGACAGCTAACCAAGGCGATGGGGAAACAGCCGCGGAGAATCTCGTCGGCTACTCGACAGCACAGCCTTCTCTGTTCAAACGAAACCAATTGGAACCGGTCAGAGACCTCAAGCTCTTGATCAAAGACTACACGCCCATAGCCAAGAACGCTTTGACGATTTTGATCAATATCTCTGAAGATGCCGAAGTGCTCAAGAGCCTGGCCGAAGACGATGCGTTCCTGGAAACATTATTACGGAGGGTGACAGTATGTCAGTGACCCTTTACCCATCGCCGTTCCCGGTCTCCCTTGACTCACCTCCGGGACAACAGGATCCCAAGGAACCCAACGCGAACGAGCAATGCATGCTCCTCGCCAACCTCTCCAAATCCCCCTCCGCCACCAAATTACTCACGCACAAACGAGACATCCCCAAAGCCCTCTCCACCTCTCCCGTCGCCATCGACCAACTCCTGGATTGCTTCGTCAAAGGCGCCGCCGGCTCGTACAATAAGCACGCCGACTACGACTACCTCTCCTACCTCTTCGCGGACATGGCCAAGCACGAGCAAGGCCGGCAGCACTTCCTCACACCCCGCCGGGACGACCAGGACATCGTGCCCCTAACCAAACTGATCGTCTTCACAGAGCACCAGTCCACGATCCGGCGCCGCGGCGTCGCGAACACGATCAAGAACGTGTGTTTCGAAGTGGGCGCGCATGGTAAACTGCTCTTGGCCAACGGCGCAGGATTGGAGGGGGAAGGGACGGGGATCGGTCTGTTGCCGTACATATTGCTCCCGCTGATGGGTGGCGAAGAGTACGCGGACGAAGACAGCGAGGGCATGCTGGATGAAGTGCAGCTCCTACCTCCGGACAAGGAGCGCGAGAAGCAGAACGATATCATTTGCACGCATCTGGACACGTTGCTGTTGCTGACGACACGAAAGGAGGAGAGGCAGCGGCTCAGGGATGTCAAAGTGTATCCGATCGTGCGGGAGCTGCATGTGCAAGTCGCGGACGAGGATGTGAAGGAAGGCTGTGATAGGCTGGTGCAGGTGCTCATGAGGGATGAAGAGGGTGAGGGCGACGATCAGCCGAGAGTGCAGGAGGTGGTGGAAGAAAACGAGGATGATCAGATTGTTGACGTGGTATAGTGCTTAGCTTCCCACACTATACGACATATCTATCCGTCGGGTGACGAGCTACACATTGAGGCCATCGCGCATGATAGCCGGCGCATTATCGCGTTTTGGCCGTATTCCATGCATCGTTAGCTATGCATTGCCAATCGTACAGTACTTTTGCGCACATGCTTTCAATATTCCTCGCCGAGTACACTCAATCATCGCCACCAAGTACACTCTCCGCGGCACCGTACGCGGTTTGCTCCGCTTGCACTTCCGCTCGTTTGCGTCTGAGCTCCTCCAGATAAGCTTTCGCGCGGTCACCGGAGATCTCACTCTGGTTGGCAGCGGGCTCGTTCTTGCTGTTCGCAGGTCTAGGCTTTGCTGTCGCGAGTGTAGGGAAAGCCCCGTTGTCTTTGACATCGAGCCGTTTCGAAGGCTGTGGCGGAGTCGCAGTCCTCGCCGAACCATATTGGTGTGCCGTATCTCGGTTTCTGGCGGGGCGCAATGCTCTTACTTCACTGCTTGGTCCACTGCCCGGCTCCGGCCGCTCCTGTGTGCCAGGCCTAGTGACCGGACCATTCGAACCACCAAGGTGCAGCGCCCCAATAGCCTCGACAGCAGTGTCGACTTCCACTACTTCTGCAAACAGCTCGCCGTCTGGCGAAAGGTGATGCTGACCGTTGCCGACAGCCGACAAGATCCGTCGCGCGCGTCTGAACTCATCGCGTATAGCAACAATGCCATTGTGCGTGACCGTCCTCGCGACATTGTGCGCTAGCTCGAACGGATCTTCGATGCAAAACAGATAGCGGTGCTGGATCTTCTTGCCTTCCCCTTCCTCCATCACTGCTTTGACCCAGCCTTTATCGGCTTTCGACATGATACCGCCAGCCGTCCGTAGCGACAGTACTTCGCCCATCCAATGGAATTGAGGGAACCCGCCTTGAGAGGAATAGTACTGGAAGAACCCAGCAAGCAGAGAGCCCAGTGACTCGTGGTTCGAAGACATCTGGCCCTGGCGAAGCGCGTCGGTGATCTCGTCCTCATTACGCCAAAACTCCACTGTCCAGCCATCGACCTCTGTGCGGCCGGTTCCGGGAGGCGTGCATCGCGAATTCGGTCGCCACGGCAGCTGCAGGTTCGGGATGACGGGTGGCTGGGCAATGTTCATGAGGTAATGAAGGACCATGAGAACGTAGCCGTAACTGGACAACGTGCCGGAGTAGGAGCTGTTGATCTTGCGTCGCTTGGCCCACGCTTTCACGAAAAGCACGAAGGGGCGCACACGAGGGTCGCACATGGAATAGCAGCGCAAGAGTTGAGTGTTGTGCAAGCCTAGTGGATTGAAGAAGTTGATGTCGCTCTGAATACCAACGCCGGATTTTGGAAAGTCCAGCGGCCCTGCTTTGCGTTCGCGGGTCCACGGTCGGGGAAGCTCGCGGCGTGGGTAGGCCTGCTTCGGCTCGTTCGGGTCGTCTTTTGAGCTGCTCTCATGATCGTTACTCGCTGGAGGGTGCTGCAGCTGCTGCTGGAAAGATTGTCCAGACGGTTGTTCCTTAGCTTTTGTCTGGGATCCATTCTCGGACGCGTTATGGGCAGTATTGCCGTCCGTGAGAGGGACCTCACGTGTCCCAGTCTGACCGACCGTAGAGTTTACATCCTCAGCCACGTTGCCATTAGCCTCAGTCTCTCCATCAGCTTCATTTTGATGCAAGTGGGGGTACTTCTTCTCGTGAGGAAGCGCGTCCCACTTCTCGCGTTCTTGACGCAGCTTATCGAGCAAGCCGTCGTCGGGCTTTTCGCAGATCTTGATGATTGGTACTCTCGTCCTCGTCAAGAGCCGGGCGCCATAGCCGGACTGTAGCAAGCGTTTCTCCAGCGCACGAGGTAAATCGTCTTCCAAGAGAGAGAAGCACGCCGTGTAGGGAGTCCCGTCTTGCAACACTATCACAAGATCCATATCCGAACCAGCACTTGCGAAACCTGACCTGAAGCTTCCAAAGCATTCGAGTGTGACTTGCGGAAGGCGTCCGGGGTCTGTCGCGCACACATCTTGGATGACTCGCTGAAGGGCCTGGCGGAACGCGTCCTTCTCGTCGTGCTCGGCCTGGGACATCTCCACCTTGATGACCTCCGTTGCAGCGACGTGGTCGAGATGCTGCGCTTGTCTGACCCGCCAGTCAGGCTGAAATGACGATGGAGGGCCACGGTGAGCTCTCGGGTCGAACAGGTTGCGTTGTGGATGCTGCGGCTGCTGACGATAGCCTTGCACTTGCCCGCCGCGATGGAACGCGTTCGGATCCAGCGGTACTTGTTGACGGTAGGAGCGCTGGTGTGGCGGAAAGGCGCTTTGAGGTACATTCGATGGGCCGCCAGTCTGTTGCTCGTGCTGTGCTTGACCTTGCATGCGCCGTTGTCTCTGGCTTTGTCGATGCAAAGATGGCCCGGTCACCTGCCCCACCGCAACATCAGGAGATTGTCCGGATGTCGCTGGAAAATTTGCATTCGGGGGATTCTGAGCGGGAGGCGATGGCGACGGTCTGTGACTAGGTTGTGGCGGTTGATAAGAGCCTGGTGGTGGGAGACGCACTGTTGGTCGCCTATTGTCGAGTTCTTGAGCGCCAGGGTTACCGTTGACCACCATTCGCCGTACATGCTCCTCGAAGGGCGTCGGCCGCCCTTGGCCGTCATATCTGTGGTCCATGGTGCAACAAATTGAGTCGCCTGAATCTTGTGATGTAACTGGGCAGTGACGAGTGTTCCCTTACACAGGAAGCATCGCGATCGTGTACCAGCACCGGTCGAATCGAACGTATGAGACACGCGTGAGCTGGCAACATGCGTTATGCCGGGCGTTGCTGCGTGCGGGAGGGTAATGTCGTTACGGACAACGGTGGATGTTTGATACATGAAGTGAAGTTGACTGATTTTACGGTGTTTCGCCAGGTATGGTAATCCGCGTATCGCTTGCCAGCGTGTCGGGACGGCTCGCTCCGGTCCCGCCGTTTAGTGGCGCCCGCCTCGCATGGCTCGAGCGCCAGGCATGAGCACCTACATCAACATACAATGCTAAGCATTCACGTTTCCAAACACACAAGTTCACATCCACACTTAACCAGCACACAACATTCACCTGCGTTCGATCATATCACAGTTCTCTTCTGGACTACGTAGCCCACTTTACACCCGAACCCTTTCCGCGCTCGCATTCCGTGAAGCTGCGGCCACGCCAGCGATAGACCCCTTCGAAGCTCACACTTCGCAACGACCGTAGGGTGACATCGGTCCCTCTTTGTCATTCCGCATACCACGATGAGTGCTTCGCCAGCAGTGCCGTCAGGGCCCAATCCAACTACATCAACGACCGGCGGCCTGCCCGCACCGATATACCGCAAGAAAGCACCCGTCAGCATCTTCAACAACTCGAAGAAGAAGCCAGTCAAGAGACCAGCCACAACCCTGGGCAAAGCGCCCGCCGGTCGACCTGCTCCTAACGGCACGCATGCTCCGCAGGCTGCACGGCCCGATCTCAACGGCGCAAACGCTACATCCGTGCCGGCCCCCGAAGCAAAGAATTACCAAGACTACCCGATCTTCGTCGAGAGAAGCACGCTCATGCGCGGACTTCATCACCATGCGCTCAAATTTCAGAGTAAGTCGAACGGGACAGGCGGATTTGAAGTGGTAGACCCATACAACGAGAGTCAATTCACCCGGCCGATCCGACTCCACCGCCGACATGCGCGCGACAAGCTACAAGAGGTCGAGCAATCGGATGCTGCTTCCGGCGTGGATGACAAGGAACGAGAGCTGATGAGCGCGAAGCGTGCGGAGCGCCAGGCAGAGCGAGAGGCAAACCAGGCACTCATTGCGCCCACGGGCGAGACGCAGAAGAAGCCGACCAAGAAGAAGCCCCAAAAGAAGGTCGAAGACGTGTACATGGACGAAAACAACCCAAAGCACCGAGCGCGCGCCCAGCTTCGCTACGAAGAGGCTCGGCCCTGGCACTTGGAGGACTTCGACAGCAAGAACAAGTGGATCGGGAGTTACGAGCAGCCATTGTCCTACGGGAGTGTCATGTTCGAGGTCCAAGAAGGCGGCTTCAAGATGATACCCGTGGAGAAGTGGTACAAGATGACCCGTACCGACAGAGTGGACGTGATGGATTCTGAGCAGGTGGAGAAGCACATGGCGCAGAAATTCACTGCTCCGAGATGGTTCCTGGGCACGCAAGAAGCTGCCGACCATGCACGGAAGCAAGCGTATATGATGAAGAAGGAGCAGCAGTTACAGGCGCAGCGGCGTCGAAAGGAAGACGACGAAGATGAGGCCCCGGCTTTGGTCAAGAACGAAGAATATCGCGCTGATATCGATGAGATCGACTTTGAGTTCAACGACGAGTTTCAAGACGACGACGAGGGGTTCATCTACGGAGACGCGTTCGATGACGAAACCAAGGAGATCGAGAAGAAGATTCGCGACGAGATGCGCAGTGCCAATCTTGGCGGCACGGGCGTGAAGGACGAGGACAAGGACTGGGACGAAGAGGAGCAGCAAGAGAAACGCGCCGAAGATGAGGAGAGGCAGAAGCAGAAAAAAGCGCGCAAGCTGCTCAAGAAGAAGGAGCTGAGGCATGAGTACGAGTCTGACTCGGAAGATCGCAAGTACGAGGATTCGAGCGATTCGGAAGAGAATTCTGACCAGGAACGTGAGAAGACTGAAGAGGAGCGGAAGGTGGAGGAGGCGCGTAAGGCTGGTCAGGCGAATGGTGACAAATCTGGTGCGTCGACGAAGGGCGCGAACACGCCGACTGGCCGACCGGAGAAGAAGAGTGTGCCGGGTGCTTCGCTCAAGCGTGATGCAGACTTGTCAGAGCTTAGTGGCAACGAGTCGAGGAGCAAGAAGCCAAAGCTGAACGGGCGCGCGACACCATTGAACAGTGCGCTCTCACGTAAGTCCTACGTCACCCAAAATTTCACGCTTCCACTTTTAATCACTGACCCATTTCCAGCGGACGCAGCCAAGCGCATGTCCTCCGGCTACGGCTCCGGCAGCGACACTGACACCACGCGCGTCGGTCGCGCTCAGTCCAAACTCCGCAACAGTCCCCCGGGCTCGCCGACCGAGCGCACGCCCGCCATCTCCCGCACGGGCACACCGACCGGGAGCCGTGCGCAAAGCCCACAGCGTGCACCGCCGTTCCCGACCCTTGACGAGGTCAAGGCGGCGATCCCGAGGGAGGGGATCGCAATCGGAAAGCTCGTGGCGCTGTTCAGGACGCGGTCGGCGGGTCGGAACCAGGATTTCATTCAGTTGGTCAAGCAGGCCGGGAAGCAGGATCTGGCGACGAAGAAGATTGTGCCGAAGGATTAGGTGGGATGGTCTTTCTGGTATAGTGCTTGGGGTGTGCTTCGTTGTGGCGAATGAAGCGAGGAGGGGTTGTGTCCGTTGATCTCGACAGCGGAATCGAGCCTAGGGGATGTGATCTAGCCGTTTCAATGCGCCACAATGGGCCTTTCTTGACCGATCAGCGCTTAGAGAGATATGTATTTCATCCATGAACGCCTAAACAATGACATTTATGAGGAGCAAGGGAGCGTATCACGTGATAGGACTTGGAAACCTTGCATTCCTCCATTCGTGCTTTTCCCTTGTCCACACAACGAGTTGGATACGATTCGTGTCTTCTTTCTTCACTCGATGCCTTCACTACGGACGACTGCCCTCGGATTATTACCGTTATAATGGACGACGAGTCGAACCAGTTGCTGGGCGTCGCGCAACCACAACCGGAAATGGGTCTAATGGCAGCCCCCAGGCTTCTCCAGAACCCTCCCGGCCACGACAATATTACTAATCACCATCATGATAATACATGTAGCGAGCCCAAGCTTCCCTCGACCTCGGACATCAACAACCTCAACTCCCTCCCCAATCCCTCCCCCACGC
>Ga0058704_10000376_pt1 | contig 23532 bp, 17 predicted proteins | sample AgamicMgSfe_FD_71363 | JGI IMG/M metagenome (GOLD analysis project Ga0058704, IMG submission 71363) | Agave microbial communities from Guanajuato, Mexico - Mg.Sf.e | ecosystem: Host-associated > Plants > Phyllosphere > Phylloplane/Leaf | place: Guanajuato, Mexico | collected 2012-05-30
GGCCCCAGCCCCAAGAGATAGACTGATACTGGCCATAACCATCGCCGCCAGGCGCCGACTGCTGGCCCGCCGAAAGCAAGACCTGAGCCACCGAACCGTCTCCGAACAACACCATGATGAAGACCCCGAAGAACTCCGCGAACGGCTCTTTGAGCGTCATGCGCACTTTGGACCACCAGAGGTCGCTATGTTCGGCCGTGTCGTGTTCTTCCAGCACGGGAGCCTCCGGGTGCAGACCCAGCCGAGCCCGAGGCCCTTGCAGAGCCGAAGAAGTCTTATGCAAGTCTAACGTGTTGCCGGAGTCGGCCGTGGGATGGCTGGGCGCTGGAGCATGTTCATGGTGTGATGCTTGTCCGGTGGGCAACTTGTGCAAAGCGAGAGGATCCTCTGGTTTGGACTCTTTGCTTGACCAGTTCGTCCTGCTTAACGGGTCGCTTGCATCATAGTCCATGTTAGTGGTGTTTCGTGGCAAGTAGAGGCGGCGAGGGTTCAGGTAGAGCAGGCTGAAGATTGAAAAGGAAGCGCGACAACGAGACGAGTTGATGGCTGACAGCTGCCTTCTTCACCGTGGGGATATAGTCAGCTCACCACACACACAGTAGACAGCCAAGGAGCGCACGTGGCCCTCCCGGAAGCTCTTTGGCGGTCGTCATCATGCAACGAACGAAACATCGACGATAGAGTAGCTCGGCCGGTTGTACTTCTGTGCTGTGACGCGACACCGAAGTGCTGGAGGAGCGTGAGCTGATCAAGAGGATGAGCTAATCTGCCAGATGAGAGGGTACAGTGTGAGGAGCTCCGGCCTATCAAGCCCTGAAGAAGAGGGGTACACTGTTTATGCTGCATATATGTAAGTGGCGTGAGATGTACCGTTCGAACAGAAACAGATCGTCGTAGACTCGTAGCAGTGTGCACTCAAGACTTGTGGAATTTCGTGCCGCCGTCTCGGGAAGATTAATCACTAGTAACCGATATTGAAGTCAATCACTCAGATCGATAATGTTGCTTCATTGTTTACCAAAATCAAATACCCAGGTACATGAATTGATACATGTCGTCGAAAGAGTTGGGTGGGACCCTGGAAGTCGAGAGCGAGCTAGTGCCGAGATCAGTGTGGGGGGTGGGGACTGCGGGGGCGGAGTCTCCGAGCCGAAGCCTCGGGTCGATCTATCTGGAGAATGACTGCTCGCCCGAATGTTCTCCGAACTCTTGCGCGAGCTACATATGTAATGTAGCAGAGCCCAGCCCACCAGGGTGACTGTACCAACGTTCTCCCTTTCACCGCTATGAATATGCAACAGCCTTGGGCCATGCGATCCATTGGTACAACTCTCCACCTCTCTCATACGCCTGCGCTCCGCCATGCGTACGGCCCAACATAGTCGCAACAGTGCACACACGAAACAGAGAAACAACGCGCTTGGAACGCTGACCAACAATCTTCTGCCATTCCCATTATGACTCTCCACTTGCACTCCCCACCGGCGACGCCGCGGTACCAGCCACGGCAGCAGCCCTAGTCGTACTCGCCGTCCTCTTTGACCAAAACCAACCCCCGACGCCCCCACCACCACTACCACTACCGCCAGGACTCCCTGTCGGCTTCACCGGCGTCGCACTCTCCATCTTCTTCACATATAGTTCCGGCAACGGCTTCTCGAACGCCGGCGTGACCATGTCGCCGTTCGTCCCGAGGCTCCGATTGTCACTGTCGTACGCCGCCGGCGTGGTCGGCACGCTCAACCCCGAACCACCAAAACCTTGGCCCGCGTACACCATCGCTTCAGCTTCCGCCCGGCGCGCCGCTTGAGCGTCCTCGTGCGCCTTGCGCGCCTCCAGCTTCGTCACTTCGATCTCCTGGCGCAGTTGCGCGAGCGTGGCGTCCTGTCGCCGCTGGGAAATGTTCATCGAGCGCTTGAGCTCGTCGATCTCTTGCCGCGCTGACGCTTCGGCCGTCTTGGCGTTCACGAGTTCGAGGAGGAGGGCGTCTTCGGGTACGACTTCGTGTTGGGGCGTTGCGAAGACCTCTTTCGTGGCGAGGGAGGTTGTACGCTTGTGCCACATCCCGGCCGTGGGGACTGCCAATCCAGAAGGGCCAGAAGCAGGAGCGCTTGCGGGAGCTGGTGTCTCGGGCGTAATCACGGATGACATGGCTGGGGCTGGCGCTGGCGCTGGGGCTACCGGCTCGAAGAAACCCGGGGAGGCCGACTCTTTTGCTGGTGGGCTGGGCACAGCAGCACCGACACCAGAACCAAGCTCTTGAGACAACGTCTGCCGCTGCCCTCGTACATTCACGAGCCGCAAGCTCTGCACCGAACTCGTCGAGTCTCTCCGACTCCCAAGTCTCAACTCCCGCAACCCACCCTGCTGAGACCCACCAGTCGAACTCCCACGCCTCGCCCACAATTCGGGGCCTGCCGTCGAGCTGAGGCTGTCGAACCGACTCAACGTCGGAACCTCATTACTAGACGACTCCGCTCGTGCTTTACGCTCATGACTGCGATTCTCAGCTTTCAGCTCCCGAATCGTGTGCTCGAGCTTCTGCCGGCTTTTGAACTCGTCGTTGACTCTGACGCGGAGCTCCTTAACCTCACTGCGCAGGTCCTCGGACTCGGAGGTAAAGGCAGCAAGACTGGTTTCTGCAATCGCTAGGCGCGATGTCAGATCGCTCGACTGAGCGTCTGCGGCTGCGAGTCGCTCGCGGGTCCGAGCGAGTGTACTCCGCAACTGCGCTTTCGTCTCGAAACTGGCAGAGAAGCGCGGGTTGGGTGCCAGCCGCTCATCGACTTTCTCAAGCAAGTCGTCCAGCTCTTCTCTCGCCTTACCCACTTGCGACTCAATGAGTAGACTCTTGGGTCTGAGCTTTACACCTCCACCTTCAGCCTCGTCTCCTTCCTCGATGTTCATTGATCGTGCAGGAGGCGGCAAGGTCCGTCTCCTGTCCGCTTTCTCCTTGTCCGCCACGATCTTTCCCTCATTCACCCTGTCACCTTCAGCCTCACCCTTTCTTAGCTTCCTCACAAGCAGCCTCACAACCCGGTGATCATCCCCCCTCTCCTCCCTCTCCCGCTGCAACATCGCCGCCATCTGTACATGCTCGCGTTGCGTCTCACTCAACGCCGTGAGCAGATCCTCAATCTGGTCGTGCATATCCTTCTCCTCCTTGCTGATCCCCATAGGTGCGAAGTGGCTCGTACTGACTGAAACTGTGCGCATGCTGCCCGGCTTAGACTTGAAGGAAAGTGCATCGGTCGCTTGACTTTCTCTAACCGCTACTGTTGTAGATGCGTCGGAGCCGTCGGATTCGGTCGGATTGGTGCTTGCCAACGAAGCGGAACCCGATGATGTCGAACCTTCGCTACCGGTGCTCTCATTCAGCGTGCTGATCGATTGCTTACTCGCGCTCCGGCGTAGCAGACTTCCCGTCCGCGCATTGGGTGCAGACGAGCCTTTCTCCGCCGCCTGCGGCGAAAGCGTACTGATGCTCTTATTGGACGCATGGCTCGGCGCCCAAAGCCTGCCCAGGAACCTACCCGCCGCAGCTTGTACATCCGGCAGAAAGCCTGCGCTCTGACCAACCGAGTCCGACGATCGATCGTCGAATTCCTTCTCCAGCTCCGCCAGCCGGGCGTGCGTAATGATGCTGCCCAACGCCGTGAAGTCGTCAACGAGCTCGTCGGCACTGCAGGCGTACACGTCCCAAATGCCTCTTCCCAGCAAAAGCTGCATTACTTCCTCGAACTCCGTCGCAGCAAGCATCGTCTCTTCATTTCGCTTCATGAGAGCCATGGCCACGCGCATCACCGTCTCGTTCGCACCTTCGGCGAAAATGACGTCGTAGATCCGGAAGAGCATGGGCAGAGGGCAGGTGACGGCGAAGCAGGACAGGAACCATTGCGAGAGATAGGCAGGCTCGACCCCGAGTTGGGTGAAGTGGTCGGAGAGCTGCGGTTGGTGTTGCTTTAGAAGGGAGGAAAATTGAAAGATGCGCATGTGCAGGCCCGAGAGGGATGGTAGGAATGACGGTCGTAGACTGTAGTGATCCATCAACCTGCAAGAGTGTTAGCATACATGTTTTCGAGACGAATAGTAAAGCACTGACCGGACTAGCACGCAGAAGGCTTCCTTCTCGCCCATGTTCATCAACAATGGGCCCACGAGAAAGCCGAGACCCTGACAATACCCGATGTCGTTGTCGTGCAAGCTGAAACACTTCAGCACACGGCCCAACATCTTCTGCCCTTCACCCTCTGCATCACGAAACAGCTCCACACCTGGGAAACTGCGACCGACGTCCTTGTTGATGATGCCTTCATACGGACTCTTCTCGCCAAGCAAACTGTAATAGGATAGTTCGAGCGACCTGTCGCGGGCGCCGGCCATGGCCGACCACACAACGCCTCTTAATGGCGGTGGCACACCGGAGCGTATCTTGGTCGTGGTCAGAGTCGGAAGCCGGGAAGCGGTTGACGGATAGTCTTGTACGAGCGCTGCCCAGAACTCCAACTCGGTCATGGGAGGAGGTTCTTCTGGCAACGCCATATCCGGCGGCAGACTGTACCTGATTGAAGGTGCGGACCGATCTGCCACTAGTTTTCTCAAATGACCTAGACTTGGTGGTCGACTGTCGCTCTGTGCTCGCGTGATGTCCTTGTTCAAAGACGGTTGTGGATCAGTCGAGAACTTCGCATTCTCTTGGTCCAACCGCGCGAGCAAGAAAGCGGTCGACTCGTCCTCGGCGCCTGCAGGTAGCTCCTTGTCTTCTTTCTCCTGCTCCTCGGTCTTGTCCAGCTGCTGCCAATCCACCTCGGCAATCTCATCCGAGGAATCGCCAGATCGCCTCCGCGTTGTGGCTGAACTACTGGGCTTCTCCGTCACGCTTGATTCCGTCTGTACCAAGGATATCGCGCTCGAGTGACTTGGCAAGCTGATAGCTTTGATGTTGCTCACCGAATAACAAGGAGTATCCTGCTTTGCCACGTCCCCTGCAGATGTCTCAACAATTTCTCTAGGCGACTCCAATGGCTGATCCTGCATCGCGTCAAAAAACGTGCTTTGCCTACTCGGCCTGTCCCAGGCACTGTTCATGATCTCCACACTACTCATCCTCCCCGAATGTCCGCGCAGAATACTCGCTCTCGGCGTCATCATCGTATCTGTGACTTGCTCTGTCGACAGATGATCGTAGCTCAAACTCGTATCCGACAACGCGATCGACGCCATGCTGTCTCTCACGGAAGGGTGTGCTTCATCTTCCGATAACACAGGTGAGACGGGTGCAACTGGCGTCTCGGGTTGCGAAGACGTAAAGCGTGGTGTCTCGGCTTGCGGCGATCTAAAGCGTGATGTCTTGATCGGCAGTTCCTCTGATGCCTGAGGTTCTGGCGACTCTGAGCGCGTTGGGTGAGTGTGTAGCTCCGCCGGCATTTGCTGGTCATCCGAGGAAGCAAGTAGGACAGGCGATTCCGGTACTTCCGTTGAACTTGCAGGCAGGTCACGCGACTCTAGTGTGATGAGGCGAGGGGATGGGACAGTCATGTCAGGGGTCTCAGATTCCACCTCCATGCCTTCCCCAGTCTGCTCTTCTTGTAACATGCTCGAGCGTGTCGTATGATCCGTCGGCTCTGCCGAGGTCCACGGGTTAGGCGAAAAGGCCAGCTCGCTCGCCGTCTCGGCAGCTTCTATCGCTGTATCGATATCTGCGGGCCTGTGTTGCTGTTGCTTCTCCATTGTGTCAGCCATGCTGCGTTCCGGTTGTCCTGTTGTGATCCGGCCTAGCGAACATGTGCTCGAGCACACTCAACCAGGAGTTGCTGCCGGGTTGCGATTTCGTTGACGGGGTCAAACCCTTGCGTGTGTGCGACGTTCCCTCGTATATAGTTCTTCTGGCGGGGTTAACAGCAACAACAACAGTGAGCATATAATAAAAGGCCAAGGGAGCAATCGAAGGAGTGTAGACTGCTCGGGCCAACAGATTGCATGTTCGGACGAAGAACGAAGAAGGAGGAGGAAGAAGATGAGGAGGTTGACGATGGGAACATGAGAAGAAGGGAGGGTGAAACGCGCGAATCCCTGACCAGGAACAGGCCGCACGATCTGGCAGACGGGAACCCCTGAATCGTCAGGGTCTTCGCGCTAGTATCAACGCGCGAACACGTGCAGGCACCATTACCCCACATTTAATAATTTAGACGTAACATACCATACATCTATGGATGTAGAAAAGTTGATGGCACATCACCTTCATCACCGGCACCGGATATCGACGCAAGTACTTCTTTAATCATGACCGATCGCAAAGGCGCGTATGGCGCCTCGTCGACCGGCAACGACACTTCCTTCCGCCGAACCTGGGATCGCGAGGAGTATGCCGTGAAAGCGTCCGAGCGCGAACGCAAGATCAAAGAAGAAGGCAAAGCCCGGCACGAAGCCGCGCTTGCTGGGAAGAAATACGTCCGCCGCGCTTCCACACCCCCGGATGCACGCGAAACAGAAGCTCGTAAGGCGCGCCTTGACGTTGCGGAGCAAGTCGGCAAAACCCAGCTCGTTGCGGCGGGTGCGACGCAAGGCAAGCGCGGCAAGAGTGCAGGCTTCTATTGCGATGCTTGCGATTTGACGTTCAAGGACAACCTGCAATTTGTCGAGCACCTGAACAGTAAGCAGCATTTGGTCGCCACGGGAGAGAGTGGTGAAGTAAGGCGAGCGGGGTTGGAGGAGGTGAAGGAACGATTTGAGTGGTTGAAGCGGAAGAGAGATGAAGAGAAGGCGAGAGAGGTGGTGGATCTCGGGGCCAGAATCGAGGTCGCGAGGGAGACGGAGGAGAAGGAGAGGGCGGAGAAGCGTCGGAGGCGAAATGAGAAGAGACGGAAGACGGAGGGTGGGGTCGGGGTCACCGAGGTCAAAGTGGAAGGGGATGGGGTCATCTGTTGAAAATGGGTTGCGGTGATGTGTGCGCTTTACAGGTCGGCATGCCCTACGGTTCTGGTCATGAACAACATATGGTGCTCTTAGCGTGGCGTTGGTGGCGAGTTGACATTCAGTACGAGCTGTTATAAAACATGGATATCGGTGGCCCTGGCAAAACAGCGTTGGTGAGCTGGCGCTTCGAGTAATGTGTCAAAAACCTGTCTGAAGGTCGGCCATGGCTCATCACTACTCGAGCGCTCCCCCATCATTCGCAACCGAGCAGCTGCAGCAATCAAATAACATCTGATTGCCGATGAAGCCGTTGTTGTCCACAACATCGCCAAGCTCACAGAGCTATGCACCCACTCATCACCCGATTTCGGTCTCTTTCTCGAACCTTGGAAGTCGTCGGGTGTTCGTTGGATGCTTAGTCACACGTCACGTGCTCACATGCCTCTCCAGGGCTGCACTCGGGGTTGTTCACATGTGATTGATATGGCACTTCCGCCTTCCGCCGCAGCGGAATTCGACCGCCGGGGCAAAGAGTAAACAAAGTCGTGAGCGTACCTAAACAAACACTCAAACACAACTACCAGCATACGCGGCAGCTCCACGCCCCTTCGCTCCTGTGTAAGCGCTGCCGTATCGCTGATGATCCATCGCTTTCTCACCTAGCTTTGAAGTTTGAGCCACCCGCAGCACACGCGCGTCACGTCGCGTCACGCGACGATGGACGACTCAATGGAGGTTTCGGCCTACGATGTTGACGCCAGCAGTGACTTCGAGCCGGTGCCGAAGACGGTACGGAATGGTTCGCTTCGACTCAACTTCTCACAGCATATTGACGTTGCGTAGAAAGCAAAAGCGCCTGCCAAAGCGCCTGCGAAAAAGGCTGCAGCACCGAAAGCAAAGCCCGCAACTAAGCAGACTACGCTCAAAGTCACGAAGACCGCGCCGCGAAAACGTGCGAAGCCCGACTCGGACGACGAGAACTCCGACGGAGAGATGCTCTCAGCACATGATGACTCGCTTCTTTCTAATACGCCGCCATCTGCGAAGAAACAAAAGAAGGCTCCCGCGCCGAAGAAGGCTGCTAGTAAGCCACTGGCCGAAGTCGAGAATGAGAGCTTCGCCATCGACGGAGCCGCGGATGAGAGGCCGAAGCCAAAGGCACACAAGAAGGGTGGCGCAACGGAGCAGTACCAGAAGCTCACACAGCTCGAGCACATTCTCAAGCGTCCAGATACCTACATTGGCTCGGTTGAGAAGACGACGGAGCAGATGTGGGTCTATAACTCGGAGACTGAGGCTATGGAGAACCGTAAGGTCACATTCGTGCCAGGTCTATACAAGATCTTTGATGAAATCCTGGTCAACGCTGCAGACAACAAACAGCGCGACAAGAACATGAACGAGATGCGCGTCTGGGTAGATGCCGAGAAAGGCGTCATCGCGGTGCAAAATAATGGACGCGGTATACCCATCGAGATGCACGCCAAGGAGGGCATCTACATCCCCGAGATGATCTTCGGCCATCTGCTGACCTCGTCGAACTATGATGACGAGCAAGCCAAGGTCACCGGTGGCCGTAACGGCTACGGCGCTAAGCTCACCAATATCTACAGTACAACGTTCCAGCTCGAGACGGTTGATTCGAAAACGAAGCAGAAGTACAAGCAAACCTGGAAAAACAACATGAGTGTCATGGAGAAGGCGAAGATCGAGCCGTCCAAAGGCCAGGATGACTACACCAAGATCACATTCAAGCCTGACTTTGAAAAGTTCAACATGGAGAAGATGGACGAAGATTTCGAAGCCCTCGTCAAGCGCCGCGTTTACGACATGGCGGGTACCTGCACCGGCGTCAAGGTCTACTTGAACAACACTCGCATCAAGATCACAAAGTTCAAGCAGTACATGGAGATGTACACCAAGGCCATCAAGACCGAGAACCTCATCAATGACGGCACCGCACCCGAGCAAGTCATCCTGACAGACAACCCACATGAGCGCTGGGAGATTGGCTTCGCCGTTTCCGATGGCTTTTTCCAGCAAGTGTCGTTCGTGAACTCGATCGCCACAACACACGGCGGCTCGCATGTCAACTTCATCGCTGATCAGATCTGCGATAAGCTTGAGGAAATTGTCAACAAGAAGAATAAAGGTGGTGTGAAGTTGAAAAAGGCTCAGATTCGGAACCACATCTTTCTCTTCGTCAACTGCTTGATCGTGAATCCGGCATTCACATCACAGACAAAGGAACAGCTCACGACCAAGCCGAGCAGTTTCGGCAGCAAACCGCAAGTCGGCGAAAAGTTCTTGAAAGACATTGCGAAGACGGAGGCGGTTACCAATATCCTGCATTTCGCTCAGCAGAAGGCTGACAAGGTCCTCTCGAAGTCTGACGGCAACCGCCGGCAGCGCATGAACCACTCAAAGCTGACAGATGCCAACAAGGCCGGGACGAAAGATGGTTACCGGTGCACTCTCATCCTGACTGAGGGCGACTCGGCCAGCTTACTCGCTCTCGCTGGCCGTGCCGTGGTCGACCCGGACTTGTTTGGGGTGTTTCCGCTCCGCGGCAAGCTGCTTAATGTTCGTGATGCGTCCATCGACCAAATCTCGAAAAACCAAGAGATCCAGAACATCAAGAAATTCATGGGTCTCCAGCACAAGAAGGAATACCAGGATGCAAAGACTCTTCGTTATGGTCACCTTATGATCATGACCGATCAGGATCATGATGGTTCTCACATCAAGGGTCTCTTGATCAACTTTCTACAGGTCCAATTCCCAAGCTTGCTCAGGATCCCTGGTTTCCTGCTGGAGTTCATCACGCCCATCATCAAAGTCTGGAAAGGCGACCCGAAGCACCCCAAAGCGAAGCGAGACTTTTTCACCATGCCTGAATACGAGGCGTGGAAGCTTGAGCCGGGTCATCAGAAGGGCTGGGATCACAAGTACTTCAAGGGGTTGGGTACTTCGGATACGACTGACGCTCAAATCTACTTCTCCGACCTGGATAAGCACCTGAAGAGGTTCCATCGAATCCAGGACGGTGAATCGGAGCTCATTGAGCTCGCATTCTCGAAGAAGAAGGCAGATGAGCGTAAGCAATGGCTCGGCAACTTCGTGCCTGGCACCTACCTTGACATGTCCGGCACCGAGGAGATCACGTACAACGACTTCATCAACAAAGAGCTCATCCTCTTCTCCATGGCCGACAACATGCGTTCGATCCCGTCAGTCATTGACGGCTTCAAGCCCAGTCAGCGCAAGATCATGTATACCTGCTTCCGCCGCAACTTGAAAAAGGATGTCAAGGTTGTGGAGTTGGCCGGTTCGGTCTCTGGTCTGACTGCCTACGCTTACGGCGAGGCGTCACTGCAGGGGTCCATCGTCGGTCTGGCGCAGAATTTCGTCGGCTCGAACAACATCAATTGCTTGGAGCCCAGCGGTAACTTCGGCTCGCGACTGCAGGGTGGTCAGGATGCCGCCAGCGCTCGTTACATTTACACGAGGCTGTCACCGTTCGCTCGCCGCATCTTCCACCAGTCTGATGAGGCTTTACTCACCTACAACACCGACGACGGCAAGACGATTGAGCCTGAAGTGTACTGCCCAATCGTGCCTATGGTACTCATCAATGGCGCTGACGGCATCGGCACTGGCTGGTCCACGTCCATTCCCAACTACAAGCCCGAGGATGTCATTGAGAACCTGAAGAGACGCATGGACGGTGACAAAGACAGCATGCTTCCCATGACCCCATGGTTCCGGAACTGGACTGGCGAGATTGAGCAGACTCGTGAGGACCAGTTCAAGTTCAATGGTACGGTTTCCGTGACTGGTGACGCAGAAGTCGAGATCACTGAACTGCCCATCCGGGTCTGGACACAGGACTTCAAGGACAAGCTTGAGGACATCATCAAGGCGGAGAAGGTCCCGTCGTTCATCAAGGACTATACCGAGTACAACACTCCGGAGAGAGTGCACTTCGTCATCAAGCTCGAGGAGAAGAAGATGCAAGAGAGCAAGGCCAAGTTGGAGGAGCTGTTCAAGCTGTCGAAGTCAGTCCCTACCTCGAATTTGGTAGCTTTCGATGCCCAGGGCCGGATCCACAAGTACGCCACCCCGTTGGACATCATGGAGGAGTTCTACCAGGAGCGCATGAAGATGTACCAGCGCCGTAGACAGCATCTGCTCGATGTGATGAACCGCGAACTGGACAAGCTCACCAACCAAGCGAGGTTCGTGCAGATGATCATCGACGGCAAGCTCGTGGTCAGCAGGAAGAAGAAGTCGGCGCTCGTGCAGGAGCTGCAGAAGCTCGGCTTCAAGGCTTTCCCCAAAGTCGTCGATGCGAAGAAAGAAGGCGAATTCGAGGCGGTGGTGGAGGAAGAGAATGACGAGTCGGATGATGCCGCAACGGCTGCGGGCGCCAGTGACTACGACTACCTGCTCGGTATGGCTATTTGGTCGCTGACACAAGAGCGTGTGGAGAGGTTGCTCAAGCAGATTGGCGACAAAGAGCAGGAGATAGATGTTCTCACCGCCAAGACGCCGAAGGACCTGTGGAGGACTGACCTCGAGGACTTGCTTAACGAATGGCAGACGCAGCTAGAGGAGGAGGCCAAACGTGAGAAGAAGGTGAAGTCGAAAGGCCGTCGGGCGTCGGCGAAGTTGGGCATCGGCGCCAAGGGTGGGAAGAAGAGGAAGGGTGGGGACGACAGTGACTTCAGCGACTCGGATTTCGGCGTCAAAAAGACGAAGGCGGCGTCGAAGCCGAAAGGAGGATTGCTGGGTGCGAGCAAGGATGTGAAACCGGCGGGTGTCTATCCCGTGGTCAACGGCATCGAGCAGAAGCCTGTCGTGACTGGCCAGTCGACACTTGATGGTTCGTCTGACGTCGTGCCAAAAGCGAAGCAGACGGCCACGAGCAAGCTGCAGACGTTGAAGGAAGCGGCCGCTACGGTGAAGCCGGCGAAGGCCGCGCCCGCGTCAAAGCCGGCTACGAAGGCGGAAAAGGTCGTTGCTGACGATGAAATGGACGAAGATGCTGAACTACTTCCTGTGAAGCCGGCCAAGGCTACAAGTAAGAAGAGAGCGCTTTCCGACGACGACGACGACCAGGATGAATACCACAGCTTTGAAGAGTTGGCCGTTGTCGCGCCTAAGGCGGCCAAGGCTGCACCGGCTACGAAGCCGGCTGCGAAGAGGAAGAAGACAGCCATCTCGGACGATGAAGACGAAGACGTCTTTACCGCAGTTGCGAAAGAGGCCGCGAAACCAGCTGCAGCTCCGGTTCGCGGAGGCAGGGCTGTCGCACAGAAGCCCAAGAGATACAACATCGACTCGGATGACGAAGACGAAAGTGCGGATGATATGCTCGAGGACGTCAGCGCGATGGTGAAAGGCATCGGCAACAGCAACGACAAGGAAGGCCCCACGCGCTTCTTCCACCCTGCCTCTGTCACGCGCCCAGCCAGCAGCCATGGTCCGATGTCGAAGGCCAAGAAGCCAAGTCCCGTCAACTCCGAAGGAATCTCGGATGACGAGACGGACTGGGCGGCGCTAGCGCAGAATTCGCCGCAGAAGGCAGCGAAGCATACGATCATGTCTGATGAAGACGATGAGCTACTGGTTCTGGATAAGCCGGCGCCGAAGCCAGCAAAGGCTGCTCCGAAGGCTAAAACGGTGTCCAAAGCGAAGGAGGCTGCTGCTGTCGCCACACTGAAGCCGAAGAAAGTCCCGGCGAACGTCGCCGCAATTGCGTCCGCGCCAAAGCCGGTTTCGCCTGCTGCAAAGGCTTACGCTGCGAAGCAAGCCAAGACGAACGCTAGTGCTTCACAACCACAAGCTGGTGCTTCGAAAGCGAAATCGAAGAAAACGATGGTGGACTCTGACGACGACGAGGACGATGTCGATGCCCTTGCGAACGATATTCTGAGCGATGAGGAGGTCATGCCCGTTGTTGCTGCCACCAGCACTGGCAGGCCGTCGAGGCGTGCGGCAGCGGCCAAGCCGAAAGCGAAGTACGTGGCGGATGACAGCCTGGATTTTGATGATGAGGAGGAGGAGGAAGAGTCGGCGGATTTCGATGATGGGGAAGAGGATTGAAGGATGCTTTTGGGGTCCTGGTGTGACTTTTCCCGTATCTCGTAGTCTCTTATTCTTGTATGATACGTAGTGGCATTAGAGTGGCTCTGGATAGCCGGAGCATGGTACGACCACCACTCAGTCGCCCACGCGAAGGATGATACGGCATATACTGCTGTACTTCGGTTCTTGCTAGAGAAACATGCTGCTGCTCTATATCGTGAACAATGACACGGAAATATCCCCTGGGTTGCCCTCAGATAACATCATCAATGCCGTAGCGACGAGCGAGTCGTGAGATCTGGTACGTGGCTGGTCAGTCTGTCAGAGCATCATCAATGCGGGTCTGTATTGCAACAAGGTGAAGTCTCTTTTTCTCTGTCACGTGCAAAACCAACATGCCAAGCCTTCCTCGGCCCATGCAAGACATCCCGTTTTCCCGCTGCCGTCTTCCTTTTCTCCTACACAACCTCATCTCCAGCCCCTCGGGTGTTCCATGCGCGACACCCGTCAGCCATGGCGGTGACACTGACAACTCCCGGTCATACAGCGTGCGGAGATTGCGAAACCAGTTCGGTCGGCCTGAAGACGTGTCACCCTCGGCCGCCGAGATCAGCACGTGCGACAAGGCTGGAGCCGGCGGATACCATACGAGAGCACAACAAAGGAACCGCCTGTATAGCCTTTGCAAGCATCCAGGCTGGTGACTTTGCGGTCAGCGAGCTCCTCGCCTGAAGATCTACCGGGGTGCAGAATTTGGCTCAGACATGTTCTTTGTTCTTGCTGCAGCCGCTGCGTCGAAGACCCACTGCAATTGAGGCGGCGGTGACAAGTACCCGTCTCGCTGTGAAGGACCTGCAGCGTAGTGTGCCACGGACGAAAGAACGGGCTATGTTGGTCCAGGCAAAATGCCTTCTTCACGTGTTTTCGTGGAGGAAGGTACAGCTACCTAGGGTAGGTATAGACTATCGCGTGTCCTCGGCACGGCCTCGAGTCCTCTGGGCAGCGATTGACGCGAAAATATATCAAATCACGCATCTCCGCTCCTGCCCGCATTTTCGAAAATCTGATTGGCAGTCAGCTACTATTCTAGGGTCGCAGCCGTTCGTTCATAGGCATCATGGCTCGGTTTGCGGATCTCTGCATGCGGGAAGCAAACAGCCGTGATGACCCCGTCTGGCAGCTGCTGGCAACCACACTCCGACATCTCAATGAAGTTGGTCACTGTACAGCATGAGCTTCTCCCGTCCATCTCGTACCTAACGCACCGTCGAGTATGAGCGCTACCGGCATGGTCTGGTTTCGTAACGCATAATGTATCGCGCTGCAGTCAGACAGATTACCTCAGGTGCTCAATGGAAGCCGATTGTACAAAACGGATATCCTGGTGAGCGCCATTTGCATGGCCCCTTCTTTACCACCGCACTACCGGATCCCGATGAGCATTGCCTTCAGACTTTCGCCATGTGGAACCTACAGCATCTATCACGAAACGTGCGTGTTGCAGGGCATCTCTGCAGTGCATCCATACAGCGTTTCCAGATTTGAGTGATAACTGATTGACCAGGTTACTGCTGCTTCGAAACCGGAATAGAAGACACCAATTGCGCGAGATTGTGGAATCCGTGCCCGTGATCCCACTCTATATGCAAATCCGGATCGGAGTCTGCTTTGCCTTCGGACAGCGTACTTCACATTCTTGGATAACGGATATGATATGCTCTTTCGGGGGGAAAAGAGCTGAGCGGGCGCAGGCAAGGCTAGACTTTGCATGCTGCAAGAGTTCCAGCATGATTGTGCACACAAACGCAGAGCGACAGCTTGCTGCGTCAGTGCAGCAGACCGCGTCAGAACGGTAAGTGCAAAATCCCCTTTGTCCTTCACCGCAAACTTGTCGCCCAAACACGCGGGACTGTCAATGGCGCAAATACGTTCCCTGTCTGCCTCACCAGTTCGCCCGCAGAATGCAAACGGCTCCATCGATCTACTGCCCTGTGTCCACAGCATGGTCTCTTTGATCTGCAGGTCTGACGGCAAGACATAGCGGGCCGCGGTATGCACGGTCGTAGTCACTGCTCCGAACAGTTGATTGTGGCTGTCCGTCGGTCGACCGACTAGGTGACTGGACACTGCTCCCTTGTCCTCGCCGTATAAGGCACTGCCGTCACCCTTGGGGACTCTTCACCGCTGCTTCATCCCACCTGTGAGTGTCTTCTCTTTCACCTGCATTCCTAGTCAGCTGTCCTTAGGCTGTGCTATCATGTCTTCTTCTCCTGCTCAGCTGCCTTCACCTTGTCCGACGACTACATTTGATCGTGACAGCAGCGTGCCACCCGACCAGAAGCCAGTCACCTCGGCATTCAGGATGATCAAGATTGACTCTCTTCTCAACCCTTCCGCCTCGGTGTACAGCAGGCTGCGTCAGGCATCGGTCAGTCCGCCGCCTACTCCTGCGTACACAACAGGAGCCTCTTCAACTACCTCGACACCTCAACCGCAGACACCGACCACCTCGTCCTCCGTCCTGCATCAGAAGCTGATCAAGGATGGGGCCGTCTTCCTCCCGGGCACACCCAAAGAGCCGGTTAACTACCCTCCTTACGAGTCCACCGACCCAGCACTCTGCTTGTCACCGGCCGATCGCGCAGAGCTAGCTCGTCAACATGTTCGCTTCGAAGTATACCCACGTGGTGAGCACGAGCAAGACCTCATCGCCAATTATCAGCGCCACATTCCATACACAAGCGAGAGAACGAAGTTCACTTCCAAGACCAACTTGGATGCATTCGAAGGTTGGTTGTAGCTTTGAGCGGTCCCGGTACGGCAGACTAACCGTCGCCCTCAGTGTTCACGTACACCTTCCGAGTGTCTGAAGACGAGAAGAAGCACGTCGTGTTGTGGGATTACCAGAACGGGCTGGTCCGCATCACGCCGTTCTTCAAGGCACTCAAGTACTCCAAGGTGAGGAAATGTGGCAGGTTTTCCACGGCCTTCCAGCTGACGATCTCCAGACCACTCCTGCGAAAGCTCTCAACACCAACGCGGGACTCAAGAAGCTGTCGCACTCCATCACTGGTGGCGCTTTGGTTGCTCAAGGCTATTGGATGCCGTACTCATGTGCCCGTGCCATCTGCCTCACCTTCTGCTACCCCATCCGCTGGGCGCTGACACCCATCTTCGGACCAAGCTTCGTCAAGGAGTGCCTTCGCCCTGAGCATCCGCACTTCGCCAGGTTTCTGGTCTGCAGCGAGGTCATTCGTTGTGCAGAGCGCGAGGCTGAAGGCTTGGGAAGCAAGACCTCCAGCTGCACCACCAGTCCAGCCACCAACCACAGTCGTCATGACGGTGCCAAGGTGGACATTCCACGAAGTGTGCCGGCTCCAGTCGAGCCAGTAAGGCAGCTTCGGCCGAAGAAGGAGCAGCCAACTTTCAAGCAAGGCTCGCCGTTCGATTCAGAGTCCGAAGTCCCAGAGTATAGCGAATACACCCGCGTCGACAACGAGATTGAGTCGCCAGCGCTGTCGCCAAAGTCTACGCCTCGCGCCTCCGACAACCCATCCTGGACAACCGTCAATCGCCACCATCACCGCCAGGAGGGCACGCCGTCGTCGCCACTACATCAAAGTCCTTACGGCGCGCTGGCACGGTCGCTCCTCACAAAGCCACACTTTGCTCCCACCACGTCCTGGCGTGGCGCAAGCAGTCCGAGCTCGACACCCAAGGCGGTCAAGATGCCCACGGGCGCGCACGACAAGCATCGCACCCACAAGCGTCGCATCTCCGATCGCATGGCCGAGGCAGACACGGATCGCACCGAAACCATGACCAACCGTTTCACGTCCGGCAGTCCCGCCGACAGCGACGACGACATCGTCGTCCCGCCCGCTGCGAGTAGGAAGCGCAAGCGTCGGATCGAGACTCCCGCTCCACCAGCCGTTCCGTCGACGTCGTCAATTCCTTCGTCGAGCAACAAAAGCACGAAGTACACCGCCACCGACTTCGACGCCGCGCACTGGCTGGTCAACCTGAGCGTGCGTGACTCGCAGCTGGCGTTGGGTCCGGCTCAGATGCGCGGTCTGAAGCGCCGAGCCAGCCCGATTTGACACGTTTCCGCGGCTCAAGAGGATTTTTGTGGGTAAGTGTGGAAAGGAACATTGTCTCCGCACGGTGCATAGCGCTCGAGACGGACTGCACATGGCATTGGACTCAACTATCTGAGTCTTTCACGGCTATTTCATCGCGTTGGGTCTGATTTCATGACGGCACGATGCAACGATCTCTGTAAAGTATCGGCATTGCGGAAAGTTCAGGTAAACGACACGATCGATCATGAATGGGAGTCGTGTTGTTTCCACTCGCAGATTCATCGCACTCAAGCTCTCGTTCTTCCTCAGTGTTGATCCCAAGACTCACTCTCACTTATCTATCGGCGAACGCGGCTTCCTGACCATCGGGTCGTGTAGATAGGGTCCGGAAGTATACCAACGAACTGTCGAAATCTTCAGTGGCAATGCATGTAATGAGGAAGGTTGCGCACTTGCGTCCGCAGTAAGAGATACAAAGTTTGCAAGGAAGAAGATCTTGATCTCGCCGCATAATTGCTGGTCTCTATGGCAGCAGCAGCCAGGCTACAGTCCCGGAACGAGGAGCTACAGGGCGCACAACTGAGCTCGCTGAGACGCACGAAGCAGCTGAGTCCTTTCACGCGACAATGCTCGCATGCTTTGTCGGGTCGGACAAGGTGGGAAGTCGAATCCTCGAGATGGGCGTAGCCAGGCTCCTCAAAGGCCAGGTTCAAGTCCGCAGAGTACTGTGGTAGAGTTGTATAGTACTCCGCAACTGCACTGTCCACAAAGCTTTATTCGGTCAGCCCGCCCAATAAGTCCCGTAGGGCGTACAGTGCACTTACTCAGTGAGGGCTGGTGACTGTGTCTCAACCGTGACAGATGATGCACCCGCATCACTTGGGCCGACATCGGCGACCTCCGGAGGGTCTAGGAGTTGCGAGAGGTCCATGCCGACCGGCATGATCTCGTCACTTTCGACCGAGAAAGACATGTCTTAGGGCGCGGTGAGTTGCCGAAGCAGTCGTCAGTAGAGTCTATCAACGGATGTGGACTCGACAGATGGAGTTGTCATAGGGCGTGAAGTGGAAGGAAAAAAGGGAAAGGCTTGAACAAGACAGAAGACCTACATGGCTGCCATCCACAGCGGTTGGAGTCATATCACTCACCCAGATCAGGTGGGAGTTGCGCGCGCCCTACAGCAGTACAAGCGGCTGCTACCGCTGCACCTCGGCCAAGCCCGACGCTATCCCGCAACAGTCCAGATGGAAATGGGGAGAAGCTGGAGCTGTTGCCGTCGACGATCATATCACGCAGACCCAACACAGACAAGCAGTCCGTACGTTCATGGCGAATGCTCAAGCTAAGACAGGAGGACCTTGTCGGATCAGCACGAAGCCAGAACATGAAGACCTTTCCTGACTTGCCCGAACCAAAAGACCTTTTCCTGACAGTGGTGAGGGTGAGGTCGGGAATAATTGCGGGGTATGGGGATCACCACATCCCCATCCCACAACAACCTCATTAGTTGCCACAATCCAAACCATCTTCCCTTCCCTTCTTTTCTTCATCTTACATTACCCGCCTTTAAGCATTAGCATCCAACAGTACAGAATGGCACCACACGCCACCGACAGCAGCATCGTCGGCCAAGGCTCCAATGGAACCACCGAAGTCAACGCCGGCGAGGCCCCTCTCGAGCCCGGCGTGCAGAAGAACCTCGCCGAGCGGAAAAAGCAGTACTTCCCTCGTCCACCCAAATTCGACGACAAGTACAAGGAGCGCGAGTACCTCAAAGGCCGCCTGGCCGCGGCCTTCCGCATTTTCGGCAAGTGTGGCTTCGACGAAGGTGTCGCCGGGCATATCACGTTGAGAGATCCTGTGCAGCCCGACTGCTTCTGGTACCTTCATGCCAAAGAAACCGACACAACCGAACATTCCGAACTGATGAGTGAGAACACAGGGTCAATCCGTTCGGCCGAGCATTCTCCCTGATCAACAAATCCGACCTCATCCTCGTCAACCACAGCGGAGAAGTGATCGACGGCGGGGAGAACCGCCTGCTCAACACGGCCGCGTACATGATCCACGCCGCCGTGCACGCCGCCCGGCCCGACGTCATGTGCGCCGCGCACAGCCACTCCATCTACGGGCGGACGTGGTGCACGCTCGGCCGCAAGATCGACTCGCTCACGCAGGACTCGTGCGCGTTCCACGACGACCACGTGTTGTACGAGAGCTTCAACGGCGTCGTGCTGGCGGAGAAGGAAGGGCAGGACATCGCCGCCTGCTTGGGCGATTCCAAAGCCGCGCTGCTCCAGAATCACGGGTTGTTGACCGTCGGACAAACGATCGAGGCGGTGAGTTGGGAATCTTCTCCACCGTTCGCGCCGTAGCTGACCAAGGTACTGCTCATCAGGCCGTCTTCTGGTTCATCTCTCTCGAGAAGTCCTGTCACGCCCAGCTCATGGCCGAAGCGGCCGCGGCCTCGCGAGGCCAGCAGCCGATCAAGATTGGGGCCGAGGAGGCCGATTGCACCTACCGCTCGGTGGGCTCGCCTACGGCGGGTTGGTTCAGCGCGAAGCCATTGTTTGATGTTATCCATAAGGAAACGAACGGTGATTATCTGCAGTAAGCGTGTTAGATAGTTAAAAGCGTGGTATTGATGTTTTATGTCCCTGTGGTAGCGAGTTATCATGTCTTTCGCTGTGTCGCCTCAGTCAACGTTTGGGCAGATATCAGTGTTGAGAGTCCCCCTAAATGTATATACAGCACGATGGGTAACGATTTCGACAGTCAAGCCAGGTTACGTCCTTCACCACAATCGCGCCTGTGACTGCCCTGATAGGTGACGGGATCTCAAGGAATCAAGAACAGATGGAACGTTTTGGTTCGAGTGACAGTACCGTGTCTTGTACATGTACTTTAGGTACGTTGATGTTTGTCGCTTTCCATGCAGTCGCCCAGCACCACTGTCTGCTGCGCTGACGCCCAGAGAGCAGAGAGATTGATGATTGGGCAAAGGCTCCGAGAGGCGCCAGCGATAGGTGTCACGTGTGTGGCTTGGGGTACTTTCACATGTCAGCGCGGCCTCAGGAATTCCTTCAGGTGTTTCGACTGGATTTCCAGACCACAACCGCGTTCGCCAAAAACGCGTGGAGTTGGAGGAATAGCGAGAGAGACGATGTGAGGAGGCCAGTGAATATCACATTTGTAGAATGTGTAGTGAAAGGTGAAGGTATTTACAGTACCTGTATGTACTCGAAACCGACGTGTTCAGCGGCAGCAAGTGTCCGCCATGACGTTTCGCGCACGAGGTCCAAGCTCTCGAAACTTGCTTGTTTTCTCTCTGCTCTCAACTCCCACAAGGCAGTTTCGCAAACATCCACAAACACCTGCTACTCCCCTTCACTCACCATCCATCACCAAGGCTCATCCATCTTCTGCAACGATCTGATCCCTCGACTATAAGGTAGCCATCCTCACCTCCACAAAGATCCCACCACCCCCTGATCAACACGCAGGCACAGCCACAGCAACCCACCATGGCCGAAGCATCAGAGCACCAGCAGCAGCAGCAGTACCCCAACCTCAACCCCTACGCCTCCAGCAACGGTCAAACTGGCCAGAGCGGTCAGAGCGTCGGCCAGCAGGCGCAGAATGCGAGCAACTCGTTCATGAATAGTAAGGTAAGCGCACACCCCCTGAACATACTCTGGCACCCCAACGCCTGCCTGCCGAAGGTGGTTTGAATCGTGGTGCCTGCTTGCTTGGACAGCTGGCAAGAGAGCACACCGACCCTCCACTTCCACTTTCACTCTCACACATACGTGTAATCCATTGTTTGTGATCCTGCGCGCAGAATACCACTTCTCCCACGATTCCACGCGTGTAACAAACCCGACTCTCGTTGCTGACGACATCGCTGCAGTCCATAACTCCAGCCCTTTGTCTATTCTTACAGACAAAGCTCGTCAACAGCTTTCCTCCTAACACTCGACCCAAACAGGCGCCCAGAACGCCATGGACTCCGTCTCCAACTCGCAGACTGTGCAGTCCATCCAGCAGGGCCCAATGGCCGACAAGGCACGCGTCGAGAGCGACAAGACCAGGTCCGAGTTCAGCAACCTCGCCAACGCGCGTCAAACCCCCAGCACCCAGACGTCGACCGGCCAGGACCTGACGCACTACCACTCCCTCTTCTACAACCTGCTCAGCTGGGAGAACCCGCGTGCGACGGCCATCAGCTACGCCAGCATCGTGCTCGCCATCTTCGCCTTCCGCTACCTGCCCATTGCCCGCTATGCGCTCAGGCTCACCTGGATGGTGCTCGGCATCACGGCCGCCGCCGAGATTGCCGGTAAGCTCGCGCTCGGCCAAGGCTTCGCCAGCAAGATGCGTCCGAGCAAGTACTACACCATCCCACGCGAGACTCTGGACAGCATGATGGGCGATCTCGAGCAGTTGGTGAACTTTTTCGTCATTGAGTTCCAGCGGATCGTCTTTGCTGAGAACGTCTACGCTACTGTTGCCGTAAGTCCGGCAGGCATGTATCAACAAGACGGACCCAACTAACACACACTTCCAGGCCTTCACCGCCGCCCTCCTGACCTACTTCCTCATCAAGATCACCCCAGCCTGGGGCCTGACCCTCCTCTTCACCACCATCATCTACTTCGCCCCGCTCACCTACATCTCCAACAAGGAGTTCATCGACCACCACCTGAACAACGCCGGCGAGATCATCGGCCAACAGACCCAGCAGGTTCGCGACCTCGCCGTCCATCATAGCAACCGGGCCATGGAAGCGAGCCAGGGCGCGCTCAAGGACTACACCTCCAAGGCGCAGGACATGATCGGTCAGGCCAAGAAGGCGGCGGTCGAGAAGGGCTACGTCAACCAGCAGCAGGCGGACCAGTACGTCGGGAAGCCGGAGCAGGCGCGCCCACAGGACCTGCCGAACGTGCCCAAGGTCGACCCAGCTGGCCCGGAAACCACGCAGGCCGAGTCGCACCGAGCGGAGCCCATGATCGCTCAGTAAGCGGTTGACTTACCGCGACGAGAACCTACAAACCGTTTGGGCAGCGCTGGCAGTGGCGTTCACCCTCATTCGCCGGCGAGGCGGTCGACCAAGGATGACCTGTACCCTAGCACGAGCATCACGAAGATGGAATTGAGAGACCTCGAGAACGCGGAGTGGAGCGAGCGTGGCCCTGTTTTCTCTTTGTCTTCCCTTGTCAAATCACCTTTGTTACCTATCCTATGGAGCGAGCAAGAATGAGACGAGGGAAGCGGGGGTCTCAGCATGTATTTTATTATTCCCTTTCCCTCATCGATCAGGCCGGAAGAAAGTCAGTGGTCTTACTATTCAGGCTTGCTAGCTAGTATGTATGAACAGAAGTGGTATGAGCAGTTGGAGATATGACTTTCAATCCTCGTGACGAGTACAACATTGCACTCCTCCGAAACACATGCTACCTCCTACATACATGTAGGTACCGTATGATGGGCTTTGGACTGTTTCGAAGTTTATGTACCCCACATTTCCTAGGCGCCTAAGCCGAATGGGGTAGGAGCTCGCGTGCCTCTTGTTCTGACCTCACCCCTTCCTTGCGCAAACCCAACGAGCGATGGAGGATAGCTCGAACGACATTTCAAGGCCGTCGAAGAAGTCGCACTTCCTCCGGTCTAATGATATGACGCGTAGGCATAGCTGAGACGGACCTGCTTCACCCTATGTACTCGACCTCCGTGTCGCCTTCCAACATATAGTCTCCGTGTGATTGCGACCATCGGAATGCGCTCACGTAACTCGCCACTGCGTCGAAGACGAAAGTTCTACCTGACTATCATTCCATCTATCCTACATTCGTCGGAGAGGTTGATCGGGCAGAAATAAGAAGCGGTGGTGTGGTAGGCCAAGTATGGCTGTACGAAGTGACTTGACGATGGGAGGTAGGTCTGCTCTCTAAAGTTCCCTGCAATTGGTGGCGACGATAGTTCAAATCGAACCCATCTCCCCAGGTGAGACGAGCACTAACGAGATCAAACCCAACCAGAGCAACCCATCTACACCTCCCACCACCAACCCTCCTCCCCACCCGATTTCCGCTTCATCCACTACAACGACGTCTACCACATCGAACCCTTCAGTAGCCGCGAGCCCCTCGGCGGCCTTGCCCGCTTCAAAACCTTGGCCGACTACTACGCCCACGACCCCCGTTTCGCCGACCACGTCGCCTGCCTGACCTTCTTCAGCGGCGACGCCTTCAACCCTTCGCTCGAAAGCTCGGTCTCCAAGGGCAAGCACATGGTGCCCGCGCTCAACGCCCTGCGCACCTCGGTCGCGTGTCTGGGGAACCACGATCTCGATTTCGGGGTTGAGCAGTTCCGGGCGTTGGCGGCGAGGTGTGAGTTTCCGTGGTTGTGTGCGAATGTGCTGGATCCCGCGCTAGGGGAGGAG
>Ga0058704_10000377_pt1 | contig 23527 bp, 18 predicted proteins | sample AgamicMgSfe_FD_71363 | JGI IMG/M metagenome (GOLD analysis project Ga0058704, IMG submission 71363) | Agave microbial communities from Guanajuato, Mexico - Mg.Sf.e | ecosystem: Host-associated > Plants > Phyllosphere > Phylloplane/Leaf | place: Guanajuato, Mexico | collected 2012-05-30
GTGGAGAGAAAAGACGGAGCCTCCCTCATCACTTCCATCTTGCACCTGACGTCCTTTGGCTAAGTCGCGTTTGCGTGCTGAGAGCCGGTGCTTACCCTTCAGGAGGTAGTCCGACTCACCGTTAATGCTCTTACTCGTGGCCTTATCGTACATAAGCTGCGGTCGAGAATCTGTGCTGGTGAGTGTCGTGGACTGAGTGTCTGTCACGTCAGTCTCGCACTTACCTCGTCGGTCAGTGTAGGGTGGAAAGCCTTACCAGAGCGCACCGCGTGCTCAATACCGCCTGCGCGATCTCGATTCGTCATACCCACCTCCGTCATACCTTCTCTTCCGATCTTCACCACCACCATACCCGCCAGTGTCGCGATCGCGGTAGCTGCCGCCGCCCCTAGGTGGAACTGGCTCGTAGTTCGCATTGCCTCGTCCACGGTCGTCATACCCACCATAGCCTCCTCTTCCCCCACCACCCTCGCGGCCACCTCCATAACCACCGCCGGATCGCGGACCGGCCGGAGCGCCATCAGGCGGAGCACCATTCTGGTAGCCGATGCCACCTCTGCCTCCATATCCACCACCGCCTCCGCTGAACCCACCCCTAAAGCCGCCGCCACCTCGGCCACGGAAGCCGCCGCCGCGGTCGAAGCCACCTCTGAAGCCACCCCGGAAGCCTCCGGGGCCAGCCGGTGGACCGTAACCTGGAGGCTTGGCAGCGACGGCTTTCGTGTAATGGCGACCACCCAATCCACCGCCGAAGCGTCGCGGGCGCCAGCCAGAGACCGTGCGACCGCGCTCCACGTCGACGAGGACCTTGCGACTGCGGATGACGAGGTGATCGGTCTCTTTGTAGGCAGCTGGAGAATGTCAGTGAAGAGCGAGATGCATCTGCGTCGAATTTGCTTACCCTTCATATCCTTCTCCCGCTCAAATACCACAAACGCGTAACCTTTCGACTTGCCCTTCTTCTTGTTCACGGAGCCGTCTTTCTTCTTGCTCTCCCCGTTATTCGTCACGATCCGTATGCGCTCGATCGGCCCAAAGCGGCCAAACTCCCTCTCCAGGTCTTTGATGTCCGTCTCGTAGCTCAAACGCGCCACGAAGAGTGTCTTGAACGCATCGCCACGAATGTTCGCGTCTTCGGTTGGTTTGTACAACTCTTTAGCGCCTTCGCCGGTCATGTACGTTTGCTGGGCTTGGGTCTCCAGTGTGCGGCGGTCTCTTGCCTCTAGCCAGGACTCGGTGGGCTTGTAATTGCCGAACTCTTCTTGCAGCTGGGGCAGGTACTGGGCGACACCGGTGATACGGGCGGTCTTGCGCTCTTCTGGCGCGTGGTCTGCTGGTGGAAGATAGCGGAGGGCCGGACGAGGGGCGAAGAGAGCGAGCAGGTTTGGCGGGAGCTTGTCTGTCATGGCGGGCGATCCTTTGCTTGTGTTCTGGAAGCGGAGTAAAAATGTGGGCGTAGAGGGAAGTGTTCCGTTACTGCCTTGAAAGGAGAATTGTCCAGCTCAAGACGCGCTTGATGTGCTCTCTGAAGCGCGCAATGAGCGCTGAATGTGAATGCGAGCCTGGATGGTACACTATTGGCACATGATCCGATACCGTTGTAGGTCGAAAGCTCTCCCGGCAATCTGATATTGCTGTGCTCTTTGTTGAATGCCAGGATGATGTTTGAAAAGGAGTTCAGCTGTCTTGAACAATAACGTTGCGGAAAGCTTCACCAACGACGCCAAGCCTGCACGAGACACCTCGAAGAAGCACTACTCCCTACCAGTGCCACTTTCGACATCACACCCCGGAGTATGTAAACATGCCTATGCAAGCATTACGGACGATAGCGAAGCCTCAGGTGCGTCAATCCCGCAATCGAAGCGCAAACGCGCGGCTACTGACGTGCGAGGAGAACGGCGTGGGCGCATTCGTCCTCCAATGCAAACGCCTCGACTTCCACTACTGCGACTGGGCCGGCAGCAGTAGGGGCATGAAGTGCGCATTCACCTCCGGGGGTCTTCTCCCGTCCTCGTAGCACTCGCTCACAAGATTCTACAGCCTCTTCCTCAAAACACAACTCCCAGCCTTTGCGAAGCAGAACCCAGGCATCGAGGTCACCGTCTCGCCCAGACCGGGTCGACATCCCGTTATCAAGGCCTCTTACATCAACAACCGCGAGAGGGCGGTCTGCGTGCGCAAATTGCAGCCGAACGAAATCATCGAAAAGGCCGAGTTACTCAAAAGCGCGAGCGGGGAGAAGCTGAAGCGGGTCAGGAAGCCGGTGAAGAGTTTGAACGAGAGTGTCAGAGGTGTATGGGATCCGTTCCACGGGCATCAGTATAAGGTGTAAACAGGACGAGGTCGGATGGGAAGGAGCATGCTGTTTGACTGAGCGAGCATTGGGTGGCGTTCATGGAATATACAGATCAGGCATAGGAAAAGACTGACATGTACTGATACCCAAAGGATTCGGCGAGTTTTTTCCGAGTGCGCGGTCTACTCTACGATCAAGGACTGAGAGCCTGGCAATTTAAAGCCACGAGGCACATGCAAGCGTGAAGAACGACCTAGGGTCCACGTCGGGCGCGCTTCGAGAAGGAACGCGATATAACCATGTCAAGTACCTTGAATGGCTTTCTCTTGGTATGCCTTCGAGCAAGATCACGCCTACACGAAAAGTTGCTTCACTACCTAACCTAGAATCTGTCACCGACCTCAGGAGCCTTTTTGCCCGATTACTAAGCAAGCCTGAGCAGCCCGAGCGCCCGTTGGAATGTTGTATCTACCAGGATCCAAAGCATACGCGCACCCAAGATCGAAGCAATAGAACGTCAGCGTTAAGATATCTAGCAGTCCGACATCCTTGACGAAATATAACATAGTTTGTACACCCACTAGCTCCCTCAGTCCAGTGCCCAATGATTTTGAGCCAATACGCCTTTCGTTTGCGCTGGCCCAGGAGGAACCATGGGAGGAACTCAAACGGCCACATTGAGCGCAACTGAAAAAAGTGGGATGTTCATGTCCTTGTTCCGTGCTTAAGTCGTATAGGATCGGACAAAAGTGCTCTGGCGTTCAGGGGAGTCGACGTTCACTCATAGTAAGTACTCTTCTTAGACTTTGAAAACCCTGTACACTCGCTCCTAGCACCGGACATTGAGCTGCGATGTCTGAATAACGTCCCGACGACAATCGCGGAACAATGTTGTACCTACTAGGGTATAACCTTCTCACGGTTAAGCAACGACATATTCCAATGTCAGACTGATTGCTCACATCGCTCGGTCGTGCTCGAGAATTGACTGCAGGATCTTCGTTGCGACTGTGTCGCGTCATCGCGAGCCCGGGTAAGTCGGTCCATAGACAATCGTGTGTCTCGGCGTAGTGCTCTTCATGTCACTTCATCCAAGTCGTTCACTGTCGTTGTCGCCGCAGGCTGCAAATCGCTCGCTGCATTAGGTTCCTTCTGCTCCGCAAGACTCGCATGCTGATCGGGATCGACCACCTCGACATCGTCCATGGCCCGTGCCTCTCCCCCGTCCCTCACGGTCGCCTGCAGCTCGACGGCCGCCCTTGGCACCTGCGTAGCCTCAGACTCCGTCCCCATGGTTTGATTGAGCTCCTCCCAGTCCTTTGCCCGAGCCTGCACCTTTTTCGCTCGAACCTTGCTGTCGGCGACCTTGCGCTCAAGCTTGTTGACATTGACGCCAGCCTTTTCTACGGCTTTTTGCTGCCTCACTTTCTGCTGGCGGCTGAGCTGCTTGCCCTTCTTCTTCTTGCCTACCCCGGCGTTCTGTGCATTGTGGAGCCATGGCTTGTAATCCGTTTCCTCAACCGGTGCTTTCATCGCTTGTAGATCTTCCGAAGGAGGAGATGCATTATTTCTGCGAGCGGAGCGAGAGTGGAGGGAGACCTCTAAACCTACCTGTCAGCCAATATACCTACTATAATGATCGCTTCCGTAACGCGAACCTCGCTTCTTCACCTTTGGCGTCTTCATCGCGTCGATTCGTGATAGAAGAGAAAGATCCTGCAACTTCCAGATTTGTCAGTGGATGTGGATCGCGGCTGTGACTTCAGCCCTACATCTTCGGGCCGGGCCGTCGACTTTCCAGATGTGGCGCTTCGACCTTGGACAAAGCTATCTTCTACATATATGTATGTACCTCCGTGAGAACACTTGCGTCGCTTCACTTTGGCGCCCCTCCTACGACACTTCTGTGCCAATGTGTATCAAGTCCCGACCATCGACATAAGCCATGGACCGCCGCTTATTGCGATTAGCAGACTTCACACCAGACAAATTCACCACCAACTCAACCATCGTCTGCGGCGTCCTCGCGCTCTACGTCGCCTACCAGGCGCTCATCTACTTCGATGTGCCCATCCTATCACCCGCCGAAATCCTCTGGAACGCCCTGGTCTTCGCGAGCCCTGCGTGGCTGCTTCTAGATGCCGCACACAGGCACGAGCTCCAGGCGAACGGTATGCTCTCGCAGACGCACGCCGCGAAGAGCGAGGCTTTGCGCAGGATGCTGGGAGTACGCAGCGGTGCGCTTACGCACAAGTTGACGGGTGGCGAGGGGGTAATGCGCAGAATGAGTGTTTTTGCGAACGATGCGCCGACGACGGACGCGCCGCCTGGACTGGGTAACTGGGACAACTCTTGCTATCAGAACAGCGTGCTGCAAGGGTTGGCCTCTGTCGGCGCTCTGAGGAGACACCTGGAGCGACCGCAGACGCTGCTCCAAGATTCCGGAGCTAGTACGAGCGACGCGCTGCATGAGACCATCGCGAAGCTCAATGATCGTGGCAACAACGGGAAACAACTTTGGACGCCGGCCAAGCTCAAGAACATGAGTAGTTGGCAGCAGCAGGACGCGCAAGAGTACTTCTCGAAGATCTTGGACGAGCTGGACAAGGAGGCGGACAAGGCGATAAGCTTTGGGAAAGCAAGATCAGGGCTCGAAGGTGCAATGCAGGAAAGAGGCCACGCAGCTGAAGCGCAGAGAGCAAGCGATGGGCCGAATGTAGGCAGCATTGTGGCGATGCGCAATCCCATGGAAGGTCTTCTAGCGCAACGCGTGGCATGCACAAGGTGTGGCTTTTCGGAAGGGCTGTCAATGATTCCATTCAACTGCCTGACCGTACCTCTGGGCTCGGCGTTCGGCTATGGTCTCGAAGACTGTCTGGATGAGTACACGAAGCTGGAAGAGATCAGCGAAGTCGATTGTGCTAAATGCACGCTCTTGCGCGCCGAACAGCAGTTGCGGCAGATGCTATCCGCGAACGAGGTGTCAGACACAGTAGTTGAGGAAGGGCGGCCAACAGTGGATGCCAAGTTACTATCACTGCCACCTGAACTCCGCGTGCTTGCAAGCAAACGGCTCCACGCCATTCAACAAGCCCTCCAGGACGATGACCTGTCCGACAAGACGCTGGCTGAGACATGCCAAATTCCCAAGAAGGCGCATGTTTCCAGCACGAAAACCAGACAGGCAGTCATCGGTCGCGCTCCACAGTCGCTGGTTGTGCACGTCAACCGTAGTGTCTTCGACGAAGTGACTGGGGTGCAGCGCAAGAATTATGCCAACGTACGATATCCAATGACGCTGGACTTGCAGGCGTGGATGCTGGGCTCCGGTTCCGATAGCAGCGCAACGCAGAGTATGCTCTGTGGTACTGCGCTTGATGACCGATGCCAGTATCACCTACGCGCCGTGGTCACACACTACGGGAGGCATGAGAACGGGCATTACATCTGCTATCGACGACATCCAACGCGTGAAGCGAGGCAGCGCGAAGGAGAAAACTCGGTCAACGATGAAGCGACCTCGTACGATAGGTGGTGGCGATTAAGCGACGAGGACGTCTCGGCTGTTACGGAGGAGGATGCGCTGGCTCAAGGTGGCGTCTTCATGCTCTTCTATGAGCGAGCAGACACACCTCGACAACCTCAGAAGTCAGCCAAGTCACCCATCACAGCGGCAGACTCATCCAAGATATCCCTCGCGGAAGCTGCCTCACTCCCACTGCCAAGCGATCTCGACAAGGACCTTGAGCCTGTCGAGGCAATCGTCACGCCTCAAGCAGCAGCAGTGTCCCAAGCACCAGGTCAATACCCAGAGCTGCCTCGCAGTCCGCCCGTAGAAGACACGCCATCGACGGGCACGACGACGGAGGACGAGTCGGAAGCGATCGATGCGGAAGAATTACTGCCTGCGAGACCGGTGCCCAGAGTGCCGACACAACCGTTCATGCGTACGTCCCGGGGGCGGCAAGCCTCCGATAACGAGAATGGATTTGGTAGTGCGTTCAGGGCGGTCGCTGCTACATGAGGGCTGAGTTTGGGTCTATGATTCTGTTGACGATGATGATAATGATGATAGTCCTTCGAACCATCGAGTCTGTGTTGCAGACACAAGCCCACAATATTATTTTCTTTCCTTTTAATCACCTTTTACCCGAACTGTTCCCCATGCTCGGCGTCGCCCTCGTATACCGATAACCAACAGCGGCGGCGGAAAACATGGCAGTCCTGACGGGATGATCACTATCGTACCAAACAAAAGGATAGAATCAATCCATTCTCGCCTACCTGTCAGTTCGTTCTTCTCTTCCTGTCTATGATTTTGCAATCCCCAACGCAAGCAAGACATTCTACGCCGGTGGTTGTCTAAGAAGTAAGCGCCTGCAGCTCGTCGAGATGGATATCGAGATGGAAACCAGGTTTAACGATCGGAATGCAATAATGATACAGGTCGCTAGAAATGTCGCTATGAGGCTGAAGTAGTACAAGCGCCAAGACGTCTTCTCTGATCATAAGAAAGGATGTCGATATTATCGGGCAGTCAATGAACGTCGAGCTGGGGTGATAGGCTCTGGGAAGGCGATATTCGTGTTTAGCTGTGTTAGGAGAGTGTTGGATATGTTGTGATCATTCGTCCTTACCTAGGTAGTCTCAGATGCTTCGGATGAGTATAACAACGTCCTCCGTACGGCTGAACGGTATCGTGATCTTGTAAGAAGTCGCGGGAGAAAAAGTGCATTTCTTCGCACAAACGTCACATCGTGGGGATTTGCATCTATACTCTGGTGTTAAAGTACACTTTCTTCAAGTCATCCGTTAGTACGTGTCGGCCTCCTCATCGAGACCAAAGTCCCGCCTGACCGTCCTGCCTTCCGCCTTGATCGTAACCTTGAACAGGTTCTGCGCGTTGAAAATGTACATGCCATCCGGCACGAAAGCAAAGTTGTTGACACCGCCGTTGGCGACGGCAAATTTGCCGAGGAGAACACCTTCGGGGTTCCACCTATACCAGATTTGTCAGCACAATATTACGTTGATTTTTGAGAAGTTGGTGATCCGGGTTCGGACTTACACATGAATACCATCACCCACGCCAGAGTACACGTTACCCATGGTGTCGGTGTGGATGCCGTCCGGGAATCCGTTGTCGCTGTACGCGAAAACCTGCCTGTTGTGCAGCCTCTTGCCGTCTGCGGTGATGTCGTAACGGTAGATGGTGGCGGGGAGGGTGGCGTTGTCTTTGCCCGCGAAGCTGTGCACGCCCGTGTCCGTGATGTAGACGTATTTGAAGTCAGGGGAAAATTCGATGCCGTTGGGCGCGGTGAAGCCATCGGCCACGGCCTGGACGACGCCGGTGTTGGGCTCAAAGCGATATGCCTGGAAACGGATCGAAGGGATTGGACGGAAGTGCTGCCACCAACCGTAAGGAACATCGGTAAACCAAAGATCTCCAGTGATGGGATGCTGTTCAACATCGTTGATCGAAGTGAAGTTGCGGCCAAGGAAGTTGTTTAGCAGGACACGGGTGGAGTTGGTGGCAGGGTCGACGAGGACAAGCTGGGCAGGGTTGGTGAGATCGCCTTCGTCACAGAAGACGATCTGCTGGCCGGCGCTGCTGTTCGGTGGTGTGCCGACGGGGTAGAACGCGGCTCCGCCGTTGGCCTCGCTGAGGTTCGGGTAGCGGATGGAGGAGATGGTGTTGCCGTTGTGGATGTCGATCGCGGTTACGTTGACCGGGTTGTCGAAGCTGCCGTTCCAATTACTTGTTGCGTAGAGCAATTTTGTGGCTTGGTTGTAAACGCCAGCCTCGTGGAAGGCTACCCAGTCTGTGTGCGCGACGAGCTGTTGCGAGACATTGGGTCCAAGAATGTCGTTCGCGAACGAGTCGTTGTAGGAAAGAAAGGAGACGTGATCGGTCGACGCATTGGCAATGGCGCCGAGCTGGCTTGCGTACGACAAGCTAGAGGCGAGCCCAAGCAGGTCGACGTGGGTGATGTTGACGGCCATATTAATGAAGACGGCGAGAGAGATGTTGGGAATGGGGGAAAAACGCAAGTGGTCGCAGCCAGCGTCTTGATCTATATACTCATAGAAAATATGGTGGGAGGAGAAGGCTGGTTAAAGTGCACGACATCCGCCTGGGTCCCATATGCACAACGTCATGTTCCTGGGAAGCTCAGATGTGTCCGGGGTTCGGGAAACGGCAATGGGAACCGGGACAAAAGTCTGGGGGAGAGAAATCAACCGGATTGGGAAGGTGGAACATAGGAAATGTAAGCCGGACCACGAATTCTGTCCTGAGATCTCATGTCGCGGCAAAATCGAGTCGGCGATATTCAACCGGAGGTCAACGGCGCAGCGCCAAGTGCGGAGTACAGATCGGGGGGAAGAAGCTTGAGATGAAAGTCTATGCGGCGCGGAGTGGAGATTGTGGAGTTTGGCCGAGGCCGATGCGTCTTTGAACTTCCGCCGGTCGCTATGGCTGAATGCCGGCTTCTGGCGGCTCGGTGGGTCCAGTGGCCGCGGTGGTCGACACACCGACGACCGTCACTCGCCGGAGGTATGCAAGTCCTACAGTGTCCGTACTCGGTCAACGGCACCCTCAGTCCAACTTCTCCGTCCTCGAGCCATCCAACGTCGCATCAGACGCATTCCTCGACGCATCCGCGGTGCTGACGATATGATACGAGAAATCGAGCTCGCCGACCAACTGCTTCACGCCCTTGACAATGCGCTTGAGGTCGGCGACCAAGAGCCGCGTGCCGATCTGCACGACGGCGAAACTGGCGTAGCCAGGCTCGGCGATGTGCCGGAGGCTCAGGATGTCGCGATCGATCTGGTCCAGCTGCTCCGACAGCGCGTACGGTTCCGGGATGCTCAGGTAGGGCGGCAGGGGCGAGCCGCTGGTGATGGACGCCGACAGGAGCGCCAGCACCGTCGTGATCTGCTGCGACGTCAGGTTTGCGCCCTGCACGATCCGCCGCAGGTTCACCAGCCATTGCGACCCGTGCTCTTGCTCCTCGGCCGCTTGCATTTCCGTAAACGTCTTGGACGCGATGCTGACCAAGGACATGAAATTGAGCGCGCTCTGCATCTGCCCCACAATCTCTTGATATGTCTCCCTCGGGAATCGCCCGCCGATTGGTATGTCGAACTTGACGAATGCCGACTGCGCACGTAGTCCAGCTAGCAGCACGTTGCATTTCGTGAAGACCGTCAAGCGAGCCTTGTCCAGTTTGACACCCGGACTATCCTTAGATTTCCTGTCGCCCTCGGCGCCTCTCAATCGGACATTCACCGTCTCGTGCAAGACGGAATAGTAGTTCGCCAGAAGATACAACGACTTCCCCAGGTTCTGTCGGACCTGCGAGTGCTCGCTGATCGGGTAGGGAAATATGGTCCAGAACCACGCCAGAGCCAATCCACCGACGACCGTCGCCAGTCGGATCGGAGCCAGTTCGTAGATCGGGAAGTATGCTTGTCCATTCGACGTGGCAGTTTGTATACCGATCTTACGAACCTGCAGTTCGTAGCCCAGGATGAGGGTCAATGTGACCTGCCCGATCATACCCACAGGGATGATGGGCGGGTACTTGAGCACGATGTAGACCCCGGCATGCAGGAAGATGAAGTAGAACACCAGCACACCCGCTGTCTTTCCGTCCACGATGTAATACGCAATATAGCTGAGGACCATCGCCACAAATGTTCCGAAAGTACGCAGGGCAAAGCTCCGCAAGCTTTGGCCGGCCGACGGGCTCATGCTGATGGAGATCATGATCTGGCTCCAGAACAGTCGCTCTTCGGTGAAGAACGTTTGGGTGTCGCGCAAGTAGGCCACAATGGCTATACTCAGCGTCGCACAAGCAACGCGAAGCCCGAAACTCGAGGACGGCGATTGGAAGAAATGAGGCACGGCGCGTAGACGGTTGCTCCGCCGCTCCCAGGCATTGGAGGGTGGCAGATGCTCTGGGTCTCGTTTTTTCTTGTACGCATCTCCCAGGAAGACGGTCGTTGCATCGTTAGAGCCGGTATCAATCTGCTGATCGTCGTGGGTACCCTCCCCTCCGTCAGTGAAGATGCTGACGGCCCATTTCCGCAGTCGCTTGATCCCAGGGAAGATGAGTCGCGTCCTGCTAAGCTTGCCTGATTGCTGCAACTTCTCGGCAAACAGCATGAGATCGTATACTCTACGACTGATAGTGAACAGGAGAAACTCCATATACAGAGAGAGGAACAATTGCCTCCGCACTCGGGTGTGTTCAAAGGTGCCACCACTTGCATTTAACCAGTCTGGAGCTTGGTAGTCTTTGGAGTAAGGGTCTGCGAAGAAGTCGGGCGGCAGCTCGATGCCGTGGAGTGAACACCAGGCTCTGAGCATCTCCTTCTTGCTCTCGAGAAAGGCAAGTGATCGCGCGTTGTAGGATACTGCGAAACTGTCGTCTCCAGGGTGTGGCACGCTACCAGACTCTTCGGCCGTAGCTTCGGCGCCCCGGGCCTTTGGTTTTGGAGCAAGTTGAAGCGTGATCGCGATGTGCTCCAACCCTTCGTCGATCGTTTCCGTGACCTTACCAAAGGGCTTCCGCAGGATCTTCATCAGTTCGTGCCATTCCTGAATCGTTTCGATCCGGACTCTCTCATCGTTGTTCTGCGCGTCAGCCACCGAGGCGTGCGCGAGATCCAACGAAGGGTCCCAGCCGCGTTCTTCAGCGATGCGTTGAAAAGCCTCTGGCAGGCAGCTCAACCCTACAGTCGGCAGCATGATTTCTCGAAGTAATTTCTGGATTTGCTGTAGGTCGTCTGGCCCGAGTTTGCCCATGGCAATTTCTCGCTTGGCAAACGGCAGGTCGGTGTGAAACTTCGCCTGCAACGCAGCCAAAGCTTGCATCTTCCCCTGAAAGGTGTCCGCTTCCCGACTTCCGAGCACCTGCTCACCGGCTGTATTGATGCGGTGAGGGGCGAACAGGTCCACGTTCTCCAGTGAGGTCAGATAGTCCAGATTCGCCTTCATGGCTGCTCGCAGCGAGCCTATGTACCCCGTCATCTCCATGAACACCACTTGGCGGCTCGTCAGGGGGAATATCAGGACCGAAACACCGGTGCTGATCGCGAACCCGGTCAAAAAGGCTTCGAGCAATCGTTGCGCAAATGACTGCGCTTGCGCCATGGTCGAGAATTGAGGCGCGTAAACCATGGACACGTTCGCGAAGATGGCGAACAATATGCTCGGGATGGTCAACTGGGGGAGACGGGCCCGCATCACGCTGATACCGTAGATCTGCACGAAAAGCCAGATGCCCGCCACCGCTGAAGCAGAGGAGTTGTATCCTGCCGTCGCGGCACCTCCAGCAGCGAGACCACTCGTGCCCGGTCCGCCCGTGCCGGGGCCTTGGAAGCCTTCGCTGTTGATCCTGGCCCTGACACAGCAGAACATGGCCAAGAGCGATATCGCGGTACCCAAGCAGGCCGAGAAAAGGTTGATGAGCATAGTCTGCAAGAACTTGGCTCTCGGTTGGATCGGTAGGGATAGAATGCTCATGATGCCCACCAGGTAACCAATGGTCGTATACGTCTCCGCGTACGGGGTGGCCTGGTAGGCGGATATGGCGATAGTGGGAGCAAGTGCGCCTTTGAACATTTGCTTGTATGTCCGGGCATCGATTCCGGTCCTCGAAAGCCATAATTGCTTGACTCTGGTGAGTAGCGGTGTCTTTGGCGTCGGCCTGCTCTCATCGCCACCTTGATGTTTCGCATCCTCACCTAGTGGGTAACCGTTGGCGGGCGACTGGCCATTTGCTCGAGGCTCGGTGGAATCGGAAGGCATTTTGTCACATCTCACGCATCCAGGTCTAGATGTTCCAGAACACTATCATCTTGTCCATCATCTTCGGTGCTAATATCCAAAATTCAAAAAAACACAACACGTCAAGAGAATGTACACATGAAGTCCTGAACGCGTGACGAAGTTTGGGTAAGCGAAAATGCGTGACCCAATCGGGATCATCCCGGCTTCCGCGGTATGCCGTTTTCTGGCAGGTAGGTTTACTACACACGTGACGTGCGTGATACTACACAAACCCCTTCACTCTCCCGGGATGAACATCGATTCGCATACAATAAGTGGCCGCATGGAAGCCATACCGCTGGCTTGAGCATGTATCATCGTGAAGACTGCGATTCGCTCAGCTCTGCTGGATGGATCGGGTGCCACCATCAAACGGACTCCGTCAGCGCAATGAGGCCAAGGCACGAAGTAGGCCATGATCTATGATCGGTACACGCTTCAAGGACAATGCCATTCTTGAAAGCATGCTGCGCTGCGAGAGTAAGCCAAACACTGCAGCCTCCACATTGAGCGCGGCGCAATCACGGCTTGAAATCGGTCCATTCAGATCGTTCATTCGTGGCACAGCGTGCCTAGCCATTGCTTCTCGTTCATCGCTTCTCCGCTTGGTCCGGGTGTGTGTGTGTGTGTCTGTGTGTGTGTGTGCGCGCTGACATGGGCACTAGACTGCAGGCTCTGTGCTCGGAACTAACACCAGAGGTGTGGTTGTAAGCCAGGCTGACGAAGTGGATGCATGTTGTGCTTTTGCTGAATTCACGAAACCCTGATTGGTGCCAAGTCCTCGCACAGCATGGGTATCAATGGCAGAGCTCAGGTGGGTGCATACCCTGCCTCACAGTTAGCGTGCATTCGAAGCAATAGCGATTCCATTCACCCACGCTCTTCGTCGAGCAGCGTCTTCTCCCGCCAACTGTCCACTACCCATGCGTCCGTCACCACTCTTACCGCCTTCTCCCTCGCAGCATTTGCGCGGTGAACATAGCTTATATCCACACTGTTGGTCGGGACAACGACATGCGTGACCTCTGACGCGGAAATGTCGCCAATTATCCGGCCACCCGCGAACTCGAAGAGGCGAACGACAGCTGCAGGCACGGAGTCGAAATATGCAGTCAGGCCGTGAAACATCCAGCCAGGCATCCCGTCGAGCGCATAACCATTCTCATTCAGCTGACTCAATATCTCGGTGGCTTCGTAGTCATTTTCGTCATTTTTCGGCACATTGTTGAAAAGGGCAAGTAATCCATCCGGCGTGACATCTCTGGCATAACTATCACCAAACTCGTCGACATTGTCGTCGTACTTACTAGCGTCTGCTGTGGTGGTGTAGAGCAGATGATGAGGTTCGAGTGGTAACAGCAAGCTTGGTCGTCCAATGTCAAGCTCGCTCTGTTTCACGCAATCGTAAAGCCAGGACGGCCGGATGATGTTACGTTCATCGCGTTTCTTCAGCGACGCGACCTTGACGAGATTGCGGTCAGCCATCAGAACAGTAGTCGGGTCCTTCTCCGAAACTACGATGGTTCCGCCGTTAGCTTTCACGAATTGCTCAATGTCCGCTTTGCTCTTCTTGAGTGGCTTCAACGCTTCGGACATGATGACGAAGTTCAAGCCTTCGAACACCTTCGTTGCCGGGCCGGCGTACGGCGCTTTGACGCCTTCCTCTTGGCCCCGAATCACCATATCTCGCTTGCGCTTTCTGCTGGAACGTTTCCGCCTCGCGTCATCGACTTGAAACTGTTTCTCTTTTTTTTCTTCCTCAGCACGACCCTTGAGCTCTAGGAACTCCGTTATCGTCAGCGCATTCGTCCAGTCCTTGTCAGTCCGGAGCTTCTTGAAGCGCGGAAACCGCAGAGTCACGCCCATCCGGAACTGATCTGATCCAGCGACAGAACCTGCTTTCACAGAGATCACAATCGAGTCCTCGGGCTTGATCCACACGTCCGGCTTCTCATATTGAAGTCCTCGGTCATGCCCGCCTAACTCGATGAACTCTGTTGGTGGATTCTTGGAGTCCCAGTCTATCCACTTGCCCTCAGTGCGATGACGGATCTCTGCATAATCAGCCGCTGCAAACCCACCGCCAACTTTGAAGAACGAAATGCACTTTTGTGGGTTGCTGGCCTCTGCACTTGGCAATCCCCGGACAAGAAGGCCGCACAAGAAGCTACTTAGCCTGCCTCCTCGATGGCCGGATCCGTAGTAACCTCCGATCACCACGCAGTCAAGGGCTTCGCCAAACTCTGTCATGTAGTCCGGCTTCACCTTGATCCAGTCATCATTTCGTTCGTTGAGTCGGTACTCCGAAAGCGGGTTCTTGATCACCAGTCCTTCGCTCGCCTCTGCCACCACTTTGCGCAAAAGCGTGTCAATCTCTGATGCCTTCTGAGCTTGGGTGTATGGGTGGATCTCCAGGCGCCGGTGGATGTCCTTGACACTGGCGTCGAGAGCTTCGCGACGCTTGCGTAGCGTGTAGCGAGTGAGGGCGACATCGTTGAGAAAGAGGCAGTCAAACACTTTGAACAACGGACGATTGCCCGTGGCGAACGGATTGTTCTGCTCAGATAGCGCTGCGGTCTTCAACGTGCCAAAGAGAACCATAGCATCTTGCTTCGGATCCCATGTAATCATCTCACCGTCCAAAATAATGTTTCGTACACCTCCATCAAAGGCGGCTTTGATATGTCGAGTCAAAGCAGAAGTCTCGTCTTGGAAGCTTTTGCCATATAGGTAGGTGTAGTCTTTGGCTTTGCGTGACCAGAATCCGAATCGCTTGCCGCCAGGCATATCATCGTCTTCGACCATGTGTAGTTGCATGCGCTCACCATCAAGCTTCTCTTCAATCCAGAACACGGGGTCTTCTTCACTGAGGTTCATCTTCGATACCATTTGCTCCATGGATCTCATCTGGAATGCCGCCAGCTGTGGCTGGAAGCATTGCATAAGGTGGATGCCACGATCGTCACCCTCCAGCCGCACCGATGGATCGTAAAGCTCCCAGCACACTCGTCGGAGACTGCTAGAGATGTTGAACAAGTTCTCGGCATCCGGATGCCAAATGTGAAAGATAGACTTCTCCGTTGCCCCTACCTTCATCTGTCTCAGGATCATGCGGATCAACCACATGAGTTCTTCGGCATTCATACGTTTGTAGAACTCTTCGATGATGGGTCGCTGGTTCTCCTCCTTCTGCGCCACAGACAGCCGATCCAAGAGCTCGTTGACTTCAGCAATCGTCATATCGCCAGGCGCCGTCCGCATGGGTCGTTTGCTAATAACCTCATAACACCTGCCAGCAAAGTCACCTGCCATTGCGCTTGACGACTTGGCGCCAGGCAACTTCCAATGCAACAGGTTATAGCCGTCCTCGCTGTTTTTGTCAATTTTCATCACGCGGACCAACAGCTTGCCGAGCGTCATCTCCTTCAGGCCGTACATGCCGCGGTCACGGTCCTTCTCGGGTATGATCAGTCGAAAGGCAGGATACACGTCGTTGCCGACTTCCTTGCGCCACCGCGAGATGAATCGCTCAATGATCGAGCGCCGGACTTCATTCGGCGACGTTTGCGGACCGTGCGGCCCTTGCTTCTTCCGAGCAGTGACCGGGCCGGTTAGCTTCTTCTTGTTGTCGTTGAGAGGATTGAACAGAGTGAGATACAGATCGTTGAAGGGCAGAGTCTTGGAGTGATTATGCGGGCGATTTGGGTACTTTTCGTCCAGCTCTTGTTCGGTCATCTGCCCATGACCGTACATCATGTGTTCTTCCTCAGCCGCGTCGCCATCTATCGTTGTTGCGTCGTTGTCTTCCGCCATGGTCCTCACTGTGATGTTGAATGTCGGTGGTGGCAGGCGAGTGCTCCGTCTGACTCTGACCGTCTAGCACCAAGCTGACGGATGCCGTTGAGTACTCACTTGCGTTGGGTCTTTCTCATGAGAGACTACATGTACAGAACTACATCGGGGTGTTGCTTGGATGGAGAAGTCGAAAGCGACTTCATTACAGCAACGTGAACTTGAAGGCAACAACATGTCAAAGTGGCTGACGGTGGCTGTTGTGGCTGCTGTGGCTCGTGTACACGCGAGGACGAGGTCCGTGCCACATCATCGGATCGGTCGCGTCGATTAAACGAGATGAGCCAGGTTTGATGTCGACACACCTCCTAACAACCAACTAACAGGCCGGCTGGTGTTCATCTGTCTGGAGAGGCTCGTCAGTGCCTGTGTGAACCGCCTCTTCTCCGCAGAACCTTGACAATGCCCTCGCGGCTACCTTTACCGCACATGCGCCCATGCCGGGACGACAGCATGGCCCCCCCAGAGGGTCCTCCTTCAACAGCCAATCCACCGCCAACGCGCAGAATGCGGCGTTGCTAGGAGCTGCGATCGCCTTTGGACGACAGCCGCCAAGGGCGAGAGCACCGTTCAACAATCACGGTGCAGCGAGGGATGACACAGCGGCAGCAGAAGGGTCTCAGCAAACGAGAAAGACGCCGAGTCCAAGGCATGGAACGAGCAAAACATCTGGAGCAGCAATCGCATCTGCTTCGCAGAGGGAAGATGTTCCGAGCAAGGTGGACAGCGCCGGGAAGCCTGTCACGGCCTTGGGACGTGATGCCACGCCGCCTTTCCTTGCGCCTCCACCACGCGATCCGAAAGAGAGGTCAAAGTCCCCGTCTCAGAAAGCAGCACAGCTTGCTTCTGCGCAATCGTCAAAGCCACCGTTGGAGTCAAGTTCTGGCCGCCCTCGTGCGAGAACACAACACAAGCCGTCAGTGGCGCCTAAGCCGAGGCGCTTGTCCGTACACCACTGCAAGGCAAATGGTGACGAAAGGGACGCATCGCCAAGCCCCGGTCCGACACCCTCAACCGCATCTCTGGTCAACCTTTTCGAGCAGTCAGCAAGCACTCGCAACGGGTCTCACAAGCGACCCGAGGCTATCGTAATCAAGTCGAGCCGTGATGTCCCGCTTCAATCGCCAAAACCTGTACGTGTCTCCGAAGGAGGGGTTACATCTGTTTTTCAAATGGAGTTCAAGGAAGGTAACGGCACGCCGAAACCCGCGATCGATATCATCACAACAAGTCACGAGCCCCAAGTTCATTACGACGGCCACTCGTCAAGCGACGCATATGTCTCGGCCTCCGAGGATACCAATGCGCCTTCGAGTCCCCCTTCCCATGTTGCGAACCGGGACTCGCGCTCTCCAAGCGCTTCGTCGATGGACACAACGCGACCCCTGGACATCCGGAAGAAGCGACCGGCGCCGTTGCCTTCCCCTTCGAGACAATCATCGTCTGAACCGATCCAACTTCGTCCCCCACCCCGGAGCGCGACGTCTCCGTATGAAGCACATCTCGCATCTTCTCAGTCTACCAAGTCGATTGCTGCACAATGGCATCAGATGCACCCTCGTAACGTGACGCCGCTCAATACCGGAGACGCGTTAGCCAATGCAATCGTTGCTTCGAGCCTGGCATCCTCCCGTGCTCCGTCCCCGCGCAAACTGGAGCCACCTCCGGTCCCGACTCGACGGCAGAAGCCGCACCAGCTCGCCTTTTCGAGGACGCCCAGCCCAGCCAAAGCCGGCATGCGGCATACGCTTCGGAAGGTAGAGAGTGAAGAGTCCGAGTCGGAGGACGAATTGCATCCTTATGGTAAGCATAAGAAAAAGCGTCTAATGCGTAAGCATCCCAACAAGCACCACGAGGGAGATCGTAAGCGTTGGCGAGAAGCCGTGACGGAGCGTGAGCGGAAACGCTACGAGGGTGTCTGGGCCGCCAACAAGAATATCTGCTTCTCCTCTGAAGCGGAAGATGAACAGGCGTCGCGATTGAACTCCCAGACAGACGGGGTTCAGGCGACAAGAGTAACCATGACAGATCAGGTCTCCAACATCGTGGTCAAGGACATCTGGAGTCGCTCAAGGCTCCCGGAGGCTGTGTTGGAGATGATCTGGAACCTTGTGGAGCACGATCGCGTCGGGCGTCTCGGTAAGGACGAATTTGTGGTTGGGATGTGGCTGGTCGATCAGCGGCTGAAAGGCAGAAAGCTGCCGGTCAAGGTATCGGAAAGCGTGTGGGCGAGTGTCAGAGGCTTGCAAGGAATCAAGGTCAGGAAGTAACAGAGGGCGGTGGTACTTCTGACTACAGCATCCAGTGTAATTTGAGCGAAGATACCCAAAATTTTCGAAGCTGTCATACGACAAATCGTACTCCTACACTTGTCCCTGCCCATCCATATAGAGCGGTGGATATCTCGGCTTCATCCCTTCCGCATTGACAACATCCCTGACGAAGACGTTGTTCGAGTAAAACCCTCCCGCGAAGTCCATATCATACCAGTAATTCACCGCGCACACGAACCCTTCCTCCCCCACCGTCTGACTGACCTTGTGATACCACATCGCCGGCAAATAAAGCATATCCCCCTGCCGCAGCGTGACGCGCAGCGGTTTCGCCAGATGCGAGTACGCCGTCGTCCGCTCCGCGGGTGCGTCCGGACACCACGTCGCGACGGGTACGGGCTCTGCTTGTTGCCCGTCTGGCACCACTGTCAACTCACCACTCTCGTCGTCGTCGTGGGCCGGCGCGTAACGGCCTTTCGACAGCATGCGCTCGTTCACGCACGGCATCTCGACTGGCGGGAGTAAGACGAAGTGTTTCCGGCCCCGGATTTGGACGTACACGTTCTCGTAGTTGTCCTTGTGCAGGCTCGTGACGGACCGGTCGTCGCCGAGCCAGAGGTTGATGGCGTCGGCTTCCTTTCCGAGCGCGATGCGGGCGAAGGCGATGTCCTTGGGGACGTCTGGGAAGAGGGGTTGGTACTCGTTGCGGAGGTTGTCGTTTTGCATTTGGGCGTATTTGACGTCGTGGTGGTGGTTGCTATCTGGTGATTCTGGTGGCGAGTGGATGATGCTATGGAGGAAGTCCTGGAAGGGTTCGAAGGTTTCGTGTGGTTCTACAAAAAGGGAAGTGCCATCTTCTTGCTCGACGACGGCGTCTGCGTTCCTACGATCGCGGTCGATCAGTGGCAATTCCGTGTCTGAAGGAGTAATTGCAGACTCACCCACGTGGTGTTACCGCCACCCTCACCTCCTCGCCTTCCATCCGGTCGAGGAGATACCGCGCGTCCCATGCTTCGGTGGCCTTCCAATACCTCGCCGCTTTCCTCACCACGAATGGTCGGTTCCGGGCGACATATCGCATGAACTCGAGCGGACTCGGCTCTTCGTGCAGTTCATCGATGACGGCAGCGTTGAGCTCATGGTACGTGTTGATCAGGTTGGCGATGTGTTCGTCCATTCGTTGTATGAGCTGTTGGTTGGGCCTGGCTTATATATGCTGAGGAATGGCTTGCACCTTGAAATTTATCGATAGAGTATAGACAGGTCACGGTGGACTACCTAGGTAGGTAGGATCGAAACCAAGCTCGGAGAACACCAGATGAATCGACTGCAGATCGTGAAGTATCTAGGTATGGACAACCGTTAACGATTGATAACAAGAACGCCTAGTACAAGGCTACACTGAACAGGCAGGCTCACAGCTTGTGAACCAGCCATAACATCCTAAGTGCTGTGACGCAAAAGGGGCTTCTACACATTACACTAACAAGGTATGCGATCTCCTTTAAGCAAACAAAAACAAACAGCAGCCGTCAACTTCATCACTCATTGAAAATCTCCAAAAGCACGAATCAAGAGACCGCAAAACGAAGGATACACGCATGCATCTCCCGACCGTCTCCATTACAAACAAACACGCATACGGCCCCTAAATCTCCCTCACCCAAGTCTGTCCCGTCACCCGATTCTTCACCTTCAACCTCCCATCGCGCCCAACCCAGTTATACGCCGCGTCCCGACCGTGATGCGCGGGGAAAGGCAAAAACGCGGGCGAAGCGGCGCGGTCCCAATCCAAAAGCGGCGGTGGCGGGGCGAAACGTGTCCCGTACGATGGGTGGCCGGTGAGTAGATCGTCGGCGTACAGAGGGTTGTTGTGGTGGCTGTGAGGGGAAAGCCAGTATGGAGCGGAAGAAGAGGACGCCATGAGGTCGAGGGGATCCAGGTGTGAGAAGCTGTGCGTGCGACCTACTGGGTTGGGGAGGAGAGAGGTGGAGGGTGCGGCTGTGAGAGGGTGGTGCGCTGCTGATGATGAGGCGGGCCAGGCTAAAGACAGCGGGTCTTGGTGGTGATGGTGGCGGGGCAGGATGGCTGCTGGGGGGCCCGTCTCCACGTCGCCGCCCATGCGCAGCTCGGCGCCGACGATTTTGCAGTCGTCTTTGAACGCGGGACAGCGGTAGTAGAGTTCGTGGAAAGCCTCACTATGCCAGGTTAGGAGTTTTGCGTAGTTGGTCATGCCTTGCGCTGCTGTAGCGTGGTGGCGGGCCGTGTGAGCGGACACGTCGTAGCGGGAACCGATGGCGTCCTCCCTTCGGAGCAGAAATTTCCTCGCCCACTTGTGCAATTCCGCGTGGATCGGGCTGCTGGTGTCGTAGAGTTCCTTCAGCGCGGCGATGGGATCATCGTAGGTGACCTGCAAATCGTACAGGCGCTTCAGCGCGTAGCGGAGCAGTTCTTCGAATTTGATCGTCTCCGCGACGTGGAAGACGCGGATGAAGGTGATGATGCCGTTGAGCTTCGGCGCGGTGACGCCGGCCATCGGCGGCGGCAGCAGGACGGGCGGACCTGTCGGGGGGCTGTTGGCGGCGACTGCTGCAGCTGCACCGGGTAAGATTTCCGCGGGCCCCGGCGCGAACATGCCTTTGGTGATGAAATCGTACACGCAGCTGAAGATCTCGAGATCGCAGTCGGGCAATTTCAGTTCCATCTTCTCGTCCTTTTCCAGCGGTTTCCGGAGGCTCGCGAAAGCCAAGGCCTTCTCGCGCGAGACCATGATGCGCTTCTTGGCCCAGATGAGCTCGACGTACGTCGACGACGGCGGGCCCTTGAGTCGATCCGTGGGCACGAGCTTCTGGTCGCCGCCGAGGTCGTAGATGACGTCGCCTTTGGCCTCCATGTCCAGACCCATGGCGAGCGAGTACGCTTCAACCTGCCAGTTGCGGATGTCGGAGACGTGAATCTTGCGGTTGTCGTGGCTGCAGTGAGACTGGCCGTCCGCGGGCGCCGGGCCGATGGCACCGCCTCGCGCGTCGATGGAAATGTACCTTTGCGCACTCGAGCTGGGGAAGGCCGGACCACCGTACATCTCACGACGTTTGGCGGCGTGGAAGGTCAGATCCAGAGGCCCATCGCGACACTCCCTCGTGATGTCGCGGATCGTGAGCATGATGACGCCAAAGTGCAGGCCGTCCATGAGCCGACCATCCTGCTTCGCGCCTTTCGGTTGCGCCCCACAAGCCACCAGGAACCAGGCATGGATCATCTGATGGATGAGAGCATCGAGCAGGTCGTCGATATCGGTGTCATATTCCTCCTGATCGAACAGCGTCCCGTTCAGCTCGATGGAAATCCGCGCGATGCCCTTCGCTACGCCGGGCGCGCTGGTGACGCCGGGGGAACTGCTCGCCTGCTCCTTCCAGCGCAGGTACACCATCCCTTTCAGCTTGCCGGCGAAAAGCGCCTTGTCCAAGTAATCGAAGATCCAGAAGGGAGTCTCCGGCTGCACATCCTCGAGATCACGTATACGGTCGATGGCGTCGGCGATGTCTGGCCGGTTGCCGATGAGGTGCTTGTAGCACCAGGCGGTCGCGTACTCGATGTTCCAGCCCAGGTCGCCATGGGAATCCACCGCCTTGTCGCTCAGCAGCGCGACATCTTTGTGCACCGGCGGACCCTCTGCGCGCTCGCCCTTCACCGAAGGCCGCCAATGGGTCTGCCAAGCGTAAGGGTGCGCTCGGTCGTCACGGAAGAGGCTCGGGTAGTAGATATCTCTGTTTCGGTTCGGGGTGGGAAAGGCGAGTGAGTCATTATTATGTACTCTCCAAGACATTCGGGTAGGAATTGGGGCGAGAGCAATCGACGGGTAATTCGTGCAACTCCGGGATGCCAGCGTGAAGAAAAAGCAGTTTGTCTATACTGAACGCTTTCGACGTACTCATATACCAACGACGGAACCTGTACCGAGACGAGCATGTGCTCTTCTTCAACACTAAGTTTCCTCCAGTCGTAACCCTACCGTTGGGTCTCGAGCGGCAGAGACGTCGCCACGCCTACGATAGTCGCTGCATTAACCACGCCTTTGACGTGGCAGACGTTAGCATCACCGAAGCGCTCGCAGTCCTCACACCATCGGACCCTGCCGTGCAAGATGGCAGCGGCGTCACCCTACACAAGTGTAAGCGCGGCGGGTTGGCTAGAGGCATGTGCGCTGAACCGCTCGGTTGCTGAGATGTTGCTGCGCTGGACCGCTCGGCTAACCAGTCAGCCCTTGGGCCGTAGCCACGTATGATTGCATGCGAAAGGCGGGTGTACACGACCCCGGCCGCCTACCTTGACCCTTGGGAGAAGTCGTAGCACCAGGTAGCACACCCTCCCGCGCTCGGACCGAGCGTACGTCTCTGCAAGCACGCGAGAGGTGGAGATCCCCCAGGGCTCCTACACGGCGCCGTTCAACGGAGCTTCGTCGCCGTGTCCAGCCCAACTTGCGGGAATGCTTGTGTCCGGGCTTGAGTCACCTGGACACAGCCGTCGCGGGTGTAATGTAAATCAAGTTGCCCTAAGTCTGTGTAACGGTGTGAAGAAGACTAGGGGGCTGCTGTACGGCACTGAACAGTGGTGTGGTGGAGGCACGGTACATCCCATAGCTGTAGGCTTCCAGAAGTCTAGAGCTGCAATGACGGTGGCCTCTCAGCTGTTCGCACTTGTGATTATGGGTCGCTCGAGAACAGAGCACGTACCCTGCTTGAATTGTCAACATGAATATTCCGCTTTGAGCTAATACACACACCCAAACTTCGTCCGCCGCACGCCCAAACTCCTCAGCCTATCGACACAGTCCTCTTACGTCCTCCCTTAGGTACCATTGGAATACACTGCTTGGCATCGCGCTCTGCGGGGCAAATTGATTGTAGCACTATACGTGCTCCAGCATCTCCTCTTCCCTAGCTCCTCTGCATCTTGCGCACACGAGGTTCAGTGCTTCGCTTAGTAACCAGCGGATGGCCCGCCTGGCCTGCGATCGTACTCGCCCCTCCCATCCGCCGTTCTGCCATCCTGGTACTTCCTCCTCAGCGCTTGCAGTCTTTTCTTCTTGGTGTGTGCGTTGATGTATGTTCCAATGACGAAGCTGATGCAGTTGAAGAAGGGTACCCAAGTTTCCTGAGGGAGGAAGGCTTGCGCGAAGGCGAGGGCGAGGGGTGAGGTGATCCACGAGACCTTCATGACTGGCATGAAGCCCGCGCGGACGGTGGCGCGGATTTGATGGAA
>Ga0058704_10000381_pt1 | contig 23418 bp, 18 predicted proteins | sample AgamicMgSfe_FD_71363 | JGI IMG/M metagenome (GOLD analysis project Ga0058704, IMG submission 71363) | Agave microbial communities from Guanajuato, Mexico - Mg.Sf.e | ecosystem: Host-associated > Plants > Phyllosphere > Phylloplane/Leaf | place: Guanajuato, Mexico | collected 2012-05-30
GTGGTGGGCTATGTGAACGTCAGTCCGTCCCTCACTCGTTGAAGCCGGCCCTCGACCAGACTCACGTGTAAGTGATGATGAAGCCGACGATGATCGGCATGGTGTTGTTGTTGTTGTTGTCGTCGTCGTCGTTGTTGTTGTTGTTGTCCTTGTCGTCGTTGTTGTGATGGTGGTGGTGGTGGTGGTGGTGGTGGTTTCTCATGAAAGGAAAGCGCGAGCTTGCAAGGTGAAGAGAGTGGCATGTGATCTATCAGGCGCCGCATAGCCCGCCGTCAGGCTCACATACAACAACAGGTCAGGGAACAACGTCATTTCACTGGTCTTACCAACCTAGTCACGATATCTACAGAACCCATGGAGTATCTGGCTAACATCTCGCACTGCTACAGATCAAACAAGAAGGCCTCTGATGCCGGCATCTTGCATCAGTCTTGAACAGTCTCTCAGCGTCCGCCTAACGAGTCTCCTTCCCTCCTTTAACACTCATATAGACATCCTCGGATTAATACCTCAGGACACTACGCAGCTTACAGAAGGCGCCCTCAAAGCCTGGAGAGTCAAAAGGCGCGGTGCGTCCCTTGTCAGTTCCTTTCTTTCTTTCTTCCCGTCATCCACCATCATTCCCTTCACGCTAAGCAAACAAAACAGTACTGACTGCAACGTAGGAAGCTTTACACCAACGATTTGCCACCGGACAGCCGCCAGACGACGATGCGATGCTTGGCCACGCCGGCTCGTTCATCGCTCCCTCCGTCTGTGTTTGATCTATAACTCCAAAGGACGATACAGCGGTCGCACATATTTACAATCAGGGGGATGAACGCTATGCTACGCCGCGGAGGAGTGTACGCACTGTTTACTCCTACTTCTGAAGCAGGCGTACAGCCAATACCGGGCCACTGTTGTTCTCTGGTCTTCTGGCAGGACAAGAAAGAGTCCACGAACAAGAGCATAGAAGTCGACATATCCAACTCGAATGACACTTTGACACGTCAGTATCGAGCGGACTGTAGCCTTGCCGGTTCGATCTGTTACTTCATGTACAGGTTCATCGAGGAATAACGGTCTGCAGAAGACTGCGAGGTAGTAACGATACAGCAGATGTTCCTCGGTTGCAAGCAGCGCTGAGCGGCGGCCTCCCAATGTTGGAGGAGACCAGATTCCTTCAGTTGAGCTCTCACCATATAAGCTTGACGCCCTTTGGTATATAATTTGCTCGTTGAATGATTAGATCGATAATCAATCAATGAAGCGACAAGCATCGTTCGCTTGATCGAGCACGTCTATACAGGATCGCGTTTCCAGTTGACCGGTCTACTTGACTCGTCAAATTTTCTCTGTCTCATTGCATAATGCCATCAACTTGAGGCCTCGATTTGAAGTCGGGGTATATGGATGAGGATGGCCGAGATATGCCTGCCTCAGGCTGCAACATTCACTTGCAGTACTCCACAAATCCTTCCCGCCAACGTCGAGCTTACCGGCCGCGCCAGGCATTGACACAACATTGACGAAATCGAATTCATCGCTCGACCTCATGTTCTCAAATCATCACCATGCGCGAGAGCTCCGGTGACTATCGATCTTTGAGTTCGGTGTTGTACGAGAATGGTCCGCGGTATGCAGCAAATCGTGCTGGGCGAGGCACTCTCTGGCCTTCGTGATGTCGCCACTGCCTTTCAAGACAGGCGACAAGTCTGTTTTGGGAGCATTTGGGACGTCAAGCATGCACGCTTCGAGCATTGCTTCATACCAGTGCTTACTGCTATACCTCTGGTGGTTTCCGTCATCGTATTGCTCTTCAACGTCTTGAGTGCAACCGTACCCAGGAAACCCCAATGGGCGAGACCATTCGTGGTAGAAATTGTCGAGCTAGCGGCTGAAGACTATCACACAACGGAACGCAAATGGACGATCTTCACCTACAGCCTTGCCTGTTTGTCGGCTGCAGGCTTCGCTCTGGAAACGGTGGTAGCGATCCGGGAGTGGCCTGGATTCCCGGCCCTATTCTCGACGATGACCTGGCTAATAGGTGGAAGTCTCGTCTTGGCCAAGCAAACAAGAGTCCTCCCACTAGACGTCTTGACCATCTTTGCAGTGCAAGCTCTAGCACAGGCGATCGTGGTGGCAGACAGCTCTCAAAGCTTCCGTAGCCTAGAGGGTGCCATCAGCATTGTTACGCTCGTTTTCGCCCTTCTACGGGTTATCGTCATGCTGTGGATGCCGTTGCGCGACCCTGATCTGCCGTCCAAGGAAATCAGCCAGCCTCCATCCGAGCCTACCTCCTCATTGCGCAGTCCGGAGGACAATCTCACCCTATGGCAGTTCATGACTGTCTCGTGGATGACCCCACTCATCCGAGTGGGTAGCAAAAGGCAGCTTCAGGACGAAGACGTCTGGCACCTCCCATACGAGTTTCAGCATCAGAGACTTCATGACAACTTCCGTCAGCTGCGAGGTACCGTCATTCAGAGGCTTGTCAGGGCAAATGGCATTGACCTGGTCATACTCACGTTCCTTGGCTTATTGGAGCTGGTCGCCAACTACTCTACGCCTGTACTATTACAGAGACTGTTGAGCGCTATGGAAGACACATCTGCGCCGATGACAGCTGCCGTAATATACGCTGCGATCTCGCTTGCAGTTCGCCTGGTTGCCTGCCAATCTGGAGTCTTTAGCTTATGGTACGGCCGAAGGTGCTACGAGCGCTCTAGGGGCGAGATGATTACCATGTTGTACGAGAAAACACTTGGTCGGAAAATTGCTTTCGCACAGGAGGAGAAGAGCGAAGCAACTGACAAGCCGGGGAGCGGAAATGGTCATGCGCCTGAACGAGATATTCCAGGTAAGCGCAAACCTACAGCATGGAGCCGAATTACGCAGCGGCTGCTTGCAGTCTGGAAGCAGAACCCGCCTCTCAAGGTTGCTAAAGAACCGGCATCTATGGGCAAGATCCTCAATTTGATGCGCAACGATGTCTACGAAGTGGCTCAGCGCTTTTGGGAATTCCAAAATCTGATCACCAAGCCACTGAGCTGCGTTTTCTCAATCACGCTCGTTGTGCGACTGCTCGGTTGGCCGTCCATGCTCGCGGTTCTCGCCCTGGTATTGGCACAGAGCACGAACGCCGTACTGGCTCGAATCATGGTACACTATGAGAAGAAACGGAGGTCAGCCACGGATACGAAGCTGCAGCTCATCACGCAGTTTGTCGAAGCCATTCGACATCTACGATGGTATGGTTGGCAAGGCCACTGGCTTGACCAAATTTTGACCGCTCGCCAGCGTGAGCTCTACCTCCGCGTGGTAACAAGTTACTGGAATCTTCTGATAGGGCTGATCAACTCCTTGGCCCTGGACCTGACACCGGTTATCGCGTTTTTTGCATATACGGTCATTGCGGGTCAGCCGCTCAGAGTCGACATCGCATTCCCCGCAATGCAACTCTTTCAGATGATGTCGTCCGCACTGCGAGATCTGCCGAATCTTATCATCGTCATCATCAATGCTTGGGTGGCCGTAGGCCGTATTGAGGATTTCATGGCCGAGCCAGACCGGCAGGAGATGAACACCGAAGCACTGATCGGTGACGATATGGCGATCGAGCACGGCGATTTTAGCTGGCCTGGTGTCGATAAGCCTGTGCTTCGAGACATCAACCTCTCGTTCCCTCAAGGGATGACTGTTGTCTGTGGTGAGGTCGCATCCGGCAAAACAGCCCTCCTGCAGGCGCTCCTTGGCGAACTTGACATGACTGAAGGCCAGCTTCTTCGGCCTCGTGAGCCTATCGGGTACTGTGCGCAAGCACCCTGGCTGCAAAGTATGAGCGTCAGGGATAATATCCTGTTTTCTGCGCCTCACGATGAATTGCGTTACAAGAGCGTTCTGGATGCATGTGCGCTAATGCCCGACCTTGCTGAGTTCAAGGCGGGCGACCTATCGCTTATCGGTGAAAACGGTATCGGTCTCTCTGGCGGCCAGAAGGCTCGAGTCGCCCTAGCTCGAGCTGTATACAGCAGAACCAAGATATTGCTCCTTGACGATCCTCTCTCGGCACTCGACCAGCAGACAGCCGAGAGCATCGTGCAGAAGTGCTTCGCCAGCGCGTTGCTGGAAGACCGCACAGTCGTGCTGGTGACACATCGGACCGACCTTGTGCTGGGGACTGCGAAGCAGATCATTAAATTGGAGCATGGCGAAGCAAGTGTGCTGGATCACGATGCGGCCGCGCACGATAGTCTGCAGCGAATGACTTCGACCGAATCCAAGGATGAAGCAGAGCAGCCAACGTCGGATAAGAAGGTTGCGGCCGCTGTGCCTGCTAAATTTATCGAGGACGAGCATCGCGCCCACGGCGGCGTCAAAGCGAAGGTATATTGGGAGTACATCAGAGCTGGCGACCTCCGCTGGTGGGCACTTCTCGTCGTCTTCCTTGTCCTTTATCGCCTGGTTTCCGTCGCCGAAACATGGTATCTCAAAGCCTGGGGTGAAGCATACAACAGTCAATCCGAGGTGTTTTCGGTGGCCTATAGTGAGGACGCCGTGATCACCACAGCCCGCTTTCCCAGCTTCAACGATCTACCACCACCGGACGTCAACATCAAGCCTTGGCTTATCGGATTTTTCATCCTTGCGCTCGGTCAGTCACTTTCCTTCATCATCACCCAGGCCATCATGATCGTGATCGTGTACGTTGCGGCTCGCCGAATGTTCCGCGACATCATGGACAAGGTAGCCAACGCCTCCTTCCGTTTCTACGACGTGACGCCTGTTGGTCGGCTGATGAACCGGATGACTTCCGACATTGGCGTCCTTGACGGAAACATCAGCCAACAGTTTCAGTCCGTTGCATGGCTCACCATTTCCTGGGTTTCGTCGCTAGTCGTCATTGGTTCAGTCACGCCTGTGTTTTTGGCCTTCTCCGCCCTGCTCACGGCTGCGTTTGTGCTTATTTTCCTCCGCTTCTTGCCGACATCGCAAAGTTTACGCCGCTTGGAAATGGTCTCCCTTACACCGTTGATGTCCAACTTCGGAGCTTTGCTGAACGGTCTTGCCACCGTCCGCGCCTTCAACGCCCAGAGCCGCTTCCAGGACCGCGTCGTCAGCGTCGTAGACACGTTCCAAAAGATGGATCACTTCTATTGGAGCTTGCAAGCATGGCTGATGTACCGTTACGACGCGCTCTCAGCCATCTCGACGTTCCTGATCACCATGCTGGCTTTGACGACTGACGTGTCTCCGGGGCTCACGGCCTTCGTACTAGTCGCCGCGAACAAGTTCGTCAGCTCGACGCACTATCTCTGCAAACAGTACGGTCAACTGCAGATGGAATTCGTGTCTGTGGAAAGGGTAGTCGAGCTACTGCATATCGACCAGGAAGCACGAGGGGCCGTGACACCGCCGGCATGGTGGCCTTCGTCCTCCGGCAACATTGTGTTCCGCAACGTCACCATCCGCTACGCACCGCATCTCGACCCAGCATTGTCTGGAGTTTCTTTCACGATCCAAGGCGGATCGAAAACGGCTATTATTGGCCGGACCGGCTCAGGCAAGAGCACTTTGGCGCTAGCGATGCTGGCCACCATACTACCATCAGACGGCAGCATCATGGTCGACAACATCGACCTTGCCGCAATCGACAAGCAGCTGCTCCGCACGAGAATTACGTTCCTCGCCCAAGACCCCGTCCTCTTTCCAGGAACGATGAGACAGAACCTCGACCCCGTCTCGGAGCACTCCGACGCCGCGTGCGAAACCGTGCTCCGCCGAGTCTGCGAACGACAAGACTGGGACCTCTGCACCAAAATCGAAGCCGGCGGCCGAAACCTGAGCCAAGGCCAGCGGCAGCTCGTCGGTCTGGCTCGCGCCGTGCTGCGACGAAGCGCCATCATCATCTTGGACGAAGCCACCGCGTCCATCGACCGGGATACCGCGATGCAGATCCAGCAGGTCATGCATGAGGAGATGAGAGACAGTACGGTAATCACTATCGCGCATCGGCTGGAAGCGGTAAGGAATGCGGATTATTGTATCGTGTTGGGTAAGGGGAGGATTGTGGAGCAGGGGCCGGCGGAGGAGATGTTGAAGGATCATCGGAGTGATATGGTCGAAGATGAGTGATGTTGGGATTGGTATGAGTAGGCACGATTAACCTTACACACGTTGCCTAGCCAGTATTTGCCATCGTTGCTGGAGAGCTGCAGCAGGTAGTCACGAAAGCTCTTGCATGCGGTCGCTGGACTCTTGTGTCATTGGGTTTTCTCGAGTATGGCGTAGATTGTTATTGGTCCCGTTACGTGGAAGAAGAGACGGCTAATGAATGTGCCTCCATGTTGTCTTCGACTACACGCAGGTTTGCCTCTATGTATCACTGCGTAATACACACATATCGTGATTGGGGTATCTCATTGTAAATACACCACAAGTCACCCATATTTCCCCACTTAACGCCAGACACCGCTCGCTATGTACCGTTAGCATCCGTCCCTTCTACAGAAAAAGACGACCCTCATAGCCAAGCCAATGTCCACAGAGCGGGCAATGTCGGCCACTTCTCCTGCCACTGCGCCAGTATATCCGGCACGCGTTCGTCGAACCCGGCTCTCGCATGCGCCTGCCCGCCATCGAATCCGTTCGCCCCGCCACCGCTGACCAGATACGCGTTTCGCTCGTCCTGGGCCGCCGCATTGAGCGCGTCTGCTAGCTCCAAGATAGCTTTGCCGCCGACGAGCGCCTCCTCGTGATTGTCTTTGATGTCCACATTGAAGACATGAACAGGTCGGTTCAGCGGTGCGCCACGATTCAGGAGATCGTCGACGACAGCTTCCCAGCACCGCTCTTCACACGTAATCACGATGTCCACAATGCCCGCCTCAGCTCCAGCGGACCCTCTGTCGTTCTTGTAGTCGGCTTCCAGGCCACCGTCTCCCCCTTCACCCTGACCCCACCACCGTTTCCCCACTCTCGGCACACCGATGCGCCAGTCTTGCCATCGCTCCGGACCCCACTTGACACCCTTATTTCGCTCCAACATCGGTAGGATGCCGTTCGCTCGGTAAAGCTTCGGGTCTTTGGAATGCAATTCGTTGTACATAGCGGCGTAGGAGGTATGGTTGAAGTTGTACACGTTCGGTTGGTTGATGCTGGGGCCCGGGAGGCGGACGAGTGAGCCGGTGCCGAAGGAAATGGTTGGGTAGGGAGAAGGTGCGGTGGTGAGGCGGAGGTGGGCTTCCATTGATCTGGTGGGGAGGAGAGGGTTAGTCTGCGGATGGAGTGTGGCGTCAAGTTGTCATCAAGGAGGGCAACGATCAGGCGATCAGGCCATCATGCGCAATAGTCAGACGAGCGATGCAGGTTCAAGCGTTACGTACCGGTTATTATTGCTCGCGCACACGGTACAGAACTTCAGCTTAAAACCCCCCTCTTCAGTCCGCTCGCCAGGCTTTTGTCCATCCGCTTGCGATTGCTCCCGCTCATCCGTACCATCCAGACCTCCGATAGACGCCTCAGGACTGGCTTTAGGCGGCGGTGGAGGAGGTGGAGGAGGCATTGGTCGACGGCGCGGGTCTGAAGCCATAATGGGGTGAAGATGGTATCGCAATCGATCGAGGAGAGCTTCAGAGGAGAAGGACTGCTTGTGACTGAGCGTGCGGGTCGTGTTGGTTGTTGCTAATGCGATATAGAAGAAAGGTGAACTGAAGTGAAGTGAGGACGATAGACGAGGTGCATTGAACACGTGAGCACGCGCGAACCTGTCACACTCGTCCGGGATCTGGATCGGGGTGACGTCGATGAGATCTGAGAGGGAGAGGATCCCCTTTGGCGCGGAACATCGTATCGACCTTGAGTTGGACTGTATTCACCAATTCTCAACGTCTCAAAAAGTCGTGTCTCGTTGCTGTTCACGTTTGCGCATATTCCTGGGAACTCCTACACAATTGACTGCATGATTTGCGTGAAGACTAGCACCCTCCCACGCTCGTTGCACGCGCGCATTGCTCCACCTCTCCGGCGCACACGTTTCTTCGGCATACATACCTCCTGTGCGAACATGGCCATCAAGCGCAAGGCCACATCACCCATCCGTCCGACATCTTCAAGCAAAAAGCGCGTTAGCGATAGCGATGGCGCGACCAACACGGAATTCGACCACTCCCGCGTGGAAGAACGCTACGGCATTGTCCAGCGGGAATTCTACCCTCCTCAGATGAGCGATGAACGCTGTGCGCGATATAACAACGACGAGATACCTCGTCCGCTGGAATTGCTGAATGCAGCCTTGCGCGAGACAAGCGGTCCGCGCGAGAAGATCGGGGTTGGGGATGCAGTAGTGCACTGGTTCAAGCGAGATCTTAGACTCATTGACAACCGCGCATTGCGCACGGCGAGTGAAAAGGCGAAGAGTAAAGGCGTCCCACTAATATGCATGTTCGTCATCAGTCCGCAGGACTATCAGGCCCACCTTACCAGCGCGCCGAGAGTGGATTTTGAGCTGAGGACGTTGGAGGTGATGAAGCAAGATTTGGCGGAGAAGAACATCCCACTGTACGTCACAACCATCGAGGATAGGAAGAAGGTGATCCCGCACATATTCCAGAAGTGCGAGGAGTGGGGTGCGAAACATATGTTCTGCAACATCGAGTATGAAGTCGATGAGCTGAGGCGAGAGACTAAGCTAGTCAAGAGGGGATTGGAGAAAGGTATTGACTTCACGGCTGTACATGACGACGTTGTCGTGCCGCCGGGGACGCTCACAACCGGTGCCGGAAAGCAATACTCTGTCTACTCACCCTGGCTAAAGGCGTGGATCAAACATCTACACGAGCATCCGGTTGCGCTCAACGCCTCACATCCTCCTGAAACCAATCCCGACTCTGCAAAAGACAGGTTTAAGGACATCTTCTCCTCCTCTCTTCCCTCTACACCACCTAACAAGTCGCTCACGGATGACGAGCGCAAGCGCTTCGCTTCCCTCTGGCCAGCCGGCGAGCACGAGGCCCATACCCGCCTCGAGCTCTTCCTAAACGAGAAAGTCGGCAGATACAAAGAAACCCGTAACTTCCCTGCCGAGAACAGCACGGCCATGTTGAGCGTGCACTTTTCCTCCGGCACCCTCGCCGCGCGGACAGCCGTCCGCTCCGCGCGAGACGTCAACAGCACCAAAAGACTCGACGGTGGCAACATCGGCATTACCGGATGGATCTCCGAGCTAGCCTGGCGCGACTTCTACAAGCACGTACTATCCCACTGGCCATACGTCTGCATGCACAAACCCTTCAAGTACGAATACACTCACATCGAATGGGAGTACGACGACGAGCGCTTCCAGGCGTGGTGCGAAGGCCGCACGGGCTACCCGATCGTGGACGCCTCGATGCGCCAGCTGAACCACATGGGCTACATGCACAACCGCTGCCGCATGATCGTCGCCTCCTTCCTCGCCAAGGATCTCCTGATCGACTGGCGCATGGGCGAGCGCTACTTCATGGAGCACCTCATCGACGGTGACTTCGCGTCGAATAACGGCGGCTGGGGCTTCTCGGCTTCCACGGGCGTAGATCCTCAACCGTACTTCCGCATCTTCAGTCCGCTTTTACAATCGGAGAAGTTCGATCCCGACGGCGCCTATATTCGAAAGTGGATCCCGGAGCTGGCCGGGGTGAAGGGAAAGGCGATCCACGATCCATATGGGAGGGGTGCGGCGATGCAGGCGCAGGAGGCTCATTATCCGAAGATGATCGTGGAGCACAAGGCGAGTAGGGAGCGTGCCTTGGCCAGGTACAAAGAGGGCCTGGGCAGGAATACGGCGAATGTAGGCGGTGGAGTGCATAACTGATGTGGGTGTTTTGGTTTTCGTCTGCAGACGAGGGTTGTCATGTATAGCGATGTGTTAGTATCCGCCCGATACTCCAGCGCAGGACACTCGAAGCCGGCGCTTGAATTGCTCACTCTGGAAAGGCGATAACCTCCAGCATTGGACGTACGACATGGTCTTCTTGAAATACCTACCTCTGGTGCAAGCGCCTTCCCCGTGCTCGCTGACTCTAGGCGCCGTCACGGTGCCGGCCATGCTCGATTTCCATGATGCCATCTGACAGGCAGTGCTCTAACTGTGAAGCGTCTTGGTGGCAAATCACGTCGAGAGTGCGCAGCTGGAGCATAGCCTTAGACATCTACCTAGGTACTTCCATTCCAGCTGAAGGATCGGGCATGTCGACTCTGCTGGTGGCGTGGTCGCATCGCTGTCCTTCACGCTTGAGCGAGTGTGGTATGGCGATGTCAGGAGAGTGGAAATGCATTCATCTACATGCAGTCAATCTATAGGTGTATCGTCATCATCGTCACTATCTTCATCACGCGTATACTTTCCACCCGAATCAGGCTCGTCGACATCACTTCAATACCTGCCCAGTCCCAAACACCTCCATCTCAATCCTATCTCCATCTACACCCAGCCCAACCAGGGCTTTGTGCACGTCAGCCATGAAGCTCTCGGGTCCGCAGACGTAGTACTTCGTCTGCTCGCTGTCCAAGAAAAGATTCTCCGTCTTGTCCAGAACATCAAGCTGTACGCGGCTCCGGTAGTGGAAGTCCACCCCGTCAGCGTCGGTGTGTGTATCGGGCGACTTGATGAAGATCGAAGCAGTGATGTTAGGGTTTTCGTGGACGACGTTTCGGACGTGCTCGCCGAAAGCCTGGAGAGCCGTCGTCCGGGCGCCGTGGATGAAAGATATCCGCTGTTGCGAACCGCGCTGGAGGAGGGTATTCAATATTCCCACCATGGGTGTCAAGCCCACACCGGCGGAGATGAGCACGATGGATCTGGACTCGTTGTCATCGTGGTCAGGGTCACAGAAGAACTCTCCCGCCGGATGCGAGACCTTGACCACGTCGCCGACGTGCTTGACGTCGTGCATCACAGATGAGATGTACCCGGGATGGGATTCGGCATCTAGGTGGCCGGGACTCAGACCCTGTTCTTTCTTGATGCTGATGCGGTAGTATTCGGGCTTGGGGGCGTCGCTAAGCGAGTACTGTCTCGACTGCAGGTAGTGGAGTTTGGGCACGTCGGTCATTACGGATATGTATTGACCGGCCAGGTATGGTGGGAGCTTTTGCCCATCCACTGGTTTCAAATAGAAGGAGGTGATCTCGTCCGACTCCTTGACTTTATCCGCGATTCTGAAGTCCCTCCAGTCCGTCCAGCCGTCCGCTTGTTGTAGTATATCGTCTTCTCGTTGAATCATGAGGTTGGCGAGCTGCCAGTATGCCGCGCCCCAGGCGTCCAACATGTCTTTCGTCAAGGCGCTCCCCAGCACCTCACCCATCGCTCGCAGCAGGTATTCGCCAACGACATTGTACTGGTCCGGCCGAATGTACAGCGAGGCGTGTTTCTGACATATCTTCTCAACCGCTGGGGTCAATGCGCCTAAGTCGTCGATGTGCGAAGCGTAGGCGTATAATGATCCGGCCAATGCTTGCGCCTGATGTTGATTCCTCTGGTTGGCCTGGTTGAAGACGTTGTTCAGGTCGGGGTTTTCTTTCAGAAGCCTGCGACGAAATATTAGACTCGGTCTGCGTCTCGCAACAGTACGACGTATACTGACGTGTCGTAGAAATGTGAGGTGATGGCCTCACCATGTTCCTTCAGGACAGGGACAGTCGAGCGAATGATACTAACTTGGTCAGGTGTCAGCGACATAGCTTTTCACAACAACTGGGCGATATGGATGGACGTATAGCTGTCTGAATTTTGCTTTGACTTCCGATGGATCTGACGGATGCGTCGTCGTAATGCGTCTCGCATCATTCATCCCTGCCCGCCGCGGAGATACATGTACGCAGGATTACCCATCACTTTCAGGTTCAGCGGACTATGAGATAGTAAGCGAGATACCCACGCAGGTTCTGTTGACCTCAGAATGCCGGGTTCCTTTCGCTGCGCTCGGGATGATGCGATGTCACACAGATGGCCCAGTCGAGAGAGACAGCAAGTATCGAAGCAAAGACGCTCACGGCTGGCTGAGCCATATCACAGTACGGTGAGTAGTTCGCATTAGTCTACGCCGATACATGATCGCGTCGTTGTGAGCGCCCCTTTCACGACAAGTCGCTGAGGTTGTAGTACCTGGATATGTACAAGTACTTTGGGAAAGGAATTTGAGGTCGCTCTGTGAAAAGTCACGTGCACGGCCCTTCAGCGATGCTAGCGTTCATGTTCTACTACAGATACTGTGTACCCAGCGACGCCGAGCGACGCCGACACGTATAGTCCCTGATCTCAACCTCATGCCTTGTATGTGCGACCTATTCACGCCTTGGATGACCCTTTACTCCCTGCCTCACCTCTCGCTGCTCGACTCGCTTCGCTTCTTTCTACCTTCCGCAGCGGTCTGTACTGACGAGCATCCCACATCTGCTCCCGAATCCACTCCTCTAACAGCCGCGACCTTGACACTGATCTCACATACGTTGGTCACGTCCGGGAGGAGACCGGCGTTGGGGTCCTTGAGCGCAGGCGCTTGGTCGGCTAGCGCTTTCGTCGCTGCGACTAGCATCTCCGGGGTCATGAGCTTCGCTCTGCTGAGCACTGCGCTAAGGCCGATGCCTGGGAAGGTCGTGCTGTTGTTGCACTCTGCGATTTCCTGTTTCTTGCCGTCCTTGGTTTCGACGGGTGGGAAGGGAGAGCCGGTGGCCGTTAGGACCTTTCCATCGGTCCACTCGAACAGATCCTTGGGGCCCGCTTCGTGCAGCTGAGTGGGATTGGAGAGCGGGAAGATGATAGGCCGTTCGACGTGCTTGCTCATCTCTTGCACTACTTCTTTCGTGAACGACTTAGGCTTCGTGCTTGTGCTAATGAGCACATGCGGTTTTATCTTCTTGACGACATCCAGTAGCGATTGATGGTTCACGTCCTTCCACTCGCTATCTGGCCTTGCGTACGGATGTTGGGCAGGTGTTAGGTCCTCTTTCATACTCTACAACAAGAGTCCCGGTCTGTCGACGCACCATATCTGCTGGACGGCATCTTCCTTCGACTTGCCGCTTTCTACAGCAATAGCATCCCGAATCTGGTTAGCGATACCTGTCCCGGCCGTACCTGCTCCGAAACACACAATGCGCAGACTGGCCATCTTCAGATTCGCCACGTTAATGCAGCGTAAATCGCAGCTAGCGTAACACAGCCTGTACCTTGCACATCATTGTTGAAACACGCGATCTGCGGCGTGTATTTGTCGAGTATACGTCTTGCGTTGGGCAGTCCAAAATTCTCGAAGTGAATGTATGCGTTGGGATACCGACTGTAACAAGCTTGCACGAAGCGGTCGATGAAAGCATCGTACTCCTCACCGCGTACACGAGGACGCTGAAGGCCCAAGTACATCTCGTTATTAAGCAATTTGTGATTATCCATGCCGACATCGAGAATGACGGGCAATGTGCGCGCCGGGTGTATACCGGCGCAAGAGGTGTAGATGACGAGTTTGGCGATACTGATCAGGATGCCGCCAACCCCTTAGTCGCTAATGCCCAGAATCTACTCGCCGTCGCTATAGACAATGATATCGACATCTTTAGATGGGCCCTATCTGTCGAGCGCGTTTTCGATGTTATCGGGCTTAGCTATGTTTAGAAAGCAGCCTTCCGGTTTTCTGAATGATCTACTATAATCTTGAATAGCTTCGCCTGCGGTAGGTGTGTAGATGATGGGAAACATCTCCTTAAGGTGATCCTGGATAAGCCCATAATAGAGCACCTCATTCTGCTCCTTCATGCTTGTTATGAAGGTGTTTTTGCCAACAGCCGTGCGTTTGTTGCAATACTGATCGTAGGCGCGCTTCACCTGCTCGTCGAGGGTGTTGACTCTCGAAGGGAGTAAGCTATTTAGCTTGAACTCATCCCGTTCCTCCTTTGTAAACGCCGAACCTCTGTTTAGGTACGGAGTCTGCAAGAGTGTAGAGCCTTCTAGCGCGCAGTCTTGCGGCCCTGATGTAGACAAAGGCAGGTGCCCAAAGCGACCGCGTTTTGCTATCCCGCTTTTGTTATGTGCTCGTCTAGAGGAGAGCGCAGACACCGTGTGTCTGTCTATTGAACGTGAAACAACCCCAGGGCACTGAAGGATCTCGGCAAACCTCTCGCCTAGTACATCAAGCTGATATATACCGCTACTCGCAGCCAAACGGCAGTAGTAAAACGGCCGCAGTCTTTTCACGATATCCACCGATCGAGCTCACGCAAATTGCGGCGCGCGATGCCGGCAGCAAATAGCTCACATAGGTCGACAATTCATTTGGTAATTGCTTGAAGAGACATCCGTAGTTTGTATGTGTCGAGAAGGTCGAAACTGATGCAAGCTGGGTGTATGTAAATGACGAAGCCGGATGTCTCCGCTAGCGCGGGCAGAGCTCCAGCTCGAGCTCGACCCGAACACTCGACGCATTTGCCATTGCTTTTGCATTGATAGGTATGGGAGCATTGGGATGTCCGCGGATCTTCAGTAATATGGTATGAGATTACCAACAGCGTCTCCTGAAAGACGCCGGGTCGTGGGATGAGACGTGTTGTAAGGAAGAGCTACAGCCGCCGGTGCGCATTGCCACCACCGCGACCATGAAGTACCATCGCTGCGATCCTGAAGGGCAGGCGGCACGAAGGCGAGGAGTGGATTGGCCGACGCATAAGCAATGCGTATATCTCCCGTAATCCCTATTGCGGCTCCTGGCCCTCGAGCGAATACAGTCGCTTACCGGGCAATGCGGCCGTCTCGCCGATCTTATACTTCCGAGGGCGCTGCCTGTGAGGCCTACAATGAGACCGCATGTCATGATCATGCAATGCTCAGATAACAGTCCACTTTTCTTACACTTGGCGAAGGCAGACCAGGTCTAAGTAGTGAAGACAACGACTACCGATTCGGAGATCTACACCCACATCGATAACCCACAGGTGGCGCGCCCTCTCCGCGTACCGACTGTGGCATCTCGTCAAAATAATCTCCACGACAAGCTTCTTCGCCAATACGCCCTTTCAAATGCGATCGACCGCGCCTTGGATGGCCTCCAGTCTACGTCCCCCGACCTCGGCGTTCGGCTTGCACTTCATCGATCCATTCGCCAGAGCCGCAGCGAGCCACTTCCAGACTGCCGGTCCAGCCTCCTCGTCTCGGATGAGGGTAGCTAGTGCTAGAGGTGCCACCAACGTCAGCCCGATTCTCCTGCAAACAAAAGAGACGTGAACACCTACTGTACCCAGTCTTGACACGCGCAGGCAGACCTTCCGGAACCACCAGCCCGTGTTCGCACGTGAGGACCGTCATGAGGTGCTTGCTGCCATCGAGTTGGTCGGCGATCTGAGCGCAAGCCACGATCGTCTCGGGCGGGAAGACGCACTCGAGGACCCCCGCCAGCGTCTTCCCACGCAATGCCTTGACCACGTCGTCGACGACGGTTTTGGTCGTGTGATCGAAGACGTAGTCGGCTCCGATGCCTCGGCAGTACTCGGCATTGTGCGCACCGCAGGTCGTGGCGACCTCGAAGCCTGCCGCCTTAGCCATCTGGGTGGCGCAGCTCCCGACACTCGAGCTGCCACCCCACACGAGCACGACCTTGTCGATGGGCTGGGGCGTGAGCCGAGGATACGGTAGTCCAAGGTTACCCTTGGTGAAGAGGGCGCACGCGGCTGTGATCAGAGCGAGCGGCAGGACACACCCGTCCGTGTAGCTGACGTTGTCTGGCAAGCGAGTGGCGAAGTCCTGGTCCACTGCGCAGTAGAGCTGGAAGGTGCCTTTGTTCGGGCGACTGGCCAGAAGACTCGCGACACCAATGGCGCGGTCGCCTGGGCTGAAGCCCTTGACGTTCGAGCCGACCGCGTAGAAATCGCCCGCTACGACGCAACCGATGGAGGCTGGGTATGAGTCCACCAGGATACCGCGTGATTGGATGCCCCAGTCGACGGGGTTGATGGCGACGGCGTGGGTTCTGAGGACGATCTCGTTCGGTTCCGGGTCCGGCATGGGAGCTTCGTCGATTTGGAACGGATGCGCGCCCTTGGTCATGAGCCATGCGGCCTTGTTGTGCACCATGGTCGCGGGCCAGTGGATGACGAGACCTTCGGAGTCGGAATGGCAGGCGAAATCGGGATTAGATGTGAGAGTGGTTGGAAAAAATAATGAGATGCTGTGCTTGGATGTTTGGGTTGTTGGCACCATGTACTGGGTAGCTATCTATACGTCCATTATTGAGCGGTAGTATTTCCTTCACCCAAATGCCCTCAACGCCGTCTCCATCTCACGCGTCTGCCATCACGAGGGGTGATCGAAACGGAAACGAGCGGCGTTAAGAGTATCACCGAGGCCTTCCCTTCCGACGCTCCATCTCGACGTCCTCAAATCGAAGCAAACAAATGAGCGTTGCACTAGATATTTTTCACATGGAAAGCGACAGCAGGTCAGCGTGTTGCTGGCGAACGCGAGCTCTGGTATGCTCGTTTCCACATTCGGCAAAGGGCGAGGGCAGTCGCTGCAGGAAGAAACGCCAGGCGTAGGTGTCTGGGCTGATGTTCGTATCATCGAAGTCGTACTAATAACTGATTGACGATCGTGAACGCATGTCGTGTATCCGTATATACCTACTCGCCTACCCCCGTTCGATTCTTCTCCAACCCTTACACCGCTACCCAAAGACGTCCAAGCTCATTCTCATCATTCAACCTCCCGCAATAGTGATAGATCTCGACTCCCGTCCAATCCGCTGATCAGCATAGAGCGGCTGCTGCATCTTGTCCATCCTCCTCCTTTCGCTCACAGCCACACATCCTCGCTCTCAGTAGACTTCCCGGACCGTTCTTGAACGCGACACCTACCGCGAACGCCAGCGTGATGGAGAAGCGAAGCCACAGCCACGGACTGTGTTTCGAGCGTGGCCGGACGCAAACCCGCTTCTTGCCATGACCACTTGGCGCGCGCCTCGGTGAAGAGAGCGGCGTTTGGTCCATCGTGCCGTACATCAAGCCGTTGTCGTCCAAAGACGGCGACAACAGCATCTGCCGCTCCTCGTTGGCGCGACAATGTGCTGGGTTGTGGAGCATCCTTCGCCTTGCGATTGGGCCCAGGAGGGCGCCGACGAGCCACCATTGCAGATTTCGAAGAGGCGCGAAATTGCGTCTTCGTGCTTGCGCGGTTTGGACGAAGCGGCGGGCGAGGCTCACTGGGGAGCGCCAGAGGTCTCCAAATAGCTGTCGGAGACGGTCCCACGTGCAAGCCGAGCATGGTGTCGCTGTCGCTCTTTCGTTACTTATAGACCCGCTATGGTACAGGAACGGCGTAGTCGTTGTCGAAACCTGCGATGTCGACACTTCAGCACCGATTGGAGGCTCAGCGTCGGCGTCTTCCTCGGCTGCCCATTCGTAAGGTAGAGACCCGACCGTCTGTCGAGAAGCATCTTGCTCCTCTTCGCGTGAGAGGTCACTCTGCGGCTCGCCGTCGTCCGCTGCCTCAGTAGTGCGTACTGCACAAAGCTCCTCCATCAGATTACGGCCACTTGCGGAGCCCAGAGACGAGAAGTTTCGCATGGTCGCTTGTGACTCGGCCGAATACGGGCACAATACGCTTAACATGCTTTCGTCACCTGCTTCTTGCGTGTCGTGCGGGCTCAGGAAAGACGACGCTGCAAAATTCGCCATGGTCGTCTCATCGGCCGTTGTGGAGGCACTGCGTCTCGACACCATGGAGCTCGGGCTGTCATCTTCCTCCTGCATCGCGCCATTGGATGGAAATCGGAAGGAGAATGCTGGCGTAGTTTCACTCCGTTCCAAGGGAGGCGCTGACACGGGGTTGTGCCCGTAATGTGACGTCGAAGGCAGAATAAGCGGCTTAGGCCCCGGACTGCCTGCCCCGAATCTGCGCATCCTCCTCACCGGTCTTGCTCGCGCGTTCTGTATAGCCTGCAAGGTCCACGGGTTGAAGTTCGGCATTCCATCTAGCGGCTCGGCACTGGTCATACTATCGCCAGTGGCGGGTGCCTCGGAAAACACCGATTCGGCGTCCGAGGCATCGTCTGACTGTGAGAAGGAGGTGTGGAGCGAGAGAAGGCCATGCCCCGCACCCTTGACGACATCTTGGCCCAGGTTGGTGAATGTGAGCAATGGCGACGTCGGTTGAGTTACCGGCTGCCTTTCGGGCGAATGCATGAGCGAGCTCGCGGTGGGAAAACGCGGCAGCATCGACCTTTGCCGCCGATGCTTCTTTCGCTGGCTGGATGTTTCGGCGTGCAGATCGATCTTGGTGGGCGAGGCTGCCAGCAGCTCCGACATGATCTCCAATCGCTTCTCCAAATTGACGTTCGCCGTTTCCGCTGCCTCGAGCGTCTGACTGGCGACGTCCAATTCCGCCTCCAACTGTTCCACGCGGTATTTGGCGTCCAACACCTCGTCTTCCAGCTTTCTGACATGTGCTCGCAACCCGGACTCGATATCGCAGTGTCGATCGGTCTCCTCCTGCACACGGTGGTCGTACTTCGCCTCCCACTCTGCTACCTCCTCCTGCAACTGCCTCGTCTCCGCATTCAGCGTGCGTAGCTTTGAGGATTGTTCCCTCGTCACACTCGGCGAGTTCACAGCGGAGAGCTGCGACTGCGCCGACGCGAGCTCCGCCTCGAGATGGTCGATATACATCCTAGCTTCTCCACTGATCGACCGCCTTCCTTTCGGGTTGACTTTTGCACGGGTCTTCGTCGATCTTGCTTTGATGCTCGACCTTGGCGGTGGAGGCGACATCGGACTGGTGAAGGCCGCATCGTAGCTCTCTGCTACCGGGTCAAAGAACTTGGCGGACGGTACCCTGGGCCTCGACTTCCTCGGTTTCGTGAGAGTGGCATGGCTGATCTCCTGCAGTATACTACTCGATCTCCGCCGTCCTCCCGATGCCGTAGTCTCTGCTTTCGCGCCTGAAGGTGACATGTTCTCAGCGTCCGAGCCGCTCGGCAGGCCGCTCACGCTCGACCAGTTGGTGGATGTCGACACCGACTTGGGCGTAACTTTCCGGGTGGGCACGGCCGTTGCGCGGAATCCGGCGTTGCGGAGTTGCAGTCTTCGTGTTTGTCGCGATGTGCCCGGTCCTGAGAGCGGCTTTGGGGGAGCAGGAGGGGAATGCTCAGTGACGTCCTCGTGCACTACATCGTTCACCGACAGGCTGAAGAAGTGTGCGGGCGAGGCCATGGACGGCGGCCGAGCGTAAGCCGAAGTTGAATGTCGTTGCCAGTGTGTGGAGAGAGCACTGCGAGAGATCAAGCACATGTATCGTCACCAGTTGACCGGGTTGCAGACTCAATACAAGACAGACCCTGAGAGGTGTATGTATGTCTTCACTCTTTAGGGTCTTTGTTTTCGACGCTTGTTGACTTCGGCTTTCGGCTGTTGCCCCCCTCCCCAGCTGCCGAGCCCACCATGAATACTACTACATCTGTACATCCTCACCCTGTACATATATCTACTATCCTACATACATTACATCTCTGTATACGGGATGGATGCAAACTCACCATGGTACAGATATGGCCACAGTCGTCTGCGGTGTCTCACATACTAGGCGATACTCCCCATATTGCGCTTTGCTTTGCTTCTCTCCATGTGACGCACTCATCGCAGACATGCAGTGATTCACGAATCCATCAGCTTGCATGGGAGATAGGTCTGGACGTCCCGCCCTGAGTACATGGGTAGCTACATGTACTCATACACAACCCCTCATTTCTCTTCCTCACGATCATTTCGAAAGACCACATTACCCACCAAAGTAAAATCAACTGCTTGTTAGGCATTCTCAAGGAATAAGCTAATACTAGCAGTCCAACTCCAAAGCGGCTCCAGCACGATGTCTTCGTGAGTTTGATCGCCCGTTCTCTCCGTAATAGCACACCTGATAGCTCTCAGCGGAGCATCCGGCAGCGACGAGAAAATCTCGGCCGCCAAGATCCAACCTCTGGACTCCGAGATCAAGTACAACCAACCCCACGACACGAGCTCGCGCGGCGTGGTCGGCACCGACCGCAACATCGACCAAGCGCGCACGGAGCCGCTCGAGGGCAACCGCGGCCAGTACCAACATACCGAACCCCACGCTCAATCTGGGGGCGTGGTGGGTGGGGATGAGACGGTTTCCGGGGCGAAGATCGATCCGTTGGCGAACGAGAGCGATGCAGCCACACGCAAAAATCCGGGGCTGGACGACGAGACGGTGGATGCTAGTAGGGTTGAGCCGATGGGGGAGGTGAGGGAGGAGATGAGGTAAGGCGATCTTGTTGAGCAGGCAGGATGGAGATGGTCAAGGTCGGTGGCCTTCGACGCCAGAGGATCCCGCCATCGTCAATGAGTACAAAATTGACTGAGCCTGGTATGACGATGAACCGTCTTGTTGACACCAAATACCTCACAAACCGAGCACACTTCAAGAGCTCTTACAATGTACCTTTCCCATGATGTATTCATGAGGGGAGCAATGTTCCGAGGATCCCAACCCCACCGGACCGTGAACCGTGATTCGTGGAGTTCTACAGTACATCGATGTATCGTGAAAGCGGACAGGATGGCGTTTGTCTGCGTACCTGTACCCAACCATTCCCGCCGCGTATAGTTGCCGAGACTGGCGAGAACGTGCGGGACTCGCAGACGGCGTGCATGCTGCACGATGTACAGGCATGAGAGTAACCTACCTACCTAGTTACTCGAACACCCCCCCGCGTGCAACGAATGCAAGGTCGCCTGACGGCAAATGGCGATACAGTATCTGACCTTTTGCCCGTGTCAGTGGTGTGGCGAACCGTCGTCGTTGTGGTCAGCGGAACGATGTTCCTCTGGAAGTGGGTGTGTTTCGATGACAAGGTCCTTCTCGACCGGAGGATTTACGAACTCGGCATCGGCAGTGATAACTTTTATAAGTTCATTCTGTTCGTCTGTCCTACCCGCTACATCCGATCTGCCTCTGGTTTTATACCGGAGGTCAAGCTATCACTACTCACTAGTACAGCCCTGTGCTTGCGCCGCGGAACCGTACATGCACGGTGTTGCATCATGTAGTAGTTAGCCTCCATCTCGTACAATCCTTTCACCACACCGCCGCGGCACTGGCTGCACTGTACAGTTCACGCTCCCTCTGATCCTCCGACAATCGCAATTCTTTCGGTAGCATTCATAACCTCACTTCCAACTGGTACCCGAACAGAGCCAGGACCTTAGTGGCCGACTTGTCCCTCCTCAGATGTCGAGCACGAGCGGACCCCACGCATAATAAGAGTACGAGTAAGCGCGGAGCAAAAGGAAGCACAAAAAGCAAAGGGCAATGCGATCAATACCGCGGCTGCGCGACCTCAACCCGTTGCGCCTCTTCAACCACACCAGCATCGCATATCAACCCTTGTCGAGCCGGAGCGACGGTCGCAATGGTTCGCCGTGGGATCTGCAGAAGTACCGCTGGCCGTCACCCACCCGCCTCACGGAGCGATGGCGGTGCTTCGCGCGCATGTCGACCACCAAGCTGATAGCGCTGTTCATCGCGTCGGTGGTCATGTTGGCGCTGCTGGCGGGGGGTGGATACCACCATGTAAAGAAGCACCGGAGACCGCCATTCGACGACCGGCCTTTACCGTATTACTGGCAGCATTATCTTCCGCTGGTCGGGTACTACAGCGGCGTACGAACGCTTGTTCCCTTCTCGCAGCACGAGCCGGAGAACGGATACAACACGAGCGAGCCCGTGCCGATGTTGACCAAAGCGGAAATCGCCAACCTTTCGGCTACACCACCCATGGACCCAGTCCGTTACGATCCCTACCCTGACTTCGATTCGACCGAGTACACCAGTAAACACGAGTCCTTCCACCGATGCTATCTCGACGCGGCCGAGACGGTTCCGGCGCCCGACATCTACGCCTACCCTGGTGTGCCACAGCACATGTCCGAGCCGTTTCTAGGATCGTATGAAGAGCTCGGGCTGCAGCAGAAGATGTGTTTCGAGCGCTTCGGCCGGCTGGGACCATATGGGTATGGGTACAATGGAAGTCAGGGCGGGTTGGGCTTGGGCAACAGATCGGAGAGAGCGGGCAGCGAGAAGGTGTTTGCGCAGACTGGGTACGTCGATTACCGCGGGATGAACTGGGGAGCGGCGCAAAGGCGGTGCTATGAGAAGAACAAGGCGCGTTTCGAGCCACACCAGTCGAGTGGCAAGCAGCGCGTCAAGCGTCACGCGTACGTCCTGCGCACGTGGACCGGCTACGAGTATACGGACACGCAGATTCTCTCCCTTCGCGCGATGATCAACGAGCTGAGCCTGAAGTCCGGCGGCCAGTACGATGTCCACTTCTTGGTGCACGTCAAGAACAGCAGTATCCCCATCTGGGCCGACAACGCGGTATACGAGCGCACGCTGCAGGAGAACGTGCCGCAAGAGTTCTGGAACATCAGCACCCTCTGGTCCGAGCAGCTGATGCTGTTATACTACCCCGAACCCTTCCCCGATAACTTCGCCAACATGGCGGGCAGCAACTTGCACGGCGTATACCGAAGCCCGCACTTCCCGCTCCAGTGGTTCAGCCAACAGCACCCGGAATACGACTTCTACTGGAACTGGGAGATGGACATCCGATACACCGGACACTATTACGAGTTCAACGACCGGATCGGCGAGTGGGCGCGGCAGCAGCCTCGAAAGGGGATCTGGGAGCGCAGCCGACGCTTCTGGGTGCCCAAGTACCACGGCGACTACCAAAACTTCACGCGATTCGTCGAGCAAGAAACGGCGGAGAAGGACGTGGCGGAAAACGACCCGCAGCGCAGCGGGCCCATCCCCATCTGGGGTCCCGTGCAAGACTTCCCCAACCACGGCATGCTCCCGCCCCGGAACGAAACCCTCCCGCCCACCAGCTACGAGTCGGACGCCTACAGCTGGGGCGTGGGCGAAGACGCCGACCTCATCACCTTCAACCCCATCTTCGACCCGAGCGTGACGAACTGGGTCTTCAGCTGGGACGTGACGGGCTACGCCCGCACCTTGCCCGTCCCGCCCCGGCGCGCCGCCATCATCACCGTCGCCCGCCTCTCCAAACGCTTGCTCGACACCATGCACGCGGAGGTCTGGGCGCAGCGACACACCATGTTCCCGGAAATGTGGCCGCCGACCGTCTGCCTGCACCACGGGCTGAAGGCCGTCTACGCCCCGCACCCGGTCTACTTCGACCGGGACTGGAGCGTGGAGTACATGAACGGCGTGTTCAACTACCCGGGCCAGGTCTGGGAGTCGCCGTTTGGGTGGGGGGAGCATAATTTTTTGGGGAGCAGTTGGTATTTCAATAGTGGGTTTTCCGGCGCGTTGTGGCGGCGGTGGTTGGGCCAGTGGGAGAATGGAGAGGGCGGGAGGAAATGGGAGGAGGA
>Ga0058704_10000382_pt1 | contig 23413 bp, 30 predicted proteins | sample AgamicMgSfe_FD_71363 | JGI IMG/M metagenome (GOLD analysis project Ga0058704, IMG submission 71363) | Agave microbial communities from Guanajuato, Mexico - Mg.Sf.e | ecosystem: Host-associated > Plants > Phyllosphere > Phylloplane/Leaf | place: Guanajuato, Mexico | collected 2012-05-30
GAGAAGCGGAGGTGGATTTACGACGATGATGCCATTGGTTTGCGGGAGCTGCGTGAGAAGGAGGAGAGGGGGAGGAAGGGCAAGGAGAAGGGTGATAAGCTTGATAGTGTGGATCGGTACACGATGGCGGCCAAACGGATTTGGTAGAAGCACGATTACTTGCAGAAATGTTGACAGCGACATGTTTCGCTCTATGGCGGCGTCTAGTGCCAACTGGATTGCAGTGACACTGCTTTGTCTTCAGATGAAGTCAAGCAACGCCGAAGTTCGAAGTCAGGAACCATTGGCGTTGTTAGCAGCTTGATGTATGTTCACTCCAGCACCCCGAACACCATGTTGTTTGACGCATGACAACTTTGACCGTGAAACCTTTACGACCATCACTCGCGGGCACCAAAATGTCGGCACGTGAGCAGCCTGCCATTTCTCAACACATTTGCACTCCTATAAAGCATCATCACATCGGGAAAGACATCCCATAATCTCAGGCGCTCCGGGGCCTTCGAGTGTTTCCAAGATTCGAGTATGACGAGCATTGGAGTCAGGTGCGCACGGCTACAAGGACTGAACGAACCGTGGAACCGTGTCGAGAACCACGGCCCACGGGCAGCCAGCCAGCCAGCCACCTCAGCCGTCATCGTCAGTGTCCTTTCGATCTCAGGATTCACGAACCTGGGCCTCACGAGTCACGGTGAGACCCTGTGCGGTTATCTCATTGGTATATCGCACCATGTCGATGAGACTGATGAGGACATCGAGCTTGGATCCTCGCGTCTCAAGACCTGCCACCCGATTCATTTTACTACATGTTTGGACCTCGGTAGACATGTAGGCGTGTAGAGGTGGAGGTGATGACACAGCCCGCTTAGATCCGTTCAAGCCTCCGATTGGCTTGGAATTCATCCGGCTATCTCGATCTCGTCTTTTCCCCACGTTGGGGAGACGCCGATATGGGCTTAGCGCGGAGACCGATCGCAAACTCAATCGCCGGGAGAAAGTCAAGTCATCGCGCTTGGATCAAGGACAGGAACGGGGGGGACCAGATGATCGTCCACTTTCACATATCAAGAAGCATCCCGTCATTAGTATGATTTCATCATGACGATCGACCAGCCATTGAAGCCGCCATGAGTCCATGACGCGTTACTTCGACGTCCTGTTCCAAGGCAGAACGGGGAAAGATAGAGACGACGTTCGGAGCAATTGGGCGACCTGCAGGAACGGTCCATTACGACATGGTCCCGGGCTAAGCGCAATTCATCGTGGATCTCATCAAAGGAGGCGGGTAAAGGTGCGTCGTGTGACCGTGTCATGCGAGCCAGATCACGCATATAGAAGGCCTGCCGCACCTCGAGTCCGTCTCCGTCTTCCATCTTAACAATCACACAACGCCAACCCAACATCAACCCAACACTACTCAATTCTACCTCATCCAACACATCAAATCACCATGTCGAACCCAGGTGAGTAACATCCTTGACACGAGTGCGTCGAATTTTCCTAACCTTTCCTTACAGGCAACATCGCGGGCGGCCACAAGGCCAACCTCAACAACCCCAACACCTCCGAGGAGTCGAAGCAGCACTCCAAGGACGTCCTGAATAACGAGTTGGACGGCGGCAACGTCGGCAAGACCGGCTCGGACGAGAAGAACCCCAACAACGTGTATGTCTTGAACCCAATCCTGGACCGCGCCTATTCTGAGCGCGTGCTGACGATGTTTTTACAGCGCTGGAGGGCTTAAGGCCACCATCAACAACCCGAACGTCTCCCAGGAGGCCAAGGACAGCGCGAAGGAGCGTCTGGGCCAGTAGAGCCTATAATGGGTCAGGACGATGCAAATGTCATGAATTGTATATAATTAGTGTACATTGAAATTCGGAGATGTTATATCACTCCATCGCGTAGTATTGTTCTTCGATATCATATCAGACGTACACAATCTGTTACCCCATCCTAATCACCCTCATCCGAATACATCACTCATATCAGACGTATCAGCATTATCACGACACCTGCAGACCATTTTCAGCGAGTGTGTGTTGCTCTCGAAGTCGGCAAGCTTGACGTGCAACCATTCACCGCAGCGCTCAGTAACCAAAGCTCACTCCCTTCTCTGCGAACAGAGGGAGAGGTGACGATACCGTCTCACCGTGGTTCGAAACATGATCACCCATTCCGAGCGGATGAAGTAACAGTTATCTATACCTACATCTACACTTACCCTCTCAAAGCAGCAGCCGTAAGCGAGATAATAACGATTCACTGTATGCTCGCCAGGCACTCGTCAAGTAACTCTCCCGGACGAAGGGTACTGGGATGATGGCGTGGAAGTAATTCTGCTACCCACACCGCTTAAGCTAGTATTACACGATCGAACTTCTCCCCAGCCATACGGTAGCTTTCGACGCCAGAACTCCCATCAACAACCGCGCAATCCATGCACTCCCATGAAGCCAAAGCCAGCGATGAGTAGCTCGATGAGGTCGACTTGCATTCTGAGCTTAAGTAATAGTAACTCCATATAGGCGCCCATTGCAGGCTAGCACGGTACATCCAGTTGATTTACGCATCGATAGAGTTCTGCGCATTCTGCTGGGCCTCAATGACCATCAACTTGGCCTGCGCGGTGGCGCTCTTGATGAAGACGGCCAGTCTCTCGGGGCCGATCAGGTAAAGCTCAGCGACCGCGAGGTGCAGAGCGACGACGGCGACGGTGAACTGCGCAAGCACCATCTTGACGTATACCTTCATAAGCCGGAGGCGCGCAGAGCGGTCGAATGAGCGCCACGCCTGCACGAAGAGGGCACGAGAGCCGCCGCAGACGGAAAGATCGACGTTCTCCATGATGGCCTGGCGGTCGAACGGCACGATAGTCTGCTCGTCGTCGGCGAGGAGGACGGCCTCGATGCGAGTGAGAGTCACGGCGGCGGGCATGAGGACGGCCAGAGCGACGAAGAGCGCAGTGGCCGGGACGGCGAGGAAGCGTAGACCCATGAGCGCCATCTTCCCACAGTCGTGCTCACCGTGGTGCGCCATGACCTCTTCATGCATGCCATGCACATTGAGGGCGACGGCGACGCAGAGAGGGATGACGAAAGTGGCCTGCTGTGCCGTGGCGAAGACGAGCGACGGGAGAAGCAGGGCCTTGGCCTGCTGGCGTGGCACGACACGGCGGTACCACGGCTTAGAGGACTGTGCGATCATGCTGTGGGTCCAGAGCGCGTGAAGACGAGCGGTGGCCACGCTGATGAAGATGTAGACGATCGAGTTGCCGAGAATGCCCATGCCAAGCCCGGCCGAGATGAAGTTGGTCAGGAGCGCGTGCACGGTATGGTACATCACGCTGACACCGGCACCTCTCCATCGGGAAAAGAAGCCTCCCGTGCGTTGGAGCTGGCCGATCGTCGTCGTGATCTTGGAGGTGATCGGCTTGTGGCTGACGATTGTGACTTCAACATCGGCTTCCGCCTCGACTGGCATCAAGGGCTCTTTCTCCAGCGGCTTGTCCGAGTACGGTGGCGGAGCCTGCTTCGGCTCGATGATGGTGGTAGAGGAGGGAGACTCGATCATGGCCAGGCTTGCCATGACATTGCCAACGGTGTAGCGGATTGAGCCGATAAGGAGAAGGGCGATGAAGCCGGTGATGAGGACGGGCAGGAACTCCACCGGCGAAAGACCCTTGACGCCGGACTTCTCGTAGAGCTCGGCATCGTGCTGCAGCTGGCTCACGTAGTCCGCCGAGGGTGCCTGGGAGAAGTGTTCCTGGGCGGCGGCGAGGCCACGCTTGGCGACGTGGCCGATGAGGTTGTAGTGGGCGGCCGACATGATGAAAGGCTCCCGGTCAGAATACTGCAGTAGAAGGGTGACAAGGAGATGGGAAGCAGATGAAGTTGAGAGAGAAGAAGGCAAAAGGGAAGAGAAGTGAGGCGGTGGTGGAAGGAGGCGCGGTGACGTTAGGTTATACGGCCGCCTACCTAGGTAGAGAAGGATCACCCGGGAGCGGGACAAAGCCGAGACCGACACGAGACAGACAGCAAGCGACGTGGGCTATTTTGGGCTCCGCGCCGTCGCCACAGAGAGATAGCAACAGCACAGCCCTTCGTCGTCACATGCTATCACTTTACAACTGAGGACGAACCGATACTAACGTACCTTACGACGACGATTAGTCCTTGACCTTTCGTAGAGGATATATGCTACCTTCTGGTAACGGCGCTGACCCTGCTGGACCAGTGTAAGACATAGTCGTCTTATCGTCTCGTACCGTCATCACAGTGTGCATAGCGACGGTAGCAACAACCTGTGGCTGATACTCGAGACACAAGACACATTTGGGCCGCCAAAAGGACAGCACAATGGTATACGGAGACTGCGATCCGCAAGACATAATGATCAACAAACGAAACTCATGTCTCAGTCGTGCCATGATCACAAGTACAATTCCATTAGTCTATTCTCACATCATCTTTTGCTTGCGAAGCACCCAGACAAAGTCCACCCTCACGTAACAGACGCCGACGAGAAAGAGGAACCATCCACATCAATACGGCCAAGTCCAGCTCGTGAAATCTTCCGGATCAAGCCCCGTCTCATACGCGTAGTTCATCGAGCGAATGCGACGATCCAGCAACTTCTCCCGCGGTCCCGAGCCCTTGTTCCCCAACACCTGCTTCAAGTTATCGATAGCGGCGATGGCGAGCGAATAACGATCCGTCTCGTTGCGGATGGCGAGCTCGAGGGGCGTGTCGATGTTGCCCTTCTCCTTGTAGCCGCGCACGTGCATGAGGTGCTGGCCCTCGCGGTTGTAGGTGAAGCGGTGCACGAGCCAGGGGTAGGAGTGGAAGTTGAAGATGACGGGTTTGTTGGTGGTGAAGATGGCGCCGTATTGGGCGGCTGTCAAACCGTGAGGGTGGTAGCCGTTGGGCATGAGTTTGAAGAGGTCGACTACGTTGACGAAACGGATCTTCAGCTCGGGGAGATACTCTCGCAGTAATGCCGTTGCTGCTAGGGCTTCTTGGGTCGAGACGTCACCGCAGGAGGCCATGACCAGGTTTGTTTCTTCGCCGGCATCGTTGGACGCCCAGTCCCAGATGCCGAGACCCTTCGTGCAGTGAGCAATGGCGTCTTCCATGTTGAGGTACTGCAGGTGGTTCTGCTTGTCGGCAACGATCACGTTCACGTAGTTGGTAGAGCGGAAGCAGTGGTTCATGGTGGAGAGCAAGCAGTTGCCGTCGGGGGGAAGATATATCCTGACGACCTCGGGCGACTTGTTCGCAACCACATCGAGAAAGCCTGGGTCCTGTGGAAGATGTTAGCTTGGTAAATAGTAACGCCTTCATCTGCCGTACCTGATGCGTAAATCCATTGTGATCTGTTAAAAGCACGTGAATTAGCTTATGGCATGTGACATCATGGCGGACAAGTCAAGACTTACCTTGCCTCCACACCGTAGATGTGAGCAAAATATTGAGCGAAGCGACCTGCTCCCTCCAGCTCACCTCCAAACACTTCTCAATCCATTTAGCGTGCTGGTTGACCATGGAATCGATAATGTGGATGAACGGCTCGTAGGAGTTGAGCATGCCGTGTCTGCCCGACAGGATATAGCCCTCAAGCCAACCCTCCACAGTATGCTCGGACAGCATTTCCATGACTCGGCCGGTCGGGTTCAAGTTGCCGGCATCCTCATCTTCCGGTAGGTATCCATTGACCCACACTTTCTTGCCGGCCTCGTAGATTGCCGAGAGTTTGTTCGACTCGGTCTCATCCGGACCCATCACGCGGAAGGTGTGTGGATTGTCTCTGACGATCTGCTTCAAGAATTGAGCGAAGTTGGCCATACTAGGTTCTTGCTGCTTGCCGGGGTGGTCGATCTTCAATGCCCAGTTCTGGAAGGGGTCCAGCTTCAACGGCTTGCGAAGAATACCACCATTGGTGATGGGGTTGGCAGACATGCGCTTGCTGCCCTTTGGCGGCAGCTCTTTCAGCTCTGGAATTAGCTTGCCTTCTTTGGTGAACAGCTTGTCCGGCTCGTATCCGCGCATCCAGGACTCCAACGTCTTCATTTGTTCGGGGTCACTGAGCACCTTAGGCAACGGAACTTGATGCGCCCGCCAGAAACCTTCGAGGTAGTGGCCTTCAATCTCACGCGGTGCAGTCCAGCCCTTGGGTGACCGGAGGATGATCATGGGCCACATTGGCCGGAAGACCTTGCCTGACTCACGCGCTTCTTTCTGGTGAGCTAGGATCTCTTGAACGCACTTCTCGACAGTGCCTGCCATTGCTTGGTGCATCTCCTCCAGATTGGCCCCTGCCACGATGTAGGGTGTCCACCCATATCCTTTCATGAGCGATGTCAACTCCTCCTCCGAGATACGGGCGAGGACGGTCGGGTTATTGATCTTGTAGCCGTTCAAGTGCAGCACCGGCAAGACCGCGCCATCCGTGATGGGGTTCAAGAATTTGTTGCTGTGCCAGCTGGTGGCCAACGGTCCTGTCTCGGATTCGCCGTCGCCGACGATGGTCAATGCGATCGTATGCGGGTGGTCGAACACGGCCCCGAACGCGTGGGAGAGCGAGTAGCCGAGCTCACCGCCTTCGTGAATGGAACCGGGTGTCTCGGGTGTCATGTGGCTACCGATACCGCCGGGGAAGGAGAACTGCTTGAAGAAGCGTTGCAGGCCCTCGACATCCTCGCTCTTGTTGGGATACGTCTCGCTGTAGACACCCTCAAGGTAGAAGTTGGAGATGAGGCCAGGAGCACCGTGACCTGGACCGGAGATGACGAAGGCATCGAGGTCATACTTCTTGATCATGCGATTGAAGTGGATGTAGCTGCTCAGCAATCAGCCATTGAGACCTCACCTCTCGTGGAAGTCCGTCGGGCTCACGTGAAGGACTGTCCCGCGTCCGATCCCCAATGCCCCAACAACCGAGGCTTGATGTGCTCTTTCTTGAGCGGTTCGGCGAGCAAAGGGTTGTCCTTCAGGTACAGCATGCCCAAGCACAGGTACAGCGTCGCGTGGAAGTAACGCGTCAGCTTGTCCAGGTCATCTTTGCTCAGCGGCTGCTCGTTGATCGTGGACCGAGTCTTGCTGTAAGCAGACCACTTGTCCGCATCGCCCGTCAAGGTGTGCACTGCGCTATCTGAGGAGGCCATCGTAGAGTCGTTGTACTCAATAGCTGCCCTCGTGGGAGTGTGAACAGATTCCAGGAGGTGAGTGCAAGGAAGTAAAGAAGTTGGAGGGCCGTGAAGAGAGACTACGACCACGTCATCCTCACCCAAACACGAACCTTCATCAACTCACGTTCTGTTACATGTGCACATGCAGCTGGGGTTCAAGCTCCGCGCATCAGGTCGGGTATCGTCACCGACGGAACACGGCGGTAGTGCATGCATGTGGAACGTCACGTGTTGCCATCCACTCCGATGTTTCCGTCGTGGTCATCTTGCACCAAGAACAGCGGAAAGTGAAGGTGTTGCGCACATACGGCGCATGACTACCTACACGCGTCGCTGGTGCTGGGTACCTCGTAGACAACATCGAACATGGTGCATGATGTGAGAAGATGTGAACATCACCGACCCTCCGCAGCGATCCGCGGAGCTTCGGCCAACGATGATGGACCTCGGCAGGACTTGCCCTCGGTCTCCCAGCTTCACACCTCACGCCTCATCTCTACCAGCATCTCTTGATGAGCATGCCACCGGCCTCGTCGCCCGGCTTGTTACCTACCGGCCAAGGTCCAAGGGTCGTCCTGTACCAACAAACACACCACCGGCCGAACAATGGGCCTCCGGTCTCCTTACTCCCTCTTATATCCAACAACACCGGTGTGACGCATGTCATAGTCGCAGCAATCCATATCAACGAGGAACCCGAGGCCATCACTTTAAACGACAACCACCCCGACCACGAGAAATTCAACACACTATGGGGAGAGGTGGCATGGGTGCAGGCGAGCGGCGTGAAAGTGTTGGGGATGCTTGGCGGAGCTGCGAAAGGCTCGTTCGAAAGACTGGACGGTGAAGACCCGGTCCGCTTTGAAGCCTATTATACACCGCTGCGAGATATGGTGCGGAAGCATAGGTTGCATGGCTTAGATCTGGACATCGAAGAGCCGACGTCTCTGTCGAGTACGGTGCGACTGATCGACCGCCTGCGCGCGGACTTCGGCCCGGATTTCCTCATTACTTTGGCGCCTGTAGCCACTGCCCTGCTTGTCAATCAACCGCATCTTTCGGGACCCAGTTTCAACTATCACGAACTCGAGCGACAGCGTGGCCACGAGATCGCGTGGTACAACACTCAATTCTACAATGGCTGGGGTGACGCTAGCACGACGTTCTGGTACGAAGCCATCATCGCGACGGGCTGGAAGCCGGAGAAGGTGGTTCTCGGCATGCTCACGAACTCGTCGAATGGCGGTTCCGGCCACGTCGCGCTGCCGCAGATGCAGAGCGTGCTCCGTGCCTTACGGTCCAGACATCCCAGCTTCGGCGGCGTCATGGGCTGGGAGTACTTCAATGCATTGCCTGGTGGTCAAGAACGTCCGTGGCAGTGGGCAGGCATCATGTCGAGTACCGTTCGCGTACCGTTGTCACCTGTGCCAGCTTTTCCGGCCCAACAGCAGGCTGCCGTTATGCCGTATGGTCAACAGACGTCCCTGCCACCTGCACCACACCCCTATCCAGCAGAGAGCGTCCAAACGTTACAGGACCTAGGATTCTCTCGACCGCAAGCTATCGCGGCACTGAACTCAACCAATGGAAACGTTGAATATGCCGCCGGTCTGCTGTTCGGAGATTGAAGAGAACCGCTGATGTTGTCGTCCTATTACTGTCTGGCGTGCCTACCGCGTGCGTTGCGCTTGCTCTAGCCGAGCAGACTGTTATCTCTAATGCCTCAGGCTCGAGTTGTAGTACAGGCAGTCTTGCGATGACTGCGCCCTTGATCTACCAATATGTCCGAATACTTCGCAGGTCCAAGTACCGTTATGCTTCGTGGATTGCCAGACAGCTTTTACGCTGCCAACCCACCATCGCATCCCGATGCCAGCACTGTGAAGACTCCGTACAGAGCTTTCAAGCCAGGAAAAGTATTCTGCAAGCGCCGAACGTCCGTTTGCGAGCTTCGGAAGACTGGAATGATCGGTTTGAGAGCAGATTATGCACGCTCTTCAGCATCTGGCCTGATTGGGTGGATAAGAGTCGGTGTATGTAAGGTGTTTTTGGTGTCCATCGTCTGATACCCGTATTGGAGGTGTAGCGCTACCAAGCTCTTGGGACGCCCATTGCTGTACAGCTTGTATAGGTCGAGGGTGATGTAGATCTCGTACAGCACATGTCTTCACAGCAGTCGTCTCTTTGCCGCCGTTTGCAGGCGACTCACTATGAACCCTGCGCCAGGTTGTATGCACGTACTGTATATCCCGCTCATCAACAAGCGATGATGCAACGCCAGCTGTCTGTATACTGGCATCGAGATGAAATGCTTCGTGAAGGCATATGTCACAAACCGTACCTCTTATAGACTCATTCGAAGGCGGTTGACAGTAGGATAGACCTTGGATTCGCAGGACATTAAAGTCAAAGTCACGTGTGTACTAAAGAAGCTCGGGCCACCGCTGCTGCTCCGCTTTTGAAGGTCAAGTTTCTGCGAGTTTGCGCCCTTTGCCGAAAACAACATCACCACCCACTTCACTCCATCTTGGTTTCATTCGCAAACCTCACCCTCCAGCCTTCTTATAGGCACGATTCACAGCAGCAGCGCGATTGCGCTCGATGAGAACCTGTGAGTCTTTGTTATCGTGAACATCTCCGACGGCGCGCCGGCGGCCGCGACACAGCGCGGTCGCGTGCTCAACTCTTCTTCTCGGGCGCAACTCGAGCACGGCGTTCATCCAGCGTCACATCTTCACGTCTCAACGAGCGCACAGTCTGTGGCGTGTTTGTGGACTGGTGGAGGATTCGGGAAGGGCATCAGTAAAGGACAGCAGCACAGCAGCCACCAGGGATATCGCGAGGCGACTCGGTGCCATACTGCCTGACGACGAGCGCTCCACGTCCGTTCGCTCGACTCGTGCTTGAGCTTGTCGGAGCGTCAAGTAGAGCAGCACAGTGGGCGCATTTGGAGGGTGTTGTGGTGTATTCCAAGCCTCGCGATCGCGAATTCAATCGCGATAGTGTATCGCCCGCGCGTGATAGATATTATCCATACCCAGTGTGAAGTGTTTCGAAGGGTTGTCTATTGCCCATTCCGTCGTCATCCCTGTCAGCCGACAGCATAGCGTCAAGGCGCTGCGCAACGAACAAACATGGCAGGTAAGCTAGAGCATGAAACCCAAGCATGATCTGTCTCACCCACGCATCGGCGATGTGAACGTGGACAGCATATGCGATAGCACGTGCGAGCAATGCTGACGAGGATCTACAGATGAACCGCGCCGCTCGGGTCGGGCGACCAAAGGGCTGCACAACAAGAATGCTTCGTCCTCTCCGGCACCCAATCCCAAGCCAGCCAAGCCATCCAAGTCTAAGCCCGCGAAGAGGTCCACCGAGCCTGAGCCGGAGGAGAATGCCGACGAAGGAGATATACGCTGTATATGTGGTGACAACAACCCCAAAGACAAGCGGGCCTTCATAGGGTGTGATGCTTGCACTGTGTGGCAGCACAATGTGTGCGTGGGCACGCCTGAGGACGAGGACGACGTACCAGACCACTATTTCTGCGAAGAGTGTCGCCCTGCGGAGCACAAAGAGACGCTGCGGGCCATGAGTGAGGGCGTGAAGATATGGGAGAGGAGGAACAATATCTGGAAGAATGAGAAAAAGATGAGCAAGGGCAGGAAGAGCAAGGGCAAGTGGCTCAAGAAAGAATTCTCCGAAGAAGAAGACGGTACGACGAATACTATCGCACAAGGGGAGACCGAGCCACAAGAAATTGGTACGAAACGCAAAAGGGACTCCATCAAGCAAGAGGCAGTCCCGGAAGAAGGTCAGCGAGACTTAGAGCCAGAACCACAGGCGACGAAGCCGACAGCAAGACCGGACAAGCGTCGAAAGTCCTCTCAGATTAACGGAATGGGCTCAGCCGATGCCGAAACTGCTCTTGTTGATATCGATCAGCTTCCGGCCGATCGCAAGAAGGTGGCCGAGGTGTTAAGCAAACTCATCTCGGAGGATGTCCAGGACAGGGCCAAAGCCGGTTATAGAATACCGGATGGGCACACGGCCAGCTCTCTTGGTCAGCATTATGGGTCTCGCATAGAGTACTCGCTGCACATGAACCACGGCACCCCGAAGGAAACGTCCTACCATAATCAATTTCGTATGCTGAACGCAAACTTGAAAAGGAACCGGGCGCTCATCGAGCGCTTGCTGGAAGGCTCCCTTACTGCTGACGAGCTGTCAACCATGGAGAGCAAGTACATGGCGAGTGAGGAGCAGATGCGTGAGAATGCGAAGCTTAAGGAAGAGCTTGACAGACAAGCTGTGGCGATTGAAGAGGAGGGGCCCAGGATCAGGCGCACTCACAAAGGAGACGAGATCATCGAGGATGAGACTCATCGCGCCACTGACTCCGGTGCCAATGCTCACCCAGTCAGGGATAGGATGAGCATAGCCGAGGAGGGCGCAGCTGCCAACAGCCCGCCACATGCGGATGGTCAAGGCTACGCCGGATCCCCGATGCAGAGCGATCAGCCATCCGTTGGAGTAGATACTAAGGTGCCACCGAATGTGAGCATAGACAGGCGAACTTCGAGTCAACAATTTGACATGAAGAGCATCTGGGAGAAGACTGCACAGTCACCGACCGGAGCAACTGCCCAGCCGAGACCGATGCAGATGGCACCACGTCGTCGAAGCTCAGTGCAGCCGTCTAGGGACCGAGAGGACGGCGCGAAGCATGACCCCGATGTGGACCGCTTGCTCCAAGATGACGACGAATCGTACTCGCCTGCTGAGTATAGCACCGACGGTACGATCGTCTGGCGTGGAAAGCTCGTGCACAGTGGCGAAGCCGAACCCACCGTCAATGCTCGTTTCGTCGCAGGGCGTGACCTTGCACTGACGGTCCCGTGGCAGGAGCTGCTGCCGGAAAAGATGACGATTGATGGCAGGTTGCAGGTCGCGAAAGCCGAAGAGTACCTATGTAGCTTGGAGTGGAGCAGCAACAGCGACGTCTCGGTCCTTGCGTTCACGCCGCACGATGACGCCGAGGCGTTCAACACGCTCTTCGAGTACTTCCACTCTCGCTCGCGCTATGCCGTGGTTAGCAGTAAAGACCGACCGCGTATGGCCAAAGACCTGTACATTATCCCCATCGAAGTCGGCGCCAGGCTGCCGGACCATGTTGAGAAGCTCGAACATTGCACGATCAAAGTCCCTGTTGAGGAGCGCTTGCTACTGGCTACTCTCGTCGTGGCACGAGCGCCAGGCACACCCCAAGTCGCAACACCTGGCCAGCAGCCTGCTGCAGCGAATGGACAACACCACCTTCCGCAGCACGTCCGCGCCAGTGGTCAAGGACCGTCCGGCTCGCCGATTAACACACACAACCCGTCCTTCTCACCCGCCGGCAATACTCCAATGCAGCAGCCACCAGTCGCAGGTTATGGCACCAACAGCCCGTTCCCGCCGAATGCCTACGGTAGCGCTGCTGGACCGCCAGACCCACCGCAGCGATTGGGCCAGTACCCGCCGCCGCACATTCCTTCGCATCCGAATCCGCTCGTGGCGGAGGTGCTGGGTAGCCTCCAGCACGCCCCGACCGCGCAGCAGGTTGTCGCGGCAGATCCGAACATTACTAGAGAGAAGCTGGAGAACTTACGCAAGATCTTGGAGGAGGACCCTGCGGCACGAACGCAGATCGAAGCGTTGGCGATGCGACTGTCGGCTTGATTGTCTCGTCCGACTAGGAAGCAGGACGGACTGAGACGTCCTTGAACAGCATCTGTTAGGTAATAGCGCGACAGGCAATTGAAAAGGGGGCGTATCTGGCGCTTTAGGTCGGCATGCTTTGGATGCTGCAGATACCCAGGAGAAGGGCCAGAAAGGGGATTGTGTTTCTTCATGCTGTCCACCACTACTCTTAGGATGGTATGTTGTACGTGTGTTCCAGGTGAAGTCATATGTTTCGTGCCTGAGGCTACCAGATCTGTATTCGCCCCACCACCCCGCACACCGAAATGTGAAATGAAATGGAAGTTCTTGTTTGTAATTCTGACTCAGATCGTCTACATACCAAGGGTATACGTAGTTCCGCCCACTGGGTTCTCGTTCTCGATTTGACATACATTCACCATGGCGAACCCTCAAGATGCGGCCGAAGCATTGAAAGAATCGGTGCAGCAGGTCGCGGACAAGGTTCAGAGCTTGACGACCTCGGACGGTCCATCAGGTGGTCCTGCGCCGAATCAATTGCTGGACGAAGCAACGGGCGAGTATGTGTCCAAGTCGGAGTTGAAGAAGAGGCAGAAGCAGCGGGAAAAGGACAAGCAAAAGGCGGAGAGGGAGTCGACGAGACAGGCGCCTCCACAGCCGAAACGCAAGGCGGGTAGCGTGGAAGAAGAGGAGGCCAAGTTGAATCCCAATGTGAGTTAATGGCACTTCAAAAGGTTGTGAACAGGGAGACTAATACTGGTGATCGATCAGCAATACTTTGAGATCCGTTCTCGCGCCGTCAAGCGCATGAAAGAGACCAGCTCGCCCAATCCTTACCCGCACAAGTTCAACGTCACCTACGATTTACGCAACTTCGAGAAAGAATATGGACACCTTAAGAAGGGCGACCTGGTCAGGGACAAGGTTATCAGCGTCGGCTGCCGCATCTACAACATCCGTACTGCAGGCGAGAACCTTCGCTTCTACGAGATCGCTGTCGATGGCGCGGAGACCCAGATCATGGCCACCAACATGGAGAACACGTCTCAGATGTCTTTCGCGGAGCAACACGACCATCTCAGGCGAGGCGACATCATCGGCGTCATCGGGTTCCCAGGCAGGACGAGCCCAAAGAGAGAGGACAACCCCGGCGAGCTGTCCATCTTCGCGCAAGAGGTCAAGCTGCTGGCGCCATGTCTGCACCAGATCCCGTCGGAGCATTACGGTTTCAAGGATCAAGAGGAGCGCTACCGCAATCGACATCTCGATCTCATCATGAACAAATCCACCGTGGCGACGTTCAAGGCACGGGCGAGGATCACCAAGTACATCCGCAACTACTTCGATAACAACGGCTTCTACGAGCTGGAGACGCCCATTCTGCTCAAGTCTGCAGGTGGGGCAACTGCCAAGCCATTCTACACCGAACACAACGACCTCAAGATGACGCTCGCTCTGCGGATCGCCACTGAACTGCCTCTCAAGCAGCTGATCGTCGGCGGAATCCACAGAGTTTACGAGCTCGGTCGACAGTTCCGGAACGAGGGCATCGACCTCACCCACAACCCCGAGTTCACCACGTGTGAGTATTACGAGGCTTTCGCCGATGTCTATGACGTTATGGAGCGCACCGAGGATCTCGTTGAAGGGTTGGTGAAGGAGATTTGCGGATCGCTTGAGACTAAATTCACGACGCAGACTGGCGAGACGTACAACGTAAACTGGGCCAAGCCATGGAAGAGGGTTGAGATGATCCCAGCCCTGGAAGAGGCATGCGGTGAAACGTTCCCGCCAGGCGACCAACTGCACACTCAGGAGACGAACGACTTCCTCCAGCGGATGTTGAAGAAGACCGGCACCGACTGCACGCCTCCGCTCACCAACGCGCGCATGCTCGACAAGCTCGTCGGCGAGTTCATCGAGGAGAAGTGCATCAACCCGACCTTCATCACCGGACACCCCCAGATGATGTCTCCACTCGCCAAGTACCACCGCAACAACGTCGGTCTGTGCGAGCGCTTCGAGGCTTTCGTGTGCAAGAAGGAAATCGTCAACGCCTACACGGAGTTGAACGACCCGTTCGACCAGCGTCTGCGTTTCGAGGAGCAGGCGAGGCAGAAGGCACAGGGTGACGATGAGGCGCAGGTGCTCGACGAGGGGTTCTTGACGGCTATGGAGTACGGTTTGCCGCCGACCGGTGGATGGGGTATGTTACCTTAACAAGATGCCACTGAGGGGTTTTCGTGCTGACAATCTGATCACAGGTATGGGCATCGACCGTATGGTCATGTTTCTGACGAACCATTACTCCATCAAGGAAGTACTGACCTTCCCGTTCATGAAGGATGAGAACGTGGCACCGAAGCCGAAGGCCGCGGAGGTGACTGGGGTCGAGCCGATGCCGGAAGAGGGTATCACCCATAAATGATCGGGAGGCGCGACTAAACGGCTGAAGTGTGACGGCGCTTGAGGAAAGGGCATGCCATGTCACTACTCTGTGTGCGGCGACTGACTGTGGACGACTATCGCATTGATATGCCGGCAGTTGGATCAGACGTTGTCGGAAAAGGCAACCATGCTCATTGCGCAGGCTGTTCGATAGTTGACAGAAAGCCGGATGGCAACAGACCTAAATCATTCACGTTTGGCCATTTCTACTTAATCCGGTCTTTGCGAAACCATATATAGTTACACAGTACATGCACGTGATCGAAGTGGCTTTAGTCTTCCCACACAGCGCAGGTACCCTTCTCGTGCTGAGGGTAGCATCATCTCTCCCATCCCGTCGCCGCGAGACTCATCACTTCCCTCTGCAAGCACGGCCTGGTGCGACGTTCTGCTCGGAACATTGATCATGCTCGATACCACTGGCGGATAGGCGATTTGACTAGAAGGCGGCGCCGAGGGTAATGAATTCCCGCAAAGCATCGAATGCCGAATTGGTTCCGCCACACGAGCTGAACGGCAACCAAGTCATATTGGTGACCAGGTTTTGAGATGTCTTAGGGAGTGGTTCTGGTGAACCGTGGTGTGCAAAGCAGATGGTCGTCGTAGTGTGTCTTCCATTGAGGCGATGGGAGCTGCATTTGCTCATTGCTGCGCTTAAAGTTATTTCCTGCAAACGCGTTACTCACATAACATGCTTTTGGGGCGCGGAAGAACTCTGAGAAATTGCCAGACACAAGATGCAGAGGCGAAATGCGCGCGGTGTGATAAAGTCCTTCCAAATGACGATTGTAATGCGCCGACGAACCACGCTGATGCCAACAAGCGACTTCCGTTCGTCGTCACATCGCCGTTCCGTGCAGGTCAAAGAGCACCGCAAAGTCGCAGCCTTCGTCCTACTCTGCAAAGCGGACTTCCACTACCTTCTGTGCCCCCTCTAGGATTTCCTCAAATGAAGAACGTCGTTGCAACACCCTTCTGCATCCTCAGCTTTCACCACATCTTCCCGCACGGTCAATCAGGTGCACTTGGGGTGATCATCATTGTGCTGATGGTACCAACACCTCGGGCGTTCGCTCGCATGCCGGTCGAAGCTGACCTTCACTTTCTTATCCCAGCCCTCCCGCACCAGTCGATAGTACTCCTTGATGACCGCCTTGGCGAACGTCAACGTAATGGTGTCGAAGTACTCCCCCTCGAAATTGCTCTTGGAACCTTCTTGAACCAGAAAGTCCACCATCAGCCGCTGCAGAGGCGAGCGCTCGGGCGTATAGTCGAAGATATACTCGGCCCATCGATAAGAGGGGATGCCATGCCTCTCGTCGCTGAGGTGCACGATGTGATCGATCGCGAGGTTTGCGGAGGTCAAGTCGCCGAGCTTGTCGGCGAGGATGTAGACTTCGATCGCGAGGCCGAAGCATGCCGCGCTGCCGCTGCGTCCTTCGCACGCGATGGTGTTGCGGTACAGGCATCGTAGGTAAATGGTGAAGACTTCGGGCGTGTCTTCGGGGAGGTTGATGACGCGGGCGGAGCCCTGCATGTCCCAGCGTTTGGCGCAGGCGGCGCGGAAGAAGGGCGAGCGGCGGGTGATGAGGGCTTTGTCGACGGCGAAGGGCGTCGCGTCCGGGCCGACTAGGACGCGGGTTTGCTCGGGGGAGGTGGGTCTGCTTGTTGGTTAGTCTTGAATGGGCGGTCAGAAAGGGAGTAGATGTACTTGGTCTCCATCTGTGGTCGTTCTGAGAGATCCATCGTAACGATCGATGGGGTGTACTGCCATGCAAAGGTTGCGTTGTGTCGTCGATGCTGGAAAGTGCAAGTACCGCAAGCCGAAAGCGTCCCATGATGGAAAAGTCCTGGAGTAGAAAGTGTTTTAAAGTGAAAACAACCGAAGTAGAAGTGTCGAAGGTGAGTAGCACGAGGTGAAGTGCACCGGCAGGATGCCAGCCTACCAACCTGCCTAGCCTATCTTCGATATCCCACTCTCACCCTTTTCCTCATGCTCGATATCCCGCCCATGAACTTTTCGGTCCAAACCCAGCTCATCACATCGTCACATCATAACCTGCCCCGGCATCACGGATGACTCTTCACAATCATCCCACCCTCAAACGTGTCACCGGACTCCAGCTTCTGCCACCCATCCACGGCGCCCACCTCGACGCACACCATCGTCTTGTACCCGTCCTTGGGCTCGAAATCACTCATCCCCTTGGCCTTCTCGATCCACGGGTTCCACACCACGGAGTCGTCGAGCCGGTCGCGCGTGACGTCCAGGCGAGGCTTGCCGTCCTGCGTGATGGAGGTGGTGTCCTGCTTGATCGACTTGTAGACGCGGTCCGTTTCGCCGGTGATGCGCAGGGACGGGGTGGATTGTTGGTGTTCGGTGGCGTTGAGCATTTTGTCGATGTAGGTCGTGCTGCCGAGGCCGTTGATCGCGACTTTGGAAATGTCCTGTCTCGCACGTTCAGTAGATAATTCAACTATCGAATCGAGTGATGTCACTCACGTCGATCTTGAAGTAAGTGTGCAGCAGCATCTGAAACTCGAAGCTCTCCTTGCCCTTGTTCTGCACATTCAGCATCGTCTGCAGCCCATCCCGGCTCAACGTCACGCTGTAGACGAGCGCAAAGTCGTAACCCCATGCCTTCTTCGCCTCCGGGCTCAGTTGGGCCGACGACAGGCCGAAGTCGAGCTTGACGCTGTCGTCGTTGCCTTTCGCCAGCGCGCCGGACTCGGACGACGATTTGCCGAGGTATTCCCATTGGGAGTTGCGGGCGAAGCCGTGTTGAGGGAGCCCGCCGGTCGCGTGGTCTTTTGGTGGTGGGCCAAAGCACTAATAGTACAAAGTCAGCATATTGCTTGATCCTACAATATATGTACATCGAGTGGGACTGACCGGGAAGACGATGGGTACGCCTCCTCGCACCGGCTTGCTGCCGTCGAGTTTGGCCGCGCTGCTCAACCACATGTTCTCTCGGCCATTGCTCTTCCAGCTGATCACTGTGGCACCGTAGAGGAGGACTTCGACCGAGTCGCCGGTCGGGAGGCTGGCAATGACTCTTCCTTGGTCGGAGTGTACGCTCGGTTGCGGACCGGTAGTGGCGGGCGAGATGGCGGAGGGTTTGTTTGGACGGTCCATGTTTGTTTGTGTGAATCGTCTTAACGTAGGCGAACGAGTTGGCACTATCTGGAGACGTGCCCTTGAACTGTATTGGTCCGGGTTGGGGAGGGAGTGTTATTTGACGTTAGGACAAAATGGGTTCGTGTTAGAAGGGTTGTGAAGTGTCAAGTAAAATAAAGTGAAGTGAGTGAGGGAAGCTGTGAACAACATCTGAAACGCGTGAGGACAGGTCACGATGACGTCGAGCAATCGTTTCACCGTTTCATACCGTTCATCTCAAATCAAACAAGATACATCTATCTACCTTGGACTGAAGATGTCTACCTTAACGATCACTGTGCTCAGAGTCCAGACTCGCGAACCCGTGCCTCAACGACAGTCATCCGCATTCGAGAATACCTAGGTACAGCTGCTGGGATTTGCCAGCGCAAGCGAATACGACAATCCACAACTTCCTCGTAATCTACATGACCCTACGCATGGACTCCTGGTGGCCGACTTTCCAGCAGAGGATATGTTTCTCGCGGCATTGAAGAGGAGATGCGGCCATGACAGGACTTCGGTTGTCGCGACGTAACCGTTGACAGGTCCGGAAGCCTCCCGATATTTACTACGGAGACTGCGCTCTCTATCTTGGGGGACGCACCGGTGGCAGCGATGTGTCTCCTCGAGAGGCAACCTTTCGCAGAGGCCACGTACGCCGCTCGTTGGTCAGAAGACATGGGATTCTTGATTCCAGTGCGGGAGCCTGGCATTTCACGTCGCAGGATGCTGCAGGATGCCGCAGGATGGGCGTCTCTGTTTCAGAATTTATCAAGCGGGCTCCTGGGGAATTTGAGGTGTAGGTGTATTCTTCAACATCGGTTGTTGTGTACAGATTACTGCCTTCCAACTTGGCAATGATGAGATGAAGTGACGCTGGGTCATGATTGTCGAGTCACATGGTAGTTCGCACTACCTGCGGGCGGGTATAGGTACGTACACGTATGTGCATGCACGTACAGATTGACTCATCGCCAACACCGAGCTTGTTGACGAGATTCCATGTGTAGACACCGAAGCCGACATATCACGAATTTGATCTTGCATGCCGGTCCGAGTGAGTGGGTCTTGCTTCGCTCAAGGCCACGATGACTCTCGTATTCCAGCGTCTCGTGTTGGTCCACATTTTGGCGGCGGTATGATAGGAAGAAATTGGCCACCTCAGGAGGTCACGCCGGTCTCCGGCGTGCGAGGACACGAGAGTTCAGCAGACGGGCTGTAGCGTAGTCGGCCGTGGACGATGATGGTTCATTGATGTCGATGGGTGAGGGCTGACCGGTGAAGTGGTGCATAGCACACAGGTATTGTGGAAGCTTGGATGGTTTGTGGTGGCTGAAGCTCGCCAAGGCGATCCAATTGCCGGGGAGGCAGCTCCGCCACCTACTGGATCGAGTCATCGCCGCGCTACTGGAGCATCGAAGGACGCGATTTGATGAAGACGACATGATTTCATGTAAGAAGTAATTGGTGGGAGCGTAGTACACAATGCTTCAGCCGCAGTCGGGGGCGTGTAGGGAGTAGGCGACAGGTGCTCGGATCGTGCACGCGGCACGAGCTCCTCTTTTCCAACGTCGGCAACCTGAAGGCAGCACTCGGTGACTCCTCGTTGCAGGAACCTACAACACACGACACACCTCCAGGCTACAGGTAGGTTGGTAGGTTGGTAGGTTGGTAGGTAGGTAGGTAGGTAGGTAGGTAGGTACCTAGTATCTTTCCGATGACTCTTCTACTGTTATTATTACAGTCGACTCATCCAATCTGTCCTCAGGCCCGCCGCGGACCTGAGGACATTAATATTCGAGGCATTGGGTGGGTGCCTGGGCTGTGCAAGCCAATGTCGTTGCCTTGGGGCCATTGACCGCACTACGTATATCTCGCCCATCTTCCCTCTCCCCTTCTCACTTCCTTCCAGTCACCTTTACACATCTCATTGCTCTACTACGATTCGAAGCCTCACATATATCCAAGCACTCGCTACCGCCCAATCTCTCACACATCATCCCATCTACATTGCCTGCCTCGTCTCCTGACGTCGCCACTTCTTCGCCTCACCTATCCAGCAGAGAGCCACCACCCGACGCCTACATCACCATGCCGACCCGCACCCGCTACAACACATCAACAGACCCGGTCATCGTCGAAGTGACGCCCACTGGCATTGCCTCACGATCGACCAACACTCCACCGTCTTCGCCAGGCTCCCCCAAAGCGGTCCGATTCGCACCCGACGCATTGGTCAAGCTCGAGTCCAGACCCTTGACTGTGACTGAAGCCTGGCCACTGTACCACTTCGAATGCCATGCCCTCCGGTGCCGCGCCTGCTACATCTCTCCGGAACTCCACTCCAACGGACGCCGTCTGTGTGCTTCCGGTGATATTCTCGCCAAAGACGTCGCCGAGCACGTCTACTACAAGGACGGCGACGTCTACAGCCGGAAGAAGGACAACCACAAGCTAGTCCGCGTCCAGCTGCCCCCGAAATACACCCAAGTGCTTCCAATGCTAAAGTCGAGGGAGCGCGCGATCAAGACAACGCACAAGATCGTACCCATCATTAGCTACGCACCCCCAGCAGCCCGTCAGGTGCCCGAGCTCGAAGTGGATTCGGAAGAACCCGAAAGGCGCACCGTCGTCGTCGAGCCGGCGAGCTCCGAACGAGTCCCTCGTCGCAGTCCGAAGCACAGCTCCGACAGGTACGGGCCCGTTGTCATCGAGGAGAACCACGAGGTCTCGTCCTCCTCGACGTCGTCTTCCCGGCACGATACGCGAGGGTCGTTATATCATAACGATGAGGCACGGCGTCGCCAGGGATCCTACAGAGTTGTGATCCGAGAGCCGGAGCGTAGGGAGAGCCGGCGCGATCAGGGGAGAGAAAGGGAACGGCCGAGGAGTATGTTTTGGTCCTGAAACTCGCGTATTTGTGTTTGTTGGGGTCGCTTGAATGATCTGCTTAGTCGGAGCGCTTGTGCTTTTGAATGCCCGCAGATACTGAACGTTGATACGTGTTCGGTCGATTAGATGTAACGACACGTCAAGCGCTTGTACGCTTTGCCCGCTGAAAGGCATTCATGAACATTGCGCTTTCCTTTGTTGGTCTCTGCACGTGCCACGCGTAAGGCTGAGGAAGTGCCCACAATTCGTGACGTCCGTTCGGTGACCTCAGGCCTCAATGAAGACACATACAATAGCAGCAGACACACGAATTCCAGAACACCAATTGTCCACGCAAAGCTCCCGGCGTCTATCAACAATTGCAGTACTGATCGACCACGCCTGTGACCTAGACACAGTCGACGCAAAAGTACAACCACCAAACCCACCACAACCATGTCGCGCCGCCCACCGCCCATAGCAGACACCGCCGAGCGCAACCGCGCCGCCCTCAAAGCGCTCGTCAAGCTCGACAGCAACAAAGCCTGCGCCGACTGCAAGCGCAACAAACACCCGCGCTGGGCCTCGTGGAACCTGGGCGTGTTCGTGTGCATCCGCTGCTCCGGCATCCACCGCTCCCTCGGCGTGCACATCTCGCGGGTGAAGTCTGTCGACCTGGATTCCTGGACGGACGAGCAGCTGGGCTCGATGGTGAAGTGGGGCAACCGGCGGGCGAATCGGTATTGGGAGAATAAGCTGGCCGAGGGTCATGTGCCGAATGAGGCGAAGATTGAGAATTTCATCCGCACGAAGTATGACTCGAGGAGGTGGGTTATGGATGGGCCGATGCCGGATCCGTCGACGTTGGATGAGGGGCAGGAGGATGATGATGTGCCGCTCAAAGTGGTGCAGGAACGGGCTAAAGTGGTGGGTGGGACGACGAGGAATGGGAGTACTGGTTCCTCAGCGCTGCCACAACCGCCCAGAGCGAGACCGCAGGACCTGGATCTCTTCGGTGACCCGACCGGGTCTGCGCCGCCGCCTGTGAGGCCGAGTACGACGGAGCCGGCGGCGAGCAGGGCTGCTCCGGTCAAAGCTCCGGCCGCGCCGCCGAAACAGACGAGGCCTGGGGAGAGTTTGCTAGGGTTGGATTTCTTCGGTGGCACGCAGTCGACTCCGCCTGTGAGACCTTCCAGCACGGGACCTACGACTCCGGGTGTGCCTGGCCGAACGGATCTCAAGCAGTCCATTCTGTCGCTTTACGCCTCGAAGCCAGCGGCGCCGACGCCTCAGCCACAATCTAACATGAACGCGTTCGGGGGCATGCAGTCACCGCCAGTCACGTCACCGTCAAATACACAGGCTCTGGGTGGTTTGGGAGATGCGTTTGGCTCGCTGTCCTTCAGCTCACCTCAGCAGCAGCAGCAGCAGCCTCCACCCAAACCGTCACCCTTCGCAGATCTCACTCCACCGACTGCTAACGCACGACAAGGGTCAACGAACAAGACGTCTTCGCTGAGTGGGGGAAGCTTCTTCGATATGAAGCCTACCGCCCCGATCAAGCAGACCCCCCAAGCCGTCCCACAACCCAACACAACCGCCACTGCGAGGAAACAGAGTTTCGGTGGCGAATTCGGCGACTTCGGCGACTTCTCCTCCGCCGCCTCGCCCGCCGCCCCCTCCATGAATATTCCGCCTGCGCCAAGTGCGAGCAGCAATATGGGCGACCTCTTCGACCTCGCCTCTCCGTCCGCTCCGGCCGCCGCACCCATGCAAACCATGTCTTCCCCACCGCCCCCACCGATTCCAGCGTCCAACTACACGAACAGCACCGCCTTCAACCTCTCCCAACCGACCTCGCAGCCTCCCAAACCGACGTCCGCCGCTCCGCCCCAAACGTCTACCACCTCTAAATTCGCCAACCTCAGCAACTTGGACGCGTGGGGCTCCAACGACGCCTGGGCTACGCCTGACCCCACACCTGCAGCCGCGAAGCCCATGCCCGCAGCCGCAGCTCCAGCGCAGACTCTAGCTAAACCCACCCC
>Ga0058704_10000383_pt1 | contig 23337 bp, 24 predicted proteins | sample AgamicMgSfe_FD_71363 | JGI IMG/M metagenome (GOLD analysis project Ga0058704, IMG submission 71363) | Agave microbial communities from Guanajuato, Mexico - Mg.Sf.e | ecosystem: Host-associated > Plants > Phyllosphere > Phylloplane/Leaf | place: Guanajuato, Mexico | collected 2012-05-30
GAGAGCAGGCTGGAGTCTTCCAGGCGGCGATGGTATTGCTACTGTGCTTTGAAACAGTATACTGTTTGCAGCAATGAGGTGGAAGAGCGCAGAGCGCATCGTGAGAGTTGTGGTGGTTCCTGGCAGACTTATCTGCTTTAGGCGGCAATCGGAAAACCTCCCGAAAAGGTCAAGATATGGTTGGAAGGACGAGCGGTCGTGATCAAGGAGCTGTATCTGATTGCAACTATCCAGACGAGACTCTTCTTGACGTTCCTGAGCAAGGCTGGCAGAAATTGACCGAAGAGGAGGTGGAACCAGGTGGTCGCGTGCCTTGATCTCTAGGTCGGAGCAGAATTGAATGCAGTAGTAACTTACAGCGCATGGCGGATGATGGCGCATCAATCATGCCGCGTCAATCAGGGCCTCGGCGGCTATCCTTGAAAGGGTTAGTGTGCCTTCCGCAAAGCTGCCGCAGTAGCCAAGTGTGCTCCTCCCGAACCGGGCAGACTGAACCACCAAACCATCTCCAAAGACTCTCACTCCCATGAGCAGCAGCTGCTTTTCCCCACTGAGCGACGCGTGTGCCTTGTGTCGGACAAAGCTTGACGTTCCGAATCTACCAAGTTCTTGATTTACTCCTGAAGCACACAAGTACGATTGACATCAAAGCTAGCCACCTGTACTGTACTTCCTCGCTCTTACTGCCTTGTGTATCATATTCCGTGTCTTGGTCAAAGCACCGACAATCCTCTCTTGGACCTGCGTGACTGACGTTGATTGACCTGATCCAATTCACCCTGTCCGACCAACAACATTTCTCGGTATTGCTGGCAGCTTAACTGTAGTCCTCCATCTCCTTTCGTCACTCGTTCGCACCATCCTTCGTCAACACATCTCGGAATTCACTCATCCATTGCGACCACCCCGGAGTCTCGCCAAGCGTGAAATCAACCGCCAAACGCTTTGCTTAGCAACGTCGCGGAAGGCTGGCTGACTGGCTGGCTCGCTGTCGAGGACCACGTCGTGTACTACTACACCAGATCGTTTTCGATCGTGGAGTCGACCCAGCTGTACATACTCGACTTTGCACCAATGTCATACTAACGCGCCCTCGCATCAACATCAATCTATGATCTCCTGGTCCTGCTCTGCCGGCAATGCCATTTCTGCCGCGTCGCCGCAGTACTCTGGATCTCCTGACTTCTGAATTAAGGATACGGGAGGCAGAACGCGATTCCGAGAATCTCAAAGGAAAGGGACCTGAGACCCAACACAATCAAGATGCCGAATCGACCGCCGACCTCGACCGTCAAGCATCCATCGATCAAGGCGTGGCCGAAGCCAGAGATGACTCGCATCTGTACCCTCCCGACTCGCCTCCCATACAGCCATCCAACCCAGCTACCAAACGCTTTAGCCTACTGAAATTCCGACACTTCTCGGACAGTCAATTGGCAACAAGAGCAAGGATACAAGCCGAGCAAGCAGAGAAGCCTCCTTTACCAAGGTTCCCGACCACTCATGCCGAAGGCCAGGTGCCGCCCCCTGCGATCGTCACGACCGCGCCGACAGTCGAATTTCATGACGAAAAGCCGATCAAGAAGAGTCGCCTTAGTCCGTTCAAGAGATATCACTCTAAAGAGCACCCTGCAACATTGACAGCATCCAAGAAAGAGTCGCCGCAAACCGAGCGAAGCATCCTGCCATGGCGAAAATCCCAGGACACGCGACGTGATTCGTCCAAACGTCTCTCTGTAGCTTCTGCTCATACTGCGCCCATGCTGTCGCCCCAGACGAGCCCTACGCTGGAACCCCCTCGCAACAGGTCTGATTCGGATCGAAGTTCTGGTAGCGGACAAGGCAATTCACAACGACCGGGACTGTTCAGGTTGCGTGGTCGTAGTAAACCCAAATCGCTCTTTCCCCTTCCGGTCAAGATCCAACCACCTCCAGAATATCCTGACACTGCCCCGGCAACACCACGTGCTTCCACCAGCGCGGTTTCCGCCAGATCACTCAATGTTTCCCCCTATCGACCCCGTCTGAGCTCCTCTTTGGCAAGAAGTCGGACTGAGGTACCGGCCACCGACAACGATAACAATTTCGAAACTCCGCGCTATAATTCGCTCTCAAGATCAAACGTCCCGTTTGCCCCGCGGGCGTACCCCCTTTTGAGGAATGACTCTAGTCACTCGGCACCTTCGACACACTCCTCACCCATTTCTTTCCCACGCCGTCTTGGTGCTCGAGATAGAGCCTCGACCATGAGCACCTTTGGCAGAGGCTCTGATGATGTCACACCCCCAACACCGCCCACACAAGGCGGCAGCGCACGCAACTCAACATCCACCTCAGGAAGAGGAAGTCTCGGCAACTTCCTGACCCTCAGCAGGTTCCGTCATACTACAGATCTCAACGGCTTCAAGGACAATGGGCACGGCTCCAAGTCGAATTCATTCGCTATCAGCCGGGAGTCTTTCGCCTTGCCAGATCGACAAGAAGGAGAGACGGCCGCCAAATACTTGGAACGTTTACAAGCAGCCATGTCAATGACCGTCATTGCCGGTACTCTGTCTAAATCTGGTGATCCTTTCTACCAGACTGTACTACGAAGTTATACCCGCAGATTCGCATTCTTTGGAGAACCAATCGACATGTCACTTCGCAAATTCCTTCTCGAAGCCGAGCTACCAAAAGAAACGCAACAGGTGGATAGAGTCGTCCAGGCTTTTGCCGATCGATATCATGAATGCAATCCAGGAATCTTCTTGGGCGCAGATCAGGCTTATATTGTTGCATTCTCGCTCATGATGTTGCACACCGATGCTTTCAACAAGAACAACAAACATAAAATGCAGCGGACCGAGTACATACGCAACCTTCGTGGTCAAGATGTCTCCGAGGACGTCTTGGGCTGTCTCTATGATAACATCTGCTATACACCATTCATACACTTTGACGAGGAATTCGATCTGGAAGCGGACAAGCTTTCTGCGCACAAATCGAAAAAGGCAAAACTGAAGGGGGCGGTGGGCGAGTCAATCAAGAAACCTTCAGGCCCTGTAGATCCGTATTCGCTCATCATCGATTCGAAGCTGGACCATCTCAGGCCTTCGATCAAGGACACCATCACCGTCGAGGATCCATACACGTATAAAACAGCCGAGTTGGAATCTGCAAAGATTCAACGGACTTTTAAGAATACCGGAATCTTGCAGATCATTTCGGCTCGTTCGAGGCCAGCCGCTTTTGAGTCTCAGGCTACCGTTGAGAACCCAGCAGAAGCAAAACCTGGCGTGGTTGACATTCAGGTTACCAAGGTTGGTATTCTGTGGCGCAAGGGTACCAAGAAACAGAAAGCACGTTCGCCCTGGAGAGAATGGGGTGTCATTCTCACCGGCGCTCAATTGTACTTTTTCAAAAATGTTTCTTGGGTAAAGACTCTCATGCAACAACACAGCGCCCACCAAAGACATGCAGTTCCTCCATCACCTGTGGTTTTCAAGCCAGCTCTCGAAGATTTTCGTCCCGATGCACTGCTCAAGATCGATGAAGCTGTTGCTTTGCTTGACTCCAGCTATACAAAGCATAAGCATGCTTTTGCGCTTGTGAGACAAGGTGGTGAAGAGGAAATATTCCTTGCGGATAACGAGAATGAACAAAACGATTGGTTGACTCTGATCAACTACGCGGCGACCTTTAGGTCTGCTGGTATACTCATCCGAGGCTTTATAGGAGTTACCGACGGCGATTTTCAGTCTCCCGGCATCAAGCGCCTAGACTCTTCCGCCACCGTTCAGAGCATCAAGACGCTACGTGCTGCTGGTCAGTCGAGTTATCCGACACGCATGAATCCTCAACTCGCGCGACAGATCATGGCCATGCGACGAAAGCAGATGATTGGGAAGATGGCAGAGGCGGACATCAAAATGTCCGATATGAGTAAAAAGCTCGAATCGATGTTACGAAATGCACGACATTTGCAGGTCCTGGCACCTATCCAGCCGAGAAGTCGAGAAGTTGTCATTCACGCTGCGGCTCGTATGGATGCAATGTTGAAATGGACGCGGCGCGACATATGGAGAACCAAGTGCTACAAGGAGATTCTGGCCATGGATGCTCTGGAGGATTCTGACGATGTGATTGCTCAAGCTGCCAAGATGAGACCTCTGAGCATGATCGCCGATCCGTCCAACAAAGATCCTAGAACAAGTCTACAGCTACCGACCACCACGAGCCCACCGCGAACTCCGACATCGCCAAAAGAGTTCCACAGGCGTACTCTATCGGTCGAGGAGGTGGAGCACATGGATGATGATGTTTTTAAGACACCCCCAGAAAGTGCAACAAGATTACAACCTCCAAGTGACTGGAAGTTGCCACCGCTTGAGTTCACTCCAATTCACCAAAGGCAAGGTTCTGTCACAAGCACAACCGCTTCAACTAGCTCGATGAACCGCCCGAGCGTCACGAACATGTCCTCAACCTCTAGCATACATGACCTTGGTCGACGCCCTTCAGTCGCCACGTCGGATGCTAAACAACGCTTGAGTCCAATGACGCCGTCACTTTCTAGTCAAAAAGGTCGAGATGAATCATTGACTCCAACAATGACTGCGACCACGTCCTCGACCAGCGGAAGGAGACCAAGCGATGCAGTTTTAGCTGCCACGGTCACTCCAGACAGCTTGACAGCAAAGTCCAAGTCCAACAGGCGCAGTCTACACCGTACACTGCGTGATAGACAAGAATCTGGTTCGATACACAAACACCGAAAAGGTAAAGAGAGTGCGAGCACAATTAAGTCTGAAGCAGAAGAAGCTCCAGCCGAAGGCACTCCAGGTCTGGAACGAGGCAAAGGCCGGTTCATCGTGCACGGCAAGCAGGCTTCCGTGGTCACGTTTGGCGCCGACTGGACTGCAGACGACAAAATCCGCCTCAAGCAGAAAGCCGTCGATGGCTTACTAGAAGGAGAATCAGAAAACATCGCGCCAGAAATCATAGTGCCGGGGAGCCTTTTACGCACGAGTTCCGCAGTCTCATCGAACACTGATACACCTCAACCCACTCCGACTTCAGAAGAGACACCTGCGCAACACAGCAAGATTGCCCCACTGGTCTTTGCCAGAGAAGAGAACACTCAGCTTGACGAAACTACTGGGTTGAACTTTGTATCGGCTCCTACTTCGCCAACTAAATCAGACCGCAATTCGGGCATTCGACACATCGACAACGAAGAACTTCGCGATCTCAGCGCACAAGGCGACACCACTACCGGTTCGTGAAAGTGAGAAATTGACCGTTTGAAATCATCTGCATCACTGGCGTCACAGAGACGAGGACACGGCGTTTGGGATAGAAAAGTCTATGGAAACAATCATCGGCATGGTATTTTTGCCGCGAGAAGGGATGGAATGACATCAAGGATGGAGATGAATTCTGGGAGTCTTTGGGTTTTGGGATTACCACTTCTTGCGCGCGGGCTTTTATATGTGATACCTATGTACTTTTTTGATCGACCATGTCATTCTTATCGGAATCATCTTTTCGATAGTATCGTCTTCGTGCTTGCCTGGGCTTTCTTGTCGTGTCTCTTCGGACATCTCTTATCCATCAATCCCTCAATCCGCCAGTCATCCTGCAACTCGAGGCTGATCATGTTGGATGCGCTGGTCCCATCAAGTCCATGGTTCAGAGTGATGAGCAGCCTTTGTGTTACAGTCGGGCTCGGGCTGTGCAGGCCCTCACAAACCTCTCTGAGAATTGTATGGCTTGCTCTTCAGCCTATTCGGCCGAGATGACCAGAAACGAGATGTGCATGTCGTTGCCCTTGCCGGTGTCGAGTCTCCCGCCAAATGCAAACAAAACCTGAGGGCTGAGAAACTGGTTCTCAATGTGCACAGCCAATAACGAGACCCCATCTGGCCGTCTCGTCTCGTAGAATTATCCTCATGCATAAACGCCTCAATGCCCCCGCCCCGCCTTTTTCTGATAAAACAGATCCGTCCTGGACGAACCCAGGTTAATAATCTTCGGACACCCATCGCGATCCTTCTCGAGTCTCGTACACTCGAAGCAGTAGAAGGCGTCGCTGATCCCTTCGCCGCCGCACACGACGCATTTGTTCTGGTAGTTGCCGAAACTGCACTCGTCGCAAATGCGTACCATTGTTGTGGGCCGGACGTAGGAGTCGCATACCGGGCATTTGCCGTCGCATTTGTCGCAGAGGCGGCCGATTGCTATGCCGGGGGTTTTGCGGCACATCACGAGATCGGGGTGGTGGCGCGACATTGTTGCGTTGAATTTGGAAGGAGTACGAGATGGTCGTCTGTAATCGCAGTCTTGGGATACAGGAGTCGAAGAGAAATTTGGTTGTAAGATGGAAGGTGGCTGTTGGTAGTTTATGAATGGCTGTAAACGGCGTCCGAGGTATGGAAAGCGGCAGAAAAGTGTCGACGCGCTGATTCAGCGGAGGTGAGTGAGTCAGCACGGCAGAGCGGTGAAGCTTGGGTGAGTCGACTGCCGCCGGGTCACCTCCGCGCTATGAACATTGAACTGTAGTCTTTACGGAATAGTGGACATGAAAATTAGAACAGATGTCATAGTATTATCAAAAAATCTGGAAGAGGGTTGTGACACGTCTGTGAATTGCATGTGGAATTGCTTTGCTAAGTATATGACTGCGTCAGCGGCTGTACTTCATCCTTAAAACATGGCCAGTGCTCGTTCTCCTTCCTTCTTGTAGTAAGCGACGAGTGCTCGCATGACGTTTCGAAACTGAGTAACCTCATGTAGATTCTCCTCCTCGCACACAGCATACAAGTCGTCCCATTGGCCGTCTGTGTAAGTTCCTGGAATAGTCATGCTGCAAAGCTTCCGTGCGATCAGCGGCAGTGCTCGTGTCTCCCACCTCCACGGTAGTTTCTTCATGGTCATGAAAGCGACCGTCATCGGCAGAGTGAAAGCTCTTGAGAAACAAGTCCCGAGCTTCTTCGTCATGTCGACGTCTTTGAGACCTATCGGTGTGGCTTTCTTGTTGAAGAGAGAAGCACGTAAGACTACGACCCTGACCCATAGAGTCTTCTGGACAAAATATAGTTCCGGAAACCACTCGTACAGGCCCACATCGAGCAGTTTGTCAAAGGGAATCATCTCGTAGCAGCCAGCGTTCTCCAGTGCGCCGTGAAAGAGGTATTCGTGAATCAATCTATCGTGTCGAGTGGCTCCCAGGATGGGAACGTCGAAAGCGCGACACAGATCCGGAGCTGGATAGATTGCAGCTTTGCCTCGCAACTGTAATGATCTTTCCATGTGTAGCTTGTGTGTGTCAAGGATAACGACCTTGACGTTGGTTTCATGAGATAACACACCATGATGGCATACGGCAGAAGTGAATGCAAGGTGAAAGTGGGTCTAGAAGAACGGGCAGGTGCGTTGCGAGGACTGCCCACTCCGATTGAGGAAGGCATTGATCGCCAGTTTAGTTAGAGCCCATTACCAGGCAAAACGATGATCAGTATATTTGATGTTACCTTGTCTCACCAAGAGGCATCAGATTCTGTGCAATCTCACCCATAGCCTCATTGATGGTCTTCTAGCATTGCCAAATGATATCATACGCAGCCCTACAGAAGAAATGATTGCTTCAGGTCGTAAACATGGACCAAGATAAAGGGTCATGACAACCTGTGGCGGTGCCAGTCGTTGGAAGCAGAGTCGCTCTCGTCTTTCAAACCAGACATAAGATGTACCGACATCGTTATATCGCCTGCTCTTCTGGTAGAAGCTTACAGTAATCAGCTCATCATCGGCTTCTGGACAGACTTGACCGTCGAGATTTGCTTCCTCGCCAACAATCCTAATGGCATCAATGCAATTGTCTACAGATACATACATCTACGCTGACGGGCTGTCGGCCGACGGAGCTGTATCTGTCAAGCGATATCGCGGTGATACTAAGGCTGTGTCTGTTCTTTCTATCAATAATCAACAATCTCCTGGTAGATCGTATGCAGTGAGCTTGCTGTCGATCACGGACGAGGTAATTGTAGCCGGTATAACGCAGGTATCTCACCAGGTCGTATAGCACGTCAATTAGATGATAAAAAGGTGTTGTTATTGAGGTTGCAGAATACTTGATGTCCGTTGCTCGATGAAGAGCAAGTTCTAGCTAATACTCGGTATTCTCAATTATACCGCCATGCCCAATAATACGCTACCAGCCCTCCTGTTGGCCTATCACGTGCTTTCCATCTATTTGCCTTTCACCGGGCGGTGGAAGACAAGTACGACGCGATGTGAAGATCCGTCGGGGGTCGGTCCACCGATAGAGGTTCTTATCTCCGGCTGCACGCCGTACAGTATCTCACATATATTGGGTAAGTATCTAGCCAATAATCCTCTTTGTCACGTCCCCCAAGATATACTCCGACCAGCCGTATGTCATCATCCTTGACCAAAGGCTTCCGTCGTACACAGCAGTTAGGCGCACACCTCCGCGGCCTACACGTCGACCCCTCACCCGCCATGTCGACCACACCAGACTCCTCGCGACCCCTTCGTATCCTCATGATCCACGGCTTCACTCAATCCGGACATCTTTTCCGAGCCAAAGTTCGCGCACTAGAAAAACACATTGAGAAAGCCTTTCCTTCTGCACCAAAACCGGGGCATCTTCCACAATATCCAGGCGGCGTCAGCTTCTCCTACCCGACTGGGCCTATTCAGTTGTTACCTTCTCAAATACCGGGATTTGATGTCTCAGCCGCTCAGGGAGATGATACTGATGCGTGGGCTTGGTGGAGGATAACTGGAGACCAGGAACCATATACCTATGTCGGCATGGAGAAGGGTATCGCAAGGGTGGCCGAGATGTTGGTCGCCGAGGGCCCATTCGACGGAGTCATGGGTTTCAGCCAAGGAGGTGCTTTTGCCGGACTAGTAGTATCGTTGCTCGAACCGGGTAGGCTGGAGGCTTTTCAGCAGGCGGAGAAGAAGGGAGGAATGCCGTTTCCAGCGAGTCTGCTCAAGAAAGGCCCAGACGGCAAAGAGGAAGTCATACACCCACCGATGAAGTTTGCTGTCAGCTACTCGGGCTTTGGAATAAGTACACAACCCTTGTATGCGGCTTTCTACGAGCCCAAGATTCAGACGCCGCTGCTCCATTTCTTGGGGTCTGTCGACACCGTGGTAAGTGAGGAGAGAAGTATGAAGCTGGTTCATGCTTGCGCCTCTGGAAGTGGAGCAGAGAGCGGTGTTGCAAAGGTGGTGACTCACCCGGGTGGTCACTTCGTTCCAGCGAGCAACAAGCAATATGCAGGTGCCTTGATCGCATTCATACGGGAGGCATTAAATCACGGTGAGGCGAAGGTAAGCAAAGAGGTTAGCGCCGAGGATATGGATATGCCATTCTAAGCTATATCGTATTGATACTGCTAAGATATCGTGCCGGCGCCTGATAAACATCATACAAGCCATCAAGAAGGCTGAAAAGACTATTTCAGCGAACGCAGAATCAAGCCTGCAGCTTCTCTCGAGTGAAAAGACCGCTAAGATCATGACCTTGATGGCGATGAAATTTCTCTTCGTGTCCAACCTGAGACAGTCAAGGTTAATGGCAAGGTGAGTGGTAAAGTGAAATGCAAAGGTCAAAGTGCAGGGATGCCGAGATAGGAAGGTGTAGTCCACGCACGTGGCTAAAACGTGCTGCAACCCGGTATCTCAATGTCGGCGACGAAACTCAACTAGGAAATACAAAATATGCGCGATATTATGTTCTACGGTGCAGCAAATGCTTGTTCCGTCCAATGGCTTCTCAACGTGCCGCCTGGGTTGAGAGGATGTACATCAAGGTGCCTGACCTGAATGGAAACGCCATAAAAGTCTCACGAAGTTTACATCTCCTCCTGCACCACCACAAAGCCAAGGCATCGGACCTGCATACCCTGCATCACTCGTTACACTGATTTATTCAATTCTCTCTTCACAATGGCTACCAACGATGCGGGTTCCACGACCGATTTTGATCCGACCAATGTCAACCTCACCTCTGCAGACCCGGTCCAAGTCATCTGCGCTCTAGCAGCATCCGGCAACGATTACAACGGTCAGCTGGGTGCACGTATCTCTGCTCTCTTCGTCATCTTGATCGTTTCCACCTGTGTCACCTTCTTTCCCGTCGCTGCAAAGCGTGTCAGATGGCTCAAGATCCCTCTCGTCGTCTACCTCTTCGCTCGCTACTTCGGAGCCGGTGTCATTGTTGCAACTGCTTTCATACATCTACTCGACCCGGCCTACTCTGAGATTGGGTGAGTGCCCAACACAAAGGGAGAAGGAGAATAAAACATACTGACGTGTACACCTACAGACCACAGACATGTGTCGGCATGACCGGTGGATGGGCAGAATACTCTTGGCCACCAGCAATTGTCCTTGTTTCTGTCATGGTCATCTTCCTCATGGACCTCGCTTCTGAGAGATACGTCGAGATGAAATACGGCTCACAAGAGGACCACAACGTCGAGAACATCATTACCAGCCGTCGCAAGTCCATGAGCCACAGACACCCAGACGGCGCCAACTTCCCTCCTGTTTTGTTGCAGAATGACGATATCGAGGCCGCCGCAGACAGTTCCAACTCCGACTCTGATTTGGCACGCACCACAACAAAGAACCTGAAGCAGTCCGCCTACGAAGACTCCTTTGAGAAGATTGAGGATCCTGTCGTGGTCGAGAAACTCCAAGCTGCGCAGAATCGCGCCTTTAGACAGCAGTTTGCCGCTTTCCTGGTCCTTGAGTTTGGCGTCATCTTCCACTCTGTAAGTCGCTTGTTTCTGGTGTAGCATAGGCGATACTAACGACACTCCAGGTCGTCATTGGTCTCAATCTCGGTGTCGTCGGTGACGAGTTTGCAACCCTCTACCCGGTCATTGTCTTTCATCAGTCATTCGAGGGTCTTGGTATCGGCGCACGGATGTCGGCTATTCCTTTCCCCAAGGGCAGCTGGCTTCCTTGGCTTTTGTGCGCGGCCTACGGTCTGACCACCCCCATCGCCATTGCCGTCGGTCTAGGTGTCCGCACAACCTACAACCCCAACTCGTTTACCGCCAACGTTGTTTCTGGTGTCCTTGACTCGATCAGTGCTGGTATCCTGATTTACACCGGACTGGTCGAGCTTTTGGCTAGGGACTTTTTGTTTGACCCTCTCAGGACCAAGGACAACAAGAGATTAATCTTTATGATCTGCTGTGTCTTGCTCGGTGCAGGAATCATGGCTCTGCTCGGCAAGTGGGCGTAAAGACAGCGCAGAGCTCTGCATTCACTGGCACTCGACGCGCCAATGTGAGAGTGGCGTCATCGGGATATGCACAAAGGAACTGGAGGAGTATATGATACCAATGAGCCATTGCTCTTTGGGGAGGACGACAAGGGACAAGGATGATTATCGTGGCAGATATGGAGACCATACCTACGACAAATGATAGCTCATGCTTTCGCATTTTCCAATCACGATCCTGATTTTGAAAGCGGTACAGTATGAGATACCGCAGGCCGAGTGCTTATCTCAAGACGTCGTGTATAGCTACAGTCAGCTTTAAGATAGTTTGTCTAGTGGTGGTATGCTCATCGAAAAAAACGTGATACCACTCAAGTAGGCCTTTCGCATAAGACACCGTGTCTACTAACCGCGTCCGGTTCTCATAAAAGGTGATGTCCAAAATCCCAGACCCTGGCATCGTTCGCCAACAAAGCTTCATTTGCTTCGGTCTCCACGTGATGTCAGCAAAGGAATCCCACCCCACGCTTACCTACGATCTTCCATCGTTCTTCCAACTGCACAGTGATACACCAATACCTTTATTATTCAATCTCACCTGTCGCATCACAACTGCTCAACATGGCGTTCACTTGCCGTATTCCATGTCGGCTCTCACTCACCACAAGATCGACCCCGCACAACAGCTCGCGATCCTTCACTACAGCACGACCCACCTTCTTACCCAGAAAAGGCGAATATGTCCCCGCTTCTTTACCGATCGAACACAGACCGAGTATCGGAAACTCGAGTATGGGTCATCTTTTCAGCGAATTGAGTGGTAGTAAAGAGGGCATGGAAAGCCGAGGAGGCATGAGCGAGGAAGAAAGACGAAGGGCACGATTGACGATGTGGGGTCTCATGGGCGTGCCGGCGGCGATGGTCGGAGTCGTTGGAGCGTACGGAATGTGGAACAAGTTGTTTGCGAATGAAGTGGCGTAAAGTTGTTACCAGTATCGCGACTACCACAATCACTGATGAAAACACGGTCGAGTGCATGGACGAGCGACAACCTTGATTATGACTGAGACCACTGCTCTACAGATCTTGGCGATACAACACTGCTGATGCTTTCGAGGGTGCTGTCGCTTTACCGGCATTCTCAGTGCCGGTCACATCTGCGCCTGTATTAACACAATCCACCACTTCGACACACAGGGCAGGGACTACACACTCAATACAGGCCTCACGATGCACAGATCGCCGTTGTCGGGGCAGACCTTCGTGCGGTTCAATTGCTTGTCTTCTGGTCCGGTCGGTCCGCCAACGTAGCGGTACTCGATGTGCAGGTCCAGATAGTCGAGCTGGCGTGGGTCTGACTCGGGGTACTGTTCGTCACCCCATTGGCCGGTGAAGTAGAGCCAGTCTACCGGTGTGCTGATTCAGAGTGTCAGCAGCTTACTCGGTTCCATCATCAAGACAGAGTTGTCGATGGTATCAAGGTCGAAAGGACATACCTTTCATCATACGCCGCGAAGGTCTTGTTGTTAGCGTCATAAGTGTAGTAATACGCCGCCAACGTCGGGTCCCAGCGAGGACCATAATCCGTAAAGTCCTCGAGTAATCCCTCAGGAAGATTGAGGTCTGGAATGGTGTGGTCATGCGTTCCGTTGACAGCGTAGTTAGCATGACTTCCATTGGCCGAGAATGCAATTGGTCTAATGCCTTCCTTCAATACCGCATTGTACGTGAATGCTTCCCCATTTGCATGCTGCGAGAACCATACTGCGGTTGGTGTGCCATTGAAGAAACGCACCATCGTGTGCTCCCAGTCGCCGACGTGGTTGCCGAGGTTGGTGTCTAGAAAGAGTCCACCGTAGTTGTAGGCGTAGAAGTACATATAAAAGACATCGACGTGGTCGGAGCCATGATCATTGACGATAATGGCACAGGAGATTGTCGAGCCTGTGCTACCACTGCTGTCTGGAGCTACGCCATAGAGATACGATGGGCCGGTTGTGATGTCTACTTTGCTAGTGAGGTAGACGTTTGTTCCGTTTGCTGGAGGCAAGTTGTTGAGCGTGGACAGATTGTTGAGGGTTGGTGGCGAGGGTGTATTTGAGATGACAGTGAAGTTGGTCTCGGGCTGTGTATTGTCGAGTTGTGCTTGGAGATCAGATGGGCGGTAAGGGTCCTTGGAGTAGAGATACACGACCGGAGCTGCCACGTTAGAGGATGATTGTGCTATCCGCAAGCTTGTTCCTACCGTAGCTCAGCGCGTATGAAGGTACGCCAGAAGGAATCGCGCGCATCTGAATCGGTGAAGCAACCGTCAATGCTGCCAGAGCCGCAATGAACAAGTAGTGGGTCATTATGAAGGTCGTGATAGAAGACTGCTTGCCTACGAAAGAGGGTGATGCCTACCTTTTATGTTCCCAGATGTCTATTGTAAGACGGATGGGAATAACAACGTACCTCGCCGTTCAGATGACCTTGAGCAAGGTATTGCAGTGCGAAGATAGAGTAGTGGGACAATGTGTGGTCGTAAGATCGGCATAAGAGTTGCTGCATGCGGCACATCTGGGCGATCTTCCGTCCACGGGCCAAAGCAACCAGATCTGATTTGCGCATTTCTTTGCTGTAGATGCACTCTGCAGGAACAAAAAATGACCTGCAGAATCATGAGAACCTATCAGATCAGCTTGCAGCTTCAAAACAGTCAGTCGCAAGCAGGTGATAGCTCTTTGGTCAACGTGCTGTCTGCAGCTGTGATTCGTTCGCCATCAAGACCTACCTAGTGATTCGTAATCTGCTGTGTCAGGAGAGCTTCGCAGAGATGGGCTAGTACAGGATGGGCTGCTGGATTGCCTTCGAACGCTAAAATAAATAAACAGAGTTGACATATGTATGCCAGGGAAGGTGCGAAGTAAATCGCTACCGTCCAAGGCACATCAAAAGTGGAACAGCTGCAGAGGTACAGAACAGACGTAGTGTACAGTGCTGGGGCATGGAACGTTGGATGCGATATCAAGCGCGAATACGTGACTCCGTCACACTCCCATGCCTCGCTCACCGTATCCTCCTCGGGTGGATCCATATTTCAGATCTCAGTCAACCTCTTCGAATCCAAGTCCTCGGTGGGCGGCGTCCACTGCAATATATGCTCCCTTCCATCGTTCATCCTCCCTAGCCATACGTCAACGTCAAATCTAGCTTCGCTTGACTTCATGCATAACTTCCCGACGACGTGGACCCCACCTTCCTGCTCCTTGGCCGTCAGATTAACGAAATGTCCGACGAAGTCTGCTAACCTCTGAGCGATCTGAGACGGCTCGTATGTCCTCTGCAACAGCCAAGGCCAGCTATACGGAGTGGGCTCCTCGCCGACTGTCACAAGAGCCGTTGATTCAGCCGAAGCTGAAGATCGCCAGAACTCCATGATCTCCTCGTCTCGGTCGACACGCTCGAAATACGTTGCAAGCCTGAAACCCATGGTGAGTTTCTTTAGCCGCTGTAGTCGACGAAGTGGTGGTAGACAACATGTGTCGCGTTGCCAATTACTTCCTAGCAGATGTGCCAGATACCCCCTTGATCGTCGCTCCGTCCACAAGGCAGGCCCTCCTATGAAGCCCCGTAGTTCGAGCTCATGTATGCTTTCGCCATGATACATGGCAATCGTCTCAAGTATGTGCCGACGACATGGTTGATAGGACGCCGGCTGGAATGGCAAGACCGGATCGTGATTGCTGATCGGTCCATCGTTATTGTCAAACCAGTTTGGCAACGGAGAGGGTTCGTCTCTGCGGACCATCATAAATTGACCACGAAATATATCCGAATATCCCCAATCGCATCCGACTCGCCGGCTCGAGTCTTGTATGGTAAGCTTCTCTAGGCTGTTGACCTGTAGTCCGCACACAAGGCCTTGAGCGATATGGTATTGTCCTGAAATTATGGTGAGAGCCCGCACATTCATCATCTTAGTGCAAGCAGATTCGAGCGAGGCCAGGAGACGACCATTCAGAGATGATACCCCCCAGGGATCTTCTCGTTGGAGATTGGTTGATGCTGCTGAGGAGACTATTTGGCAGGTGTGCGTGATACTTTGGACATGTGAGGCCAACGTGGCATTACTGAGGACGGTCAGCTTCAAGTTGAGCTAGCAGGAGATGAGAAATAGATACAAGAGGCAACTTCTGAATGGTGAGTTTTGGACGAGGACGCAAATCTGTGAGCTGCAAAATGCATCTTGAAAAAGCTTGCACTATAAATGTAGACAGAGATAGAGAGGTGCACCTACTCACTTGGCTAGAGTAGTAAGTATGTTGCTCAAGTTACTCTGACACTGCTCGTGATTCTCATCCATCAGAGGATCATCTATGTAATTCACAGTCCTCCTTGTAGTCATATACTTGAGTGTGATATCCTTGTAGAACAGCGGAATGCATCTATCATAAAGAGCTCTGGACACGAGTCCCAGACGGCCAAGGTCGACCTGATCCAGGTAACCCACGACATGATCGAGGAGTTCATTAGGTAGTTCATGGATCTTGCCAGACATGTTTGTAAACTGTTGTCGAAGTCGAGGATGAGCGGTACACGTGCAGTAGTCTAGACGAGCAGAATTGTGATGTCACACGCGGCCAAGGGCACCACAATTCCTCTCAAACGGTTTGTGGGGACGTATGGAGTAGAAATCACTTCTTCGCCGCTAATCACCTCGTTATTGTTTTAAGCTCAAATTTGCTCTATACATTCGTGTACCTCGATGTAAATGCGAAAGTTACCTTGATGATCAAGCAGCATGTGAGTCAATCATGGCAAGTATATAAGTCTTCTCATTATTCCCTTAGCTCCAGCACAAATCCGATCACTCAGTACACCACTTTATGACGGGCAAAAAAATCATAATCATCAACAAGCGTAAGAATCAACTATACAATGGCAGATCCGAGTGCCAAACAGCCTCCATCATGTGAGATGGCAGAATAGCGACCTCCGCCGTATGAATCGCTCTATCAACCAACAATCACTTCTACACACAGTATACAACAAACTACCGAACAGACTTTCCTTGAGACAACGACGACGACGCCAACAACAAAAGGTCAGGTCAGACGACAAACTCATGCCAAGCAGTCTACCTTTAGATGGACGGGCATTAAGACCGTCTGGGTCGGTATTCCTGAGAATATGTTAGTAAAACGAGAGCTATCTGCCAGGTATCACATTTAGGAAGCCACTCCTACAACGTCGAAACGAGCAGACTTTGCATATGGGTTTAGAGATACTGGCCCGGAATTCTACTTCAGCTGTGACTTGAACACACACTCGCCAGGACAAGATTCGCGGGACAACATGATAGAAATACTTCAGGACCTGATGAAAAGGTATCTCGATCACAGAGCCAAGTGGTCGTGCACATGTTCCCTCGCAGTTCATTGCGTGGAAGACCACGAGTCGACATCAGCCAAACCTATACGCGGACCAACAAAAGAGCTTGACGATCTTGGTCTCTCCAACACTTTCTACCCCCTCCCCCGGGCAAATGTTGCACAATGCGATTAAGGGAATCTGGCCTCTTCAAGATCTTCTGGTATACTACTGTTCAAACCGAAGGACTGAGGCACACGGTCAGGCGCCATAAGCACATGTGTCAATGCAACTGCTTGGGTCAATGGGAACGGAAGCGATGATGAGACGGAAGTGCGCCTTGTCATTCAAGTGTACTCTACAAAAGATAGAAATCAATACCACCTTGAATAGCATCATGAATCTTCGCAACAACCGCCACGGCCTCCCCTGTCAGTGTAGCGTTTAGAGCATACAGCTTCGTCGCCACCGCCGCGCTGAATGTATCGTGATCACTTAAAAGCAGCTCCAGACTGGCGATAATAAGCGGATCGAATCCAGCCTCTATGAACTGTGGCTTCTTCGCCTCGATAGCCTTAATACCTTCGGGAATGGTATAGCCAACTGTATCCTCGACGTAGTGAATCACACGCTCAGAGTCGGATTCGGATAGAAAGTTGGATGCCAGTGCGTCTACGAAGCCCTTGCGGTTGGCGTCGTGTGTCTCCGCGACACCAGCGAGGACTGGTGTGCCTTCGACGACTGAGGTCGAGATATCGCCTCCATTAAAGGCGTTGACTGCTGCTGTGGTGTCTAGGACGCCTTTGTTGATGTTCGCGACGTCTTGTACCAGGGTGTTGGCATCGTGCTTTGGCAGTGTAATGGCTGATGCTGTAGCCAGCAACAAGGTGAATGTTCGAATAGACAGCATGCTGATGCGTTACGGGAAAGGATGGGTATCGACGAAACAGAGAGGGGACAGTGGTGTAAAGAACAAGCTATACATTACCACAGTCGGCTACGACAGGCAATACTATATACCGTTCGATGGCGTAGAAAAGAACAAGTTTTGTGATCTTCTCACAAGAAGCTGATGAACCGCGGCTTGCCGTGATCGACATGCGTTCGAGGGGATAGCGCGTATTCGTTTTCGTTAAAGTCGGGGGTGTGCCTCAGCGTCGAGGCGGAGAAGATTATTAAAGTTTAACCATACTGAAGCAAAATGCTGCGGGTCTTCGAGCCGAGCGGGCAATGCTAGAAGAGTTTGTCGGCAACAATTGCATTACACGGATACTCGAGGCGAGATGCAAGCGCCGAAGACCTTATCTATCTCAGTAGAACAGTAGCTGTATCTTGCCTTCCTCCGAGGTATACCTATCTTTGAACTCCGATCGAGTGAGCAACTTGATCAAAGATGCCTGCGTATCCTTCATGTCTAACACTCCGCGCTTCTTTTGATCGATATGTGAAGCGTCAATCACAAATCGCTCCAACCCAGATGACGAAAGAGCCCCTACAACATGTCATTAGCAGCTAGAAACAAATTCGAACTTTTGTTTAATATCTCACCGTCGTCTAAGAGCTCCATGATCCTTTGTGGTGTTCCAACACCGATATTCATTCGCGACTTCTTCGCATCCTGAATCGCATCGTTGAGTTTGATGTGCTTGGCGAACAATTTCGCGATCTTGGCCTCCTTCGTCTGGAACCCTCGAAGAGCTCTCGTAAGATTTGCTGCTCGAAGACCAGCACCCGCTACAACAAGAGTGTGCGGTGTGCCTTTCGCTTGCGGTGCGTCTTGTAGCCTATTCTTCTTTTTCTTGCTCATCTCTTTTCCAGCGTGTTTCTCCAGGAAGCTAGGTAGATTCTCAAGATTGCGTGGTTCTTGGTATTCTGTTGTATCCACAATAGCAGACGAGGGGAGTTGCAGCTCTTCCAGCTCCATCAAACTCAGGTCGCTCTGAAATCGCTTCGTCCGTTGCGCTACGTGATCCGCGAGTAGCTGGCTGTCCATATGTGCGATCGCATGATTAAGTCCAGCTTCTGTATCGAGCGCATCATCTGCGATGTCTTTCGGCTTCTTACTCCTCTTGCGCTTTGCAGCCCGCTTGCTTTCAGGTTTGCTGTCGGAGTCCCGCTTGCGCTTGTTGCCAGACTGAGGTTCAGGAGAGCCCGAAGATGATGGCGGTTCCAGCAGAGGAACGCCGACAGCGTCAGATCCGGAATCAGACATTTCAAGGTTGATATTATAAAGTTGGGTCGAAGTTGCGAGCTGGATGTTTGTAGTCCGAACATTTGCAGAGCAACAGAACAATTTATTTCTTATCGATAAGGACTTCGCGTCAAAGATCGCGTCGACGTCATTTTCGCATGCAGCTAAGGTCAAAATATACCTATCAGAAGAGCGACAAGACGACCTTCATTCTTTCGTACAATTGGAACGTCGAAGAGAACACCGTTCTGGTCTATATACAGGTATGAGGGGTATCCGACAAACAACACTAATGCGCTCACATAAGATATCACATTGTCCTTCACGCTACTTTGTAGAAAGTCGAACTCGTGCACGAGATTTGGTATGCATTTATGACCATTCCTTGCTCTGTCTCACTCTCCGAGAAACGTTCGTAGACGGCTTCTTGATGACCATCCAAAGCATGATAGAGGTTGCCAAGGATAGCGAATACCTGCAAAACGTGTCAGTAGGTCCACCATATCGTTGTTTCTGCGGAGCGAAGACTTACCAGGTGAAGATATACTGCCCATGGTTGTTTCTCAAATTCACTTCTGCCGGCCTTCCAATCGGGATGCCCTTCGCCTCTCTGTCATATGCCGTGATCAAGTCCGGCTTCATCGTCTCCTCAATCCATACAGCCTGACTGCCTGTAAACCTCGCCATCTGCTCCACATCAGGGAAGTAGAACTTGTTCTCTTCTGGCTTGTTGTCTGGTGTAAACGAGTTCTTCTTCCACGGTTCTCGAAGCAGTCCTTGAACAGTAACATCTCCTGTAGGCAGCGATTCCGGTCTGGAAGACTGGGCAGCCTTGTCTTTTGTTATCCACCCTCTAGAAACCAAGATCTTTGTGTTGCCAGGGTAGTCGCCAAACTCGCGCTCGAGGGGCGTCACCACCAGGTATCCGTTGTTGCCATCATGCATACGAGGCCCTATGAGCATCTCCTGATCGTGTCGGAATTTGCCCGTCGCATACACCCGTCGGTAATCGAAATCCTTGATGGACTCTGGATTGATTTGCGGCGGAAGAGGTAGTGGATCTCGTACAAGTCGATCCTCAAATCGCGCTATAAGCTCCGTCTTCCATCCTAATCTCTGAACCTGCCATGATCCCAGCACAAAAGCAGTTATGGGAATTACTGCCAGCACAATCAATCCCCAGCCGTGCTTCTTGCCCGCACGTACCAGTTGAGGAGGGTTGTCGACGATGGATGTAAACGCCGGGTCATCTGCTGGACTTTGGGAGGCATATCGTCTTCTTTGATTTGTGAAGGGCTTCCGCAGGCACAGGCACCTGAGGCATGTCCAGTCCGAGAGCGGTGTCGCCGAGTGTCTCTGAGATCGCAAGATATGACCAGAGCCAGCTGCAAGCTCGCGAAGCACCCTGCTACCAGTATTCATGATGGTGGGAATCTATGAAATTGTGTCGGTTGAGTACATGTTCAAATATGATCGGCCTACTCGTAAAGTCATGCTGCACCCCACAGTCGGATCTCACCTTGTGAACATCAGACTGCCAAGATTTATGCAATGCTCAGTATGTTTTTTCATAGAACGAATTTTTATAGGTTGAAATCAAATACAGTGGCACAAAAGTAATGAAGATACTGCCATAGTAGTTTCGGAGGCATATACCCTTATCCAAGCATTTATCTCACTGCATATAGGATTGGTGTTGAACCGCCAGTCTGTCACGTCTTAGCGTGCCAAGGCTGCAGCGTTGCACGCGGAGCTTCGCGCGACCTCCAAAGTGCTTAACGCGCTGCTTGAGTAGGTAACTGCCTTCACACATCGCTCACTTCTCATCTTGCTCTCCCCTCATTGATACACAACTCTCATTTCTCTCCTTGTACCGCCTGGTATATCTTCGCACCCCCACTTCCATCTGCGTAGATTTGTATCGGCCTGCAGGCCAGCCTCAGCATCACCATGGCCGACGAGGTCTCCATTGACAAGACGCAATTTCACGAACGTCTGTCGGCCTTCATCGCGCAATGGAAGGCGGACAAGCGCTCTGGAGATGCACTCTTTAACGGCGCCGGCTCGATCTCCATCGTCATGGGTAAATCAGAAGAGGCACAAGGCTACAACAAATCCAGTGCCATGCAGGTACGTCCTTGAAACCCCCTTCTTGGGACTTCTAATACTGACATATATCTCAGTTTTGGCTTCTGGGCTACGAGTTCCCGTCCACAATCTTCATCATCACCCTGGAGGCCATCTACATTGTGACGACCAAGAAGAAAGCGGCATACTTGGAGAGCTTGAAAGACGGCAAAGTGCCAGTGGAAATCCTTGTGAGAGGCAAGGACAATGCAGAAAATGCAAAGCAGTTTGAGCGATGTCTGGACACCATCAAAACCGCTGGCAAGAAGGTCGGTGTGATTGCTAAGGACAATTCATCGGGCCCTTTCGTCACGGAATGGAAGAACGCCTTTAGCGAAATCTCAAAAGAAGTTGAAGAGGTTGACATTTCGGCTGCGCTTTCTGCGACAATGTCGGTCAAGGATGAGAAAGAACTCCGTGCTCTCAGAGATGCATCGCGTGCCTCTAGTGGAATCATGGCCAACTACTTTGTGGATCAGATGTCAGGCATAATCGACGAGGAGAAGAAGATCACCCACAAGAAGCTTTCCCAGATGGTCGCCGACAAGATCGACGACGAAAAGTTCTTCCAAAAGCTCAAGGTCTCTGGCAATTTCGATTCTGCGCAACTCGACTGGGCGGTTCAGCCAATCGTTCAAAGTGGTGGAAAATACGACCTGAAGCTCTCTGCTGAGCCGGACGACAATAACCTTCATGCCGGTGTCATTTTGTCTACTCTTGGATTCCGATACCAAACATACAGCGCCATCATTGCTCGTACATATCTGGTCGATCCGAACAAGAGTCAGGAGGGTGCCTACAAGCTCCTCGTCGCAATCCACGACCTTGTGATCAAGAGCTGTCGTGACGGAATTGCAGCCAAAGACATATACAGCAAGGCGCTCGAGATGGTAAAGTCGAAGAAGCCAGAGCTGGAGAAGAACTTCGTGAAGAACGTCGGATATGGAATCGGTATTGAGACAAGAGACAACCTGCTCGTGCTCAATGCAAAGAACACCACCACTCTTCGCGACGGAATGACATTCAGCATCACTACCGGATTTAATGACATCCAAAACGCAAACCCACAAGACAGCAAGAGTAAGACATACTCGATGGTTCTCACTGACACAGTGCGTGTCGGTAGAGGTGATGGCTTGGTTTTCACAAAAGATGCGCCCACTGATCTCGAATCGACATCTTTTTTCTTTAACGATGAAGAAGAGGAAGAGGACAAGAAGAAACCAAAACCCAAGAAGGATTCTCGTGTCGGAGCTGTCGCCCAGACTAACATCAAAAGCACACGCTTGCGACATGAGAGGAACACCAACGCGAACGAAGAGAAGGAAGCCCAACGCAGGGAGCATCAGAAAGAGCTTCACCAAAAGAAGCAATCAGAAGGCCTTGACAAGTATGGTGAGGGCACCGGAAATCTGAATGGCACGGAAGAGAAGAAGTTCAAGCGTTTCGAGTCATACAAGCAGCCTGGCCAGCTTCCAACGAAAGTCAAAGATCTCACTATTCTCATCGACGACAAGAGCAACAGCATTATTCTCCCAATTATGGGTCGACCAGTACCCTTCCACATCAATACTATCAAGAACGTCAGCAAGACCGAGGAGCCGGGAGACGTATCATTTCTACGCATCAACTTTCTATCACCAGGTCAAGGTGTCGCTCGTAAAGACGACCAGCCATTCGAGGATCCAACCGCCCACTTTATTCGTAGTATGACATTCAGATCCACCGATTCAGCCCGCATGGACAATATCGTACAGCGCATCAATGATCTGAAGAAGGAGGCCGTGAGGAAAGATCAACAAAAAAAGGAGATGGAGGACGTTGTTGAGCAGGACAAGCTCGTGGAAATCAGAAGTGAGTTTTCGCACACGACTTGGCAATGTTGAGCCACAGCTAACGTGTCACAGACCGCCGCCCACACAGGCTCGACAACATCTTTCTACGTCCTTCGATTGAAAGCAAACGTATCGGTGGCTCTGTCGAGATCCACCAAAACGGTATTCGATACGCTCATCTCGGTGGCATGAAGGTTGATGTGCTGTTCTCCAACATCAAGCACCTCTTCTTCCAGCCCAGTCAACAGGAGCTGATCGTCATTATCCACATGCACCTCAAAGATCCAATTATCATTGGCAAGCGCAAGACCAAGGATGTGCAATTCTACCGCGAAGCCACTGAGATGCAGTTTGATGAAACTGGAAATCGCAAGCGTCGTCACAGATATGGAGATGAAGAAGAGTTCGAGCAGGAGCAAGAAGAACGCCGTCGTCGTGTCCAGCTTGACAAGGAATTCAAAGCCTTTGCTGAGCGCATTGCCGATGCCGGAAAGACCGAGAACCTGCAAGTCGACATGCCGTTCCGCGAGCTCAGCTTCAACGGTGTGCCAGCACGCTCCAGCGTCACCATGAGC
>Ga0058704_10000385_pt1 | contig 23281 bp, 16 predicted proteins | sample AgamicMgSfe_FD_71363 | JGI IMG/M metagenome (GOLD analysis project Ga0058704, IMG submission 71363) | Agave microbial communities from Guanajuato, Mexico - Mg.Sf.e | ecosystem: Host-associated > Plants > Phyllosphere > Phylloplane/Leaf | place: Guanajuato, Mexico | collected 2012-05-30
CCGACTCGGAGATCGAGCAATGCCTTCGTCAGGTCGTACGCGACGCGCTCAAGGCGGGCAAGGAGGTCTCGGTCAGTCAAGCACGCGTCGGTGCGGCGCAGCAACTTGGACTCGACTCAGGGTTCTTCAAAGACGACGACGCGTGGAAGACGAAGAGTAAAGACATCATTCACGCCGCGTTCGACGAACCCGAGTCGCCGGTGAAGCCGAGGAAGAGCGCGCCGAAGCCCAAAGCGAAGCCTGCTGCGAAAGCAGGCACGAAGCGGAAGTTGGACGAGAAACAACCGAAGAAGAAGCGGCAGAAGAAGTCAGCTACACCCGAGTCTGGTGAAGATGTGCAGAGCGAGGAAGACGAGACTCCCAAGCCCAAGGTGAAGAAAGGTGCGCGCTCGAAGGCCGCTGTGAGCGAGAGTGAGGGAGAACCCGAGGGAGAACCTGAGATTGAGAAAGGCGATGAGTCGAAGCCGGAACCCGAGGCAGACAGACAAGAGAGCAGTGCGCTGTCAGAGCCTCCCACCGAGGACAATGCAAACGCAGACGCGCCCAAGGCAAACGGCAAGCACGCAGGAGGAGACGACGAGAGCGAGATGTCGGATGTGATAGACGAGCCGCTACCTAAGAAGAAACGGCAAAAGAAGTCTACATCTCCGTCAGATACCAAAACCAAGGGCAAGAAGACTGCAAAGCCTGCAAAAGCCGCCAAGGACCTATCACCAGATGATGAAGAGATTAAGCGCTTGCAAGGTTGGCTAGTGAAGTGCGGCATACGGAAGATCTGGGGTGTGGAACTGAAGAAGTTCGACACGGCCAAGGAGAAGATCAAGCACTTGAAGACATTGCTGGAAGATGTGGGTATGACGGGTCGCTACAGCACGGAGAAAGCGAGGCAGATTAAGGAGCAGAGGGAGCTGAAGGCGGAGTTGGAGGCGGCGAAGGAGTTCAATGATCAGTGGGGGCAGAAGGGCAGTGGTGATGAGAGTGGCAGTGGCGACGAGGAGAAGGAGGAGGCTAGGCCGGAACGACTAAGGCCGAAAGGTCTCGTTGACTTCGGTGATAGTGGAGATGAAGACTAGCGCACCTCCGATCGTGTAGATGCGACGTCAAACTGCCGAACTTGCTTTTGATGAGAAGACAAAGTATAGCATATCTACATGAGCAAAAAGCTCTTGCTACCAACACCAAGCACTGTGCTTGAACGCGATCCCAGAATATGCGCCGATTCGTAACATCAACCAGATCTCCGTCCCATTTACCCTGGGAGATTGTTCCGGCCTACACCCTATCACTGGTAGCGTTCATGATGAGCCGGCCTGGCCGGTGATCACCGATGCTTCTCGGTTGCAGCCATCGTTGTTGCTGAGCTCCTGGTGCGGGCTGCTGCCGGCGATGTTGGCGCTGCTCATACCGCGGAGCCGTACGTCCAGACTCCTGTGCCGGCGCACCATCCACACTACCCATCTCCATACTCTCAACATCTTTGCCACCCTCTAAGCTGCCTTCCATGTACGTCCGCTTTACCATCTTGGGCGTCATCAGTCCGGCGAAGATGTACAGGCAGACGACGATGGCTTCCATGAGGAACTGCATGAAAGCTTGAACGTAGACGTTGACGTTCCGGAAGTAGAAGGGACTGCTCGGGCCCGAAAAGCCAGAAGCGACGCTGTAGATGATTCTTACCAGCAAGAACGGGAGAGCGAGAGCGCCGGCTTGTAAGAGCTTCTTCTCGGTAGCGAGAACCCAGCGGATGTTGACGAGACTCCAGATGGTGATAGCGGTGAGAGCAAGGTAGATGGCGAGGAAGAGACAACATGCAGCCTTCATAAGCGCCCTACCTGTCTTCTGATCACTGCCCGCCTCATCGATGCCGCCGATGATCGCGATCACAAGGGCAGCGAGAGAAGCCAGATGGATGGGCCGGAAGACCATTTGCGAAAGACTTTTATGCTCCATGCCCTCGTGGATCCTCTCTAGGAAGCCCATGAGCGCTAGGAGCAGAGGTGCGGTGCCGATGGCTGAAGTAATTGCCGCTGTTTCCAGGAGACCGGAGCTGTGGTCGTTTTGCGTTTCCATGTAGAGGGTTGTTGAGGCACCGATGAGACGAAGTGTGGATAGTAAGACGAGGTAGAGCCATCCGAGTTTCTTCGCGAAGCCGTGGCGGAAGAGGATGAAGGCGGAGATAAGGAGGGCTGGAGTGAAGAAGGCTACTTCTGCTGCTGCGAGGTCGCCTCTGGGGGTGAGCATTGTTGCGGTTGTGGTGTGGTGACGTATTATTGACAGCAGAGGGATTGCTTGAGGCGGTCGTCGTACTCGTGGATGTTGTAGAGTTGTAATGGAATAGTTTTGGGAGTCGTTGTGCAGGTGGAATGAGAGATACCACTCACCTTGTGTACCTCGAAGGCTTACTTATACTCGCTGCCTAACAGCCATCAACCATACTATGCACCCTGCTACAATAGACGGAGGTAGCGAATGGCAATGGCAGTGTTGCGCGCGCGGTATGGAAACCGCATTCGGGATAGCCTGCACGTGAGAAGACAAGGGGATACATGCTGTAAGGGGAAGGCTTCTGGTGCAAACACACCCTTGAAAGATGCTCTCGAAAGGTCGCAGGAGAATATTGCTTTCGCTTTGGTTCAGCGGCATGATGACCGAGAACAGGTGAGGCTGTGTTGCGCCGAGCGAGGGCCTTCCGGACTTCGGCTGTGGGTGAATGTCGATCATCAGCGCGAAGCTCGCCTCAAGTGGAAAGGCCCTGGCCCCCAACTCTGTTCGATCCAGCGTTTTGCGCGACGGAAGCGTGACTGTCGACAAACTTGACTCGAGCGACCGCGTAACGAACACTTTGTTCGGTCGTGATGGTCGAGGGTAGAGTTCAGCACATCGATCATTGACATCGTAATACACACAACCACGAACATAATGGGTATCTTCCCTGTGCAAAGCAAACATGCTGCCGACAAACGCCAAGCTATGCTCCTTTTGCTATGCCGTATCATGCTTCCGGAAGCGATGTCCGAGCAGTTCCAGCAAGTTACCAATCGATATCTGGATCAGTGCTCACAATCTTCATGCAGCCATCGCGTCGTCCTCGGCGTCTCCCGCTACGCATGCAAGGAACGGATGGCTCAGTGCATCCTCCGCTGTCACTCTCCTCGAGGGGTCGAGCTCAAGACAGCACTGCATGAACGCGACAGCCTCGAGCTCCTCATCACTTAGGCCACCCTTTCCATCGGGACCCTTCTTGCTGCGGTTCGTGCACCACAGCAAGATCTTCTCCCAGCCGTGACCATTGTCGGACAGCGTCGGGATGTTCGTCTGCAAGACTTGACCGTGAAGCAGCGCGACCTCCTTCATTCTCTTCTTGCCGAAGATGCAGCTAAGCTCGATAAAGGCATCTATGTCGTCGGCGGAATGGAAGAACGGGAAGCGCTTGCTTAGGAAGGTGAGCAGGATGATGCCGCACGACCACACGTCGATGAGGCACGTCTGCGCTGTGCACTTCAGCAGTACCTCCGGGGCACGGAAGCCACGCGTGCCTGCTCTGTTGGCGCGGCGCGAAGAGCGCTGGTCGTTAGTCGGAAAGGTGGGTCGAGGTGGTTGCTGGTTTGCTGCATTTACTGCATTGAGCGTCGTCATGTGGACCGATGATTGGATCTTGCTTTGACGGTGGTGTGATTCGTGACAGCACATGCAGTGATGATAATCCGTGCCTTCCCTCTCTGCTAAGCCGAAGTCGACCAGCACGCCACGCTGTTGAGCCGGTGAGTAGAGGAAGTTGGTAGGCTTGATGTCTCGATGGATGATGCCGGCCTCATGAGTAGACTGCAGTGCCGTGAAGAGACTGTGGAAGTACATGCGTATCTCATCGACCGTGAAGTCGCGGTAATAGTCCCGGAAGTCCTTGTGCTGGAAGAAAGGCAGGATGGCGATCACCTGATCCTGGTGGCGGAAGGCGGTGATAAGTGGGCAGACATTGGGTGAGTCCCGCAGGTCATGCAACAACTCTAGCTCGTTCAGTATGCGCAGTGGCGATGAGGTCACGTAGATCTTCTTGATGGCCACATAGCGAGGCTTCTGCGATCGGCTCGCGGTCTGCTTTAGCGTCGAAGATGTGCTGTTGAGATTCTCTTTGTCGGCGTCGTAATCCCAACCGTTCTCGTAGTGTTCGTACAGTAGATCCTCTGCCTTGTACACCGTCGAGAAGGTGCCCTCGCCAATACGGTTGATGAGGCGATAGCGCTGGCTGATGTTCTTGAAGGAGCCTTCAAAACGCTCCATGTCGTCTGCTACAGCGTCGTCGACGTCTTCTTCATCGTCGGACACAGTAGCGCCGCTTTCCTCGAGCGGACCCAGACTCTCGTCCATGTTGTCAGTCTCATCCTCCGTACTGTCGCCGTGTCTCACCGCTTCATCTTGGTGCACTGGCACATGATACTGCGCTCTACGCAGAGTCGCCGCCATCTTCACTCGTCCTCTCCGACAATGTTTCCGAGCTCAAGCAGCTATCTGACAGGGTTTGCAACGGGTACCTTGCAGGTGGAGGTTCAAGCTTGGAAGTGTGCGCAAAAGGCAAGCGCGTGGGGACGCGCCGAAGTAAATACGGCTAGCCTGAAAGAGCGACAAAATCAACAGAAGCAATCGCAGCATTCGAAAGCCCATGAACCAACGTCGACTTTCGCTGCTCATCGTCTCACGACTGTCGCGCACAATTGCGCATCGCCATCCCCGTCATGGCCGACTTCGACATCAACGCTGCGCTCAAGACATACCTGGACGACCCGCAGTCCATCCCAACACCAGAGGCAGATGCAGCGCTACTCGACTGCGAAAGCAATCCGGAAGCCTTCACGCCTGGCCTGATCAACAGCATACTCAACCCGATAGCAGATGCGATTGGTGAGAACCCAGAAGCTATCACACAAGCAAGCAATTTAGACAACTTGCACTTCCTGCTCAAGTGCGCGCCCACTGTTCCCTTGAACCAACAGTCCCAAGCATATATAGAAGGCGCCAGTACTGACTGCGAGCTTTTTGCTCTTTGCAGGCAGACATCCTACATCCCGACAGTATCACTTGGTAAAGTCCTCGATCTAGTAATCAGCGGTCTTGGTGCAGAGACGGAGATCGTTCACCATGAAGAGCAGGAGGGCGAGACAGAGACGGCGCAGCATAAGCAGATCCTTGAAGTGTTCGCGTTCCTGCTCCAATGGTGCATAAGTGCGGTCGAAATCAAGAGCGCCGAGAAGCCTGCAGCACCAGCACGCGGCAAAGGCGCGAAAGGGAAGGGCAAGAATGCGCAAAAAGATGGCCATTGGGACCCTACGGCGCAGTTGCAGACAGCACTGGACACTATGACCAAGGTCATGAAGCTCAAGCTGGCCAAGATCTTCCATACCACGAGCGAGCGGGACACCTTCATTAGCCTCTTCACCAGGCCTGTCTACCTCATCTTGGAAAGCGAGCAGAGGGTGAAGAGCACTGCAATCCGAATGCATGCCTTCAAGGTGTTGTGCGTGGCGATCAAGCACCATGGACATGCACATGGCGCACAGACGAGTGTGATCCAGAATCTTACATACTTTGAGCACCTTGCGGAGCCCATGGCCGAGTTCTTGAACATCTTGGCTGAACAGTACGATTACCCGCAGCTGGCAGAGGAGGTGATGAAAGAGCTTTCGAACAAGGAGTTCAGCGCCAATGACACGAAAGGACCAAAGTCAGTTTCGACGTTCGTCGCGCGCTTTTCGGAGCTAGCACCACGCGTTGTACAACGACAAGTCACATACCTGGCGAAGCTGCTCGAGAGCGAGAACTATACGCTTCGCTGTGCAATCATCGAGGTCTGCGGCAACTTGATTGCCATGCTTAGCAAAGCCGAGGAAGGCGAACGGAGTGAAAACCACAAAGGCCAGATCAACGCCTTCTTCGACGTGCTTGAGGAGCGCTTTCTAGACATCAATCCGTACTGCAGGTGCCGAGCCATCCAAGTATACGTCAAACTCTGCGATCTAGAAACCAAGTATCCAAAGAGAAGGCAGACGGCGGCTGAGCTAGCTGCACGGAGTCTGGAGGACAAGAGCAGCAATGTGCGGCGTAACGCGATCAAGCTGCTTGCGCGATTGATGGCGACACACCCGTTCGCAGTACTTCACGGCGGTCTACTGAGCTACAGAGAGTGGAATGAGCGACTAGAGACTTGCGAAGCTGAGCTCAATGCTCTGAAGCCACCAGCCGGCACGCCAGGTCTCGCTGAACGGACACAAGCAGAAGCGACAGTTGACGAGAGTCTGCTAGACGACGCTACACAACACGAGGAGAAGGCGCCGATGACCGATGAACAGAAGCTGGTCGCTTTACAGAAAGCGCAAGCAGAGGCCGCAACGGCTGAAGCGATGAACAAGCTCCAGCTGACTCGCCGGTACTACATCGAAGCGCTGCGCTTCATTGAGACACTGCATGAGGCCAGCTCACATACTACGCAGTTGCTGGCCAGCAAGAACAAGTCTGAAGTCGTTGAAGCGATGGACTTCTTCGTTGTAGCGGATGCCTACCACCTCGAGACTGCCAAGTCTGGCATCCGGCGTATGCTGCGCCTGATCTGGACCAAGGGTAACAGCGATGAAGGCAAAGGTGTGCAGACGCACTTGGTCGAATGCTATAAGGGCCTGTTCTTCGACGCGCCTGGCAACTTCTCAGCCAACGATGCCGCTAACTACGTTGCTCGGAATATGATCAGCTTGACGTTCGGCGCGACACCTGCGGAATTGACTAGTCTCGAGCAGCTCCTAGCGTCAATGATAAAGGAGAGGAACATCTCCGAGCTCGTGATACAGAAGCTATGGCAAGTATATGGCGTACAGAAGAAGGAGATCAGCAAGCAGCAACGGCGTGGCGCCATCATTGTTCTTGGTATGCTTGCCTTGGCCGACCCAGATATCGTCGTCAAGGAGATGGAGATCTGCTTGCGTATTGGGCTTGGTGCTATTGGCCGTCGGGATCTGGTGCTGGCGCGGTACACCTGCATCGCGCTGATGCGCATGACGGACAACAAGCCTTCGAAGGGTACGCAGGGCAAGCCGAACACCAGACTGCCGAACGACCATGCGGTTCTGATTCGGCTGGCCGCCTTGTTGGACGTGCAGAGTAATAGCCGTGACTGGTATGGTCTAGCTGAGCAAGCTATCGGTGCCATCTACGCACTATCTAAGCATCCGGACGTGCTATGTTCCGAAATCGTTCGCCGCAAGACGAAGGTTGTTTTTGCTTCCAAAGCTGCACGGACTAAACAGGAGATCGAGAACAGTCGGGTAGACGAGGACGGCGATGTGGAGATGAGTGATATGCCAGATGACTCTGCACAGCCAGAGCCGGAACCAGAGGAGCAACCAGCAGAGGATAGCAGCAATTCTGCGCTTGCGTTGTCGCAGCTTCTTTTCGCTGTCGGTCACATCGCACTGAAGCAGATCGTCCATTTAGAGCTATGTGAGCAGGACTTCAAGCGTCGGAAAGCTGAGAAGGAAAAGATCAACCAAGGTTCCTCACTCGTGAAGAAGACGCCTGGTGCGAGGACCCCTGCGACAAAGAAGGGCGAAGCAAAGAAAGAAGAAGAGCAAGATGAGCTTGATCTTATGGCGGGTACCAACGAGGACGACTTCGCTGACGCTATCGCTCACGTTCGCGAGCGCGAGCTGCTGTACGGACCACATTCACTGCTGTCGAACTTTGGGCCGCTGGTCAAGGAGGTCTGCAGCAACAACACGTCGTATCCGAACGCTGAGCTGCAAGCACAGGCCGCGCTTTGTATGGCGAAGCTGATGTGCGTGAGCTCAGAGTACTGCGAAGCCAACCTAAGCCTACTCATCACTATCCTCGAGCGCTCGCCGTCCGCTATCACGCGTGGTAACCTAGTCATTGCGCTAGGTGATATGGCTGTCTGCTTCAATCATCTGATCGACGAGAACACCGACTTCTTGTATCGGCGATTGTCGGACCCGTCGTTGCCTGTTAAGCGTACTTGCTTAATGACTTTGACATTCCTCATCCTGGCAGGGCAGGTGAAGGTCAAGGGTCAGCTAGGCGAGATGGCGAAGTGCGTCGAGGACTCCGATGAGCGGCTGAGAGACATGAGCCGCATGTTCTTCGCCGAGCTGGCGGGCAAGGACAATGCTGTCTACAATCACTTCGTTGATATGTTCAGCCTGCTTTCTGCGGACGAAGGTCTGGAGGAGGAGAGGTTCAAGAGAGTCATCAAGTTCTTGGCGAGCTTCATTGAGAAGGTACGAGTCACACCCACTTGTGGTTGTAGGAGACGATCGCTGACACTGTCTAGGACAAGCATGCTAAGCAGCTGGCGAGTAAGTTGGCTCCCAGATTACAGAGGGCCGAGAGTGAGCGGCAGTGGAGCGATGTTGCGTATGCGCTCGGACTGTTGCCGCATAAGAACGAGGATATCACTAAGACGATAGGCGAAGGTTGCAAAGTCGTGGAAGCTGCTGCGTAAGGAAGACTGTAAAGGCAAGGCGTCTGGCGTAGGAGGCATCAGATACCCGGTAGTGATTGAAAACGAGGTGCATACAGACACGTGATAAACATCAAGCTCTACTTCGAAAATCTCCTCGACGGTTGCCTCCATCATGCTATCAAATTTGCAACTTACGCCACTAATGATAGCGACACCTAGTCACACGGAACATGGCAATCATATAAACCCATCTTCACTGGAGAGTGTTTGTAAGCTGCGGCTTTTGACCAGAGCGCGGCAAGAGTGGAGGAGCATGGCATGGCGGGTTTAGGGCAAGGCCGAAGGACTCGCGCTTTCACTTGCATGAAGAACCGGGTGCTTCGGGCATACGGAAAGTCGCTACATACCGATGGCTCTTATAGCAGTCGCGACCTCGCAAGATAGAAACTTAGCTGTAGGTAAAGAGAAGAAGACAGTGCCTGTATTGATTACTATTGCCTTGTGTCACACCTTCTCCACGGAGCTATACTACATCCTACCCTCTCGTCCTACAGTTGCGAAACATAACCTACTGTTGTGCAGATCACTGTCCTGATACTGCCGGCTAAGTAGGAACAGTTCACTGCAAACAGCTCACCCGGAGCCATGGCAACCAGCCCGGCGTCATCGACCTCTGTCATAGACAAGGCCGACGCCTACCTACCGCACGGCACCGCGAAATCTAACGACAACCTGAATGCAATTGATCCAGCACATACTCAGACACAAGCTGCGGTACTACCCGATGTTGAACAAGAACCGCAGGGCGACCTCGAAAAGGGCACATCTGCCAAGCCGCATCCTCCACCTGGTGCATTCGACCCTCGACAGAACCCTGATGGTGGCCGTGACGCATGGCTCTGCGTGCTCGGCGGCTTCTGCGTGCTATTCTGCTCCTTTGGTTGGATCAATTGCATCGTAAGCTTTTCCGAATGCAAAGGCCTTGTGCGAATGCTGCTGACTCGAATGATCAGGGCGTTTTTCAAAATTACTACCAAACCCATCAGCTGAAGGATTACAGCCCAAGTACGGTCTCATGGATTCCGTGAGTAACGCCGTTGCGCCAGTCTGCCGTGCGGCATTGCGTGCTGACAGAGGTGGGTAGCTCACTCGAGACGTTCTTCATGTTCTTCTGCGGCCCGGTGGTTGGAAAGCTGTACGACAACTACGGTCCAAGATACCTCCTCCTCGGTGGAACCTTCCTACATGTTTTCGGTTTGATGATGGCATCCATCTCCCATCAGTACTACCAGCTCGTCCTCGCTCAAGGCATCTGCTCCCCAATCGGAGCCAGCGCGATCTTCTATCCAGCCATGTCGACCCTCACGACATGGTTCTTCAAAAAGCGAGCCTTCGCCTTCGGTATCATCGCCGCCGGAAGCTCGCTCGGAGGTGTCATCTTCCCGATAATGGTGCAGCGGCTGATCGCTGAGGTCGGCTTCGGATGGGCGATGCGCATAGCAGCATTCCTCATACTGGCGCTTATGATCTTCGCGAACCTTACTATTAAGTCTCGCATTCCGCCTCACCCGAAGCCATGGAGCTTAATGGAGTTCGTCCGGCCACTGCAAGAATTGCCGTTCGTCCTGACAGCGTCTGGGTCTTTCTTCTTTTTTATGGGCATGTTCCTGCCGATCAATTACATCATACTGGAAGCGACAAGTGTCGGTATGGGTGCTGGCCTCGCGCAATATCTTGTCAGCATATTGAACGCCGCAAGCCTGTTCGGCCGGACCATCCCGGGCTACGTTGCAGACAAGATCGGGCGTTTCAACATGATGGTGATCATGTGCTTGTGAGTCTCCTTCCATCTTACTCTGCCTCGCCCAGCTTTACTCCACTCATATTACTTGACATACATCACTGCACCAATACCACACTGCCAGAACAGTCTCGTCAAAATCACACCCGTCTCCCTCCTAGCGGTAAATACTGATCATAGCCTTAGCTTCGCCGGTATAGTCGTGCTCGCGCTCTGGATCCCAGCCACCGGCAACGCCCCAATCATCGTCTTCGCCGTGCTCTACGGCTTCGGCAGCGGAGCGTTCGTCTCCCTCGCGCCGTCCTTGATTGCGCAGATATCGGACGTACGCCAGATTGGCGTTCGGACGGGCACACTGTTTGCCATCATCTCCATCGCCGCTTTGATCAGCGATCCAATTGGTGGCACGCTTATCACCCGATGGAACGGCAGGTATACTGGGTTGGCAGTCTATTGCGGGACCATGTGCATCGGAGGGTACGTCCGCAGTATTCTTCGACATGTGATTGCTTGCTGACAGTCGGCAGGGCTACCTTTCTCACGTTTGCGCGAATTAGGCTTGCTGGCGTTAAGCTTAGCGCAAAGGTCTGAAGCCACGCGCATACGCATGGATTTGTGGGAACATTGTTGTTTTGAAGGGGCTTCGCGCAGGCAGATTTCATGCCTTGGTATCGCAGCACCGACTTTCTTTCTTCTATCAGCAGAAGCGCATGTTCGATACACTTTGTTCAGCTCAAAAACCTTTCCCAAGATGGACCGTCTCTCCACCACTACCGTACCACAGAGTGCCTTTCCGGTACTCCAAGCCCTTCTCCTCACCCACAATCCACTCGCCGCCTTGCTTGATGCCATCTGCGCGAGGCCAGTACTCTGCCTGTAGCCATTGATTGAGCTGCTCAATCGTGCTGACCAGCTTCTCCACCTTGGCATGATCAACGTCGCCACCCGCAGTCTCGAGGTCATGTTTATTGATGAAGCGAGCAATGGTGAGATGCGCTGATGGGATGACATATCGACTTGCTACCTTAACCCCTGTCGCTTGGGCTTTTGTGTGCAGATCTCGGCGCAGATGGTGGTAAGTATACGCATCCTGTCCCGCAGATCTTCCGCGCTCGCCTGCAGCGGGAAGGAAGGACAGGGCTAGTGCTTGGGCGTCGAAGCTCAGTACAGGCTTCACAAGTCTTGCTCGATGCTGTAGTGTGTAGCCGGTGATCTCCGGTACGCCGGGCAGCATTTGATTTACGAGAGCGTCAATCTCTTCGGCGGTGAGTGAGTGCGTGATCTCTAGTGCTGTCATGTGAAGATTGGGTGGCGGCATGGTCCACAGGTCTGGCAAACCATCAGCATCCGAATGGTCAATGCAGGAACGCCTAGTGCTGCTGACGAACTTGGTACCACTTCCGTCAAACGCTGCAGGATCTCCGCGATAAGAGAGCGGATGGGCTGCGGTGGCCTTGCCCAGAAGACAAGACAGTGTCGCCAGTCCTTGAAGTCAGAGTACTTCGCCGGGTCTTCCAGCTTCGCGAGTATCTCATCGACGGTCACACCGGGAAAGTCGGGGGCGAGAAGTTTCGCTCGTTGTTGGGTATTGCGGGTGGTCCTGTGAGCGTTGTACCGGGCTTGTATTTGTGTCTGCTGGAAAGTCACGATCTGCACTGCAGTACGTAGATGATAACAACATCGCACCTACAGCATTGTTGTTGCAAGCTTCAATAAGGCCTTCGTACGGGTTGTCTGGATTGCTGGGCGTGGTCGAGCCGGACAGATCTTCGAATGTGTAGTAGGCCGCCATGATGATGACCCTAGAACCACGACCGCGTAACTACATGCCAATGCCAAGTTTTTAGCTGCCGAAGTCGTACCGGTCGATGTTGAGGTCGCAGAAGACATTTCCATGAGGACGGTCAAATTTGGGATTGATGTGAAGTTCACAAGCCAATCAGCGGCTATCGGCAGCTGATCGCCTGCACACACGGAACAGGTTTGCCCATCTCGATACCGCGCGCGAATACATCCACCCCATTGTCATCAACATCTTCTCTTCTACCCCAGGCGAGTTTCAAGTTACTCACCTTGAAGTGATATCCTCTCTTTTGCCTCAGAAGATCTCCGTTTTGCTTGCTTACGGCAGCATGGCCCATGCATCCGGGCTTAATCGGCCCGCGGCCGCAATTCTATCGTCGCGTCTTCCGGCGCGTCGTCTTGCGACTCTCCAGCTGTTCAGGTATTGGCCATACCGACACGCTACACACCACGACTATACACTGCAGCACCTTCCACTCAACGCGTGATGGCACGCACTCTCATGGACTGACTGCTAACGTCGAGCGTAAGGACAACGTCAGCGAGAAGCTACCTTCCCTCTTCTCGCTAGACTGGATGGCACGTCCAAGGTTGGCCCCGATGCTCGGCGGCCACAAACGCAAGGTCGTCGACGACAGTGATCCGGACGATTGCATCACCGTTGCACCAAAGTCAACTCAGCCCTCCCAAGCAGCGATCTCCTCGACACCCCACCAAACGCGTCTGCCGCTCGCCCAGGCCAATGCCGACCAGGCTCATAACAAGCGACGACGCATAGTTGATCACGTCCTGATACCGAAGCCCGAAAGAGGTTTGTTTGATAGCATTGCATGGCCGGAGAAGGATGTCAAGAGCTCGACCACGTCTCAAGCTCGCCTTAAGCAGCCTGTATCGTTGTTCGGTAGCCATGCGAGACAGGAGGAGTACACCGAAGGTACGATAGCGCTGGAGCCTCGCCTGAAGCAGCAGTCCGCGTTGGTCTCGCGCAAAGCTCAGAAGCAGTCAACGATCCTGGGCTTTGTCAAGCCTGCAAGTAAACGTGCGGAACTCAATGGTCAGCCTACGATTCACTGTAATCGGGCGGGAGCCGCTAGACCTGGCGCGACTACGAGCACTTCGAGCGCCGTTTCAGACAAGCGCACGGAGGCTAAGCGTCCAAGAAGGAGCACAACGCGCTTCACATATGCAGCAGATACGCCAATGGATGACATGTCCGAAGACGAGCTCGCCACAAGCGAGTTATCCATGGGAAGACGTAGCAGTGCTCGGATGAGGGCCGGTGAGGACAGCTCGGACTACGAGGAAGATGTCAACCCAAGTGCTGCGGAGTCTGTGGAAGAAGACGGCGCCGACTTCGACGATGGCAGCTCCGTTGCAAGCGAAGAGGCTTCAGAGGCTGAGGATATACCTGTCAGGAAACGTTCACAGACGTCTCGGTCATCCACGGCGCCTGCTAAGAAGGCTGGGACAACATCAAACACGACAGTAAAGGCATCCGACGAGGACATGCGCAAGCTTCAATACCTCCGTAAGGCAGAACAAAGATGTTTAGCTACGCACCTTCCGCCTCTTCACGAGATTGACGACATCTTCCGTGATATGACGAAGAAGGCGTTGAGCCTAGGGTTCGACAAAGCATTGAAGCGTCTTAAGTCCCGCCCACTCCGCATTGCGACGATGTGCTCTGGCACGGAAAGCCCACTGTTAGCTATGCAGATGGTCCACGATGCGCTCAATGATCTGGGGCTCGACACGATCAAAATCCAACACATCTTCTCCGCCGAGATTGTTCCATACAAGCAAGCATATATCGAGCGCAACTTTGCGCCACCCATCATCTTCCGGGATATCACAGAGTTTCCCGAAGCTTTCGAAAGCGAGACGCCGGTGGCGACTACCGCGTATGGATCCGAAGTTGCTGTACCTACAGGTGTTGACATTGTCATCGCCGGAACGTCTTGCGTTGACTATTCGAGACTCAACAACAAGAAGAAAGACATCGACGAGGGCGGTGAGTCTGGTGCGACCTGGGAAGGTGCCTTGGCGTACTGCAAGGCATGCCGGCCCGCGATCATCATCTTTGAAAACGTCATTGGTGCCGCTTGGGGTAGAATGCTCGAGCACTACCGCGAGATCGGCTATGACTGTAAGGGTGCCTACGTCGATACGAAGGACTACTACATCCCTCACACTCGGCAGAGGGGTTACATGGTTTGTTTTGACACTAGCCGCGGTCAAGGCAGCAACATGAGCGGCTTCGGCACGAAGTGGCAAGATCTCATGGAGAAGTTCCGGCGCCATGCAAGCAGTCCGGTTTCGTCTTTCCTGCTACCAAATGACCAAGTCACCATTCGACAGCAGTCTCGTGACGACGATGCAACTCGAGAGGTTGACTGGTCACAATGCGAGATCACGCAAATGCAGTATCGCCAAAACAAAAAGATCGGCAATGCTCGACCTTTTACGCACTGGCAGGAAAGTGGGACAATGGTCGTGCCGGAGAACGGTGCGACCTCGTGGTACCACAAGCAGGTCGAGCGTGTGAAGGACACCATCGACTGTGACATCCTTCGCAAGTCTCTGCCCAACGCAGGCATGTACGATGCCAGATACAAGACCCGTGTCTGGGACCTGTCCCAGAACGTGTACCGCGACCAGGATAACTCTCCATTCGGTATCATCGGTTGTATTACGCCTTCTGGGATGCCCTTTATTTCGGATGCTGGCAGAGCGATGACGGCTGAGGAATGCCTGAAGCTTCAGGGCATACCTTTGGACAAAATCTCTTTCACTACGGAGACTCCCACTGAGCTGCGAGACTTGGCCGGCAACGCCATGACCAGCACCGTGATCGGCTCTGCTCTGCTCGCTGCCTTGATCGCAGGCCAAGGCTTGCTGGAAACCGAGGTCGAGAGCGCAGATAAAGATATGCACGTCTCAAGGCCAGCGTCTCTGCTCTCGTCTGGTGTGACAGAGACTTATGCGTACACGTCTGATTATCAAAAGCTGAATGTCGCTGATATGCTTCGCGACGCTGACAGATCTGCCCGAAAATGCTACTGCGAGGGCAGCCACGCACTGTGCAAGAAGCCGTTGCAGCAGTGCACTGATTGTGGCCACACGACTTGCACTTCTTGCGGTGGCAGCCCTTTACACAACTACCGTCAAAAGCTGGTCATGAGTAAAGACAGACTGTCACCGTCGTCTTTCGAGCAGTATCTGAGCTCGCATATGCCGCTACGTCTTACATTCGGCGGCATAGAAGACTTCGGCACAGCTATGATCGATTTTCAGGAATACTCGTCTTCTGGTTACGTTAAAGCGGTGGCTAAGGCAGCTAGTAGTGTTTTCAGCTTCCAGAAGATCAGGCGGACGCACTGCTGGACCGTCTCTTACATCGCGCAGGCTGCCCGTCTTGACCTCGTCCTAGAAGGCAAGCACGCAGAGTGGCGTCTGTACGCTGTGCCTGAGGAAACACTGGCTGTTAATGACAGGCTTCGTTCGAGTCTTGAGCAACCCGTTGCAAAAGCAGTAGTCACTAAGACACTCTTCGACATTGAGTGGCTCTGGCGCGTTCCGAGACGAGATCAGCCTGCAATCACGCTTACGCCTAGCGATGCTCGTGTTTCGACTTGGTGGGCTCGAAACGAAATTCCGTCTCTTGAGAAACACACTCAGCCTGAATCGTTCCAAGTGGTGGTAGATGATGCGGAAGCCTCGCCGCTAGAGCTGTCCATTAGTGGTACATATCGCTATCTCCCGAAGTGCGGCAAGGCGTGTGACAGCATGTACCGGAAGGTAGAAGAAGGAGAGGAGGGTGAGCGGCCGGTCTTCATGTTCTTAGATCCCGCTCGCACAGGCCTACCGGAACAGGACTACTTCGTATTCACACACGACAAGGCTCTGCTCGAGTACGGTGAAGTGCGACCAGTCATCGCACGCGTCAAGGCTCCTTGGAGGCCATGGAGCAAGAAGTCAGAGCAGACGAAGAACGCTACCGCCGACGTCGTCATTGATGGCGCATGGGTCGCCGCTCCTTTCGAAGTGTCCTTGCGACCGCTTGCAACCACACTGGAGATGTGTCATGCGAAAGAGTCTCCAGTCATGTCCAGCTCCAACGACTGCCAAAGTGCTCACCACCTTCTCAGCTGCACCGCCGAGTTTTGCGATCCAGATGGGATAGGCACCGAACAGCGAGCAACGAATCTGGTGAATGATACTCGCTTCCTAGAAGACAATACGTGGGTTTTCCAGGCTATGAGGCGACAATTGTCGAATGATGAATGGCAAGCTGTCCCGGTGGAGCATACACTCACGGACTGCGAGTGCGAGACGTGTGCGCCCGCCAAGCCTCAGTTGCGGTGGAAGCTTGGGAGTGACAGGAAAACTCTGAAGCCGTATGAGGATCCAGAGACCGCCGCTTCGTACGAACGTGCCATCAAGTCAAGGCCAGATCCTTTGGTCGTCAAACTCGTGCCGCAAGGCCGTGGATTGAGCGCTTTCCAAATTGGAGTCAATATTGCGTCGCTCGCCCACAGAGCAGTAGCTCGCCTCCCTCCTGGCGCCCAGAAGCATCGAGTTGAGTGGATGTTCGACACTACTAATGCCAAAGACAGCCCACCTTCCTTTTCAGAGTTTAAACTCAAGGCCACCAAAGGCGTCGAGCCTTACGATGTGGACCTCGGGATGTCCGTCTCCCTGTTCCCGCAGCAGCGCTTGTGTCTGGCATGGATGCGGTCACAAGAAGCCGGCGAAGGCAAAGAGTTCTTTATTGAGGAAGCAGAAGAAGCCACGCTACGGGTACTTGGCTGGCGTGTTGAAGTTCGCGCTTCGGCGCCAATTCACATACGTGGAGGTATTTGCGCTGATCACCCTGGATTTGGCAAGACGATCACCAGCCTTGCGTTGGTGCAGGCCCAGCTTCTGGAACAATCTCCCGCTGAGATCAGGAAAGAGCTTGCCACTCGGCAGTCTGGTGCCTCGAAAGGCCTCATCGCCTCTGCAGCAACCGTCGTCATCTGCCCAGCTACACTGATGAATCAGTGGGCTAGTGAGATTGTGGACAAGCTTCGAAGCAACAAAGGCCTCCTCACTATCAACAGAACCGTAGATTTATCCAGGCACACGATCGCGGACTTCGAGAGTGCGAGGATCATACTCGTCAATCGATCTATCTTCGGCTCTGAATCGTACGCCGAACGTCTTGCTGCGTTTGCAGCAATGCCAGGCCCCGCCACAGCGACAGGAAGATCGTTGGCCCAGTGGCTGCAGTTCGCTAAGGATCAGGTACCCGAGCACCTCGCAATCATGAAGCGTTCTGGCATACCGCATTTGCGGGACCACGTCAAGACCAAGTATCAGGAACTTGTCAGGAGCGAGAAGTTCCAGGCCGCCGTGCCATCTCGGCGCCTACATGGTAAAGACTACGTCAACAGCAAGAACAGCACGCAGGCAAAGTCGCAGTCTGCCAAGAAACAATCGATGGCGGTTGACGTCAAAGAGATCGACAGGCCGCTCTTTGAAATGTTCTTCTTTAATCGCATGATCGTCGATGAGTTTCATCATTATGAGCCGAAAGAGTACGCTGCCATTACGTTGCTGCAGGCTGATAAGCGATGGGGTCTATCCGGGACCCCTGCCATGGGCGACTTCTACGATATTGCTCGGATGGCAGAGTTGCTTGGTGTACCGCTACGCATTGGCAGTGATGCCAAGGGCGTCATGAAAGCGAGCAACATCGCAAAGATCCGGAAGGAGATGACCAGTTTCGAACTGTTTGATGCCATGCGTTATGTGCCTTCCAATGCTATGCATTCGCGCATTCACGAGATCGATCGAACCTTTCTGGACACAACCGTTCGACGGAACATCATGGACTTCGCGGAGATGAAATGGGAGGATATACTGGTACCAATATCTCTCGATCTGGATCATCTTGTCATGTACCACGAGCTTTCTCAGCTCATGAACTCGCTTGACATGCGGTTAAAGAGAAGCAAGAAATCGAAGAACACGGACCGTGAAGAGAGGATGCATGACGCCATTGAGGGCTCCAAGACAGCGGAGGATGCTTTGTCGAGGACAGCTACTTACCACATGCGCAACATCGAGGCATTCGCCAACTCTGGCGCTGGGCTGAAAGCAGCAATCTTGATCCGCGAACAAGAATCCCGTGATCTACTGTGCAAGTTGAGCGGAGCTATCATCAATGCAAAGAAGCACGAGCCTGAAGCATTCGACAGCTGGATTAAGACTCGGATTGAAGGTAGAACTCTCGGCGACGAAGGTGTCATTGGAGACGTCAGGCGTATGATCGACCTGGCCCCAGGTAAGAATGTCACGAAAGCGAAGGCGCAGATATTAGACACCAGCCGCAGCTTCAGCGACGACGACGATGTAGAGATGGGGGAAGGTTCGATCAAGTCAATGGGGAAGAACGCCATGATCAGCATCGTCAACGGCCTCTGCAACCGTCTCGTGGTCTCGAAGCGGTCACTGCGCTTCCTGCAGAACGTCCACAAAATTTGGCAATCTGCCCAAAAAGACGCCAGAAGCACACGGCTTTGTGAGCACCCACATTGCCACAGCAGCACGAGCGGAGATGTTGCAGCTTCGGGCCTCTGCGGACACGCTCTTTGCAAAGACTGTCATAGCCATCTCCAGGAACAACATCAACACACATGTCCGGTTAAGGGCTGTTCAAGCTCAATGCATGATTACCACCTGCTTTGGAAGAGCAGAATGGGCGACTTGCGTGCTACCTCTCACGCTCCGTACGGCGCTAAGATTGAGCGTGCTATGGACTTCCTCGAGGAGATTCAGCAGAAGAACGAACAAGCCATCCTCTTCGTGCAGTACAAACAACAATTGGATGAAGTCGAGCAGGCACTGGCAGACCGCGGGATCCCTGCGACTGTCGTTGGAAGTAAGAAGACCAGGCATATGAACGCTGGTGATCAGATCCAAGACTTCCGCGACTCGTCCAAGAATACCGTCATTGTTCTGAACGCCTCCGACGAGACAGCCGCCGGCTCGAATCTTCAGAATGCCAATCATGTGATCTTCCTGTCGCCACTCCTGCGCAACACACAGTACGAGTACGAGTCGACTATGGCGCAAGCAATTGGACGAGTGAGAAGACATGGCCAGAAGAACAAGATCTTCGTGTATCGCATTGTTGCCTTAGGTACCATCGACGTCGATATTCTGGAGCACCGCGAGCGGCGCCTCGGCGCACTCACGGAACAGGGAGCGCCGGACATTGTACCACCGCCTCTTGCGAGGAAGCTGGACATGAACGACGAGCCAAAGCCTGAGCGGACCCAGCTCGTGAGGGAGAATGGGCGTTTCAGTCTGCGGCCGCAGTCTTGGATCGTGAGGTATGGCGCTGACCTGGACCCGGACGAGGTTGAGAAGGTGAAGGGCAAGAACAGGGTAATGGGCTGGCAGGACTTTAGCTCGCTGGTGAAGTTCTCCAGGGCTTACACTGAGGACGATGATTGAGCGTTTTGCATAGCTGGGCGTCTGGATGTGAACGACTTGTGCAGATAGATGTATGATGTAGGGCATGGGATACAACTAGCAGCTTCGATTACAGCGCAGCTTTCCACTGTCTCTCAACTGCTTCGCTTCCCATTGTTCGTCAACCGTGCTTCGCTTGCTTAAGCCTTACGCCTTGGACATCACCTGTGTTCCCACCGAGCTTCGCACGGTGCCGGAAACAACAATGTGGGTCAAGATATGCATAAAGTGAAGCGAACAATTTGAGCCCTGATCACAATGCCAATTTCCCTGCGGGCTTTTCACATGCTCGGGGTTTACTTTATCGCGCTAATTGGCCCCTCCACAAAACGATGGCGTTGCACGCGATCGATGTCTTGGCTTGCGACGATGTTTGCTACATGATACATCTCCCCGCGAGGCGCACTTGGCATCTTGTCAACGATCTGGAGTCCTGCTTTGCGCATAGTAATATCTACGACGTACGCATACTGGCGAAAATCGCAACACAACGACCGCGACGATGGCGGGCCTCAGCAACCTCATACCACTGATAGTCCTTCTGGTGATAGTCGGCGTGGGAGGCTTCATAGGATATGGCATGTACCAATGGTCCAACGAGCTGAAAGAGCGCGCAAACAAGAAGATGGAGAAGAAGAACATGAGCTTTACCAAGGAAGGTGGACTGAGAGTTGGAGTGAAGGATATAGGCGAGGAGAATTATGCGGACAAGACACAGAAGTACGTAAAGACCATGCTAGACACCTCGGAAGGCATGCTCGTGTGAGAGATGTCACTGACAGAAGGTGCGCGCACAGCGTCCTGGTCAACGTCTGGAACAACGCATCCTTCCCAAACGCCAAGTCGCGCTTCGGTTGGATGTCAGAGAACAAGAAGTCTGGCAGCATTCCCGCATCGGCGCCACGGCAAAGCGTAGCGCAAACAAGTCCGAGTCAACCAAGAGTAGGCAGGATGGCAATGAGCAGTGCAGCGAACCTGTCGCCTGCAGAGCACGTAAGCCATCAGAGAAGAAGTGGGAGTCCGGTGCCCGGGAGCTGGAATTGACGTTCTTCATTCTATAAACTTTACATGGACAGGACTATGATGTTGTTTATGAGGCGCGAACGGTATTGAGCGAGGCTAGAGCGTGGCGTTAGGGAGAAGCTGGGTATGATGGATGATTGCTGCAACGATACAGTGCGCTCACAGAACGTGCTAAGCTACAAAACGTCAAAGAACGAAACCTCGGCCTGCATCAAGAAGTGCTCCCACCCGTACAGTGGACCTAATTTCGTGTACGTCGTCCTACTCATCGCGTTGTTACAAGTCTCATTACCCTTGAGAGAACCGTAGCGCCGCGCTCAAAAAAAAATCGAAGAATGTCAGTCCCGACGAAACCCAGTCAATACATCACACCGGCGTCTTTGCGTTTCTCCACTCGGCGCGTACGCGGTATGTGTACGCTGGCAGTGAAGCGCATCACGAAGCCAGCTTCGTCTTCTTGGGATCTTCGTCTTAGTACTTGAATGTAGACTTATCAAGGTTTCGCAGTGCCTGTACGTCACGATTGGCCTCAAAGCCAAGTTTGTGCATGGGAATGTCTTGCAGCGGCCTAGGCGACGTATTCCCATTGCCAGATTTGCGACTATTAGTACGCTGTGGTGGTTGGCCGTCGCTGTTTAGCATTGCCGATATACTGGGGATGGTCTGGCCTGAACTGCTGGGCGCGGGTGCAGGCGCGGATGCCTGTGGCGGCGCTGATGCGAGTGCGGATGCACCAGTTTGTGCTTGCTGCTCTCCATTCGCGTACGGCTGTGGCTGCGACTGTGGCGGCTGCATCGGCTGATATGGATCGGGTCGCCTCGGGTCTTGCGACTGAGTATTTGGCACTTGCATAGGCTGATATGGAGCTGGACGCTTCGGATCTTGCGATTGCGCGTTTGGTGGCTGCCGGTTGTCGTATGATTGGGCCTGAGGAGGCGGTGGGTAAGGCGGCGGCGCCTGTTGTATCGGCGGCGGCTGATACGCATGATAACTGGGTGGAAACCCGTAGCTTCCTTGATAGCCATTGGGTGGAGGTGGCGGCTGACTGTATTGCTGCTGCTGTTGCTGAGGTGGCGGTGGTGGCAAGCCATTGTTGCTGAGTGCTGGCGGTGGTCGGTCAAACGCCGTCATTGGTGGCGGCTGACCGTAAGCGGGGTGCTGTTGCGGTGGATACTGCATGTTCTGCAGCGGAGACTGACCCGGATAAGGCGCGTGTTGTTGGTGGTAGTACGGAGAGTAGCCCGGGTGTTGCGGCGGCGTGTGCATTGGGCTTGGCGGTGCCCAGATTTGATGTTGACCGTACGCATATGGTGATGGGCGAGCGTATGGAGATGGCTGATGAGGCGAGTGCGTGTACCCAGGAGAGCCCATAGGTCCTTGCGTGACGGCAGGAATCGTACTCTGCTCGTGGACAGTCGACTCTGGGTACATGCCCTTCTCCGGCCTGATGTGTCGCAGCTGTGGGTCGTTGGAGGGCTGCATGAGATTCTGCGCCGCTGCTGAAGCTCGAGAGAAGTAGCTTATTAAGTGAAGATGTTGGCCGTTGTTCGTGGTGATAGAGAAGGACTGTTTCATGAGTCCATCGGGCTTGTACCTGTATCCGTCTGGGCCGCCATCTGAGTCTCCTTCGTTGCCAACGCCGTCGCGGTTCGCATTCTTGTCAAAGCTACTGCCACCACGTTTGCCCTCCATTTCGCGGTACGTCAGGAAACTACCTGAGACGCGGCTGGCGCTCCACGACTTGCCATCTGTCCATCTTCGCATGCCAGCTTCCCGCTCATCCCAGACGAACACTGACCCTGACTTGATTGACTGTCGCTCCTTTTCTGATAACCGCCGCTGCACTCGTGGAAGCAGACCTATACGGCAGGCCTCGAATAGTATGATTGCGTCGGCTGGCGTACGCACCAAGCCGTTGTATGTCTCCATCCCCATCATGGTAGGCTGATATCTCGAGGTCGAATCAATAACGTGTGTGTTATCGCGGCGTTTGGGCAGTCTGTCGAATATGGTCAGTTTGGCTGCCTAAAGATTGAGCTCACATCGACGTACTTCTATTAGCTAGCAGTCGTGGCGGAGCTCGAACGGGCGGCCTTAATGACTATAGTACGCAAGCGAGATCGCGATGGTCGATGCAGTCTCAGCGACCCACGGCGCTTATGTACTAGTCGAAATGCCTCTCGCTAAGGTATATCGAAAAGCTGTCAAGAGAAACAGCAGAAGGTGAGATGGAAGCTGAATGCAGAAGTGTCACCTCCAAGAGGAATGCGACAAATGCACCAGCGGGAAGATCCTTGCGATTACGATGTTGGCTTTCGGCCTTCGACTACCTTAAATTTAAGGTAATGACTAGGGAGTGCCTGCGAGCCTATGTAAAAGCTGCCAGGTCCGAACTCAGCTCCGAAGCCTCGAATTCGGATCAGATTGAGAAAACACTAACAGAGATGCTGATGTTAACTTCACTTCACTTCACCTTGCATTCAACAAGCTCTGTACAGACACGAACGCACAACGAACACCTCAGCGAAGACGATCCGCTCGCTTCGAGTTGAAGACTTGGGAATACGTACCAGCAAGCTGCAACGCAACGCGGCCCGAAAAGTCTTAATTTTTGCTTGGTTTTCCCGCTCGCCAATTATGCTCCGCGCGGAGCCGTTCGCGCGGTGCGCGTG
>Ga0058704_10000386_pt1 | contig 23275 bp, 16 predicted proteins | sample AgamicMgSfe_FD_71363 | JGI IMG/M metagenome (GOLD analysis project Ga0058704, IMG submission 71363) | Agave microbial communities from Guanajuato, Mexico - Mg.Sf.e | ecosystem: Host-associated > Plants > Phyllosphere > Phylloplane/Leaf | place: Guanajuato, Mexico | collected 2012-05-30
CTTCTCCTCCTCTCTTTCCCCTTTGAAGTCATCTCTCATATTATTAAGTGCGTATGCGCTACGGTAGGTAGCGGTTTGATACTCGGTGCTTTAATGCCTATCTTCCTAACGTCCATCAAAATGGTTCTTTCTCTCGACGTGTACTCTTTCATTGGTCTTCGCCGGGTACTGGGTTAAGGCTTTGGGTACAGATGGGATGTTTCCGTTGCCCGATTTTGGTTGAGGACGAGAACGGCGGCGTTGTTCTTGGGGATTGGAGGGATGGTTGTTTCTTTGTTGCTTTGGGAGGGGGGAGAATGTACGTGTAGGCGGTGATTATCCCTCGGGAGATTCGGCAGTGGTCGGGTTCTCCCATCCCCGGCACACATACTCGCACATGTACGGATGTAGACCCGGTTGAAGGACTGGGCTCGCTGTTGCGGCGCGCGGACCGGTTTCACGCGCAGTGAGTCGAGTCGAATGCACGGGGTTGGAATTCAAACGAATCTGCGATCCTGTCTTCTTTCCTCGCGCCCGGCTTGGATCTGGTCTTGTTACGCGGCTGGTACCTTCGGGTTGCGGCTTTGGGGTTTCCATTTACTGATGTAGGTACCTTAGGGACGAAATGAAACCCCGCGACGGATGGGGGCTCCTTTTGGATGAGGACGGGCCGAAGGTGGTTTGAGATATCAGGTACGGCGACTACGATGTCTCTAGATTGTACGTTATGTCGTGATGCTATTCAGTGGCATCAGAATCCCCCCTTTCAAGCTCCTGTCCCCGCGTCCTCCTCTCCTTCCTCCTGCTGCAACCGTCTCAGCACGGCAGCCTCCGCACGCAAATGCCTACCGACTGCGGCCTCCACTTCGACGCTCGGCTTCGCAGCAGCAGCAGCAGCAGCTTTGCCGAAAAGACACTGCCACAAATACTCGTTGCCCACCACCTCACCACCTCCTTTACCCGCCACGAGCAGCTTCGACAAAGGCGCCGACTGGAGTTCCTCCGAGTTCGCCGCGTCAATGGCGGTTTCTGGGAGCACGGCGGCGGGCGTGACGGAGCGGGACTTGCCGTGACGGGAACTGAGCTGCTGCTGCTGCTGCTGTGACTGAACGTGCGCGAGGCGTCGAGCGACGCTGAGCTCGTAGATGGACTCCTCGACCGTGTCGGTGACCAGGTAACCCCACACGGTGGTCGGGCGGGTCTGGCCGATACGGTGGACGCGCGCGATCGCCTGGAGCTCGACGGCCGTCTGCAGCAGGGGTTCGCAGAGGAAGACGTGGGTGGCGTTGACGAGGGTCAGGCCGGAGGAGTCGGTCTTGGCGTCGAGGAGCAGGCAGTCGACCGAGGCGTCGTGGCGGAATCGCTCGACGGCGCCGCTCCGGCCTAGGCGGCTGTAGCCGATGCGGAACTCGGACAGTGCGGTCCCCAGGACGTCGAGGAATTCGCGGTATTGGGAGAAGACGATCGACTTGGCTCCTGCGTCGTGTTCACGCAGCCAGTGCAGGTGCCTTCCGAGCGTGTCGATCTTGGTGCCATAGCTGGCTGGCAGGTCGATGGATTTGATTTCCTGCAGCAGTTTGGGGTCAATGCTCGAGTAGATTGTAGTGTTCTGAGATGGCGAGGCTGGAGTCGAGTCCTCTGAAGTCATAGAGGAGCCACTTGCCACCGGCATCTCTTCTTGTGCCTTGAGCTCCTGCGGCTTGTAAGTTATGTCGTGGAAGTCGGCTGTCACCAGCTTCTTCTTGCAGACAGGGCATGTTCGATGCTGGTTGTACCAAAGGTTTATGCATTCCTTGCAATATTGATGGCCACATACCGTGAGTACGCCGTTTTCGAAGGCGCACTGACAGATGACGCATATCCTGGCATCGTTCTTGTTCTCCGACTCGTCACGCAGGTGCAGCAGGTAACGATTCTCGGTGCGCATCTGGGCGAGACTGGTCGTCTGCCGGTTTTTCCTCATGGTGGCAGCCCTGAGCGCAGCCTCGTCGAGTCCGGTATCCAATTCTTCTTTGTAAGGCGCGACAGCATCGGACAGCTCTTGCAGCTGGCGATAGAAGTCCAACCGCTGGTTCTGCGTCAATCTGAAAAGGTCGATTTCTTTCTCGAGAAGGTTGAGTGCCCTGGTGTATTCGTTGAATATCTTGTTCAGCGCTACCAAATGCGTCTGGACCAGCGATCTTTCGGCGTCCGACCGGGCACCGTCTTGCCATTCCATGCCGCCCTGCAAGGCCCGAGCCTCTTGTATTAGACCGCGGACCGACCCAACCTTTTCTTTCTCGGCTCTGAACTTGTTTCGTCTTGCCAGGAGCTTTAGCAGCAGTTCTGGTGCATGAACCATAGGTTTGTCCACCACCTCGGGGTCCAAGAACTTCTTAGCAGCGTTGATCAACGTCTTGACTTCATGATCGGTGAGCGGAGCATCTTCGCCAGTGACAAAGGTGTTCATGTCAGCTTGCATTGCCTTGATAGCGTCGAAATACACAAACAGCTCATCCTGCTGCTTGGTGGAATCCTCGTATTCCTCGCCAGTCGTCTCGATGCCCTCCTCATCCTCGTCGACCAGGGGCTTGAGAAGGTATTCCGCCATTTTGCCTCTCCACTCCGCAACGGTCTGGGCCTGCGCGCGGATGACGTCGAAAAGGTTGTCCGCTTTCTCAATGATACGCCGGTTCTCAATGCCACCGACACCAGTGAGATCTTTGATCTTCGGCATGTGCATCGAGTTTGCTTTGATCTTCAGGTCCTGAATCTGACGCATCGAATTGTCCGCCTTGCGTGACACCTCCTTGAGTAACAGGCGTCGAAGTTGCTTCGCCTCTTCATATAGGTCTGCCTCGAGCTTTTCGAAGTGGTTGAAACGCTCGGAGTCCGGTTTGGTCAAGGTCTCGTTGCTTTTGATCTGAAAACACGCCGTGGCCGCGAAGAAAGTGGACACATGCTGCAGATGTAACGCCATCCTGAGATTGCCTCTCCGACGACTCTTGTGCGCCGATTCGGACGAGGAGTCCTCATCCTCTGATTCTGACATGGCCGCTACTGTGATCTTGTCTTTGATAGCCATATTGGTCTTTGCAGTCACCAAACGCGATACAATGTCCGCAAGGCGAGTCCTGACTGTCTTGTACGTTTCTAGCGCCTTTTCGCTGCGGTGATCATCGGCACCATTGTTGCCAACGATATGTGCGCACAACAGCATCGAGTTCAGCTCTGAGCGTTCTTCAATCCAAATGTTGTTCTGGTTCTGTTCGATCATGCTCTCAAGTACTTCAGCAACGGTCCGTAGCGGACCTTGCCCACGCCCCAAGGCTTTCCGATTGCGGCCACCAACTTGCGGATGAAGGCACGTCTGCCTCAGTCGTACGAGCCAAGCTCGCATAGACTCAACGGTCTTCTGTTCCCGTGGGTCCCAATCGTCGCTCTTGGGAGATCCATCGCCGTTCAGGCCAACGTCTTCGCACATCTCTGCAAAGAGTGTCGAGTAATGCTGTTGCTCGACAGCTGAGAACGGTACTGTAATGACGACACGCTTCTGCGGCGGCAACCGTAGCTCATCGCGGATTTGCGACTTGGTATGCCGCAATGCAATCTCGCCGCATATACGACGGAATAGATGTCGGTGGTTTACTATGAGGTGGCCCCAAAGCCTGTTGTCATCGCTGAAAGGTTGGTATCGTAGGAAAATCAGTAGACCGAGAATGTCTTCGACGTTCTTGCGCAATGGCGTACCAGAAACAGCCCAACTGTTCACTCGCGGCAAACGGCAGGCCACTCTCGCAGCCGCCGTGACACCCGACTCGACCATCTGCGCCTCGTCAAGGCAGATGCGCCACCACTGTATCTGTATCAGAGGGCTCCGTCGACGTTCGAAGCGTCTAGCGTGCCGCATATTGCGTTCTGGCGGGTCCTCCGCAAAGTGCACCTCCTTTGTCAAAACCTGGTAAGTGACCAGAACTACATCGTAATCGTTGGCTAGATCAGCGATCATCTGCTTCTCGGGTTGCGCTTCCTTATCGTGGCTACAAGGTATGCCGGTATACTGAAAGACTTTCAACGCCGGAGCGTGCCGTGTCAGCTCGGATTTCCATTGTTGAAGTATGGACGCAGGAGTAACGATCAGAGTCGCACCGGATGGTGTGACTTTGGTGTCGGAGTAACCGTCGCTAACCATGCCAGGCGCATGGTCCGGTCGTTTGTGTAAGGCGATGAGTGCTGTGAGCTCGACCGTCTTCCCGAGACCCATCTCCTCGGCTAATAGTCCTCCTGACAGTTGCGGGACATCTGCTGAGCGTGGATTTTCGCGAGAAACAACACCTTGGAGAAAGTTGACGTAGCAAGGCTCTCCGTTAGAATCGGCGAACTCTGTATACAGGCTGAGGGTAGATTGCCGCTCAGCCTTGGACAGAAGTTCGAGTCGACCGTTTCGGCGTGACACACCTTCTCGGTGGAGCATCCACGACAGGGCTCGCTGCTGGAATGGATATAGTTCGCTGGAAAGCACATCATCATACAGCCCTTTGGTATCGAGGTCCTTGGCCGGGACATGGACACTGTCATAGAAGTCTTGTGGTGTCCACGACTTACTGTGATCTACTTCTTTGCTTGCGACGTCCGTAAACGCATGCGCCAGGAGCTCGTAGTCGGGATACAGTCTGTGCTTCCCGACCGGTACACCTCGAACGAATGCGGAGGAGCCAGAGCACCATAAGATGTACACTTCTAGGCGAACGACATTGAACAGTCGGCCCACGGAGTGCTTCAATGTGCAGCGCAACGTTGTCGCCGGATGAGATCGGGAGGTCATTGTTTCGCCCCCCATTCTCCCAGTAGAGACGATCTTCCGAACGGCATCGCGCAGCCCTGGTGCGATGCCATCGGTGTGCACCAGTAACATCGCGCCTTCGGCGCCAGGGATCATTAATCGCAATTCCGCGCCTTCGCCGTCATTTCCAAAACCGTATAGTGATACATTCGCCTCCTTTGTACTCGCATCGAACTCGACATCTTCGATAACCGCTGCTCGATTGGCCGATCTTGTAGAAAGTGTCTCTGGGAAGTGAAGGTCGAGAGTGACACGATGAATGGGAATCTCATCGTCTGGCGACTTCTGCTTAATCGCGTCGGGGATGTGCTGTGCCGGCTTGCGTGTTGAACCACCCCCCAGACGCCTTCTCTTCTTAGGCGGCTCTGCGATGTCCTCTGTCTTCGTACCAGCAATAGCGCGTTCGAGGAACCATCGCATCGGAGTGAAGCCGCCAGCTTCCACGAGTATTGAACGCTTGTCGCGAGAGACCACCTGTGTTGAACGAACGGTCGTTACAGCATGCTCGATGGTAGGAGCCATGTGTGAGAGCTTGTAGGATGGAAGCGTGTTGTGAAGGTGAGGAGAAGACGACTGCGAAGCCTTTCGATCTGGAGAGTGAAGGCAACAAGAGCGAGTCAAGCTTATCGATAACCGTTAGCGCGAAGTGCCTCGGCTCAACAGAGATAACTCACAGAAAGCTACCTAATAAACATATAACAATTCATATTAGTACTTGTGTTATTGGTAGGCAATTCTAGACAGCAATAAAATGGTTAGTAAACCTAAGTCATAAAGGATAATGAGTAAATTTAGAGAATAAAAGAGTAAGATAATACTAGTATTATTTTCAATAAATAGAATAGTCAATCTTAGCTATGTCTGATATAATTATAGCTTCCTATTATAGTTACTAGTAATAACAACTATATCTATATATAGGTATTAGTACTAAGCCAAATCTGTATTACTAAAGTAGCTCTATATATCTACTAAAAGAAGACCATACACTATCTAGGTACTACTAGTAGAATTGAAGTCTACTTATATAAGTTATTAGATACAAATAGTAGTAATTATAACTATAGCTACTGAGGTAGGTAGTAGAGATGTACTATATAGAGTGATAAGTGATAATAGTCTTGTGGAAGCTGTGGTACTAGTAAAAGCTATGTACTACTAGTAAATGCTGTACCTTACGCCTTTATTACAGTAGTGGCTGTTAGCCGGGCTTCAGCTCTAGTAGCTTGCCGCGTGCTCATGTGTTGCCTGGCGTGCAGCATGCAGACTGTCGAACATCCGACCGACCGACCATCGCCAATCAGCCCTTTGACCATCGCGTTCGATCTCATTACCGTACCACGCACCACATTGAGTCACCGACGCTCCTGATACACTTTCACTCAGAACGATGATCATGCAAGGAACGGGCATGCTCGGCGAGGGTGAGGCACAGATTCCCAAGCTGATGTACGGAAATGCGCGCTGATTACAGTATCAGATGGCATCCACGTCGATATGAACCATCTCAAGAGCGGCGAAGTCAATCTCGGCACCTCGATCATGGCGATCAACTTCAGGGATGGTGTGATCCTCGGCGCGGACAGCAGGACAACCACCGGGGCATACATTGCGAACAGAGTCACGGACAAGCTCACGCAAGTACACGACACAATCTGGTGCTGTCGGTCAGGCTCGGCAGCAGACACGCAGGCAGTGGCGGACATCGTACAATACCACCTGGGCATGTACGGCATCACGAACGACGAGCCTCCGACCACCCAAACCGCAGCGGCCATTTTTCAAGAGCTGTGCTATGGCAACAAGGATTCGCTGAGTGCTGGCATCATCATTGCAGGGTGGGACCAGAGGCATGGCGGTCAGGTGTACTCCATCCCGCTCGGCGGGTCGCTGTACAAGCAAGCTTACGCGATCGGTGGCTCGGGCTCGACGTACATCTACGGCTACTGCGATGCGAACTGGAAGGAGGACATGACGGAGGCGGAAGGCATCAAGTTCGTCAAGGGCGCACTGCAGGAGGCGATCAAGTGGGACGGCAGCTCCGGGGGTGTGATTCGGATGGTGGTGTTGACGGCGAAGGGAGCGATTCGTCATCTCTACCTGCCTGACCGGAATTACGAAGGGCCTGGGACGGAGATGCCATAGCGACTGCGCGCGTCTTGTGGATGCAGGCGCTTCGCATGGCCTCGCGTGGAGTTGCGGAGTTTCGTGAACCGTGGCTGGTCTTTGTATGAATAGGCGAGGAAGAGGATCGGATTTACATGGTGCCTGCGTGGTCCACAGCAGCGACCAACCGTGCCGGTGCATTGTGTCGTTGGTCCACATGAGAGAGGTGCTAGGCTTTCTAGCGTCGCCCAGTAGCCTAAGTGAACCATGAGCGTTACTAGTATACAGCAACTATCACAAACACCTCGGACTGATGGCTTGTTGTCAATGAGTAGCAAATGTCTGCGCAGCAAAGCCGCTCAGCAGGCGTTCATGCAGCGACGTTGTATGATAGTAGCCGCACATACTGTATGTCTCCCCAAGCCGCGAGTGCGAGTGGTCAAACAAAGCCACCCATGTTTCAAAGGAGACTTGCTGAATGCCGATCCCTGCTGGCGTAAAGACAAAAAGTGACATGCATGCCAAGCCAGGGCGCATCGCTGATGAGAGACCAGAGACAAAGTTCCCCAAACGACTTGACGGCAACCTGAACATTTACCTAAACCTCTTGACCTTCCCTCTGCGCGTCCCACTCCCAGCCCGGCGCAACGCAATCTTCGCTGTCCAATTCAGTTTGAGCACGGCGCGACGAGGCCGAGACTTGCTTTCAATGGGTCTATGAGAGAGGTAAGTGGCAGTGGACGCCCGATCAAGATCCGGAGCTCGCGTCGATGGACTGCTGCGCTGTCTGGGAAAGCGCCGCGATCCCCTATCGTCACCGCCCGTCCGTCATATCACAATCACGCCGTGCTACGCCAGACTGCACACACACCCGGGTGCTCGAGAGACGCATATGCCCACGTTCACGCCCCCGATTTCGCCGGTTGTTTGCATTGCATGAATATACCACCTCATCAGCGCTACCCGTCACATGCCAGCACGTGTTTCGATCGCCCAGCGAATCCGCGAGTGAAACGTCCCAGCGATCCGGATAGGGCGACTTGACCGTCCGTACCATTGCGACGTCGTTTGCACACGCGCTTTACGCTCTGCTTCCCCCCCGAAGACTTGCACAAACTGACCACCTCTTCGTCCCAGCAGGCCTCATCTCCCCTGACTGTCGATGCGCTAATATGGGCTCGGTCGTACTCGACGCCGTGAACTCCTTCTTCGGCCACTCGCCCGCCGCGTGCACCCAACACCCCCTTCACGAAACCCCTCGATCGCACAACCCCAGCCCGCGAGCCAAACACGGCAGGACGCCGCCGCGAACGACTTCATCGATGTCCGCTCCTGGGCAGAGAGCATCGAGCTCGTCTGCCCCACCGCTCCAACAGCAGCATGCCCCGATGGAGCAAACCTCCCACGCCGCACCGCATGCGTCCCATCCGCGCAACCCGTCACAGCCGCCGAGCCCGCCTTTATGCGCTCGGCCTGCACCGCCCTTCGCAGCCCTGCAGCCGCAATCCAGCAACACACCCGTGCCGGCTGCGATAGAAGTTCGGCCGTCGCGACCGCGAAAGATCAAGGTCCGCGATCTAGAACATATCCAAAGCTTCGCGGCCGATGACATGGGCGCATTCTCCGAGATTGGCAGTCGGAGCCGATCCGGCGCGCACGGCGGCGCAGAAGATGACGGCCCTCAGTACGAGATCAGTGGGATGAAGGTCGAGCACATCATAGAAATGGTGGCCGGCTTGCTGACGAAGATCACGACCACTAACGACCAGCAACACGAGCACCTGCACCGGCAGCCGCCACACCTGGATCACGCATCGCATTTGACATCGCAAACCAGCAGCGTGCTGGCATTTCACGGCAAGAACGTGCCTACCATCACAATCCTGAGTTATCTGAGCAGGATCAACAAGTACTGCCCGACGAGCTACGAGGTCTTCCTGAGCTTGTTGGTCTACTTTGATAGGATGACCGAGCGCGTCAACGCGGGACCCATGCAGAGTCTGCGGGAGGCCAACCAACGGGCGTATGAACGAAATTCGAGTTCTGGCAGCTCGAGCGAGTCGTTGGCCTCCGAAGCGATGGAAGGCGTGACTGCGAGCACACCTCAAGGCACGCAGACGGCCACGCCACCGTCTTCGGGGTCGTTGGAAAAGGCCGCACAGCGAGGCGTGCCCGGCACCCCTCGTAGTAGGCCACACCAAATCGAGTCGCCCGGTATACCGCTTGAGCCATCCGCCATGGATTCCTATAACCTGTCGCATCTATTCGTTGTCGACAGCTTCAACATCCATAGACTGGTGATCGCAGGCGTGACCTGCGCCAGCAAATTCTTCTCCGACATTTTTTACACGAACTCACGCTATGCAAAGGTACGTGCATTGCAGACTGACCTACCCACTGCAGCTGAACTCTACTGACGCTGCGCGCACACAAACAGGTTGGCGGCCTACCCCTGCCAGAACTCAACCATCTGGAACTGCAGTTCCTGCTCCTGAACGATTTTCGCCTTTCCGTGCCGGTGGAAGAGATCGAAGCATACGGGACGATGCTCGTCGAGTTCTACGCCCGCGAAGTCGTCGCCCAACAGCGCGCGGCCGAAGCCATGTCCGCCCGATCACTGAGCGAGAGTTCCGGGGAGAGCACCGCCACCATCCGAGCCAGCAACTGAGGAAAGACACGCGCACCACGCGCTCGATCCTCCTCCGATTGATTGCCGGGCATATATATATGCTATATTGCACCGATGCTTTCGCTCAGTTCACTGGCCTGCGGTTAGGAACGGCGCGGGCGCACCGCCTTCATCACGACACGACGACGGCGCTGAGGAGATTGTTTTTTCTTTGATTCTTTTCCGGGTAACCCCACCCAGCTATTATGGCTTTTCTTCTTCTTCTTCTACCTTTACCCACGCGCGATAGACTTTTCCCGCCTTTGCTACCCCTTCAAAACGTTTTTCAATGTTTGCCGACGACGTTGCTTTCTGTTAGTATACCCACTGTTCTCGAGCAGCGCTTGGTCTTTTTTTATATTTTTTGTTGGCCTTTCTTTGTTGCTTGCAAGCGTTTCCTCTTTATCGTTTTGGGACGGGGTTCGGGAAGGGGAAGGTTGTTATATCTACCAGAGTGCGGGGGGAGAAAGAGAGAGACGTTGCCCAAGGTCACTTCGAGCGACTGTGTTGGCGCCACAATAGATTGAGGCGAAGTAGGTGACGGCGTATAATGGTAATACACTATTTGACGGCAAACAGCGTGCACGCAGTGGCAATCTTCGACCACTCGAAACCTGCTTCCCTCTTCTTTGTTTCTCTTACTTTCCCCAAGTCCTGGTTGATGGATGAAGGGGCCGTGGTGTAACCAGCTCTGCCTCCGTCCTTCCGTTCACATCCGATCGCTGATGAGGAATCAGAACATCCCAGTCTTGCGAGCGGCCGACGGAGCTAACGTCGTGCGACCTGTTCCAAATCGTCTTTCCTCCATCGATGGTCGATCCGGTGATTCCGTGGTCGTACCGTCCGCGTGTTCCTTGATCGATGTCGTGGTTCGGGCGCGGAATGATCGCGTGTCACGGCTTGGGTCCCCCAAGTGAGAGGTCGTGCGTACAACATGACATGACATGACATGACCCAGGATTGGGGGCTTTCTTGCTGGTTCGTGCAATTTTCTCATGTTGACCTGTCGTTTGGCCCTATGTGAGAAGGCTTCTCACCAAGAGGGGTGATTGCACGTCACGAGACGCGGTGGGCCCTCGTCAGCCCTGTGAATTGACCCCCTGTCGCTTGACTGCAGTGAGATGTGTGTGTGTGTGTGTCTGCCGGGACTCGCGCCGGATTCCCGCTCCTTTAGCTCCCACTAGCGCGTCGAGGCAAGTCTTCCTTCTGACGTCGAACTTTCGCTCAATCCTTCCATCACACATACACACACCCAAAACATCACAAACATCACAAACACCAACTTCAAGACCCCAGCGACAACATCTCACGACAAACTCACCCCAACTGTCACGACTTACGAAACAATATCAAAGCCACGTTGGTAAGAGAAAACCCCTGCTTGCACTCACCACCCACCACTTCCATCCACACTGCAACTGCACGCGGCGCGCCCTCGTCTTCTCAATCCTCCAAAAATCCTCCTCCGATCAGACATCGCTCGTCGACAGCGCGCAGCCACATCGACCCGGTATACGTGATATTGCACACGAGCGAGCCTTTCAGGGCCCCTCGGCAAGACGTTCCATGAGCTTGCGATCAACGGCGCCGCTACCGAACCTTGCAACATTTGGTTCAACTGAAGCGAAGCGGCTCGGCTCACAAGCCGAATAATCAACGTCATGGCCACTCACACAGTCGCACTGTAAGTCGCATACATATATTTTCCGTTGCTCACTCGATACCCATCATGGCGATCAACTAACACCACCACTCCAGCTTTCTCCCATACACCATCGCCTTCTATGAGAAGCCCACGGAAGAGAGGCGATCCAGCCCGGAGCCAGTGCCGACTCGGAAGGATTCCAAGGAGTCTTCCGGCGAGATCCAAACCCGAGCCAGTCAAGCGAGCCTTTTCAAGGCTGCCACTCCGCCTCTGACGCCCAATTCCCAGGCCACGGAGGAGATCTTCGCCGCCAAGCTGGGCGTCGACGCGCACAAGCTTCGCTTCGCCAAGCCCGGTGACCCTCGCTCCCTCGTCCTCAGCGATGCTCACGGGCCAGATTGGGGCGCTCAGGCAATCTTCAACCAGCCCAAGTCTCGAGCCGGTCCGCTTCCCTCGGGTAACATTCTCGATTTCGCCAAAGTCCACGAGGAGCTGGAGAAGAAGCGCCTCGACGCGAAGAAGAAGAAGCACTCTCCCTCGACGCGCGCATCCCGTGCAGGAAGCTCTGACCGTGGTTACGAGGGCAAGCCGTGGACTGTCGAGCCTGCTGTTCAAGGCAATGGCGGCCTGTCCAACGCTGTTCGCGCTGCGGTCGACCAAGGTGACATGAACGTGAGCTGGATCGGCACCCTGGGGTTCCCCACTGACGCACTTTCCGAGACGCTCAAAGAGGACATTCACGACAAGCTGGTGACCGATCATGATGCCCAAGTCGTTTACGTCAGTGACAAAGACCTCGACGGGCACTACGCGCACTACTGCAAAACGATTCTGTGGCCGATTTTCCACTACCAAGTCCCGGATCATCCCAAAAGCAAGGCGTACGCCGATCACAGCTGGGAGTTCTACCGCAACGTGAACCAGGCCTTTGCCGACAAGGTCGTCGAGAGCTACAAGCGTGATGACACCATCTGGATCCACGACTACCATCTTCTGCTTGTCCCCGGCATGGTGCGCAAGCGTCTGCCCGACGCTCAGATCGGCTTCTTCTTGCACACGGCCTTTCCATCGTCAGAGGTCTTCCGCTGCTTGTCGACGCGTGACGAGCTGTTGGAGGGCATGCTCGGCGCCAATTTGGTGGCTTTCCAGACCGACGAATATGCCCAACACTTCTTGCAGACTTGCAGCCGTTTGCTTACCGTCGAGACCACGGCCGAGGGCGTTCAACTCGAGGACCACTTCGTCAACGTCACGAGTGAGGCGATCGGTATCAACCCGCCCGCTCTCGAGGAAGCTCGCCACGAGCCGGAGGTAGCCGACTGGATCAAGGTCATCCAGGAGAAGTACAAGGACAAGCACGTCATCGTCGCGCGTGACAAGCTCGACAACGTCCGCGGTGTGCGTCAGAAGCTCCTCGCTTACGAATTGTTCCTCAACAAGTACCCGGAGTGGAAGGAAAAGGTGGTCCTCATCCAAGTCGCCACCTCGTCAAGCGAGTCGTCCGAGCTGCTCACCACCGTTGCCGACATTTGCACGCGTATCGACTCTGTTCATTCGACCCTCGCGCACCAGGCATTGGTTCTGTTGAAGCAAGAGCTCGCTCTCTCGCAGTACCTGGCTCTCCTCAGCATCGCCGACGTCTTGATCATCTCCGCCCTGCGTGACGGCATGAACCTGACGGCACACGAGTTCGTTTACTGCCAGGACGGCAAGGCGGCGGACAAGAAGCACGGTCCACTGATCCTCAGTGAGTTTACCGGCAGTGCTTCAGTGTTCGAAGGCGCCTCTCTCTCCATCAATCCGTGGGACTTTCAGCAACACGCCCGCGCGATCAAGACGGCGCTGGAGATGAGCGACGAGGAGAAGGCTGCCCGCTGGGACGTTCTCCACAATGTCGTCATGAAGCGTACCGGGGGTTACTGGACGCGTGAGCTGAGCGAGAAACTCAGCACGGTCTACAAAGAGCACAGCCAGCGTGCTTCGGCCTCTGTCCCGCGTTTGTCGATCAACGAGTTGAGCGAGAAATACAAAGCCGCCGATCGCCGTGTCTTCATTCTCGACTACGAAGGCACGCTGGCGCCGCACCGCACGAGCTCCGGCATCCCACTGTCGTCTCCGCAGCGTGTTTTGGACACCCTCGGCGAGCTGGTGTCCGACTCGAACAACATCGTTTACGTCATGTCAGGCCGTAGCCCGGAGGAGCTGGAAAGCACATTTCGTACCCTTCCATGCCTGGGTCTGATCGCCGAGAACGGCTGCTTCCTGCGCGAGTACCGAGCCGAGACGAGCGAGTGGCAGGAGTTCGTCGACCCCGAGGAGACGAAGAAGTGGAAGACGGCGGTCCGGAGCATCCTCCGGTACTACGAAGACCGCCTCGAGGGCAGCTACGTCGAGGAGCGTCGCTGCAGCCTCCTCTTCCGCTACGACCGCTCCGACGACCTCGACGCCGCGACGCGCTCCGCGGGCGAGAGCGCCGACCAGATCAACAGCGCCTGCAAATCCATGGGCATCCGCGCCGTCCCCATCCACAAGGCCATGCTCATCGAGCAGATCCAATTCAGCAAGCGCACCGCCGCCACCCACATCTTCGACTCGCTCCGCCGGCGCGCCGCGGCCCGCGGGATCGCGGCGCCGGCGTTCCTGCTCGTCGCCGGCGACGACCGCGAGGACGAGGTCGTCTTCCACTGGGCCAACGACCTCGGCACACGCGCCGTCATCCGCGACGTCTTCACCGTCTCCGTCGGCAAGCGCAACACCGAGGCCCACGCCACCCTCACGCAGGGGTCCACGGGGCTCCTGACGACCTTGCAGAAGCTGGCTAAGATCTCCAGTGATGCCATGCCCGAAGACTATTTGAACAGCAAAGGACGCGGTCAGTCGGTTTCGAAGTGAGCACACGCTGCTAGTGTTGCTCAACTCACGTCGACCAAGAGAGGTGGTCCACCATGCATCCGTTCACGCAGCTTTGAGGGAGGAATGCGAACGGATTGCTTTTTTTGCTCCAATGCTTTTTTTACCCGCGATTATACCCAATACCCCACTCATGCATTTCCAACGCGGAGGGGCCAGTAGTGTACTTCTAGACTCCCTCCTCCTTGTTTTCTTTACGGTAGAACAGCGCAGCAATGCCAACCCAATCCTCGAGACGATCTCAACGTTGTGTCCAATACTCTCATTGAACAAGCACATTCTACAAGACAAATACAGATTATCTACATCAAACTCGTCCGGCCACCGATCTCCGTCGACCCCTGCCCATCCGACATCTCCCCGTTCCGCCCCACGACGAATTCCTTGTAAATCCGCGCCAACCGTGATTGTTCCTGCGCGCTGATGGACGCCCGCGTCGTCTCCAGACTCTTTTGCAAATGTCGCCATCCGATAACGACGACGGGCTCGGTGTGCTGCTTGCCTTCCTCTGCTGCTCCATTCACCGCCGAAGGGACCAACGGCTGACCGGCGTGGTGGGGGTGCCGTTCCTGTCGAGCTTTCCGCCGCGCGAGCTGCATGGCGGAGAGTTTACTGGCGATTTGTGCGCGTTCTGTCGCTGTCGTCGCGGCGGTAGTCGTCGGGTTGTTCTCCTCCCCTGTTTCGCCTCCTAGACGGAAATACGTGAAATCCTGCGGTGGTGGCTTGCTGCTAGCTGAAGAGGAGGAACCATTGCGTTTCCCGAAATCCTGTTCCTGCGCAGTCGCGTCCGCCCCGAGGACGTCGTGGATCGCTTCCAGGTGTGCGTTGTACATGACCGCTTGCAGGTCGGCGCCGGAGTAGCGGGCGGTGCGACGGGCGACTTCGGTCAGAGTTTGGGAAGGACCTTGTCCACTATTGTCATCGCCGTCGTCGTTCAGAACGGTAGGGTCGACGTGCAATTTCGCGCTGACGGCACGGAGGATCTCCAATCGGTCGTCTAGGCCCGGCATATCGCAGATCAAACTCTTGTCCAGCCGGCCCGGCCGGAGCAAAGCCGGGTCGATGAGATCCGGGCGGGACGTGGCCGCGAGCACGTACACGCCGCTCAGGCCCTCGGCGCCGTCCATCATGGTGAGCAGCATGTTGACGACGCGATCCGTGACGCCCGTGCTGTCGTGGCCGCGCTTGGGCGCGATGGCGTCGAATTCGTCGAAGAAGAGGACGCAGGGTTTGGCGGCTTCCGCGCGCTCGAACAAGTCCCGCACGCTCTTCTCCGACGCGCCGATGTATTTGTTTAGGATCTCCGGGCCTTTGACCGAGATGAAGTTCAGGCCGCACTCGCCCGCGACGGCCGAGGCGAGCAGCGTCTTGCCGCAGCCCGGGTAGCCGTACAGCAGGAGCCCCGAGCGCAGTCGCAAGGGACACTTCGCGAAGAGCGGGGCGTACGTGGTCGGGTATTGGAGGGTTTCGAGCAGCGTTCGCCGGGTTTCTTTCAACCCGCCGATGGCGGCGAACGACGTGGTCGACGAGTGCAGCGTCACGCCGCGGAGTGAGGCCGGGGTGAAGCCCTGGAGGGCGGCGACGAAGTCCTCGGCTTTGAGCGTGACGGCCTCGGACGTGGCCGTGTCCGAAACGGCTCGGATCAGCGCTTCGCTGCGGGCTCGTGAGACTAGTAGAACGAGATCACCGGGCATGTAGCCGTCCGTTTGGCCTGTGATTTCCAGCGGGTCGAGATCGGCGTCGACGTGCATGTCGTCGGGTCCGTTGGCGGAAGTGGGTCCGGACGCATCGGAGCCGTCTAACCAAGCGTTGCCGTTGACGGTCCCGGCTTCAAGCTGGGCGACTTGAAGTCTGGTGTCAGGTTTCTGGATGAGCATCTCCAGTACTTGTCTCCTGCCGTCTTTACTGGGCGCCTTGAGAGCCAAGATATCCCTAACGACATGGCCGCCAATGACCACATTATTGACAGACTCCTTACTCTGCGCCGTAGCCAGCAACACCACCCCTGAGTCCCTACCGCAGAATTGCCGTACAATGGTGCAGAGCAGCTCGCTGACCTGCCGACTTCTACCATTCGCGTCAACTTGAAGCTCCGTCTCGACCGGACAGAGCCGATCGAGATCATCGATAATGACGAGCGCGCGGCCGCCGAGCCGTGCGCCCCACGATGCGGTAGCGAAGACTCGATGTAGCGTCTCTTTGATAGTCTTAACCCGCGTCTCGTCGGTGACTAGCGTCCGGCAAGGAAAGTACGTCGTGTGGAAGAGGTAGTCCGTCCGGAGTTGATGAGCGAGCTGTTGCGCGAGAGATGTCTTTCCGGACCCAAGCCCTCCCGTCAGCAACACTGACGAGCTGTGCAAGAGACTCGAGCGTGTCTGTTGTGTGAGTTGATCGGTGCCGACCATGGCTGGCGGCTCAGGCGGTAGCGGCTCACCCGGGGGTCGTGGCAGTTTCAGCGGTGCTGTCAGAGGCTGTAGTGATACGTCCAATTTCCGCTCAGTGCCGAGAAGCCATTGCGTTCTCGCCCTGTTCGGATCACCCGAAGGTGCTGGATCGAAGTCGACGATGCCACCGGGAAATTCGGACATAGCCGGCAGAAGCATGCCATTGGTGATGGGTCCTTCGAAGACAGATTCTTGAAACAGCGCCTTCCCAAAGATAGCATTGACCTTTTGCGCAGCTTCTTCCTTTTCGGCCTTCGACTCGCCTCCGAACTGGAAGCCGGTCTTTTTGCTCAGCGAAGTTGTAGCAAAAGGGGTGATCCGTAGACGCTTGGTGATGACGTCTTTGCTCGCTTGTGGTGACGGTTCCTTGAGCGCCGATGCCGTCCTCGGCAAAGGAGTGGGCGCTGGATCGATGCGCACAATACCACCAACGAGACCTTCTGAGTGCAATGCCGCGCATAGCAGGCTGGAGAGAGCGACGTGCCTCGAATCTGGCGCATCATCCCAAGGGCACAATTTCGCCACCACCTTCGATGCAGGAACTTGCTCTGGAGACGGTCGACTTTGCGGGTCCACGGGCTCTTGTAGACCAGCGGGCTTGATCACCGTTACAGCCACCCAAACGACACCGCGTAATGTCTTCGATAGCAAATGCTCGCGGCCGAGCCAGATCTTGAGACCTTCATCCTTCAGTTCGTCGGCCTCGTCTTCGAACCATTCATTCTTCAGATCCCGCGTGACACCGCGTAGGAAGAGCGGCGGTCTTGCCTTCTCGTCGTCATAACCGGGCTTATGTCGTACCGTGCTCGTCCCACTACGCCCACCCGCACTTTTGCGGCTTGCGCTGGCTATACTCCTGCTGTCTCTACTACTGCTGGGCCGCGAGTTCTGCCTCGTCTTCGGCGCAACGATGACCTCGGCATCGGGTGAAATCTTCACAAACGTCTGACCGCTCGAGGGTGCGGGAGTGAGCGACGTAACTAGGACATTCGCCGTGGAAGTCGGCGTCAAGTGCAGCGTCAATGGGTGTGAGAGACCTGCCGCAGGGTTCGGCAAGGCTCTGATCTGGGATAGGAAGTTCATCTCTAAGAAGTGGGCATGCAGCTCAATGACTAAAGTCGTCAGTAAATACGGTCTATCTGCTTTGTACGTGCACAGCCGACCTACTCTCCCAATCTGTAGCTGTCAAAGGCTCGATGTTGACGGTATGCGCCTGCGGGGGATCCACATGCAGTGAGACGCCAACCTACCGTAACCCAGAATCAGCCCAAAACGAGTCCCTTCTAAGATGATGTACAGCCGCGCTTTCACACCTTCATGCCGTCGCTCAAACCCAGCAGTCTACCAAACGTCGCATCCACCTCTACGGCAGCAATTTCCTGCTCCTGTCTGCCACTGCTCCCTCTGCCACCACCAGCGATCCCCTCTCGGCCGACAATGGGCGCCAGCTTCGACTGCGACTGCATGCCGGTCCATCCCAAGAACACAGACTTTGACACGGCGCCGGATTTGCTTTTCAGGTCTCCTGCTCCAGGGACAGCAGGCTGGCGGTAGCTAAGCTCCACGACGACATTTTGCGCGAGGGTATTCGAGTTGAGGAGCAGTGCGACGAGCGAAGGAGGTAGGTTCAGCAGGCAGTTCTTCAGGTTGGGCTGGAAGACGACGTGCGCCTGTGTCGACGCCGAGCCCGGTCTTCGTGTCACCGAGGCCATGATGTCTATCTCGTTCGAGCTGCCATATCTGCCCGCCGAGACGTCGTAATCAGTAAAGACGGAGAAGTGTGAGGTTCGCGGCCAACATCTCGAGTCTCGGCTCGGCGTGCACCATCAGTTGCCGAGGTTCGGCATCTTCAAGCTTGGACCACTTGTCATGTGCGGGCACTGAGGGTCACGTGTGGTGCAGAAAGCAGTGCGGATGGAGATGATCAAGTAAAGCTGTATGCTAGATACAGGTACTTGCTAAAGAAGCGCCACAAAATCGTTCCAACAACGCCATGCCCTCGCTACGCGTATCGGGCAGGTATGTTACGCTCTAACTAATCCTCCTCCACAAATTCCACCATGACCGTCCCGTTCTTCAACCCAGCCTCACCGATCGGCACGTCAAGCATATCAATCAGGTTCTTGCTCATGGCGATCAACTCGAAACGCTCATTCGTCTTGCCTTCTAGCGGGGCTGCCTTGAGCCATTCATAGATGCGGCGCACCGGGTCGGCGAGCATGAAGCGGCGCACCACGCGGCCACCCGAGTATCTGAATTGGATGCGCGTGGTGTCGGGCCCGGTGGATGTAGGCTCTTCGTGTGGGTCTGTTGATGAAATGCGTGCGAAGGGTGTGTCTTTACTCGCTGCACTGGCTGTGGCAGGCTCGGTGGTGCCATTGGATGCAACTGGAGGGCCCATGTCTGTAGTGTCCATCGCCTCCGACATACTCAAGCGACCCTTCCCCTTGATTGTGCCCTCATTGATGGACCGAGTCAGAGCATCGGGGTCCTCATCTTTCGAGCCAGCGCCCTTGGCAAGACTGTTCTGCATCGCCATTTCCAACATCTCCTCCTCACTCATCTGCGCCACATCCTTCTTCCTCTCTTTCCGCTTCGCCTGGACCGGGTTCTTCTTTTCCATCTTCAGACTATAGCGGTCGAGGAACTCGTGCAAGTCCATCAAAAAGTCCGCAGCCTTGGGCGCTGGCGAGCCTGACCACGTCTTGACCTGTTCGCCGGTACGTGGGTCCACGATGGCGATATGCGGGTAGGCTTCCTCCGAATCGCGCATGTTCGCGAAGTAGTACTGCATGTATTCTTGGCCACGGTGGTCATCCTTGTTGTATTGTAGGAAGATGAAGTGCTCCTTGATCGTATCCCTGATTGACGCGTTCTTCCAGATATCCCGATTGAGCACCTGGCAGTCGAAGATGGATGGATCTTGCACATTGACCAGGATCCACTTCTCGCTGTCCTTGCCCTCATCACGAGCATCTGACCACGGGAGAGCTGAGATGAGGTCGAACGGCGGTCGGAAGAGGTCGGCGAGCAAGTTGGACTTGGCCGTCTGCTCCGACGCCCCACCCGTCGCTCGTGACAGCAGCTGTCGACGCGCTTCCGGGTCCTGTGCGTCCTCTTGAGACCATATTGACGGCGAGTCGCGTTGATTGAATATGCCCGGCGCATTTGCGCGTGCTCTCTGCCGTGCAGCCAGCTGCTCGAAGACGGCCGAGCTCATAGCGTCTGGATCACTTCGCCAGTCGCTGCCGGGACCGACAAGTGTCTCCGTTGTCCGCGCCATCGGCGCTCTCACGCCTTCTTCGTCCACGTTACCTCCTGCACCTCCTCCCCCTCCTGTGCCGCCACCACCATACATCTCTTCCTGCATCCGTCGCGCCATGGCCTCATCGTCTTCGACGGATGCCGCTGCATGTGCCCTCGGTCTGCTCCCCGTAACCTGCACATCGTCGTCCAGATCTTTCATCTCATCATCATCGTCAATCGTGATCGGGTCGTTGCGATCGGCCGGCTGCGGTGGTGGGTTCGCTTGGGCACCTAGCTCGGGGTTACTGAAGAAGAGCTCGACGGCTTGCTCCACGTTGCCATCCGTGAGTGCAAGGTACTGCTGCGCTTGCTGTGGCGTTGCCGAAGTGAAGGCGCAGAAGGTGGAGATCTGCTCGTCCATGTTGACGAGGGTGATGCGTAGTAGACTCTACTCTGAGATGATGGTCCTGTTGCGAGGTCGGGAAGGACTGGCGGGTGGATACGACGAAGGCGAAGTGAACTGCACCTTGCGAGTCCAGAAGCTTCCCCGATCTAGGCGGGCTTGACTTCGGGCCTGCTGGTGCTCTCGAGGAATCTTGCGCTGGATGTGGTGGAGTGTGTCGAAAGTATGTATAGACGGAAGTAGACGAGCGTTGTTTTTAGTGAAGCACGATGCTGTGAAGTTAGTGTGGTAGCGCGTACACACGCGTTGTAGAACGATGTAGAACATGTAGCCTGTACGTCATCTGTTGCCTTCCGGGCAAACGTCGGCGACAAGCAGTTCACCTCCGGTGTCGTCGAAGGCCGACCACCGCACTCATGTGAGCATCACCTCTAATCATATACAGCCAAATACATGTCAGGTCAGCTACACGCTGTACGGCGTCTCTGACTACGGTCGCGCGCCGCTCGATTTCGCGATTGATTCATATTAAGTACATGTACTACTACATGTACGAGGTGGCGGTGGAAGCGAGCGAGGAGGCTGCCGATGCCCACACGTGACACGATGTACCCGGGGACACGAGTTGTCGCGACTCTGCCTTCAGCCTTCGCCCTTCGGATTTCTTCCTACTAGACTACACATAGCTCTAATAATCGCAGCCGGGAAACACACATACGCCCTAACAGAACAGGTGCTGTAGGTCTCGGCGACATCCCTTTCCACTTGTTGCAGCTTCACCGCGGCGAGTGCCCGGTACACTTGTGCATGTGAAACATCCAAAAGCTAGCAGGACCAGGCCGAGTCGACCAAAGAGTACCTAGGTAATGATGAACTTGCGGGCTCTTTTCTTATTCGCGAGAGTCAGAGTCAGCGTCAGGGTCAGGGTCAGGACTGGAGTTGAAGCTAGAGCACGACAATCTCTCGGCTTTGGCAGCGTCCATCTTTCGCGAGAGCTTGCGTCGTTTGGAAAGCCATGGACGCCTCAAGAATTCGCAAAGCTGCGTGAACTGCGAACGCACAAAGACATTTCTTGGGCCGCGGTAGCTGAGATACTCGGACGCTCGATACCCTCGGTAAGGTCGTGCTGGGAAAAATGGGGTCCCAGAGGGCAAGATGGACAGCTGCTGGACTCACGGCAACCTTCGTACACAGCGGAGCGGTCCCAAAAGCTCCTGGCCTTGCGGGAGAAGACAACCTCGTGGGAGGAATTCCAGGCACACTTCCCCGGCCGCTCCTTGGGCGCGCTCAGGAATACCTATTATCGCCACCTGACTCCTCAGGCCCAAGATTGCAGAGACGATGCCATCTATGGGCAGAAATACTCACAACGGGAAGTTGAGCTCCTGCTTCGGATGAATACGCGGAAGCACGCATCGCTTGTCGAGGTGGCCAAGAAACTCGGCCGCACCGTCAAGAGCGTCGAAGCGAAGTGGCGACGGTTAGTCGAAGACAATGCCACGCTTCGCGAGCTCGAGAGTGGCGCGTGGAGCCCAGAAGAAGACGAGAAACTCATTCGATTATGGAATGCGGGCATCGATTCCGACGAGATACATCACCAGCTAGGTGTGCACCGGACGCGTACAAGCTTTCGTCGGCGTATGCGCCTGCATCTGAAGCACCGCATCAACCACGCCGAACGGCGTAGGAATAGACATAAAGCAAGGAGGGAGAAGAAGACCAGATCGGTGCCATGAAGCAACGCAGTCTTCATCCGAGGAGCACGTTGACAGGTCACTCTGTTCATGCTCCACGCGAGCGTCCGGATTCACCGCTACCACGCGACTCCGTGCAGAGATTGACCCTGGCTGCGCCCCGTCCAATACATGTTCAGCATTCTCAACCGAAAGTAACACCTTGTTCTTGCATTGTGCCGAACTCGGCTAGGTTATCACGCGTCTACGAACCAACTATGCAATCTTGGGTGCCAGTCGGCGGCCGATATTGCCAAAGCACACCGTGCTTACAAACAACACGCTTGCAATCCAGGTCGCCACGCCAATGGACTCGTGGCTGAAAACACCCAACACCAACCCCTCCACTTCCGAAACGCCCGTCGTCCCATTCACCCCTCTGCCATGGCCTGACACATGACTGCTCAAGACTTGTGCCGGCGACGGGGACGGCACGAGAGCCGGGTTGATGCCAAGCAACACCGCAGTCCCACTCAGAGCAACGACAGCCGAAAGGATAAAGCCAGGAGGCGACCGATCGATGAGGTACCATACCGCTGGATTGGCCAGGGCGAGCGTCAGCGAGAGTTGAAGTGTCGACTGCCACGGCAGCTTGCGGATGGCGAAAGCAATGCCGACGAACGCGCCGATCGATCGGACGACGTCCAGCCAGTCGCCAGTGCCTCGAACGCTTCTGTGCTGCTCTTCCTCCGGCTCCTCAATAGCATCGTCGTCGTCCTGTCCCGCCCAGAACTGGTCGATCCGCGGTAATGCTTCTCCCAGTAACACACCCGCCACGCCCCAGAACATCAGGTAAGGCCAACCTCGCCGGTCTAACCCTTCCACCTTAACAGGCGCGATCTCTTGTCGTTCGTGCAGCTGACTGATCAGCAAGCCGTACAGCACGCCGACGGCGAACAACGCTAGCATTCTTCCCGCCAAAGGCAAGAAGTAGCCTTTGAAACCCCTCCGAGGCTTGTGATGAATATGCCGTTGGGTGACGGTGCTTCGTCGTCGGTTCTTGAGATGGTGGTTATTGGGACCGTTGTGCAAGACCGAGTCGGGTATGCTCGCTCTTGATAGATCGAACGAGCCGGTGGGACTGTCGGCGGGCGTCTCGGCGCCCGTGCCCCAAGGCGTCGTCGCCTCCTCTCGCTCCGTAGCGTAGCCCGTGGGTTGGTAGATGCCGAACAACGTGGAACTCGTCAGATTCAGGATGCTGCGTGTGCGTGAAGGCGTTGATGTTCCGTCCATGTTACTCCCTGGTGCTTGCAGGTGTTGTGAGGAGGATGCTTGCGTCTCTGCTGGCGGTGTCGGTGGGGCGGAGGGCGGAGCGGAGG
>Ga0058704_10000387_pt1 | contig 23206 bp, 13 predicted proteins | sample AgamicMgSfe_FD_71363 | JGI IMG/M metagenome (GOLD analysis project Ga0058704, IMG submission 71363) | Agave microbial communities from Guanajuato, Mexico - Mg.Sf.e | ecosystem: Host-associated > Plants > Phyllosphere > Phylloplane/Leaf | place: Guanajuato, Mexico | collected 2012-05-30
GTTTGGGTTGGGTTGGGTTGGCGGGGAGGCGATGTAGGGTTTCGTTATTTCTTGGGGGAGTGGGTGATGTGGTGTGATGTGGCATGCTGGTCATGTCAAAAGGGTGGGTGTTGAGGTAAGTACACCTAGTCGCGATCAATCAACTTCTGAATTGCTGCAGAGTGCTTCAATCTTCCCAACGGTGATGGAGAAAATCTCCCAGAGCAGATGTTCGATCCGTCGAATGGCGGACGCAGCGAGGTTCACGGAACGCTCGGTTTTAGACATGGCCGCTTTCTCGAAACGTGTGATTGGGCCTAAAGCGGGCGTGACTGCACGAGCATCGTGTCCTCTACCAGCGCGCCGTCTTCGTCGCTGTCGATCATACGTCTTCAAGCGAAAAGACAGCCTTTGCTAGGATGCCTCTATGAGATATAACTCCCGCCACCATGAGCAAGCCGCGACATTGACGCCATTGCATGGGTATCACAACAAAAAAAAAAGAAAGATTCACCACCTCCCTTATCCTCCTCTCAAAAGAACCCGCCACCCTTCTCCTCCAGGGACCACACACCCATCACTTCTCCTCCCCCGGCCTCTCCTCCACCGCCGGCGACCCATTCCTCTCCTTCCGCCCCTTATTCAACCCGAGCATATCCTTCCCCTTCTCGATCGCCCCCTGGAAACTCCCCCTTCGCTTACTCGCCAACGGCTCCCGGGCGGCGGCGGCCCCGGAGGCATTGCGCTTGGCCGTCGCCGGCGCCACCACCTCGTCCCCGTCCCGCAGCGTCATCTTGTTGCCCTCGCCCCCGCGGCCCCAGTGGTACGTCCCCGTCGGCGTCTTCTCGTGGTGCGCGGGCGCGTCGACGTCCTGGGCGGCGCGCGCGACGTCGGCGTTTTCGTTGGGGACCATGTTGCCTGTTTCGTTCATCGATCGCCGTTCAGCATTTGTGGCGTGGACAGGGTGAATTGATGTAAGGGGTGTAAGGGGTGAAGAGCTTACCCGATCCGCCCCGGCCGGTGGTGTAGGTGGTGCTTTTGATGGTCGGGGTCGAGAGGTCTTTGGCGTCGTAGCCGGCGTTGGGGCCGTTGCTGATGTTGCCGGCGCCGCCGCGGCCGTACGACGTGGTGCGCGCGTCGCCGCCCTTTGCGGCGATTGCCTTAAGAGATTGCGCCATCGTTTGTCTGGGTGAGCGAACGGGGATGGAGTGGGTGGGTGGGTTGGTTGGTTGGTTGTTGTTGTGCAACCTTAGGTGCTGATTAGGTTCGTGATGTTGCGGGAGGACTAGCGTCGATTTGGAGTCGGGGGAGGGGAAAAGTGAAGAAGATGAAGAAGTGACAAAGGGCTTGGAATTACAGTTCTACCTTCTACGAGGAAAATCTCGATGAGTTGTTGATCTGCCTTTCCATGTGTGGAAACAGTCGTCACAGTGCGCCTCGCCGAGCTGCGCCAAGGGCAGAACCTTGGAAGTCCCACGGGTTCTGCTTTATCTCAGGTCAGATTGCGCTATCCATACACATATTATTATTGATAACACGATCACCTGATGGTGCGATATCTTGTACACGCTCAATGGAGTTTGGTGGAGAAGCTGCGCCAGCGACGAAGACTTGGATGTCCACATGCATCTCGAGTCGAGACGTGAGTTGAGATAAGAGGTTAAGTGGAGATCGACGGCGGATGTACCCGTACCTATCAGCACTAGTCCTGTTTCAACGTCAACCTGAAAGGTCGTCTAAGTACTGTATACCCATCGCCATATCATCACTCACATTCATACTGTACTCATCTTGCTGTAACAAACATCCACCACCACGATGACTTCCCCCGTCGCGGCGCTGTCCTTCAGAGCCACCCAACGGCTCGCCTGGACCGCGAGCTCCATCCGGCCCAGCCTTGCGGTCCCTCAATCCGCCATCTCCTCAGCACCGACGCCAGATCGCACTCCCATCCGAACAACAGCGACCTCCGCCTTCGCCCGCACCCAATGGGCAACCCGCCGCCGCCGCCACAATCCCCCTTCTCCTCCCTCAACAAAACGCACCTTCACCCGCTCCCCCACCCTCAACCGCGACCACCACTTCGACACGCTCAAATTCGTCCAACGCCTGAAAGACGAAGGCTTCACGGAAGAGCAAGCCGTCGCGATGATGAAAGTCCTGGGCGACGTGATCGAAGAGAGCATCCAGAACCTCACGCGCACCATGGTGCTGCGCGAAGACCAAGAAAAGGCCACTTACACGCAAAAGGTCGACTTCGCCAAACTCCGCTCCGAGCTGCTGTCGGCCGACAGCACCGAGTCCTCGCTCACGCGCGCCTCGCACGAGCGCCTGACCAACGACCTCGCCAAGCTGAACTCCCGGCTCCGAGACGAGGTGCAGCGGACGCAGGCGAGCGTGCGGCTGGACTTGAACCTGGAGAAGGGGCGGATCCGGGAGGAGGCGAACAGTCAGGATTTGAAGATCAAGGAGACCGAGACGCGCATCGAGCAGGAGTCGGCGGCGTTGCGGGAGCGGTTGGAGGCGGTCAAGTTCAGCACGTTGCAGTGGTTGATGGGCGTGTGTACGGGCACGGCGGCGATCATTCTCGGTGTGTGGCGGTTGTTGATGTGAGGGTTTTGTTCACGTACTATATAGAACGCTGTGATCGATCCGTTTCACGCCCAGCCACCTTTCCCCCCAAAACCACCGCTATCCTCGATCTTCGAATTCTTCCCTCGTCCCGACTTCTGCTGCGCGGCCTCGTGTTTCCTCAGTTCTTCCGGTACCCTCGACATATCCGATTTCGAAATCATCTGCTTCAAATCGTACAACACGTCGTTATCCTCATTGCCCAAGAACGTAATCGCCACACCCGTCTTGCCCGCGCGACCGGTACGGCCGACACGGTGGGTGTACGACTCGATATTCGTCGCCATGTTGAAATTCACCACCAACGAAACGTCCGGGACGTCGATCCCACGACCGGCGAGATCCGTGGCGACGAGCACGTCCGTGGCGCCGCTCCGCAAAGACGCCAGCGCCGCTTCACGCTGGTCCTGCGTCTTGGACCCGTGCAGCGTCACGCTGCTGAACCCCATCTTCTGCACGTCCCGCGCCACGGCGTCGCAGTTCCGCTTGATGTTGACGAACACGATGATGGGCGGCGCGAACTCGCGCGAGCTGAGGATCTCGTTCAGCCGCTTCTTGCGCTTGTCCTCGCCCGAGATGAACTCGACCCGCTGCTCGACCGTGTCCACGGCTTCGCCGACGTTGCCGATGGTGACGATGGCCGGGCGGCGGAGGTACTTCCGCGCGATCCGTTCGACGGCCGCGGGCATGGTGGCCGTGTACATCATCGTCTGGCGGTAGCGGTCCTTGCCGCCCAGGTGCCGGGACATGGCCAGCGCGTCCTCCGCGTCGTCGGTGTCGGGTTTTTCGTTGGAGACCGGCAGGGCGTCGAGGATCTTGTTGACGGGTTCTTCGAAGCCGAGGTCGATCATGCGGTCGGCCTCGTCCATGATGATGTAGCAGCACTGGCTGAGGACGAGCACGCGCCGCTCGATGCAGTCGACCAGACGACCGGGGGTGGCGATGATGATTTCGGCCCCGTCGCGCATGTTGTACGATTGCTCTTCGATCGAGTGACCGCCCACGAGCGACACACAGGTAAAGCCGAGCGGGGTGGCGAACTTTTTGGCTTCCAGCTCGATTTGCTGTGCGAGTTCGCGAGTCGGCGCGAGGATGATTGCGTATGGCCCGTCGTTCTTCGTCATCTCGTTCAGACCCGGTAGCTCGGATATGTAGACCAATAATGGGAGCAGGAACGCCGCCGTCTTGCCTGAACCGGTGACGGCGACACCGATGAGATCTCGAGATTGCAGAGCGACCGGGATGGCGGCACGCTGCACGGCTGACGGCTCAGTATATCCCACCTGGTCGACAATGTCCAATAGCCGTTGGGGTAGACCAGACTCCTTCCACGAGCGCATCGGGTTCGGTATGCTGCCACCCTTTGTCGCGATATTGAAGTCCTCTTTGAAGATACGCCAGTCTCGCTCGCGCATATGTTCCAGCTTCTTTTCACTCCAGTGCTTGTCGATCCCGTTCCTACCACCCTCCTCACGCCTCCGCCGTTCCATCTCCAATATCTCCATCGCACGCTCTCTGCCCGCTTCGGGATCCCGTTCCTCGATGGCACGCGCATACTGCCGAGCTAACGTATCATTCTTGTCATCCGCAAACCCTCCCAGCCTACCGCGACCGAAGAAGTTGTTCTCCGAGCGCGTGGCATACAGCGGATTGTAATCCGGGCTGGTGTCCTCTTCCGCGTTCCACTCGAAATTGAACTTCTTCTCCGTCGTGCGCTTGCGTTTCTTCTTGGCAGAAAATGTAGACGTATTGGTGTCCGCGCCCATGTATCGCTGCCGAATGATCTCGGTCGCCACGTCCGTCTCGGAAGGTTTCTTCGACTGAGGTCCATTCACTATCGCCACATCCCTCGGGGTCGGAGGAGGTTGCATGTCGTAGCCCTTGTTGTGTCGCATTGAAGCCGGGCCTGTGGGTACCTCCCGCTCATGTCGAGCCCCTCTAGGACCCGTCGGCGGGCCTCTGTGCCCATTCGGCTGAGCAGCAGGTCTAGGCGCAGCGAGGGCGGGGGCGGCTGGTCCATTGACAGGCCGACGATCTGAAGTATCGTTTGACACACGGCTGGCTTCTTCCCGCTTGCGCTGTTCCGCAACCTCCTTTTCGCGCTTCTCAACCGCTATCTTCTCCCGCTCTTTCTTCGAGAGGAATTTAGGCTTCGCGGCTGCCTCATCCTGCGCCTTTTTCTTCGCCAGAAGCTCGTCGATGCTCAAGGGTTGCGTCTTTGGCGCAACACCCCATCCTAACTTGCGCTTCTGGGCGACTGGAGGTGCTAGGATAGGTTCCGGATCGCTTGGTGGCGGTGGTGGAACGGCATCAGAACTTGGCGGCGGCGGAGGTGGAGGTATAGGGTCAGAGGGCGGAGGCGGTGGAGGCGGTGGTACGTCAAGCCCGTTCATGATGTGGTCGTACGTCGTTAGGAGAGTAACGCTCTGTTCTCCGAAGCGCCGCTCCGGAAATCGTGTACCGGCGCAGAACCTCGAATGCTGACTAAGGCCAGCCCCATTACTCGACTTTCTCACGTGTCGTTTGAACGACATGACTCATGACCTCGTCGACCACTATGTCGATTCAAAAGACAATGCGATCACATTCAACACCGTGACAATGTCGAGAGAAATTCAGTGCGAGAGTGTGATATGAGAATCGGGGAATAGTTTCAAGATTCGAACCACCGCTGTCGCAGACTTATGCTCGCATTTTCGACCGCAAACCATAGACTCAAAACTCGTCAGGCCGAATACAGTAACAGCGACAACAACAAAAATCCCACCGCACTTCATGCAGATGCTACCCGACTCGAGAGCTCGCCGTCCCGATATGAGAGAATGAATGTATGAGCCGGCCTAGGAACTCCGCGCCTTCGCCAAAATCCACCATAACAGTAAGAGTTCCGCCGTGTGTGTGGGCCCAGACGCCTTCTAGCGCCAGGCTTGCAGAAGGCGCTTTTCCCGACATTGCCTCCGAAAAAGTGGTAATCATACTCCATCGTAAGTCGTGAGAGAAGAATGCAATAGGTGTTAGGAAGTCGTAACGAGGTTGAAACAAAATCCCCGGGGTTGGTTTTCGTTAGGATGTGCTAACCTCCAGAGAATGGAGGCACGATCGGATATGATCGTCGGTTGATAGAGTGCTGATGGTACAGCGAGAAGACGTCCTTATGCGTCTTCCGTAGGGTTGGAGGAGGAAGAGGAGGATGTGTGGTCCTGGGGTTCTTGCTTGATGGGTGGACTCGATTCCGAGGGCGTCTCCTCAGCAGCTTCCGCCTCGAGTTTCCGTCTCTTGCCCTTGGGCGCGGGCTCCAGGGGCGTTCGGCAGTATGTGACGGTCCTGGTCACGACCTGTCGGACGCTGACCCGGCCCGGTTTGCCGTTCGTTTCCGGGTCGACGTGGGTGGGGGAGAAGGTGGCGCTCCATGGCGCGGCGCTGAGTGGGGTGGAAGTGTACGGAGAAGAAATCGATTGGGCGGAGCCGATGGCGGGGGAGAATGGGGATTGCGGGATATGGAGACGTCGAGGGGTGCGGGCGGATCTCGGTGCGGGCTTGGCGAAGGTTGAGGCGGGGATAGCGATGCGCGGGGATTCCGGCCGGGTCCTGGTGGCGGTGCTCGCCTTGCTGGAGAAGGACGCTGCGCTTTGATCGGTCGATGTGGTGTTCGCCGACGAGGTCGAGTCGTAAGAGGTGTTGCGGGACAATGCTGGTTGGGAGGTCGGCGGGCTGGTCGAGGGCTTCTCCGCGTCAGAAGCAGGCTTGTCGGTGTTCCTTTCGTGGAAGCTGAAGCGGGCGCTGGTGCTGGTGGGCGCCGGGCTCATCATCGCGGGGGTCATGTTCTTCAGGAATTCCAGGTAGGCCGACGGAGGAGTGATCGGCGTCTTCAGATCGCTCTCCTGCTTCTTGAGGAAGCCTGGCGATCCGACCAGCGGGCTGCGGAGTTCAGACGGGAAGGTACCAGACGCGGGAGTTTGGAGAGTGGAGGCCGCGGTGCTGGCCCGCTTGTCGGTACTGGTAGCGGCCGCCATGGTGGCGGTGGCAGCGGTGGAAGCCATCCTTACTTGCGTGAATGAGTGACGAAAGAGTCCGACGGACGAAGCGGCTGCGGCGGCGACGGCGACAAGTACTCCCCCAGAGCCTGCAAGTGCTCCTGTCGGCGAGAGGCGCGGGTTGCGGTGAGCGTTCAGACGGAGAGAAGAGAGAGTAAGGCTGAGAGGGTGAGGAAGGTCCTGCTTAAAGAAATGGGAGTGCACGCGCTCGCTTACCTGAGGACACTCTACCGCCGACGAGGGCGCGAGGAGAGGTGCGACGCACACGTACAGCGCTGCAGCAAGAGGTAGCAGGATTCAGCAGCTTTGATGAGGGGCTTTCCGAATCCCACCCCTTGCACTATTCTTGGGCCTTAGGATGGGTTACGGGCGCGTAGGGATTATGAAATCTGAACTTGATGTGGATGTCACCGTACTGGAGACGCCCCGTGATGCAGCTCTCCCGCGTCAAAGTCGAGCCAATGGAAAGCGCTGGGCTGATGGTTTGGCTCCCACCGGTCACCTATACCTGCGCGTACCGCACCACTGCCGTGTCCGTGGATGTAGGAGGGTTAGGGTACATAGTAGGTGGGTGGTGCTGGCGATTGGCCGAGGGGTGCATCTGGATTCTTGGGCGCTTAGATCCTTGCAAGCCGGTTGCACTGTTGCAGATGTCGATTGGACTTGCAGATTTTCAAGGCGATAGGGCGGGCGACCTCGTAATGATAGACCAGGCCTGCCGGTCAGCTTGCAAGCTATGCCGGACGGCTGTGAGTAGGATGTAACATGTATGTGATGAGTGTTCAGGCTTGATCAAAAGCGTGGGGACGCCCGCTGGTTCAAACGTTCTAGAGAGCTTCCAGGTTCCATTTGACGAAGGACCTTCCCAGGAATAGTACAAATGTACACTGGTAGCAACGAACATCCATCCTTCCGTTGCTACTCGTGAGAAATGTGCGTTGCCTTCCCATCACACCGTCTTGTTCTCCTTTGCGAAGAAAGAGTTCTGCGGTTTTGTAAGCGCGCGTCAGTCGGAGAAGCGAGACGCTTGCCCGGGATACATCCTGCTGCTTCTCTGATATCGTCAGGCCTATAGCTGTATTTCAACGCGCCCGACGTGACAATTGCAAGCGTTTACTATGAAAAGGACTCGCCATACGTCGTATGTGCTTCATGAACGATCGGATAATATGGTCCCTGTCCATTGGCACGCTCCTCTGGATTCGGATGAACCTTGGCCAGACGTCACACCAATGGGTGAACGTTGGACGCTCCCGATCCTCCAGGGCGTATTCCTACGTACAAGGAAGTGGACCACCTTCCAGCACACGTCGCTCCCTCGGGCTACGGTATCCTGCAAGGTCGACGTGCCGGGCGACAGCCTGCGTCACGGCGAACACCAACGAAATCGCACTTTCGGCAGCGCTGATTGTTCCCACGCCCACGCCATCTCCGTGATAACAAGATGCCGCAAGCGCTGTGCATGCCCACTCGACCACTTCTCGTGGCTCGGGCGACGATGCTACAGCACGGTCACTGCCACTTTTATCATGGGAGGCATCTCTAGTTCATGTCGCGTTCGGGGCTTGCTCCATCCTGTTCAGCACACGCACGGACTGTTCGAGTCATTGGGATCGGAGGTGTGATTCTGTGAATGAGAGTTACCGGGTACATGCCTCACTGCGGTACCCATTTTCGTGAGGTCACACTATCAAGATCGAAGGAACTGCGAAGGGAGTCGGGGAATCGCTTGACGTAGTCGCCTCGCGGTTGCAAGACGGACAGCACCTATACACGTGGTCAGCGAGATCCTGGGAAGGACGTCCTCGCATAGCCGACACTTCGAGAATGAACACTCAAGTAGGAGGAGCCGCCATTGACTTCGGGAGGTATCACGGGCGTTGTTGAGACCGGATCAGTCAAGCTCGACAGGACCATCTAAAGTAAAGCATCCGGAGCTGATCGAAAGCTACATGTGTAGGTCTTGCTTGCTGCTGACCCGTTAGATAGCAGGCAAGGAAATTTGGCGCATGGCAGAAGATGGTTGATGACTTGGGAACAAGACATGTGCATGGTAAACCACTACCTACCTAGGTGAGTACCTGTACTCCATCATTATCACGGTATGACCCTCCTCGTATGCAGATGCGGGAGTGGCTCACCTGTACATACCTTACTATGCAGTATGTACTCTGTACGTAGGTACTTACCTAGGTACATTACTATACGACGTACGTGGACTCTGGAGTTGAGCGAGAGTTGAGCCGCACCTTGTTCCTGCAGATGACGCCAAGTGATCGGACGTGAAAGCTGGCCTCTGCCTTTTTAGGCATAAGGTATGGAGCGATCGCGGGGCTCGTCTGGAATCTTTCGTTCTCAGACCAACCACTTGTTCAAGTATATTCTTTACTCCTGCTTCTGTTGTGGACACCTGTGGTGGTGAGCTGACCGTTGGCCACATATGCTACTTCTATAAAGTCTTTGCGCAACCCCGAATCCGCGCTGGACGTTGCCTTCGTTGGCCACCAAAAAGTCACCGGTGACACCACGATGGAGAACGCATATGTACGCGCACCGAAGGAGGTGCTTGAGCACTTCAATGTGTCCGAGCCCACTGGACTATCCGATGCGACGGTGAACTACTCTCGACAGAAATATGGCAGAAATGGTGAGTGCCCATCTTGTCCGATGCACACCTGCACCACGCTCATCGTCCACCAGCCATTCCTGAAGAACCGCCGACCCCGTTATGGCAGCTCGTCCTCGAACAGTTCAAAGACCAACTCGTCCTCATCCTCCTCGGCTCGGCAGCCATCTCGTTTGTATTGGCGCTCTTCGAAGAGGGCGAAGGATGGACGGCCTTTGTCGACCCGGCCGTGATCTTGACGATCCTGGTCCTGAACGCAGTGGTGGGCGTCAGCCAAGAGAGCTCGGCCGAGAAGGCGATCGCGGCGCTTCAGGAGTACTCGGCGAACAAGGCGAAGGTGGTGAGAAACGGACGACTGTCGGAAGTCAAAGCGGAGGAGCTGGTACCCGGCGACATCGTTCATGTCGCAGTCGGAGACCGGATACCCGCGGATTGCCGGTTGCTGAGCGTCCATAGCAACAGCTTCCGCGTCGACCAGTCCATCCTGACCGGCGAAAGTGAGAGTGTGAGCAAAGACGTCGATGCGATCAAGGACCAACAGGCGGTCAAGCAGGATCAGGTCAACATGCTGTTCTCGGGTACTACAGTCGTCACAGGTACCGCGCATGCCGTGGTAGTCCTGACCGGCTCGAACACGGCGATCGGAGATATCCACGAGAGCATCACGGCGCAGATCTCGCAGCCGACGCCGCTCAAGGAAAAGCTGAACGATTTTGGAGACATGCTCGCGAAGGTCATCACCGGCATTTGTGTTCTGGTCTGGCTGATCAACATTCAACACTTCAACGACCCGTCTCACGGGAACTCTTGGACAAAGGGCGCCATCTACTACTTGAAGATCGCCGTCTCACTAGGTGTGGCGGCCATTCCGGAAGGGTTGGCTGTCGTCATTACGACCTGTCTCGCACTCGGAACGAGAAAGATGGCCGCGAAAAATGCCATTGTCCGTTCCCTGCCCTCAGTGGAAACGCTTGGGAGCTGCAGTGTGATCTGCTCGGACAAGACGGGCACCCTTACTACCAACCAGATGAGTGTCAACAAGATGGTCTACATCAACGACTCAGGGTCCGGGCTTGAGGAGCTCGACATCGAGGGTACGAGCTTCGCTCCTGAAGGTGCCATTTCGAAGAACGGAAAGGTTGTGGACCACCCAGCCGCCTCCTCCCGGACGGTGGCACAGATTACGGAGGTCGCTGCGGTCTGTAACGGCGCGACTCTCTCCTACGACAGCACACACCGGGCGTACAACAACGTCGGCGAGCCTACTGAAGGTGCACTCCGTGTGCTGGTCGAGAAAGTTGGCACGACCGATACTTCCTACAATGTCGAGCGAGCGAATCTGACGCCCAACCAACGTCTGCATCACATCAGCAGGCGCTACGAAGACCAAGCTCCCAAGACCTCCATCTACGAGTTCTCGCGTGACCGGAAAAGCATGTCTGTCCTCGTGGGCCGTGGCTCTTCTTCAAGACTTCTTGTCAAGGGCGCGCCTGAGTCGATTCTGGCTCGTTGCACACATTGCCTGGTTGGTAGTAACGGTCGACGGGAAAAGCTGTCCGACAAGCTAGCAACCCTCCTGCAACAGGAGGTGACGGACTACGGCAATCGGGGGCTCCGTGTCATTGCACTTGCCAGCCTCGACGGGGTCAACTCCCAGCTTGCGGGCAAAGCCAAGACCACGCAAGAATACGAGCAGCTCGAACAAGGAATGACGCTGTTGGGTCTTGTGGGTATGCTTGATCCGCCCCGTCCAGAGGTCGCCCACAGCATCCGTCAATGTCGCGAGGCTGGTATCCGTGTTGTCGTCATCACGGGTGACAACCAGAACACTGCGGAAACCATTTGCAGGCAGATCGGTGTTTTTGGCGAGCACGAGGACCTCCAGGGCAAGAGCTTCACTGGCAGACAGTTCGACGGCTTGAGCGACAGCGAGAAACTCAAGGCCGCCAAGACTGCTTCGCTGTTCTCGCGCACGGAGCCGACCCACAAGTCCAAGCTCGTCGACCTTTTGCAGTCCGCCGGCGAGGTTGTGGCCATGACCGGAGACGGCGTGAACGACGCGCCGGCGCTCAAGAAGAGCGACATCGGCGTTGCCATGGGCACGGGGACGGACGTCGCCAAGCTCGCGGCGGACATGGTCCTGGCCGACGACAACTTCGCGACGATCGAAAGCGCGGTCGAGGAAGGTCGCAGCATCTTCAACAACACGCAGCAGTTCATCCGTTACCTCATCTCCTCGAACATCGGCGAGGTCGTCTCCATCTTCCTCACCGCCGCGCTCGGCATGCCCGAGGCGCTCATTCCCGTCCAGCTTCTCTGGGTCAACTTGGTCACCGACGGCCTTCCCGCAACAGCCCTCAGCTTCAATCCGCCTGACCACGACGTGATGAAGCGCCCGCCCCGAAAGAGGGACGAGCCTCTCGTCGGCGGCTGGCTGTTCTTCCGATACATGGTCATCGGCACATACGTCGGGCTCGCGACGGTTGGAGGCTACGCGTGGTGGTTCATGTTCTACGAAGCCGGCCCACAGATCTCCTTTTACCAATTGGTAGGATATCCCGCCTCATCAAAGCAACAAACGCCGATCAGCTGACATTCCACCCGCAGACCCACTTCCACCGCTGCACCACCGCCTTCCCGGAAATCGGCTGCGCCATGTTCACCAACGCCGCCTCCCGCACCGCCTCGACCGTCTCCCTCTCCATCCTCGTCGTGATCGAGATGCTCAACGCCATGAACGCCCTCTCCTCCTCCGAGTCCCTGCTCACGCTGCCGCTGTGGCGCAACATGATCCTCGTCTACGCCATCACCCTCTCCATGGCCCTGCACTTCATCCTGCTGTACACCCCCGTCCTGCAGGGGGTGTTCGGCATCGTGCCGTTGGGTTGGGGCGAGTGGAAGCTGGTGCTGGGGTGGAGCGCGCCGATCATCTTGATCGATGAGGGGTTGAAGTTTGTGGAGAGAAGCTACTTTATGCCCAAGGCGGAGGTTAAGACGACGAAGGTGGAGTAGTCGGGTTTAGGTTGGATGGGGATTGTTGATAAATGGAGTTGAATAGAATTAGAGTCTTTTTGGAATAAAGACCTCTTGGAAGCTTTGGCCTTGCCTATAAGCTTGTGAAGAGTGAAGCAGATGGACCTTGTCGGCTTGCGGACTTGATAAACCGGGCCATCATGAGTGTAGGCGATCGTTTTGGGTGTTATCTCTTACTCCCACGCGTGTAGATTGTCGCGAAAAGCCGTGGTTGATCCTGTTGACCGTGTAGCTCCAAGGTACATGTAGCTCTCCAAAAAGTCACAACACTCCTACCATCAGGCGCATCATCCAAAGTCTTCGAGCAAAAGTTAGAAGAAGAACATTCTCGCCGACTGTAGGCAACGCCCATCGACCATGATTGATCAACGATATATCTTGCCACGACCAGAATCCGACCGAGAACGCAGACCGTAAGACATGGCATGTGATATTCTTCCTTCTAACATAGATCCTGTGCTCCTGTATTATATTAAATCGGAAACGAGCGAGCCGACACCGGAAACCCCCCCTTTCGCCCCATCCAGGCAAAGTACCCTGTATCCCTTTGTCCCTCTATCCGTGCCGGTCGTTCGTTACCGCGTGGTTCTAGTGTTGCCAGGAGATGTTCGTCTTGATATCTATCACATTACAAGAACACGCACGTCAGCAGATGTTTCAATGACGAAGAAAGGCACAACTGTACAAGGGAGGGAGTGCCGACTTACCTCCATACCACGCCGTCCAAATATCCTGCAAATAGTACGACCTCGGGCGCCACTGGCCCGTCGCGCCGGCCTTGGGCATGATATCCTTGGCGCGGGAGACGTACGTGCTCGTCAACCGCAGCAGCGGCTCCTCTTGCAAACCAAACTCCTTCTCCTTGTCGCTCCGCCTCGGCACGATCTCGGTCACGCCTTCCTTGGCCATCTGCCGCAGCATGCGGCAGACCAGCTGCGCCGTGGCGTCGGCGCCGAGCGTCCAGGAGGCGTCGACGTAGCCGAAGACGAACGCCGCGTTGGGCAGGTCCTCGAGCATGATGCCCTTCCAGATGAACTTCTCCGGCACGGCGAAGGGCTGGCCGTCGACGGTGACTTTCATACCGCCGGCGAAGCGGAGCTTGAGGCCCGTGGCGGTGATGATGATGTCCGGGTGGAGTTCCTTGCCAGAGGTGAGCTTGATGGCGTCCGGGGTGACGGTCTCGATGATGCCGGTCTCGACGCTGCTCTTGCCGGAGCGGAGCGCCGCGTAAAAGTCCCCGTCCGGGCACAGGCAGAGTCGCTGCTCGAAGGGGTTGTAGGTGGGGTTGAAGTGCGGGTCGCGGGCCAGCGTCGGGGGCAGTTGCGCGTGCATGGCCTTGGAAACGAACTTCTTGGCCGTGGCGGGAAAGTACCGGCAGAAGCGGGTAAGGAGGAACGGGATCATCACCCACTTGTACCGGATGAGCTTGTGCTCGAGAGACTTGTTCCACCAGGTCAGTTTGCGGATCAGGATCTCCAGGGCGTCTTGGGAGGGTTGCGACATGATGTAGCTGGGCGAACGCTGCAGCATGGTGATGTGGGCCGCCTTGTCGGCCATCGCGGGCATGATCGTGATGGCGGTCGCGCCGGATCCGACGACGACCACATTCTTGTCGGTATAATCGAGATCTTCCGGCCAGAACTGCGGATGCGCGACAGTGCCCTTGAAGGACTCGATGCCAGGGATCACCGAATCCAACGGCTTGTCGTAATCGTAGTAGCCGGTGCAGAACATGAAGAATCTGCTGCGGATCGTTTTCTGCTCGGTGCCGTTTGCCGTGATGTCCATGGTCCACGTCTTGCTGCTTGACGACCAAGCGGCGCCGTTGACGTGATGATGAAACTGAATCTTCTTGTCGATGCCGTACATCTCCGCGGACTCCTTCATGTAATTTCGGATCAGGTCACCTCTGGCGATTGAGGTCTGCTCCTCCCACGGCCGCCATGGGAAACCGAATGTGTACAGATCGCTGTCTGTATAGTTTTGTCAGTGATTGGATTAATACTTGCGATCCTTCGTGGTTGCGAACGCGGAGGATCGTGGTTGGTGACGTTCTCGGAGGATGCACCGAGCGAACATGTCTGTGTATACACAAGATGCAGAAAATCAGATTGGTAGAGCGCTCTTCAGCAGACTTATTCCAAGTTGCGTGGAGGATGCTCTCGCTTGATACGCCTTTCGTTGCGAATACGCGTAGCTCGACCATCACCGGCCTCCGCTTACTTGCGGAGAGCTCAAGATCTTGACATACCTGATCTGAGGCCTGCCGTCTGTTAGATTTCCGCATACCAACACCATGACTATCACAAGACCAACCTGGGTATTTGAACAAGCTCCACGTCCCACCAATTTCATGCCGACCTGTGAGTACAGACGGTCAGTCCCAGGCCCCGAGTCAGCTCCCTTCCCTCGACGATGTAGATAGCTACCTTCAAGGATCGTGTAGCTGAGCTCCGGGTTCCTTTCCTGAAGGCGATATGCGAAGTTGATGCCCGAGATGCCGGCGCCGACGATCACGACGTCGTAGTCTGTCTTTCCCGCCATCTTATGTCTCGACCGGCCGAGGAGGCTGCTGAGGATCCTGCCGGATGGGTTCTTTCACGATAGGAGAGTGAGTGACAGTATGGGAAGACAAGACGGTACTCTTATCGATGGATGCGCGCCCAGTGCTGGATTCCGTTGTTGACGGGAAGTGGATGGAAATCAGGGGAGGTGAGATAGCTGAGGTGCCCAGTGGCGATGGAAGATGCCTCGGCGTCAACGAACCCCAGACTCCGCCCGGAATCCCGGATCCAGCGCAGACCCGCCGCCAAGAATAAATCTCCAACCTCAATTTCGGCTCACACTTCATCCATTGTTCTGCAAACAACTGTCTGTCGCCGCGGTCGATGCTTTCAACGTTCACATAAATGTTGATGATGAGGGGAACAGGTGAACGCTTGTTAAGGTTCCTTGCGTCCGTCAAAGGAGCTTGAAACCCATACAGACGTTCACGCCTCGGCACGCCTACGCAAATCGCCGAGGCTAGGAATCTCTATTCGCATGTGATGATGGAAAGGGAGGGGAGGGCATCGAGACGGGCCAAGGTACGCTAATGGTCCTGATCCATCGTGAAGGAGCCGGTACTGAGGGCATTGCAGCTCGAATGGCACATTTCGTACAAAACCCCACCGGGCGATCGAGTGCGTGGACGCGTGAACATTGACATATTTTTCTACAATACGAAGGAAGGAAGAAGAAGAGGAAAGCTGAAGAACCGTGCTGATCACTACACCCCTGCCGAGAATTACACCTTCCACCGTCCGGCGACTTCACTGCGTAGCCAACGCGGCCACGATCGCATCCATGGCCGAACTCTGCGTCGACGCGTTCGCCGGGTGGACGAACGGTCCCGACCAGACCAGACTCAACTTGGCCCCCTGCTGGTCGTGCGCCCAGATGCTGTTCGCATTGTCCTGCAGGAACGTCTTGTAGCGGGCCTCCGGGCTCTTCTTTTGCAAAATCTGCAGGTTCCTCGCAAAGATGCCCTTGAACTGCCCGGCGTCGCCGCCACAGTCGGGCTCGCACGTGTCGTGCAAGGTGCCGTTCTTGGTGAGCTTCGCGATGGCGGCGTCGGCGATCTGCTTCGCGGTCGTGATGTAGGCCTGGTCGCCTGTGGCGCGGCTGAGTTCCGTCAGAGCGCCGAGAATGACACCTTGGTTGTAGCTCCAGACGGTCCCGCCGTTGTTCTTGCACGTGTTAAGATGGAGACCGTCGTTGATCGTGTGCTGGCTGTTGATCATGCCGCTGTGCTTGAACCAGTTCCATTGCGTCTCCGCCCATTGCAGGTAGTACGACGACTTGCTCCCCGCGCGGTTGGCCAGATGGGCGGCGACGTCGAGGAAGAGCTCGTTGGCAATGGCGTTAACGTAGGTCTTCTTCTTGTCCCACCAGACTCCTCCGCACGGCGTGGTGTTGTACGAGGCTTTGATGTCTTCGAAAAGGGACTCGGCAGTTGAGAGGTACTGTTGGTTGCCTGGAAATCGACGACAGGAAGTCAGCATGTCACCCAGTGATATTACATAGTAAGCACTGTTCCACAGCAACGTACCAGTAACGTCGTAGGCAGCGATCCACGCGAGTGCCTGATGACAACGACCGTAAAGGTTAGCTGATACCCCGTCTTGAGACTAGACAACCATGCTCCTGCCGCTGGCCTACTTACCCACCAACCCTCATCATCGTAGTACCCGTTCAGGAAGCCACCCGTCTGGGCCGGTGGTGGCATTTGCCAACCCGGCGGGGGATATGGCCAATGCTGCCCGTAGTAGGTCTGAGGCATGTTGTTGGCCCCGACAACCTACCCCGCAGCGTCAGCAAATGGACCAAATACCTGCGGCTCCGTTGAGCTGAGTATACAGCCTATAAGGGCCACCACAGACCTTGTCCATTTGCAGGTTGTAAGCCTGCGCCTGCCGGAAAGTATTGGCGTATACTCCTTGCGATTGGGCCTTGACGTTGTCGTCGATGGCGGCAAGATCAGCGATGACGGTCAAGCCTGCATTGTGTCATGTTAACGCAAGACCGTCAGATGGGGTGATCGCATGCACACATACAGTTGGCGGAGTTCCACCACCCCTACTTCCTGGTCAGCATGCTGTGCGGTGAAGGGCGTACGTGGTCTACTTACCGTGGATGGAATCCAAAGACCCGTCGACTGGTTGTACCATGACTGCAGCGCACGGTAACTCGAGTCGGCGTTGGCGGTGGTGACAGCTCCGGCCGTCTGCCAGGTGCTTGCCACGCAGAAGGCGACGAGAGAGAAGGTCGGCTTGGTTCCGAACATGTCGCTGTCTGATGTCGAATTCGTTGGGTGTCCGAGCAACACCTCTTCCCTCCGGACGGCCACGCCTTATATACCGGGCGAGGGCCGCCATGTGGAGGGGAGCAGCGTCGGTCTGTTGACCACATAGTCTGCATTCGAAGAAAGCAATGCAAGGCGCGGTGCATGGCGCATGAGTTCGACATCGTGAAAACCCAAACGCAGGCTGATCGCTGGCCGCAAAAGGCTGGTTGCGCTAGACGCCTTCATCAGCACCGTCGTCGGCAGTAAAGGCTCCATCGGCTTGGGAGCATGCTTTTACCCCCTCTACCAAAAGCAACACACAATCCTCAAGTAGTCGTCGAGAGCGAATGCGATCATCGCGGCCCGATGCAGTAGTCACTAGTCGGATCGCCGGTGAGGTCGATCCCGGCTACTGTGAGCCCAGCTTGCTATGCTACCGGATTGCTGCTTCTTCTGCATTGGGGAATTGCGTGAATGCATGTTCACCAGGACGAGCGCAATCTGTCAGACACCTCCATCTAACCGCGCCAAGGACGACCACAGCCCCTGAAGCGGTCTGGTGCGGAAAGCTGGCGATCGCGTGGGAGTGGATGCTGATGTGGTTGTGTAGGGAAGTGTGGTAGCCTTTGAAGCTGGTCAGAAGTTGAGGAGGTTTCCAGTCCGCTGCTATAATCCAATCGGCGTTTCTGGGTACCTGTACCTTCCACTGAGCCGTTGTCCGTGACGTTTCTTTTCCCTCCATGGCATCGGAAACACGAGAATTTGGTTCCATGGCCCACCGGCGAGCTTGTTGATCCCGCTGAAATCGCCGCGGGCACACCACGCACGTGAGTTGGCGACCGCGTCGATACGTTCCCATGAACCCATCGACATCATCCACCCTGACATTGGTGCATTTACTCTTTTCCGCGACGAGGCCCTGTTCTATCAAACAATCAGGGCGTTGCAGCAGTAGAGCATCCCATTCCCCCCTGAAGCACAAACGACTTCACACTCATCACCTCCGAATCAGCCGTAATGTAAGTCATGAACAATTAAGTAGTAAGTCGAGAAGCCTACCGCGACTGCAAGCGATCTTATTCTCACAATTGGAAGGACTGAAGATGGCCATCCAACATCAGGCAGTGATACTTATATCCCAGTACGGAACGACACGATCATACCCTCGCTACTATTCGCACAACTACATCCTCCTTCCGAGGCCCGACGAGAAGATCTATTCGTCACAGAAAACCAGCTGTAACCCGTCTTTCGCTCTGGCTGTATACCCAAAACCCCGGTTCGTTCTCCCCCATCCACCTTCTTGACATCCTACTCCACCGTGACGGATTTGGCTAAGTTACGTGGGAAATCGACGTTGAGTCCTGCGCGCGTACAAAACGAATTAGCGAGTCGTTACGGATAATGAGATATTAGAGGAAAACGTACCCTCAGCGACAGCCAACCAGTAAGCCATCAGCTGCAGCGGGATGACGTTCAACAACCCCTGCAGCACGTCGACCGTGTGCGGGACCTCGATCTTGTCCGTCTTCTCGCCCGGGAACTCCTTGTCGTCGGTGTTGCAGATGACGATGGGCCGGCCCTTGCGGGCGATGACCTGCTGGTAGGCGTTGAGCGACTTGGGGAAGATGTCGTCGCGCGTGAGGATCATGACGATGGGGAGGGACTCGTCGACGAGGGCGAGCACGCCGTGCTTCAGCTCGCCGGACATGACGGCTTCGCAGTGGAGGTAGGAGATTTCCTTGATCTTGAGGGCGCCTGGGATGAAGACGTTAGTGATTTGTAAGTCGGTGTGATGTCGGTGACATACCTTCCAAGGCAGTGGCGTGCTGAGCGCCACGGCCGAGCAGAAGCAGCGACTTCTGGTCCTTGAACTTTAAACACATCTCCTTGATGCTCTGGTCGAGCTTGAGGATCTCCCGGATCTGGTCGGACACCTTGGCGAGGCCGTCCATGATCTCCAATCTCCGCTGGTGCTTGCTCGCGCGGTCTTCGGAGAGCGAGAGGGCGAACATGATCATGCAGACGAACTGGCAAGTGTAGGCCTTGGTGGAAGCCACACCGATCTCCGGGCCGGCGTTGATGTGGACACCGCAGTGCGTCATCAACGAAATGCTGGAGCCGACGACGTTGACGATTCCGACGGTCAGCGCCCCGCGCTCCAGACAGTACCGCAGGGCCATGAGCGAGTCGGCCGTCTCACCCGACTGCGAGACGAAGACGCAAGTGTCGTCTCTGAAGACCGGCGCCCGACGATCAAGGAAGTCGGAGGCCAGCTCGACGGAGATGGGGATCTCGGTCAACTCCTCGAAGGCACCACGGACCGCCATGCAGGAGTGGTAGGAAGTGCCGCAGGCAATGAAGATGAGACGACGGCACCGTCTGATGGTGCTGATGTACTGCCTCAGCCCACCGAGTGTCACCGTCTTCTCCTCGGCGTTCAAGCGACCACGCATGGCGTTGACGACCGACTCTGGCTGCTCGAAGATCTCCTTTTGCATGAAGTGGTCGAAGCGACCCTTCATGATCTCCTGTAGCTCGATCTCGAGGGTCTGGATCGCGCGCACATTGCTCGTGCCGTCCATCTTGCTCATGCGGTGGATGTTGAGCTGGCCCTCGTGAATGTGCGCAATGTCATCGTCTTCGAGGTAGAGCACCTTCTTGGTGTGCTCGATGATGGCGGACGGGTCGGAGGAGAGGAAGAACTCGGTGGGTTGTGGGACGCCGTCGTCCGACAAGAAGGCCCGCGATTGCGAACGGTGGAGGAGGGACTTGTCCGGAGGAGCAAGAAGACCGGCACCGAGGCCAGCGCCCAAGCCCGAGTTCTTTTTGAGAGCGACATTCTGACTGGCAGTTTCAGCCGGCAGGGCGCTGCCCTCCTCGGCGAACTCTACATCAACAAAGTCGACCTTCATCTTCTTCTGCGTCCGCACACCAACGACCAGCGGCGAACCCTTGCGCGCGGCCACGACCTCACCCGGGAAGTGCACACTCTTGATCAGCAGACCGAACGCGCCCTGCAGCTCCTTGATGACCGCCTTCACGAGCGTGGTGAACTCGATCTGTGGGTGCTCGTCGTAGATGTACTTGGCCAATTTGGCGATGGCCTCCGTGTCGGTCTCGGTCTCGAAGCGGAAGCCCTTTGTCTCGAGCAGCGCCTTGAGTTCCTTGTAGTTGGTGATGATGCCGTTGTGGACGACGGCGAACTGCCAGCTCGGGTCGGACCTGTGCGGGTGGCAGTTGACTCTGCTGGGCGGGCCGTGGGTGGCCCATCGCGTGTGCGCAATGCCGGCGTGGTTGTCGAACACCTTGTCCATATCCGGCTTCTCATCCTCGATCAGCTGCTTGAGCTTGGCCACCTTGCCCACCTCTTTGAAGGCGAAGACTTCATTCTTCTTATCACCATCAACCGCGAGACCGGCAGAGTCGTAGCCTCTGTATTCAAGGCGAGAGAGACCTGTATTGAAAGAGCGCGGGCGGTCAGCTCATGACGCGCGCGGGCCCAGACAGCGGGCTGTCAAATGTAAACGACGAGCCCATCCCTTAGTGGGTGTGGAGGAAGAGCGTACCGTTAACCAAAGTGTCGAGGATGTACTTCCTGTCCTTCTCCACCAGGTAGTTGATGTATCCGAAGATGCCACTGTTCAAGTCAGCCGGAGGCCTCCCATCGATATCCACCCGCGCAAACGGCCACCTACCACATGTCTGCCGCTCAAATGAAGGAAATGGAAGGGTGGTGGTGGGTATCAGACGTGGCCGCAAGTCAAGACGATAGAGTAGAAGACAGTCAGAAGGAGTTCGTGAAAGGTCGTAAGCAGCGAGTGATGAAGAATAGCAGTGGCGGTAGATGTGGGAGAGGGAGGAAGAGTGGTGGATGTGGGCTTGATGAGAGATGATGTTATGTTGTTGTTAACCTCTGGGCTTCTGTCTGGGCGGAGGAGATGAGCGAGGTTCAGGGTCAGGTCAGGGCCAAAGCGCCAACTGCTTGTTTCAAACTTCAGCCGCATCGGATTGGCCGACGGCCGTCTTTTCCTGTGTGCACAGTCACGTGGAATGACCATCTTCACCACCTACCTGTCTCATACCGAAATATCGCATTGGAAGCCCCGAGGAAGTTCGTGTTCTAACCGTCAACACTGCCACCACTGCCACATACGCTATACGACGCGCGGGCCAGTGGCGGGCTCATGCAGGAACAGTTCCTCGTCTTCACCCTATTTTCGGCGCCAAGGCTCGCGTTTCTGCGAACTACATACACTACACTATTCTCGAGCCATTCCAATGTTATGATGATGACAAGCAGCGCAGCAATCGTCCGCTTCAAGCCATAATCCGACTTCCCTTCGTATCTTACGGGTGCGATATTGGCCGCTCCCAATTCGTACTCGCTGTTGCGTTATTAGCGACACTGCCCTGCTTTCCAGAGCCGAGCATCGCCGTTCCGGAACATCGATGTAGGTGCGATTTCAGCAGTCTCACACCGAAACAAAAGCCATCGTGAGAGTGAGAGAGGCGTTGCCGCAGATTCGAGCACTTCTTAAGACACCCACCACCTCTTGACAGCACGTTTGCCTTCGGACGACAGCGGCGTTCGCTGTTTAGCGCCAAGACTGTACAGGCAGCATCCACCGATCGAGGTACGCAAGGTAAGCTGAAGAGAATGTTGGGATACTGTGCTGCTTGGGGTCGCCAGGCGTATTGCTGGCTTCGCTACTCTAAGGCTCGTAAGACGTCCACGAACCCAGTCCTGGGACGATGTCCGAACGGAAAAGCCGGGAAACCAAGACCGTCGGATGCCCATGGCGTTCTCGGATCGTCCGACCATCCACTGAGGACCATCGCGTACATCGGACTCCTATCGTCTGCGTGGAACAACAAACGACACCGTCGAATGATCCCGCAATGCTGCCGAGTGGTGTCAGATGTGAACGCTTCGGAAATGAGCCGGGGCTGTCACACGACCTGTCTTTCCCTGTAAGTGCCCTTCCAGGTATGTGGTGCTCGACCATCTAGCTACTGTTGGAAAGGGCAGGCCTTCGTCACATGAAGGTTCTCACACAGGTCACGACCATAGGGACGGGTATAACATCTGTCAGCGGGTTGCTGCAGGACGAAACATCTTCGCAACCTTGCGACGTCCTTGATCTTCGACGAGCAGGCCGACTTTTGCCTTGGCTGACTGATCTCTTGACCGTTGCTGAATACGGATGATCCAGTGCCAGCATCGCCACGTCCCAACACATAAATGTACGACTACCTACCTTCTCTCCTTGACACGAAAGCAACATGCTCCAACCTTGCGAGTATCCTCGTGGAAACACTTTCGATCCACGTAACCGGAATCACTCCCACGTGTGTTCGGTCTGCACCGTCACAGCTTGGCTCAGCTCACCCGAACGCGCCATGCAGCGTGACAACGTTTCCCTTTTCCTGCCACGGGTTGACTTTGTAGACATTGCCCTCTCGCGGCCAGGGTCGAGCGCATCATCACGTCGCACATGCGCAGGACGGTGCAGACGACGCTGCTCGGGTTTGGACTGGTTGGTGCGGAGCGATGTGTTGGTGGAGTGTGATGCCATGTGGCAGGAGGTGAGTCCTCTGCTTACATTGAATGCCGGGAGTATCTTATGGCTCTTTTATGCGGTTGCGGAGTGAAAAGACAAGAACGCAGAACTGCGTCGTGGGAAAAAAATCGGCGGTGGCGGCGCTGACAGGTTTTGAAAAAACAAAAACAAAAAAACAGCGACAACCCCTGCGACACCGGCACCGACATCCAAAACCATCGCCGCCGAAATCCCCGACCTCGACTTCCCCGTCGACCCCGATAAACTCGCGCGGAACGCCCTACGCCTTCACGCGCGCGGCCAACCACGCCCGAGGCGCGTCCGGTCTGCAGAACCTGCACGCCCGGCCGGAGACGGTGATTGCCGTCGTGTCGGATTCGGGTTTCCTGCTGACGGGGATCAGTCGGCGGCGGTACGCGAACGCCGATTACCGGATCTTTACGTTTGGGGACAACAAGGAATCGGCCGCCGCAAGGGGTGGTGGTGGTGGGTTGGTGTTGTGGGAGGATGAGGG
>Ga0058704_10000388_pt1 | contig 23197 bp, 25 predicted proteins | sample AgamicMgSfe_FD_71363 | JGI IMG/M metagenome (GOLD analysis project Ga0058704, IMG submission 71363) | Agave microbial communities from Guanajuato, Mexico - Mg.Sf.e | ecosystem: Host-associated > Plants > Phyllosphere > Phylloplane/Leaf | place: Guanajuato, Mexico | collected 2012-05-30
TTCCGCGCTCCGCCCATACTGTTCGGACTCAGTGCCGGAGCTGACGGTCTGTCCTTGCGCCTGATCCAGGCTCCGGTGGTCCCCCTCATGGTATTGATGTAGCCTAATTCGCGCCTCATTCCGGCCCTGGCGGTGCGAAGTGGAGAAAGAAGATGATTTCACAAGAGGTCGCCGACGTTGAGTGTGAGAGGCGGGTACCAATATTGCTCTGGGCTTGAAGGCTGGACACAAGCAATGCCATAGACTGTCGACGATGATTTTGGGCGAAGACATGGGCCTCTCTGACCGTGCGAAGATTGAATTCACGTATCGAGAACGTCGTTGGCGAGCGGTGGTTTACGGGCTTGGCATAAGTTACCACTTGGGAAGAAGATGTGCGACATACCACAGGCGTACGGGAATCACAATGACTGCGGCCTCAGCGAACTTCATCTACGTATACTCTGTCGCAGATGGTGCAGCATGCTTCAGCACAAGCCAGCGACCTTGCAGCTTCCCACACAATTTCCTTCCCACGTCCAATGACGTTCTTCCTCCTCGGCTCTCGACGGTGCGTGGCTCGTGGGTGGGAATCACGCTTGTCCCGTGATGCCTGGAGCCTCATGTCCGGATTATGGATGGACATGTGGCGGCACGCATAGGACGCTGCGCTTTGAGGGCGGATGTTGTGGACGTGCGCAGTGATTCATCCTCCTCTGCCTCTTCCTCTACCTCCCCGTCCTCCTCTAGACCCGCCCCTGCCTCCCCTGTCGCCACGACCCGTGTGATCTCCTCGAGCCTGTCCGCTTCCTCCGCCCCTACCCCCTCTCGACGATGGCTGATTTTGTTGTTGGTCCTTGATAGCATCCACGATCTCGTCCTCAAGTCGGAGGTATTTGATCTGCGACACGAGTCAGACATCTCATACCGACGACAGCCAGATACACTGGTGATAGATACGTTATTGCCTCTGACATAGGCTTCTGCCAACCGGAAGAATTTGTCGCCCTCGGCACTTGTCGAAACAACCTCTTTCAGTGTTAGGTTCATGTATGTGTCGCAACTGACCAGGTGGCCATTTAGTGTTTCGCCATTCTTCAACTCCACCAGCATCGGCCGGCCTTGTGCGGCAGTAAGCAGACCGAGAGGTAACTAGGACAAGCGAAGAATGTCGGGTCAGCCGGTTGCTCTCCGTCAGGGCGATGGAGGTGGGGCGGTCGCAGAAGCTTACCATCTGGACTGGGAACTGCGCGCAAGAGTCTGTGACAAGTGATATAGATTTGCAATAGGGGAGCAGTGGACGCGGACTGCGATGCTATACCAAAACGCTGCAATAGTGATTGTGTTTCACTGGACGGTTCGAATGGTGTCCCTACGAGCTTACAGCTATGATGAATGCCTGAAATGGCGAGTCGCAAACACCAACCAAGCTTTCGTTTTACGAGTCAAGGATCAAGGCTGGTCTCTCACGGCCGCCGACTCGCCGACCATGGTCAGAGTCATGCCTCGGCGTAACATCATGCCCGACTACCTGGAATAATGCTGCCGCCTGGCGCACAACTACGGACGTACAAACAGAGTAGCTGAACACGTACGGTCGTACCACTCTCGAGAGTACAGGCAGCTGCTACAGCTTTAGTAAAAATAGCGGCTACAGGTACGCTCGTCTGTATATTGGTTTGGCTCAGGCACGGTGCAGCGAGGAGGCTTTGACGGTGTCGTCCTCGAGCTGTTCGAAGCTGCTCAGCTCAGCCTCACACCCCAACATTGCATCACACCATCACCGACCCTGGGCACCAGACACTCATCGCTACCTTCCTCTGGACCTCTCTTCTTTGTTGATATCTTGTTCCTGACCTCACCATCGAGTTCGAGCGGCGCAAAGGTCGGCTAGAAGCGCTACTGACGCTTGACTATTCTACCCGGCCACTTTGATCAGTCACACGACCCCTTCCTACCGCCTACCATGAGGTTCACCTGGTCATCTTGCGTTCTTTCCCTGCTTCCGCACTACGGCGCTGCTGTCTCAATTCGACCTAGTCAATCTTTTCCCGTCCACTCTGAAGACATCGCCGGCCGAGGTCCTGCATCCCTTCTCACTCAAGCGCACCTCCATGTTCCATGCCAAGGCTGCGACGCGGACGGAGCTGACGCACTCCTGGTGAGTACACGTATGCCGCCAAGACTCATACCATACCTCCTCGTCTGACATCGGTCTTCAGCCTTTCTTCTTCCAGGCACTGCCTCAGGAGTACAATGCTTGCACGTCTGTACCTTTCACCATCAACGGCGCCAGTCATGTCCTAAACAAGACCGAGAACGAGGATGCCGGAAAGCTTACGTTTGACCTGAATGTCGAGGGTCGTCTTGCTACTTTGACCGCCGAGCTCTTTTGTGCTCTTCCTAGCGAGCAGACTGTTCTCCTGCCACAGGCCGAATGGCACTATCAGCCCACCGTCCAAGTTACCCTTGACCGTGTCGACGAGCACCGCTTGACTGCCTGGTCCGGTTTCAGCGCGGCCATCAGCCAGCATCCTGTTCTAGCTCTACAATCTCTCACAGTTGGAACAGGTGAGTCTTGCATGCCTTTCGTCTGAAATAGCGAGCAACACTGACAGGACACAGACGCCGCTTCGGTTACGTATTCCACCCCGCCGGCATGGGATGTCTCTCTTTCAACTGCCCAATGGATTCTAGCTGAGACTAGAAAAGCGCGAGTGAAGCATACCATCTCCAACCACGTCGAGGCCGCTGCTGGACCCGTCCAAATCCACTTCAATGAGCTCTCACAACCAGAAGTGGCTTCTTGTCGAGGCATACACTGTTCCCTGATCGCCTTTGGTCACCGTGTCTGTGACGCCTCGACACATTTCAGACAGACCAGCCAGGATCGAGCCAAGAAATTACAGGACAAAATTCAGACCATCATGGCCGACCTAAAAGCCTCCACCATATGGCACGTAGAGCAAGTGACGTCGGTAAACCACAACGCTGTCGACTCCGTCTCTCAAGGCACTACAGGAACAAGCACTCTTCCTCGATCGAATCCGCTACTTCGCGCCCTGGAAATTCTAGCGGGCGCACTTGGCCTCACAGCCCTCCTCTCCTTTTTACGACGCCGCTTCGGTTCTTTACGCCGCCGTGTCGATCGACTAGCAGATCGAGAAGAGAGACGGACCGCCCGGGCTTACCGACGCGCCGCGAGAAAGCAGGCCTTTCGACAGCGTTGGCAGACTCTGAAGACAGTCTTCTGTTGGCGTGAGCATCAGGGCGACCTTGAAGAGAAACGAGCGCTGATCTTGGCGGCGGAGGAAGAGGGCATGGGCTTTGACGAGAAGACCATGACTCATGAAGAGATTGCTGAGTTGCGAGTCGCGCGTGAAGCAGTCATTGCTCTGGTCCGACCGTTGGAACCTTCGTCGGCGATATTTGTCGAAACAGACGTTCGCTCAGCGACCGGCACTCTTCCATCATACAAGTCAGATATACTGCCCGCATACACATCAGCACAGGGTAGCGACAGCGGGCGCTACAAGAGCTCCGGGTCGCCGTCCGTCGCCCGCAGCAGGTCATCGACGGTTTTGACACCCGATAGCAGTATCCCGGACCTGAGTTCGCGATGCAGTACCGAGTCTCTGCGTACGCGGTCAAGCAACATGTGAGCTGTACGAATTTGTATATTGCTCAATGCATAAGCGAGGCGTTTTGGATTGGTCAAATGGATGATAATGTAATAAGGCTTATTGATCTAGGACCACATAGTACATTTAATGAGCGCTACACTTCTCGATAGGATAGTTCTTCAGGATATTATCTGAACATTATTCGTCGTGAATACCCGAGTCGCAAGCAACAGTGAAGGTCAAGCAACCAAGATGAAGTCGCCCCGCGTGTTCTGCACAAAAGGGGACGGCGGCACTGTCATCTCAGTAGTCGTCACTGTAATAGCCATCACTCGCACGAGTCCGGCTGCTACGTCCCCTTCGCCCACCATCATCAGAGTAATAACCACGCCCATGCTCCTTATCACGCCGTCTTCTCTTTTCGCTCTTCTCGCTCTTCTTGCTCTCACGCTTCTCCTCGAGCTTGCTCGCACCCAGGGCGCCAGCCAGAATGCCACCGATCAGCCCAACCGCACCGCCGCCGGCCACCGAGTGTCCCAACAACGCGCCGCCCGCGCCACCCAGCGTGCTCGCTGCTAATCCTTTCTCTTCGTGCGTGAAGCGGTGGCCCTTGCTGCCCGCCTCCTCGTCTCTGGCATCGCGCTGCTCGTCCCGTGTGCGGTGCTTCCGGCGCCTATTCCTGCGGGGACGCTCGTCGTACAAGTAATCATCTTCCTCAGAGTCTGTGTGGTCTGCAGGTCGGGGCCAATGTCTTTGGTCGAACGGCTGTTGCCTGTGTTGATAAGGGAAATTGTTCTGCGGAGGTGGCAGGTTCATCTGCGCTTCGGCCTTCTCCTCGTCGTACAGAGCCAATTGCGTGTCCGGTCCAGGCCGGGGAGCTGCCGGTTGATATGCTTGTGCGCCGTCACTGGGTTGCGCGGCGTAGGCGTAAGGATCGCCGTAGTTGCCCGTTGGGGCATGTTGAGCAGCGAACGGCTGCGGTGGGTACTTCGAGCTGTTAGCGGAGAAGGTGCGAACACTACAATTTTGGGTCAATTACTTGAGGCTCATACTCGACATGAGTTCGACCTTTTGGTGGGTAGCGAGATTGCTGAGGACGATGTTGATATTGGTCGTATTCTTGGGTCGGAGGTGGAGGGAAATAGGGCTGGGGTGGAGCATGAGCTCCCCTGTGCTGTCGCGGCGGATTCGGCCCGCTGTCGCACGCAGAATACGCCATGTCGAGGATCAGAGAGTTTGTGGTCGTAAATTGATCTCCTTGTGGGTTCGATTTGAAGTCTAGAGTAATTTACTACTCTAGTCTGCAGCAGACTGGATCTGGTGACAAGCAGGTCATGTTCATTCCTTATCACATGAAAGACCGTGCCTGAGAGCTGTTTATAGGCGTGACGTAGGCGGCTGCGAGCTTGGGGCCAGGCACAGCAAAGGAGGTACAGGTATGAGATGGGATGCAACACCACCTGCACTTGGCGACACGGCACGCAAATCCAGCCTGCTTGCCCAAGATTATCTCGGCAAACAACGCTATGCGCAATAGTGGCCGAGGAGGCTGGTTGATAGCGTCAGTTAATCAAGCCTTGAGTGCAGCAAGAGCATCTTGCAACCTGGTCCAGCCCTCCGTATCTTCCCAAGTGGTCTTGCCGCGGCCAAGAATACCTCGGAGGGCACTGCGGGCTTTGAAAGTCCAGTCCTTCGCGACCAGCGCGCCCGAACCAGCACCCAGACCTTCGGTGGTCTCCCTCGGTCCTAGACTTTCGTATGCATCACACAACTCAATTGTCGCGTCCACAACATCGTTCCACCTTGCTTCGTTGTCGGTGTCCCATCCGGGCTGATTCGTCATGGTCCGCCATGCTTTCTCCTGCGCATCTAGTGCCGTAGCCGGCCTGTTCCGCCAGATGGACAATCTCGCCACAAGCTGCCAGAGTGGACGTGACGAGGTTATCAAAGGCACAATCTCCTTGTCCACCATGTCCACTAAGAGTCTCTCGAAACCCGGCTTGCTGGCATCGTATGTGTCAACGGACATCACAACGTGGCGGACCACCAGCGCTATTATCTCCACATCCACGCACTTCTCTCCGATTGTAGGTCCACGCAGATGAATGAGCTGCTTCTGAGCAGACACGATCGACAGGTAATCAGGTGGCATAATAGATGCCGCCACTATCAGCACATTCTCCCAGATGCGGAACGACTCGTGTTTAAGACTCGCGGCACGTTTGAGTGCCCTCAGCGCGTCTTTCTTGTGCTTCTGACTGTCGACCACTCTTCCTTCGTCCATTCCAAGCTCCGAATCCTGTACTCCATTCTCTGCGTCCTGTGGCGTCGCTTGTGATGGGTCGCCAGTTTCCTGTTTCAGCAACGCGGCAGCCAGATTACTCCATGCTTCAGCATCTTGATCGTCAAGCTGCACGCATCGTGTGAACGCCTCGACAGCCTTCGAATGCTGACCCAGTTCGAGCAAAGCGCATCCAAGAGCGAACCAACTGCCATGATTCAGCTGATTGACCTTCAAGCTCTTGCTGTAGCCTTCTGCTGCTTTGACGTAGTCCTTTGCGGCAAAGTAGAAGCGCCCGAGCGACCGTTGCGCGCGAGCGTACCTCTCCCCAGACACCTGCCATGCCCGCTCGTACATTCCGGGATCCTGGTCGAGGTCGCCTAGAATGCAGAAGAGTCTCGCTGCATCAGCCGGCAGCGAACTCCTCTCCTGACCTTGCCATTTTTCGTCCTCCTCAGTGGCTCCCTCCTCGCCTCCGTCTGTGGCATGATACAGCTGGCGGCGAACAAGTGATCGACCCCTCTCCTCTCGCTCCGTGGCAGCCCAGCAGAGGGCGGCCTCAGCCCACATCTCGAGTCTCTCATAGATGTCTAATGCCGATCGAAGACCCCCTAGCTGGACCCAGCGCTGTGCCAGCTCCGCCTCGAGGTTCCACCGAGCAGGCGACGCCAACTGGAAAACAAAGCTCAAGCGCTCTGACACCGGCGCCGACTCGGACTCACGAGGCCTTGGCAGGAAAGAAGATGCGTGACTTTCGGTCTCACTGTCGGTCAAATCCTTGCCCTTGTGACTGGGTGAAGTGTCCGCTATAACCTGATCGACGACAGCTTGCAGTTGGAGCAGACCGCGCTCGACCGTCCTGGATTTGTAGCCTTCGATCCTACTGCGCACCAGTAAGGCCTGGGTGTATACTTGCCAGTTCGAGCTGCCACCTTCCAGGACTCGAGTTGCGTAGGGTATCGTCTCTTCTCGTGTAAGTCCATTGGCAGGGGAGGTGTTAGTGATTGAAGAAGCCAGAGCTAGTAGAATGATGGAGTCCAGCGGCTGAAGGCGCGGCTGGTCTGCCGGGTCGAGTCCTGCCAGCGATGCTGGTAGCGTCGAGACGTCCTTGACGTCCGTAGAAGAGGCGGTCTGATCCGAGAAAGAAATGGATTCCAACAACGTATCGTCATCGAGCTGGAGGTTCGTTGGCCCCACCACATGCCCATTTTTTTGATCTGCCAAATGTGGCATTGGCGGCATGTTCGACACGGTGGCTAAACTCCGCGCTAAGACGACGAGCTGGCTAATGTCATGCTGCTGAAACTTGGTCCTCCTACCAAGCGCACCGGTGAGGGCGAATTCGAAGCCTTGTTTCTGTGTGGCCTTCTCGAGACTCGCCCTAGCGCGTCTATCATGGCCGTAGAATGTGTCTATACTGGCGTGCTCAAGTAAAAGATGTACGTGTGAGGCCGGGGAGACGGCTTCGTGAACACCGGAATTAGATGACAAGAGGTCTTGCACATGCTCGAGATCGTCGTAGATCTGCTGCTCCAGCGTAGAAGAGGGTTCGGAGAGTATACGTTGATGAATGAAAGTCGACCTCAACTTAGCCCATCGACAGACAGGAACATGGGCCAGCACTGTTGGACAGCTCAAGATAGCGTTCGCCAAAGACAACAGTTCGACACTCGGCGTGAGCTTGTACGCTGCGCTGCCGTCTACGCACAGGCTGTCGACGAGGCCTCGTCTTGTACTTACAATGCTATCAGGATCACCCGCTATCAGTAGCTCTGCTGAAGAGAAGGGCAGAGGTGGACCAGTGTAATTGCTCTGGAGAAATGCAAGCAGAGCAGCGCAGCCAACAGCGAAGATGCTATTCGCCCTGAAGACTGGAGACTCTGGACTGCTGAAATCGCTTTGCGTCCCGCCGGCAAGTATTAGATCCAAGCGTCGCGAGATGAAGTCTGCCCAGGTCGGAAAGTCGTCCCGATGCACGCTGTCAAGAGTCTCTGTCTGCTCATGACCAAGGAGCAAACGGGCATGATGGCTCTGTAGCAATGTTTGGAAGCGCCCCTCCCTGAGATCAGCTATATGGCTTGCGAGAATCTGCTGTAATTCGTCCGGCAAAGATCTGGCGTAGATTTCTACCACAGGATCGTCCATGCTGCGAGTTTGTAGGTAGCGTGTCGACAACGCTCACCAGTCACCAAATCCAATTCTCCAAGGTATCATAGTCCCTCAATGCCGTACTGGTCAAGGTAAATATACAGTCAATAATTGTTGCGGTAAGATTTTGAGCAACAATGGATTTGATTCACTGCCAAGCCATGAGGTCCATTTCGACGACATGCACTCATTGCACTCCACTGATGTGGCGATCATTTCGATCAAGATAATAATGGCAAGCTATATCAGAACCTCGAGAAGGTCTTCAGTCAGTCTGCATCATGAAGAATTTCCATCGGGGACGAGGCAGGACACTCAGTGCATGTTTCACTACCAAACCGGACCGCAGTCGCGAAGACGGCTGGTTACCTTAACGAGCAAGAACAGAAACACATTCGCCCGGTTTCCCCTTGTCAAAACACCTCCATAGGCGGCGCACTTTACGTGACGCTCCCTGACATCTGATACCGCACTGTCGCACGCTTCAGCTGATATGGAACCCATGTCCGTAAACACCTCGAATTCACCAGAACGCCACCACATCACTGATTAATCCGTTTCTCTCAAAACGGCGCTACTTCCGTTGCGTTGCGTCGTACAGACTCGCGAGCATGCCAATGAAAGATCCAATCAAGACACCAGCATAACCACCGGGCATTGACTGGTTGACCAGGTCAACAGTACTGCTCGAGAAAAGACCGTAGATTCGAGAGCCCTTGGAAAAGACGAGCCAGGCCATCAGTGCCTTGACGACATTGAAAGTGAGCGGATCGAATTCCATCCGGGCCTTTGAAACTGTAACGCCATGTCGGACTACGGGTCTAATCGTAAGGTTGAAAAGCCATGAAGCTGCGAGAGGAATCCAGAAGTTGGACAGCGCCCATAGAAGGGTTGTGGACCAGTAGACGTCGGTAAGCAGGACGAAGAAGTCTGGAAGGAAAACGGCGTGACTTGAAGTATTGAGGATCGTAGAAGCCGGCACATCAAAGGCGTATCTTTGTGGAATCATACGCCGCTGAAGGGAGAAGCCCTCGAGAAGGAGCACCATAGTCTCGACGCCAACCACTGACGAGAGAAGCTCTCGACAATGCATGAGTAGGCTCTTCACATGCGTGGCAAGGAGCATTTCGTTGGCTACCGTGGACAGACGCTGTGTTTGTGTTTCGATAGCGTCGGTGACGACGGCAGGAGACGGCGGAAAGGTGCTGATGTGCGCCGTTGCGGCATGACGCGCCGCTCCCGGGCTTCTGTGCGAGATGCTTTCAGTCGGCGAGGAGATGTTGACGGCGGGCAGCGGTGACGACGGGGAAGGGCCCTCGCTTCTGAGAGTAGCCAATTGAGCATCAGCATGCGGTCACTTGCAGGTGACATGGTCGTCAGCGAGCCGCGATGTGCTTACAGGTCAGTTTCTTCTTTGACACTAGTAGCACGGCGTCGTCGCGTGCTCTTGGGTTCTGCGCCAGAGTCACGTTTGACCGGCGATGATGTACGGCCGTAGTAATCCTTGAACACAGAGCTGGACCGGAGTCGTGAGGCATTCTTGGTCAGGTGCTCATCCAAGACGGCGACAAGCTCGTCTTTGCGAAGCCCATCAAGGCTAAAACAGAGGGTGTCAGTCATGCTTGGTGCTCGACCAAAGCTCAATTGACTTGGGTCTCGATCTCTACAGGTAAGGTAGTCGTACTCATCGAGTCCGGCGCGTTCGGCCAATGCGATCAGCTCCGGCTTCCGTTGGCGTCCGAGCCATGAAGACATGATGCGCTGCTGGGAAACGTATGTTATGGAAAGAATGGTATGATACTCGCGACTCTGACTACAACATGGGCATAACAATGCGACAAGCGATGAATGGAGAAATTCAGAGTAGCGATCGAACGCCTCGAAGTATTGAGGCGCGTGGAACGCGATGTAAACAATAAAACATGCGATCATGGCACTTCCATTTGGGCTGCGTGAAACGGTCGCGAGAGCCACGTGACCTGAGGTATTTCTGTACCTAACCTGTACCTTTAGCAGCACGAGTGCATGACCTTTTGCGCAGATCAATTCTTCGTTCTGATGCTTTGTATTCTGACACGATGATTCCTTCTTGCCATAGACACACGCCAGTCTTGATGTGACTTGGACAGATTTGAATGTGACTCGCAGAGTGTTGATGCATGAAAGATGATGGAAACGAGAGGCTTGGCACGCGGAAAGTTCCACGTGGAGCCGGACCCAAAATGTGCCCGACGGCTTTTCCGAAGCGTCAAAGGTTGGAGATGACATATGACAGAAATTAATTGTTCGCAGGTCAGGTAAATAGACCATACATCCGTCTCGTCACAACCATATGAGTCCGTCCGCGTCGCAGCTTTGGTCTGGCAAGGTCTTCTCCTTATCTGTCATTTAGCCTGTCATTGCTAGTTAGCCTCGACCCCAACCACTTCTCCATTTGCGGTACTTCTCTAGACATACCGATTCCTGCAATTTCGAAACATCACCTGAACAATCGCGAACGGGAGTGTAGGGATCATTCATGGTATTTGCCCGAGTGGCAGACTACCTGGCTGGATCGAATGTAGACCAAGAAAAAGTTGATCATGGTCGACGCGCGGTGGCACAGGGGGAGTCTAGTCGGGAAGAAAGAGTCATGGAAGCGGACGAGCAGGATCTTGAGGCTGCGAGGCCGCCTTACCAGCACGTTAGTACACAACACGCCGTTCGGAGAGCGATCGCGCTGAATGATCTTGTCGCAGGCCATCCTGTCCGGGGGTTTAGGGGGTACCATGGGGGATATGCTCATGCATTCGCTTGACACGGTCAAGACACGACAACAAGGCGACCCTCACATGCCACCCAAGTACACCTCGATGGGCTCCACCTACCAGACTATCTTCCGACAAGAGGGTCTTATCCGGGGATTATATGGTGGTGTACTACCAGCTTTCCTGGGTTCCTTTTCTGGCACCTGCATTTTCTTCGGAACCTATGAATGGAGCAAGCGTACATTGGTCGATATGGGCGTTGCCCCTTCGGTCGCCTTCTTCTCGGCGGGTGCGTGGGCCCCTCTTGCGAGCTCGAGCGTTGACTGATTGGTGACAGGCTTTTTGGCTGATCTCGCCGCCTCCCCACTTTACGTTCCCTCCGAAGTGCTCAAGACCCGACTGCAGCTCCAGGGAAGGTACAACAACCCCTTTTTCAACAGCGGGTACAACTACAAATCAACCACGCATGCTCTACGCACCATCGTCCGTGAAGAAGGGGTTGCGGAGATGTTCTCGGGCTACAAGGCAACGCTGTTCAGAGATTTGCCGTTTTCGGCACTGCAGTTCGCGTTCTACGAGCAAGAGCAGAAGATGGCCAAGTCCTGGGTCGGTGGTAAGGACATTGGGCTCCCGCTGGAGATCCTGACCGGTGCGAGCGCGGGGGGCTTGGCGGGTATCATGACATGTCCGATGGACGTGGTAAAGACAAGGATACAGACGCAACTGGATCCCGACCTGTTGCCGCCAAAATCGGCATTAGCAGCTGGGAAAAGCGGTGGTGGCACAGGGAAGCCTTCTCGTACAGATGTTACGACAGATCGACCGCCGCAACGTCCCTCGACCGCGCAAAATCACGGTCAACGTGGCGCTCAGGCTCTGCGACGCATCTCAACGTCCGGACCTTCCACGGCGCTACGACAGCATGGAGCGATCACACTGGATACCGAGTCTGTCATAGAAGGACTGAGGGTCATCTACCGAGCCGAAGGCATCGCTGGCTGGTTCCGAGGCGTAGGGCCTCGGGCGGTATGGACTAGCATACAAAGCGGGACCATGCTTGTTGCCTACCAGATGCTGTTGAAATGGTTTGACGCCCATCCTCTGGTGGAGGTGACAGATGAGGGTTTCTTATAAGACGCCAGCGTTATTACATGGACACGGCTATACCCACGAGGATGCATATATCAGGGCGTTTGGGAAAACGGCGTGGATAGAGCAGTAGAGGGCGCCTGTGTTTGACGGGCTGTACGTATACACATCGATTACTTACTTCCTGTACCGAAGATACGGCTCACCACTTCATCATCCACTTCATGCGTCCTCGTATGTTATATTATATTATCGTCACATGGAATTCTACTACCTTGTGAACCCTTGTTGGCAGGGACGTGCCAATACACGTGCTGGTTCGCTCTCTTATACCTCACATTCATGCTCGTCCTCAGTGAGTCCGTGGCTGCGGTAGCCGCCATAGATATGCGATCGATGGAGACAATGATTGTATACCTTAGTGATCACTGCTGTAAACTTAATATTGTTCATAACCTCCTCGACAGTCAAACTTTGGTCTGGATGTAGGGAGCATGAGGCAGCGTGTTGTTGCTTGATGATCTGAATTGTCTCTTCTCGTGCTACCTCCGTCACTACATTATTTTATTGCTTGCAAACGTCATCATCGCAACAGAAGTTCAGGTTGTGTATACACGTACTGTACCTGTACCCTACCTGCAATGTAAGTGGGCTGGTCAGGGTGCGCTTCACGAACATAGAGTCTCGTACGGGCATATTGCTGGACAGTGGGTAGCACAAAGCACCGCATTCTCAAACAACCTGAATCCACATCGTCCCTCGCGCAAACATGGCATCTTCTGGTGCTCTCCCGCCACCGAAGGCTGCCGCGGATGTGCTGGAAACGGGCAAACATCATCTGGCCGAGTCGCTACAGCTCACATTTCTGAAAAATGTCTATGGCGGACTCTTGCTCTCTGCTGGAGGCCTCTTGTCACTCACGCTGGCGACGGGTACCCCCTCCGCCACCGAGTCTAATCCTGGAATTGCTCGCCTTCTACAAGGTGCTGCTTTTCCCATCGGCTTGATTCTAGTCTACTTGGTTGGAGCGGAACTGTGTACAGGCTACCCCATGTATGCGTGACCGACAAGCCTTGCAGCGAGCCTAACATCGAGGCTGACCTGCGCAGGTGGTTTGCCATGACGATTCTGGAGCGACAAGGTCGACCGGCTCAATACGTCCGTGGAGCTATCTCGTCCTGGACGGGGAACCTAGTCGGTGCCGTCTTCTTCGCTGGTGTCTTCACGTATGCCACCGAGACTCTGGGCCAGGACCCGTTCAAGTCTGGGACCGTCGAGATGATCACGCATGACATTGTCGAGCAGCATTGGCATGTCATCTTTCTCCGTGGCATTGTCTGCGGCTTCCTCGTATGTGCCTTTCCGGGGTCGAGTTTTGACGAGGGTGATCCACTGATATTTCACGAAGGTCACCTTGGCCATGTTTCTGGGCACTCAATCGCACGATGCGATATCGAAGGCACTGGGACTTTACCTTCCCTTCTTTATCTCGACCACAGCCAAATGCCCGCACGCAGTCGAGTACATGTACCTTGGGTCAATCGGCATGATGCTAGGTGCACCACTGTCCATTGGCGCTTTCTTCTGGAAATGCTTGCTGCCAATCAGCCTGGGCAATATCATTGGGGGGGCTGTGTTTTCCGGGGCATACCTATGGTGGGTGCTCATCGTCTGTGGAGATGAACAGGCAGGGCATGGAGACAGTAATGGCTGGGCTTCTCTAAGGCTGTCGGATGATTGAGTGTCGGCTTATGTGTGCTTCGAGCAGAAGCCGTAGTATACAGATGGCGTTAGGTACATTAGCCTGCCTTCTGGCCGGCGAGATACGCTTCGCAACCTATAGAGATCAAACACGTTGGTACGAGATAGACATATCAGCCTACCAGAGTCTTGGTCCATTTCTGTCAATTAGGCGCAAATCAATTATTGCAGATAAAGTACGATGTTTTGTGATACCGTACCTACAGTGTCGTGTTCCTTTGTCGATAGGGGTATGAAGTATAAGGTTATCACATACCCCTTGCTGCAGGCAGCTTCGGAACTCTCACAAAAGGTGTGGCATCGCAAGTCTACAGTGATCATAATAGGTAAACATCACAGACCGGGCAAGCTCCTGTCGCATCTGTTTTCTCTCATGCCTTCCATGCTTCTCTGCGCATTTGTCCGCGACTCTAGCGATGGATTCCTCTGACCGGATTGCAATGTTATGTCCTTGCCATGCGGTCGATGCTGCGATGGCTGCTTATCGCTATGACGATCACTTTCACCCTGCTAATCCTCGCTGACATCGCGCTGCCTCGGGGGCCCGCTATCATTTATCAGCATCTGCCAAAGCTCAATCCTGTCGCGTCACTCGACCAGAACCTGTCGTCTGGCACGACTTCTACGCTGCATGATTTCTGGCGAGCATGGAGTCGGATCATCCATGAAACCCGCCCTCAGGCGGCCGCGATTACACTTCTCGGGACCGCCGCGACAGAGTTTCTTCCACCCAGAGCTGAGAATGTCCGCACGCCGTACGCCGATCTTGTGAGGAATCAAGTTGCCGACATTGACGCGTTGCATGATGCACATGCACGATACGTGAAAGAACTGGCTAGTCACAATGTGTATCCCGACACGTTTCGCGGTCGAGGAGTGGTCGTCGTAGGGGGAGGAGAATACTTCGGGCCAGCAATCATCGGCATACACATGTTGCGGCGATCCGGGAGCGAGTTGCCTGTCGAGGTATTTGTTCCCAACGAGAAGGAATACAACCCTACCCTGTGCGAGCGTTACCTCGTCAAGCTGAACGCGAAATGCTTGATACTCGACCATGTCCTCAAGAATGGAGCACACGGCATCGAGACATCGGAGGTCTCCCACTACCAGTACAAGGCACTCGCGATCCTGTTCTCGTCGTTCGAGGAGGTACTTCTGCTTGACAGTGACAGCATTCCGCTCGTTGACCCGGCCAAGGAACTTTTTGCGACTGAGCAATACAACTCCACCGGCTTGGTCATTTGGCCTGACTTCTGGGTCTCCACCGAATCACCCCGTTTCTGGAGCGTAGCTGGGTTGCCCGGTATGCCCTCGAACCTGCCGCGAACTTCTAGCGAGACTGGCCAGCTCTTGATCAACAAGAGAACCCATTTGCGGACATTACTTTTGGCAACTTACTATAACATCTACGGACCGAAGTACTATTATCCATTGCTTAGCCAAGGCGCACTTGGTCAGGGTGACAAGGAGACTTTTATGGCTGCGGCTGCTGTACTCAACGCGCCCTTTCACCGCGTGCAAGCTCCCGTAGAGGCGCTTGGTCGGAACAACGGACGCGAAGAGAAGGGAACGGCCATGGTGCAGTATCTTCTCGGACCTGGTTCGGCGTTGACGACCCCATCCGAGGCTTCTCCGGCGCCCGAAGTACGACCCGCCTTTCTGCACTGTAACACGCCCAAGATGAATGCCGCACATCTGATAGACGAGGGCGACCTGTTGAGCGTCGATGGAAAGACACGACTCAGGCTGCTTGGTGAACAACGCGAACAGATAGACCATTTCGGGTTCGACTTGGAAAGAGCACTCTGGGAATTGCTCGTTCAGACCGGGTGCGAACTGGCTGATACTATTCGGGAGTGGAAGACCCGTGACCGGTTGTGTGAGCGGCTGGAAGAACACTACGCGGCCGTGTTCAGCGAATCAGACTCTAATCCATGAGTGCACGTTCAACTCAATTGCGGTCATTAGAAGTTCATGCAAAGAGGTGGCAAAACATCCTTCGCTGCAAGATGATAGCTTGCATTTCTGCCTTTGTCTTCGCACGCCGCATTGCTTCGGCGACTTTCTGGTGAGTGGCCCCCTATGCTGTCTCCCAGAAGTGTGCTATCGGTTGTTCCACCGTCTAATGGCAACGAGCCTTGAGGTCCGGCATGATGCACTTGTCCCGCAGCGGAGACTGGTAAGACTACTGTTCGGTGAATGATCGACCGGTTCGCGCAGAGCCGCAGGGACGAGTGGGGTATGTGAGGTATGCTGTCGGTCTCGAGCTCGGAGGCTTGGATCCAGCTTAAGTTATTAGTAGTACCTACCTTACCTCGAACCATTGGCTACTTTTTCTTGAGCCTGATCACTTGGGAGTTGAGCGGCGCTCATACGAGCCGGTGTGCTTGACGTCAACCTAATACCTACCTGCTCTAAGGTATTGTTGCAGATACCATGGATACATATTCGGTGATCGTAGTGTGCAAGTCAAAGCGATACAGACAAGAACTATGGTTCATACCTAACCTCAACCGGTCTCCCTGGCACGCTTGGAGTCCGACAGACACACAAGAATAGTGGCACACCGGTCATCACGCCACCCTGCTCTACCTGTAATGCATTTACTACGACAAGGTATATACATTATCACCGCACTCGACAGAGCATGACAAGCCAACTGAGGTTGCCGTTATCTCGAAATGCGCCATGTGACGTGCCAGAAATAAAACAGTCGGTAGCGTGGCAGCACGTCGATCTTCCCCGCCTTTTACCTCTCTCCCGGCCTATACCGCAATTTCCACACACAAAACATCCGCCGCAGCGTCCACATACGTCAAAGGGTCACGACTCTGACTCGCTGTCGATAAGGTAACGACGAGAAGGTCAAGATTACACAGGCTTGGAAGAGTTGTTGGATATCAACGTACGGTGCAGAAGTGAATGTCATTCGCAAAGGGCCTATCATCACGCAGCGTGCGTCGAAATGAATTCGATTGACTACCTACCTGATATTCTAGAAACGCCCGATTGAAGCCGAGTGTGTTTAGTAGCGCTGGCATGGAGTCAAAGGTGAGGACATCCCACGCACCGCTTTAGATGAACATACAAATTACTACCTGTGTGATAGACATCTGTAGCTGGAATCCAACGAGTGATTGAATAGAAGGCCTTGCGCAACTACCGGTATCTGCTAGACCATGTAGGTATGTATCTGGGATCAAGCTGATGAACGTTGTTTCTTGCGTTCAAGCTCTCCACCAACGTCCGAAGGCGTTCTCTCGAGCCTCCCATGTCATCATTCCCGGTGACACACCTCACCTTTTCTATTTTCTCCACTTCCCCTCTGTTGGATCACCACGCACGTCCGCACATCAACCACATCCTTATCAGTTCACCACTAGTCGCTCGACGAGATCAAACACATTCGCACGACACCCAATTTTAGCTCGCGTGACCCTATCAGCGTATCTGCGCGTGCCCTGCATATAAGAGCTCGTCCGCCAACCTTCCCGCGACTTGGACGTCCAGACTTCGAGCATACCGTATATATCTTACCTTATCTCTACCTTGACTTGAGCCTCTTAACCTCGAATCTCTTGCCTACACGTAGGCCTCATAGGGTTCATCGCCAAACATTCATATCTTGACTTTTAGCTGGACTGCCGGGAGAAGCACAAAGCTGTCTATACCTTGAAAAATCTCGCGGTCGCATTCGGTCCGACTTTACCTTCCGACTTACACCGGGGAATTGTTTCGGCTGGTCGAAGACGGTTCCTCGTTAACTTCAGCTAGAATACATACTTATCGCTGCAGTCGTCGGTCGACCCTCTGCCTCCGCCCTTTCCTTTTGTGCAGCCTGGTGCGCACAATATCTTTCGTCTCTTCTCTTCATCACCACTTTGCGTCTCTTTATGGCGCGTTCTCATCAGGTCGTCCACGCGACCAACGACTCTATCAGCGACGAGTTCAAAGCGCCCGAGAAATACGATGGCAGCAGTGACATGTACGACGCCGAGCGCGTTGGGGCCATGAAGACCGAACCGGGCTACGCCATGGAGCCCACGACCACGGTGCATGAGGGGGAGCAAAAGTTCAAGAAACTTGGTTGGATGAAGTTCACAATCTGTCTGATCGTTGAAGCAATTGCCCTGGGTTCATTGAGCATCCCTAGCGCCTTTGCCAGTGTCGGCATGGTCGCCGGTATCCTTTTGTCGGTCGGCATTGGCCTCATTGCCATCTACACCAGCTATGTCGTCGGTCAGGTGAAGCTGAGATACCCTCACGTTGAGCACTACTCGGATGCCGTCGGACTCATTTGGGGGCGCTTTGGCTACGAGCTCGCCAGTGTCATGTTTGTGCTCCTTCTCCTTCTCATCGTCGGATCTCACGTCCTCACGGGCACCATCGCCTGGATACGCATTGTCAGCGAACCCGGCGTGTGCGCTCTCGTCTGGGCTGTCATTTCCGCCATTCTGCTCTTCGTCCTGGCAATTCCTCCCACCTTTTCCGAATTCGCCATCCTGGGATATATCGATTTCGTCTCTATTGTCATCGCCATTATCCTCACCATTGTCGCTACCGGCATTGAAGCCAGCCGCGCGCCTGGCGGCATCTCCTCCGCCGACTGGAGCGTGTGGCCACCACCGGACATCTCCTTTTCTTCCGCCTTCCTTTCCGTCACAAACATCGTCTTCGCTTACTCATTCGCCGTCTGTCAATTCAGCTTCATGTCCGAGCTGCACACGCCTACCGATTATGTCAAGTCTATCTGGGCGCTCGGTCTGATCGAGATCTTCATCTACACCGGTACCGGCGCTCTGATCTACGCCTTCGTTGGCAACAGCGTACAAAGCCCGGCCCTGCTGTCCGCCGGTACCGTCATATCTCGTGTGGCGTTCGGCATTGCTTTGCCTGTCATCTTCATATCCGGAAGCATCAACGCTACCGTCATCGGACGCTATATCATGGACCGCGCGTTCAAGAATTCACCAATCCGATTCATCCACTCAAAGGCCGGGTGGACCGTGTGGATTGTCATCCTCGTCATCCAAGTCGTTCTCGCCTGGGTCATTGCTGAGGCAATTCCATTCTTTAGCGACCTTCTTGGGATAATCTCGAGTCTTTTCATCAGTGGTTTCACCTTCTACTTCCCTGCCCTGTTCTGGTTCCTCTTGATCAAAGAGGGTAAATGGTACCAGGGCTGGAAGAACATCACGCTTTCCATCATTAACGCCATATGCTTCCTCATCGGTATCGGCATCTTGGGTTGCGGCACCTACGCAAGCATCACTGATATCATGGATCAATACAGCAAGGGATCCGTAAGGGGCGCATTTTCTTGCGATCAGTCCTCCTATACTTAGATGACAGGGTTGAGGGGGGAATTTTGCATTGACCGCCCACCTCATTGTATAGTCTAACTCATGTATCATACATTATCATCCGATGCCTGCTGCCCACAAGTAAGGAAAGCTCGACGTGAGGTTGTTGTGCGAAACTCTGCTGTGATCGTCGGCTGTGATTGAGCGTCGAGGTTAGCAGCCCAGTAGCCGTCTAGACAAAAGGTTTGCAGTGTCCAGTCACACTGTCACCGGCAACCCACCAGCGACGTTAACATTTTCGAGATAGACCAGGAGATCAGTATCTGGACCATACCTCACCGAGGGATGGGCTTCTCATCTAAGGATTTTGCTCACCATTTCATAAAGTACCTTATGTACTGACAGGTTGTGAAGTCAGCAAATAATAGCCAAAGTAGCCGAGGCTGTCACCTTCCAATTGAAGCAACAGACATACCTGTAGTACGGTACAGCGGTTCCTTCTACCTTCCATGCTTGCTATTTTATTATCTACCAAACACTTTGCAGGTTGTCATCACCGACCAGGTGCCTTTCCGCCGTCGACCCCCACTTGGAAACAAAAGTCGTGGACCTACGTCGTACAACTGCAGCGGTCCTTTCACGACTCATAATACCTGTACACTCTATTTCGAGGCCACAACATGGCAGCTGCGTCCACCCAAGCGAATGGCAGGTCGACGGCGATTGCCCCGGCGCCTACCAACATTGCATCTATCCAAGCCAATGAGCTCGCCCAGAGTACAATGCCGTACACATGCCAGACGTGTGCGAGCCGAAAGGTCAAATGTGACAAGTTGATGCCTGTCTGTTCTACCTGTCTCAAAGGCAAGCTTGATTGCCGTTATCAAGCGCCGCCGCCACGACGAAGAAAGCGAAAGTACAGCGGCGACATCAGTGAGAGACTTCTTCGGTATGAGCACATACTGCAACAGAACGGGTTACTACCACCAGGTCTTGGTGTAGCATCTGCAACGGAAAGCACATCACAGGAACAGACACCCATGCAACTCGCTGATCCCGACACCCTGGAAGCTGGCCAGCTCCTCTCCGGCCAGGGCCGGACAAGGTATATAGACAACAACCTCTGGCGTAATCTCAGAGACGAGGACATTCACGGTCTGTCGGATCACGAAGAAGAAGACGACGACCAGGATTTCGCGGGCCTCAACGGAACACAGCTCGCAGCGGATCCTTTGACGGGAGCACTCATGGGCGCTCAACAGACTCTTCTCTCGTACCACCCCACTCACAGCGAGGCCATGATTCTCTGGAAGACACACATTCAGAACGTCGAACCCATCTGCAAGGTTCTGCACATCCCGTCAACGGGTCAGATGGTCGAGACGACTTCTCGACAACCCGCAACAGCGTCCAAGGCCGATGAGTGCCTGTTGTTTGCCATGTACCATTTTGCAGTCTTTTCCATGACGGAAGAAGACTGCTTGACAAACTTCACACAGCCCCGGGCGTCATTACTGAGGAAATACCATTTTGCTACCCGGCAAGCTCTCGTCAACGCCGCCTTCCTTAGGACCACCGAAATGTCTGTACTGCAAGCTCTGGTACTGTTCCTTCTGCCTTGCCGCTTCCACTACGACTCCCACACATATTGGATCCTTACTGGCGTCGCGGTGCGTATCGCCCAACGGATGGGACTGCACCGCGATGGGGAACAGCTTGGCTTACCTCCGTTCGACGTACAAATGCGGCGACGCCTCTTCTTCCAAGTCATACCACTGGATGGCGCTGCAAGCCAGATGTCAGGAATTGGCCTTAGTATCTCGAAAGACTCGTGGGACACCAAGCAACCCTTGAACATCAATGACGATCAGATCTGGCCGGGCATGACCGAGGCTCCGAAAGAGCAACATGGTGCAACCGAGATGATCTTCTGTCTGACTCGTTGTACCCTTGGAAGCTTTTTCGCAAGGGCTGGCAAGTCGCTGGCTTTCTCGGGCGTCTGGGGTGGGGACTATAAGGAGCTCGATCCTTTGATCTCCGACATTGAGAGCGAAGTGGAACAATCATATCTTCGCTACTGTGACATCGTCGATCCGTTACACATCCTTACCATCGGCTCGGCGCGTGCAGCAGCGACCGCAATGCGTCTTCGCGGTCGTCTCCCGAAGGTCAAAAATGGCACCGCTACCGACGAGGAAAGGAAAGAGTTATTGGCGCTTGCGTCCAAGATTATGGATACCGATATCGCGGCTTACACTCATACTAGTCTGAAAAAATTCATGTGGCATATCAAGAACTTTTTCGCATGGGGTTCCTGGGACTCCATGGTGTTCATATTGACGAGCTTGCGAAAGTCTGATCAGCTCTCACCGCAGGAACGAGATGCCGCGTGGGGCAGAGTCGAGCAGGTATATATCAACCATAGCGAAGCTCTCGGCTCCAAGCGGGCGCTACAGATCGCGCTCGGTCGCCTCACACTAAAGGCGTGGAACGCGCATCCGCCGAGCACGAGTGTGCCGACGCCAGACTTCATCACGACTTTGCGTGACCGCCTGAATGGGCACCAGAGAAGACACGTCGCAAGACAGGACAGCAGCACAAACACCCTCGACACACCTAGAGACGGCTTTTCGCCATACACGCCGCCGCCGGTCAGTGACGCTGCCGCGTTGTCCGGTACCATGTCGGGTGACCTCGGACTCGAGATGGGTAGCGATTTTAACCTTGATACCGTCGATTGGGCATTTTGGGACAAGTTGATTCAGGACTATCAGACACAAGGTGGTCAGCGATGAGACCGCGCAATGTCGGCTTACATAGACGACAAGATAGTGTTCGGCACTCGTATACATGTCCTATACGTGCATTCCGTAGTGCTTCAAAATTGTAAGGCGTTCCGGGTTCGGGTTCGCGCGTCGCTTAGGGACTTACAGTGCGTTGCAAATGTCTTCGGCGTTCTGGCTTGGCGAGATTTCGACGACACCTCGTAGGCCAAATCGTATAGGGGGCGTGTCGTAAATCGCTCTTTAGTCGTAATATTGTCGCTATCGCCTCTATATTCATGTTATAGACGTGAATTTGAGCCTATAAGGTGTTAGAAATGCCTACTAAGCTACTAGATAATGTACTCGCTATAGTATAAGCCTATATAGACTAAGGTTTAACTAATACTACTACTAGTAAGTATATAGGCTAAGTTACTTAATCTACTATCTAGTATATATGCTGCTCTCTCGAGGCCTTTAGTATACTATACTTACTAGTAGGCGTAAGGCTAGGTCGTCGGCGTACCCTTACTACTAACCTTAAAGAGGTAAGCCTACTACTACTATTACTACTACCCTTCTACTACTTACCTATATAGTAAATCCTACTCTTTCTCGACTATAATCCTATAGCTTTTCTCGATAAGGTAGCTACGTACCTCTCTAAGGAATTTAACGTCGAGGTATTTAAACTTAACGCTAAGCTACTATAATAGTATAAGGTAGAGTACCTCTAAGGATACTAGATAGGCGAGGTAGTCTCGCCTAAGTTACGTAACCTACGTAGAGTAGTCGTATATATTACGTAGCCGTAACGTAAGAGGTACGACAGAAATTAGTCTTTAACTACATCTACTATTTAGAAGATAGTTACTCTATATATTACTATATATCCTAGGTAGCTCTAGCTATCCTTTATAATTCTAATTTCTCTATCCTTTAAGGAGTAGTAGTCTATAGAGAACGATATTAAACTAAGAGCGATAGGAAGAACCTCTAGAAGTAACGCGTATTCTAAGCGTATAGGAGCTATATAGGAGGGTAGAGGCTCTTAGATAGGTAGGAGCCCCTCTTACGATCGATAAGGAGCTTAAGGCTACGAATCTCGAGCTTAAGCAAATTCGACTTTAGCTTATATATTAGGATATTACGAGATACTAGAGCGGCGAAACCGCTACTAGCCTAATAGCTAAGGGGAACGTTTTCTAAAGACTCGAAGCTATATTAGTACCTATTATACGAAGTAAGTAGAGTTCTAGTAAAGGTAGTACTACGAAAGAGGATAAGTAATCCTAACTATAGCTAATCCTTCGGTCTAGCTATCTAATAATAACTAGAATGTCTTAGAAAAGTACTAAAGCTTAGCTCCCTAGTCCTCGCATCTTATAGGCTACGAGAGCTCCTACTAGCCTACTAGGAGTTACGCTAAATCTATCTAATCTTTACTAGGGTATAGGCGAGATCTAATAAAGTTATAGTATACGTAAGGTAAGGTAAGGTA
>Ga0058704_10000389_pt1 | contig 23195 bp, 26 predicted proteins | sample AgamicMgSfe_FD_71363 | JGI IMG/M metagenome (GOLD analysis project Ga0058704, IMG submission 71363) | Agave microbial communities from Guanajuato, Mexico - Mg.Sf.e | ecosystem: Host-associated > Plants > Phyllosphere > Phylloplane/Leaf | place: Guanajuato, Mexico | collected 2012-05-30
GACAAGCTCCTCACCTCGCACGGAAAAAGCATGCACCCCGCCGCCGTCGCCCCTCGCGACCACGACGACGATGCCGAGGTTCACGAGGCCTCCCATCGCCTCTCCGCCAAGCTTGGCGCCGTCGTGGATACCGTCAAGCCGCATACCGTCGCCGGCGATGTCCTCAACATCAGCGCCATCGAGGCGGGCAAGTACAAATACGTTGTCGGCGACTTCGTCAAGATCGGCGTCACCGAAGCCGGCAAGGAACTCGACAAGCTGCCGCCGGTCCCGTCCCCAAGCTCGTCGTATGATCTGGGCCGTCGGCTGGACCACGCGGTTGCTCCTGACAACGCCGCCGCCGCCGGCCCCGCCCCTACCGAGAAGCATTAGCGGGGTAAGGAACCACAGCGGATCCCCGAGCTAACGAGTACCGTCGGCGGGTCGGGAGGGGTCGCCGGTAATCTCATGATAGACGTTACGTTGGGGAGAGTCCGCTACGGGGTGTGCTTTGGAGTTAAGTGCTTGTTTTGCGGGGTCAATGGTATTGTATGCTAGTAACACATAAGCGTAATTTGCATTCTGATAACTTCCTCCTCGCTGCCGTGCCTGTGATCCGTGCCCGACGCCCCACTACTTCCACAGCTTACTCAGACTCATCTCTTTGTCGTCGTGTCGCTGTAGCACCTTGGCCGTCGCGAGCTCAAAGTCCTCCTGCGTCACGTGCACTCTCCGCTCGCGCAGCGCATACATGCCCGCCTCGGTGCACACACCTTTCAGCTCCGCTCCGGAGCACCCTCCCATGCGCTCTGCAACTTTGTTGAGATTGATACCACGCGTCAGGTTCATTGAGCGGGAGTGGATGCGTAGGATATCGGCTCGGGCTTCAGTGGTGGGTGGTGGGAATTCGATTTTGCGATCGATGCGACCGGGGCGGAGCAGAGCTGGATCCAGGATATCGAGACGGTTGGTCGCCATGACGACCTTGATGTTCTTAGTGGGCTCGAAGCCATCCAGTTGGTTGAGAAGCTCGAGCATAGTTCGCTGCACTTCACTGTCGCCGCCTGATGACCCCTCCACTCGAGATGAACCGATAGAGTCGATCTCGTCCATGAAGATAATGCTGGGTGCGTGCTCTCTCGCCATGACGAACAGCTCGCGTACCATCCGTGAGCCTTCGCCAATGTACTTCTGCACCAACTCGGAACCGGAGACACGAATGAACTTGCAGTCGGTGTGGTGCGCCACCGCTCTAGCTAGCAGCGTCTTGCCCGTGCCGGGTGGACCATAGAGCAACACTCCTTTGGGCTGCGCGATCCCGAGCGATTCAAATAGTTCGGGGTGCTTGAGGCCCAGCTCGATGACCTCCTTGATCTGCTTGATCTGTTCGTCCAGCCCACCGATCATGTCGTATGTACTGTCTGGCACCTTCTCCACCATCATGAGCGAGACGAGCGGGTCGACCGAGGAAGGGAGGAGGGAGGAGAGCTTGTAGCTGTCGGAGAGGAGCGTCACACGTTTCCCAGCAGTGAGCTTGGAGATGTCGATGCTATCGGCAACGTCCACAACTAGCACCACTGTCAGCACTACACAGGAGATATCACCTCACCCCACACTCTACTTACCATACTTGCCCTCAGGATGCACCTTGACTAATACCTTCTTCGTACTCATGACCTTCACCACCTCCCCTACATAGCTGCCCGGTTGTTGCAGCAAACCCAGCTCTTCCCGCAAGAGACGCACGCGGCTGTTGTACTCGTTCCGCTGCGCTTCGAGCCGACGCAGCACTGCCTGACCCTGGATGATCTCGAGCTTCATGCTCTCAATCTTATTGTGAAAGAAGGTATCGAGCGCCATGATGGCGGCGGCGCGGTGATGATGCTGTTTGCTGAGCTGCGTCGGTAGTCGCGTTACGCTGCTTGTGAGTAGAGAAGAGCTTCAACGTCGAAGAAGGTCAGAGATCCGGGTGAGGAGTCTTGATGAGCAAATCAAGTGGTGATGTTGGTGATGTCGATGAAGTGAACACTTTTACGAGAGTCAGAGCTGTAGTGAGGCAGCAGGCGATGCCGTTCCAACTGCGGAAGCTCGCCGCTGATGAGGCTCATTCAAGCCACACGACGCTAGCGGGCCGGATCGCTCAAGTAAACGAGATCTGTCACATGACTATTACCGTCGACGATTGCGTGCGAAAAGACAACCGTTCGATCCTCACGCGTACGAAGAGAAAGGCTGGCCGGCAAACGAGATGTGCCTTGCAAGGGTCATTATACAGCTATCTTCTACCAACACTCCGCTTCCACGCCAAACACTCTCTTACGCGATAACCTCCCTATATGGCGTCACGGTCACGTCGGCCTGCAATCCGTACTGCCCGTACGGCGGAGGCACGGTACTAGCGTCCGGACTCCCCGGCCCTTCACCGGACGTCTGCAGGCGATTCCAGATGGGAATGAGGACGTTCCCCAAAGGCGTCGCGACGACGGCTTCCAGCTTGTTGACGCCCGCGACCAGATACGGTTGGATGTCGGCCTTCGGCGCCGTGACGTCGAAAGGTGGGAGCGGGTGCCCGTTCAGTGTGGCTTGGAGGGTGTGGTAGACCCAGCCGAAGTCGAGGATTGCTCCCGCGGTGTCGGAGGATGGGGACCAGGTGAAGCTGGTGCTGTAGTACCCTCGTCCACTGACGTTGTGCAGACCGGGGATTTGCGACCACGGCACGAGAGTGGGTAGGGAGTGGGTCGTGTTGTGCCGGTAGGCGCCTGCGGTGATGTTGTCTAGGTTTGCGGGTGGATCCCAGTGTTCCGCGATCAGGGTCCAGTTACCGAGTGTCAGCGTTGTCTGACCTGCAGCAATTCCACCATAGCTCGGAGGACTGGGAGTGTCGGAGGCGACCTTCAGCAATAACGAGCCGTTTGCAGTGTAGGAGTAACCAACGACATCATCGTTGAGGTGCGAGACGTGCGTACTGTCGTCGCGGCGCTCGGCGTTGTGGAATGCGAAAACGGTGGACTGGTTGCCGGCGAGGTTCAGTGAGATTATGGTGCTGTTGGCAGTGGTGTTGAAGGCAGGGACCTGCTTGTGCTCTCCCGTCCACGCATTATATTCGTATGGCACGCCGGTTGACTGAAACTCAATCCTGCCTTCAGATGCTCCTTGGCCTTGTGGGATGTGCATTGCGTCATTGTAGACGAAGACGTAGTCCATGTTGTCAGCTGCCTCATGGCGCCAGTGAGTGAACCACGTCGCGTTCACGGGGTTCGTCGACGCAATGTGCGTGCGCGGTCGGATGCCAAGGTTAGCGATTGTTGATCCGACGAGGTAGCTGTCGATTACGTGGACGTTTGACAAGGCCGAGATCTCACGCAATGATCGCTGGGACTTGCGAAGGTCCATGGGGTTATATGTGCCAACGTAGGATGAAGGTACGCCTCCAGCGAAGATAATCGGCAACCCAGCATGAGCAAACTCTGCCAGCTTCGCAACACCCTCGATTGTCAGCGAGTCGTTGGCTCGGACGACCATCGCCTTGAAGGCTTGCGCGTCAGGCGCCAGAACACGGTCGACTACTTTCGCAGATGGGAGATCGAAGTTGTCGGGACTCAGATATTCGTACGTGTAGCCCATTGATTCGAGATCCGTCGGCTCATATGTCCGCAGCTGGACGTGTCCGGGGTAAACGGTGATCTTCTGCCAGATCGCGATGTCCAGCTTTGGCACTCCTGATTGCATGATCCAGTTGTTGCGGCCCACAAAGTTCATCTGATCATCGTAGTGGTCCCAGGCGGGTTCGTGCGGGCCGTGCATGTTCGAGTATTGGTAGTTGAAGGTCGTGAAGACCGGCCACGTCGTGTTGCCATACTGACCGGAGTAAGGGAAGCCGTGGAAAACGAACTGGTTGATAGCACCAGCATATGAGCGCTTGACCTTCCACATCAGCTCCGGGAGCGTTTGCACAAAGCCTTCGCCCCTCACGGCACCGCACTCGGAAGAGACGATGCGACGGTCTGCTAGATGACCAGGCCCGGCGTACTGACGGTAGCCGTCGATCAAGTCGCTAAAGTCGAGCGATTCGCACTCCGGCGCATCGACGGATGGAATGTTCGCGAGCATGTCCATGGGCATGTTGTAGGAAACTTGCGCCGAGTACGACATGTTCAGGTAGTCTTCAGCCCACTGGTTCAGGCCGGTCAGATACTCGCGATAGCCACTGGCTAGCGTCGCACGGTAGTCCGCAATATGCCCGTTGCCGCTGTCGGGCTCGTCTGTAACCCACCAGACCTTCGGGTTGGAGTTCTTGTAGTGTCCGTTACGGTGAAAGAGGATCGGTAACCACTTGGTGATCGAGTACCCATGGTCAGCGGCAAAGACACTCGAGAAGTTCTTCGTCCAGAAAACGTTGGCTTCGATCTCAACCGAATCTTCCCAAGCATAGTTGCCAACATCCATGAGTATGTCCTTCACACTTCCATTGCCCAGCACGTACTGCTCCCAGAAGCCGGTCATGGTCTTGGCTCCGAGCGCAGAGAAGTGGTCGACCGCCCACGAGCCGTTCTGAAGCCATGAAGGCGCAGGACACGTTTGAGGGCCACCGAGATCACATGGACCATCTTGAGCTCGATAATCTGAACGGACGAGATATATAGCGAATATCGTGTGGTCGATGCCCGTTGCGTGGGTTCCCGAGAAGTCAACAGCCAAATGGCCGTCTTGACTTACCTTCCCAGTGACGTCTGTGAGACTGGCGGCGGACAGGGTGATTTGTGTACGATTGAGCGAGAGGTCGCCCGGGAGGCTTCCCGGATCTCGGGCCAGCTGGTCATGTCGTGTGATGTTGGTCGAGTTGACGGCGAGGCCGGTGACGGCAGCATGGAGCGTGCCACTGCCCCAACCGGGGAGTGTGCCGCTGAACGAGCCTCCCAGAGGCACAGTCACATTAAATACAGCAATATCCCACATGAGGCCATCGGTGTCCTCGGGCGCTGGTATACCCGTGCCTTGATTCGGTCCGAAGGCGAAGTCGAGTATCAAGCCATTGTCCCTCGTAGCTTCAACGAAAGCCCGGAAGACATCGTCTGCCCATCGTCAGTCATCTTTCTTCGCCGTCTACGCCTTTCCTTGACCTACCCCATGCTTGGGTGCCAAATCCATACTGTGCCCAATCTACCGGAGCAGCCAAGCCTCGTCCTGCGCCATTGGACGGTGGACCGCCGTACAGGTAGTAGCCGAGCAGCTCCATCCCGCCCATACCGGCGGCCTTTGCTGCGCCCACATCACGAGCTACGACGGCCGGGTCCACAGACGCATCCCAAAAATGTTCGTCAGTGTGCGATCTCATCGAGCGGAGGCGTCTCGGATACTCGACGTACGGGAATCCAATAGCGAAACTTGGGACGTATCCGGCTTGACGGGTCCGCGAATGTGCCTCTATGGACACTGTCTGACGTATCGGGACCTGGCGCTCGAGGCTCAACGACAGCCGCGGCGGTTATGCCTAGGAAGCATGCGAGCGCTGCCGGGAGTAGCATATTGAAGATTCGCCTTTCGTAGCTGCGAGCTGATGCGCACACGCCAGAGAGCGGAGGAGAGACAGGGAGGGCAGGACATTGCCGCAGCCTGCTTTAAGTAGGACGTATGGACTCGGTGCATTGTGCACCGATGCGTCTCTACGTGGATGAGATGGCTATGCGTGGCGGGCGTGATTGTTGCGGTCTCCGGTCCCATTCATTTATCCGTACGTCAAAGGCAATATTCATCAGAGGGGTCGTGGTCGTACAGTACAATGTAGTGGGGAACTGTTTCCCCGTGGGGTTTGGCTCATGTATTTATCCCGAGACCTCACCAGCCAAAATCAGACAGTGTGCAGATTTGGTCGAGCATTTCTTTGGTTATTACCACCTAGAGGTATTCCTCTAATCGTCCTTTCTGGCGGTGCACACCCTGTGTTGCGTCAGATTCGGGCACAAATATCGCCAGGACGCACTTCAGCCACTCGTATGGTTTTTATCGGCCGGTCTGAAGAATGGTCCAGTCCAGCGGCACAGAAGATACATACATACCTACTCCTTGCGAGGTACGAGGCCTTGGAATAGCGGAGGTCCGCACCCTGTACGATATGCAGTAGGAAAGAGGAAGACCGGTGTTGGGATCGAAGCAATTGAGCGACCGACCGCCCAGCAAAGAAGCTCAAAGGGGAGAAATCAGTGAATGGTGTGGGCCTCCAAAACCACTTTGTGAACGCGTTTGCCGCAGAATCGAAAAGGTTGCGATGCTTTGCCGGTCACTGTGCTCTCTGATCCACGGCGCCCGTGTTGTTGAAATGTTGTGATCAGTTTCATGCACTGCTGGAAACGCGTCTCATCAACGGCGACAGATGCGAGCGCCACCTCGTCTGACGGTAGCAGTACAGTTCCTACACGCCCGCCGGACGCTGACATCCTCCTGCTGCTGGCCACATCTGCTAGGTCCGAGTTCACCCTAAGTGTCGCGTCGGTAGATATAGCGGTACGATACGCCCTGTACCTACCTATCTAGGTATTTAGGTACGTATGTATGTCGGAAGATCTGCTTACAACCCCTGCGGCGACGCCACACCCTATGTGGTTTATCATATGGATTGGCCAACGATGCAGTCTTCGTGGATGTGCGCGGTGGTGGATACATGTACTGTGTATCTAGGTACATAAGTAGGTACGAGTATGTACACAGTACCATGTTGCTGAATTGGTTCGTCCACCAGCGGCCCCTGAAATTGTACGGCGACGTCCGACCTAAACCATGGCACTCACACCATTCACGGCTCTCATGAGATGCTTGACAGTAACTAAAGCGCATCCCGCGTTGTATGCTGAAACTAGTGCAGCCTACTTTCTGCATGTACGATCTCCTGGTTTGTGGATGAGAGTGTATCCCAACCGCTCCAAGCACGTGGTGGTGTGAATAATCTCACTCGGAGAGAACTTGGAAGCTCCCCGACTCTCAGATACAGTAACGCGCCGCCGTAAGGTAACGCAGACCTTCAAGCTCTTCAGCGTTGCACGTGCGAGTGCAGCAGATCCATCGTCGTCCAGCTGCTTCATCCTCCCTGCGATCTGCCGGCTTCGGTCTCGTCTCTTCTCCCTGATGTCGAGGCAACCCAAGCCAGCCATGGCCGATGACAACCGACCTCTGCCTCTCGATGTCTCGCGAGTAGCGATGCAAGATCACGCCGCAGCAGACTCACCGATATCCGAAACGAGACGGACGTCAACGAGCTCGGCGGGGATCAGTAACACAGGTAGAGAGCCTGCCAATCAGATCGGCATCCACGGTGATAACGCAAGAAGAGCCAGACCGCGACCCGGTGACTATGGTAAGCATGTCAGTGCAGATAAGCCGTACTTAACTGACGACGACACCAATTCAGGCTCGATGCAAGGCTCCACGACGTCGAAATCCCAGCTGCTCCTCTCGCCCTCAGCCCGCCAGATTCCCAAGCGTCCATCAGCTTCACGCCAGGCTTCCTCCGCCGCACCCTACCGCGGCCAAGAGTTCAGCATCGATGACGACCCGGACGAGGTGGATAAAGATCTGCGCCTGGCGCGCACGCACGTGAAAGAGAACCTACAGCGTGAAAGACAGGAACGGGAACGCCAGCTACGCCGGAGAGAGAGCACATTGCGCCGGCGCCCGACCGCACAGCAGCCTCCTGCCTTGAAAACCGTAGAGAGCGATGAGCCCGGTGAGGATTCCGCGCGCACCACGGGCAATGACGCCGTGGGCACTTCTGTCCCACCAGGCCAAGCCGATAGTAACGGTGATCCCAGCTCTGAGGAGACCTTACAGGGTGCGGAAGAAGCAGAAGAGGAGGCAGACGAAGGAGATGACCCCTCAACACCCGATGACGATAATGACGACGACGACGATGCAGATCTGAGCGACGCGGAAAGCTTCACGCTAAAGGACAGGCAGGAGGCAATCAACGAAACGCATCCGTTTGGTATCAGGATCTGGAAGCCGGCACTCTACAAGAAGAGCCGATCGGTGCAGCGGAATGCCGAAGGCGATATCCACAGTGCGCCAGGAGGCAACGTGAGCAGATGGTTGTTCATATTCAACTGTTTGTGGACGGTCATATTCGGCTGGTGGCTAGCAATCATAGCAGCCGTGGGTGGTGTCGTCAACTTGCTCCTTGCCGTGGTGTTGGGTCTACCGGCCTGCCACGACTATGGGCGTGTGCTCATCAACCTCGCACACTACCTCTTCTACCCTTTCGGCAAGTATGTCAAGCTCGACCGGGATGAAGCTTACCTGGACGAGGATGAAGGAGAGGGCAGAAGCATCACCGAGTACGAGCGGTGGCAAACTGGAGACCTAGAGGAAGGTCGTCTGTTTTTTGGCCCAACGGATATCAACCGCTCGATCATAGGTCGGAGAAGGGACGAAGTCGAGGATCTGCCTGACGAGACGGACAGCTTGCTCGGTCGACAAGGTCGTCAGTCTTCTACAGCTGAACGCGCCAGGACAAAGACGAAGAAACGGTTCTTCGGGCGAGGCAGCTGGAACGTGGGGCGTGTCGTCTTCTTCATGTCCTTCTACTTCCTCATCACACCCTGCCTGTTCCTCGTTAGCGGAATCTGTTGGTTCCTGGTCTTCACCATCCCGATGGGCAAAGTCACGTTGCTGCTGTTCTACCATCTCAGGCGGCATCCACTAGCCATGAGTTTCCACACGGACAGCCACTATACCCGCGCCCCTTCGATGCTGAGAGGCAGTGCCGGAAGCAGTGTCCTCCTCTGCACTTACAGGGCTGTGGGCTCGAAATACTGGAAGTACACCATCGACGGCACCAACATCTTCTTGATCAACCTTCTCGGCCTGGTGGCGTTCGCCATCTTCGACTACTTCATCTTGTACGAGGCTTTGGGCGTGCGCACGTGGTTGACTTCGCCCGGACTCGTCTTCGTTCTGGCCCTGGCGTCCATCATCCCGCTGGCGTACTTCATCGGTCAAGCCGTTGCATCCATCTCCGCGCAGTCATCGATGGGCGTCGGCGCCACCATCAACGCCTTCTTCTCCACCGTCGTGGAGGTCTTCCTCTACTGCGTCGCCCTGAAGGAAGGCAAAGCACAACTCGTCGAAGGATCCATCATCGGATCGATCTTTGCTGGTATCTTGTTCTTGCCGGGTTTGTCCATGTGTTTTGGCGCGCTGAGGCGGAAGACGCAACGCTTCAATGTACGGTCTGCGGGAGTGACATCGAACATGCTGCTCTTCGCCGTCATCGGTGCATTCGGGCCAACTCTGTTCTACCAGATCTACGGGAGTCACGAGCTCAACTGCCACCAATGCTACACGCCTCCAGATTCCAACCCAGACTCGGATAGGGATTGCAGACGGTGCTACTTTGATCAGACGCCGGCGGTGTATTCTCGCTTCTACCTTCAGGCCGTGCGACCATACATCTGGTTCGCTGCCGTTTGCCTGTTCTTGTCTTACCTCGTCGGTCTGCTGTTCACGCTACGCACGCATGCGGCGGTGATCTGGAACAATGAACCGGACGAGAAGAAGGATGCCAAGATGGAAGAGGCGATGAAACGGTATGAGCAGAGGCAAGCGTCTGTCGTACTCGGCACTGAAGCGCTCGGAATACATGAGTCGCCTGTCCCGGCGGGCAGGCCGGGCGTGAGTCGAGGCGAGACGGCTGGTACGGTTGGCTCGCTGGCGCGGGAGAACATTCGCGACAGCCAGATGTACAAACGGATCTTGAACCAAAGCTTGAAGCAGGCCGGCATCAACCCGAACGCCGGAGCGAAGAAGGATGTCGTTGCTGTTGAAGACAGCACACCAAAGGGCGAGGCCACGCAGCCAACGACACCTCACATGGTCCCTCCAAGGTCTGCCGACGGGGACACAGGAAGCATCAAGAGCCTCACTCAGATCCAGGGACTAAGCGCCGAAGACAGCAGAGCCCTGGTGCAGCAGGTTGCAGAGATGGCTGCTACGGCGGCAACCGTGGCTGCGCGAGACGCGACCAAGGCGCCTCGGCGTGCGGCTCTGATGGCGACAACTGCCGGCAGCGGGTCGGTGAAGCATCACTCTTCGGGTGGGGGCAAAGATGCCAAGGACGGCAGCATTCATCGCACCCACACCAACGAGCATGGTGGCGTCGGCGATGACCCGGCGCAAGATCCTACCGCGTCCGCTGCACCCGCCAGCGGCGAGAAAGCCGACGAGCACGCGGCGGGCGGACACGACGCGCCGAACTGGTCCCGCACGAAATCCGCCGTGATCCTGCTCGTCGCCACCATCGCCTACGCCATCATCGCCGAGATCCTGGTCGACACCGTCGACGTCGTCCTCTCCTCCGTCGACATCGACGAGAAGTTCCTCGGCATCACCCTCTTCGCGCTCGTGCCCAACACGACCGAGTTCCTGAACGCCATCAGCTTCGCGATGAACGGCAACGTGGCGCTGTCGATGGAGATCGGGTCGTCGTACGCGCTGCAGGTCATGCTGCTGCAGATCCCGTGCCTCGTCCTCTTCAGCGCCGTCTACGGCCGCTTCATCGACGCCCAGGACGTCATCGACCACACCTTCACCCTCATCTTCCCGCAGTGGGACATGGTCACGGTGATCCTGGGCGTGTTCTTGATGGGCTGGGTGGTCGGCGAGGGCAAAAGTAATTACTTCAAGGGCAGCACCCTCATCTTCACGTACCTCGTCGTCACGGTGGGCTTTTGGTTCAGTGGGTACAACAGCATGGATGTGAGTTTTTGTGGCCTCGACACGCGTACATTGGTGATATTGTGAAATTGACGTTGTGGCACAGACGATGGGCGTCGACAGCTTCGATACGCTGGCGCTGGGATCTGCGACGCACTCGGAGACGTTCCGGACGGTTGGGCGCGCATCTCGAGAACGTGCGTTTTGAGTTGGGTCTACAGGATGCCTTCTAGAAAAGCCTTGGCTTGAAGTGGGCATGTTCTTCACCTTGGCTTTCGGGAGGCTTCGTTCAGCGTTTCGAGCGTGGCGCTGGGTTAAGAAAAGGGTAGATATGGGGTCAGACGGTAATCACATCAGTCCTGTTCTTAGTTTATGCTCCGTTTCGTCCCGTTTGGAAGACAGCCTCCCAGTCGGCCAAGAGCATTCTTCTTCGAAGCTCACACGTCTCAACACCTCCTTGTCACGTACACGCAGGACTTGGGAGGGTGAAGGAGCTGTGGAACTAGATTACTCACCTGGTGCTCGAGCTTTGGTAGTACTGGTACTACTCTGCAGACGTGGCGATATGTCCGCCTGCCGTTGCTCGGGCTCAGTCACATGCTGCATCACCCTTCACGAAACGTGGAGCATCGTGGTGAGCGATTCTCCTCTTTTCTTCCGTTGTGTAAAGAAACAAACCGGAGATACACGTACGTATGTAGACCACCACCATCATCATATGCCTTCTTCCAGGAGGCCCCATCGGCTAATGCAATGGGCTCCGCAGGAAGTGGGCCACTTTCATCCATCCAAGCAATCCTGCAACATCGAGGGTTGTATCATCACATGAAGGCGTGGTTTTCCAGGGACAGGAGAACCACCAGACGCCCGCTCGCGGTCCCAGAGGGCACAACAAGTCTGCAGGGCATTTCCACGTACAGCGCAGGACAGTTTGTGGTGTCAATGTCGCACATTATCTTCCATCTATCAAGTACGGTACCTACATGTACCTACATGGACAGGACCGACTCAATGGAACCCAACCTCGAGCGAGCTATGCTAGCCTGCAGTAAACATGCACGACGAGAACTGCTCTTTCATCAATGCACATAAATTCCTCCGTGATGATGAACAATAAAACGAGCACAGTATGCTATTTACTCCAGCGTCCAAACCACCTTTCTCATCATCCGACCTCGAACACAGCCAGGCCACGCCCAATCCGCCCACCATGCCTCTCACCCTCTCCCACCTCCTCACCAGCACCTTCCTCCTCCTCACCCTCTCCGTCTCCGCCCTAGACTTCACCTTCAACCAACAAAACCCCACCGGCCACCCGCTCATCTCCTCCTCCTTCGGCGTGCCCGGCACGAACGCGACATTCGACTACGTCGTCGTCGGCGGCGGCACCGCCGGTCTCGCGATCGCGACTCGTCTCGTCGAAGGGACGAATTGCAGCGTGGCGGTCGTCGAGGCGGGCGGGTTCTACGAAACGGATAACTCCAACCTCAGCGTCGTGCCCGGGTATGCGACGTACTTTACGGGCTCGGATCCGAGCAATTTCCAACCGTTGGTCGACTGGGGGATTTCGACGACGGTGCAGCCGGTAGGTTTCTTGGTGATGCGGTACTGATATGAGGCGCTTCGCTGACGAAATGGATCTTTAAGGGTTCCGGCAACCGCACTCTGCATTATGCCCGTATGTTGTGATGCCTACTGATATGACGTGCCTCGCTGACGGAACGACGGTTCTAAGGGGGCAAGGTGTTGGGTGGTTCTTCCGCCAGGAATTACTTCCTCTACCAGCGCCCAACGATCGGCAGTATGCGGCAATGGGCCGACGTCGTCGGAGACCAGTCCTGGACTTGGAATAACATCCTGCCGTATTTCAAGAAATCCGTGCATTTCCACCCGCCGAACGCCACGCTCTACGCCAACAGCTCCAACCCCCAGAACTTGAGCGCGTTTACCCCGTCCGGCGGGCCGGTCCAAGTCTCCTTCTCGAACACGGTCGACCCGTTCGGGACATGGGTGCGGCGCGCGATGATCCAGGCGGGGATGCCGGAGATCGCGGGCCTGAACGGTGGCGAGCTGCTGGGCTCCGCGTACCCGGGTTTGACCGTCGATCCGACGACGGGGTATCGTTCTTCGGCCGAAGCGGCATTCCTGCAGTCCGCGCTGAACGCGCACCGGGCGCCGATGCTGTACAAGAATACGCTTGCGGCGGAGATTCTCTTCAACGGGACGACCGCGACTGGGATTGCGGCCATCACGGCTGGGACATACGGTACTCCCTCGGTCAATTTCACTTTGACAGCACGGAAGGAAGTCATCGTGTCGGCCGGAGCGTTTCAGTCGCCTCAGCTCCTGATGGTGTCGGGCATAGGCAATTGCACGGAGCTCACCACTTTCGGCATCGGGTGCAAGAGCAATCTCCCGGGTGTGGGCCAGAACATGTGGGATCATCCGATCTTCGGGTCTGAGCATGCCGTCCATGTGCCCACGGCTTCCGCAGCCATCAATAACGCCAGCGTCGCCCAGGCACAAGTCAAGCAGTACCTTGAGTCGGCCAGCGGTCCGCTGTCCATCTCTGGACCGGGCTACTACGGCTGGGAGAAGCTCCCGGAACCCTACCGCAGCGCCTTGAGCAACCGCTCGCGCGACGAGTTGGACAGCACTTTCTCGCCTGACTGGCCGGAGGTGGAGTGGTTGCCAGTAGCCGCGTACAATGCCTATAATCTCAACAAACAGACCGGCGATCCAAAAGATGGCAGAAATTACGCCACGCTCAGCACCGCGCTAGTCGCGCCGCTGTCCAGGGGTACCGTCAAGCTCAGCAGCAGCACGATGCTTACTCTTCCCGTCATTGATCCGGCGTGGTTGACGGCTCCAGCCGACCGTGAGCTGGCGCTGCAGTCGTTCAAGCGCCAGCGTGCGGTTTGGAAGATCTTGAGTGACCTCGGCGTGGCGGATCCGGTCGAAGCGCTCCCAGGTCCGTCGGTTCAGACTGATGCCCAAATTTTGGAATATATTGGTAAGGCGATGACGACGGTATATCATGCGGCGGGGACCTGCAAGATGGGCCAAGAAAACGACACAATGGCTGTTGTAGACAGCGCTGCATGCGTGTACGGAGTGTCCAACCTCAGGGTTGTCGATGCTTCCGCGTTCCCCATTCTGCCTCCAGGACACCCGCAGAGCACCGTGTATGCACTGGCGGAAAAGATCGCAGCGGCAATCATAGATGATAGCGTGTAGATCCCAATCCTACATTAATTCGGCGTATTTAGTTAGGTTTTCGCTTGAGGAGCTTTCGCAAGCCTCGTGGTTCATCGTTCTTCTCGACCGGGTTGCTCGGCTGGATGGGAGAAATCGGATCCGGCTGAGGACTAGGCTTCCTGTAGTTTGTTGCAAATCGTGGGTCTCCATCTGGCGCCGGCACTGCCAATCGACCAGGCGCGTATCCGGCGGCCGGTCGGGAGTCGTCACCACGAGGCCCTGCTGTCGGTGGCGTATATCCTGGGCCATTCGGAGCCTCCGTGCCAGGTGCTGGTGCTCGTGGCGCATGATTTGGACCCGGACGAGGGTCTCGATCCGACGGCATCGGTGCTCCCTGTGGTGCGTGTCCTGGGCCGTTCTGAGCGTCAGTACCAGACGCTGGTCCTCGTGACGCGAAATTGGCACCCGGACGAACTTCTCTGTCCGGTGCTCTGTACGGTGCGTATCCCAATCCGTTCTGAGCGTCGGCGCCGGATGCCGGTGCACGTGGCCCCTGGTTTGGACCCGGACGAGGATCTCTGTCCGAAGGTGCCGGTGCCCCCTGTGCTCCGTACGCTGGTGCACGTGGCCCTTGACCTGGAACCGGACGAGAATCTCTATCCATAGGCGCCGGTGCTCCTTGTGCTCCGTGTCCCGGACGCATACGGTAGTCATTCTCGGTCGGGACTTGCGAAGCTTGTTGTCCTTGTGGCGCGTAGCCCGGGCTCAGATGGGAGTCACCACCCTGTGGTACTCCATGAGGCGCTTGCTCCGGGCGCCGGCGCGACAGCAGACCCGCCATCTCGCGATTGCCAGCGTCGATGACCGCCTGATTCCTCGCGTGTGCCGCGGCCACCTTCTCAGGGTTGTGCGTTAGTCGTCGATCGACTTGGTCGTTGAAGGTGCCTCTCAAGGTCTCTCCAACACCCTGCAAACCGTCAGCAATGACTCGTGGACCTGACAACGTAGGGATCATACGTGTAGACCCACGGCCGCGGCTTTCAGGTTCTCGTATGTACTCTGACGGGCAGGACCTGCGCCGTATTCGTCGGCAGCTGTCTGACCTCTCATGTCGGGTCTGCTAGGGTAGCTGAAGTTATGCTTGTTTGAGTGATTGGGAGTAGACAACCTGTGGTCGCCATGGTCGCCGCTTTTGCGGTTGGGATTGCGATAGGGCACCGCCGGGTGCTCAACAGGGGGGTCGGGTGTCAAGCGGGTGGTCGTGGACTGCGACTGTTCGTTACGACTAGTGTGCTGATTGTCGCCGGGTGCTTCTACGATAGTGCCTGTCGCTGGCTGTCCTCCGGGGTGCGTGGACACTTCGACTTGCGCGGTTTTCTTACCACCCTTTGTGGTCGTGCTAGCAGATGTCAGTCAGAAGAAACGTGGCCAGTACACTATGCAAAGACTGATACAGATTGCTGAGGTGCCCACGTGTTTGCGCAGAAGAAGCTGGAGCTTAGGGTACCGCGCAGCGGACAGATGTCTCCATTCGAAACAACTCATCTCTGCGTAAATGTAACAATGAGACGGGCTTACGTGGTAGTCGTGGTGGTCGTCGTCACCACCACCGTCTCTCCAGTATCCTCATCGACCAGGTGTCCCGTGGCTCGATTGACGGCGATGTTGCGGTCACCAGAGATGCCTTGGATCTGGCCGTGGTTCTCGATGGACTGCCAGTCCGACCGGGTAGAGTCACCACCGTTGGATGGGCGTTCGCTGCTCGCGTACGCGGAATCCTGCGTGGTTTCCGAGGGCGAATGATCGAATTGTCGCTCGTTGCTGGGGAAGTCTGGGTTCTTGTTGTTGCGGCCGAAGAAGCTCAGTCGGTTCTTCACCTTGTCCGCCATGGCTTCATGCAAATTGGCGAAGGAAAAACTTGCTGAGGATGGGAGAAGTACTGCGAAACTCGGTTGGTGACAGATAGAGGGTCGATCGAGTGTGAAGCGGGAGGGCGCGTCGGTTTTCCCATGGCATCCCACTTTAAAGAGACAGATAGAGAACCGGTTTGCGACATTGAATGTGTGCATGAAATGACATCAGCGGTTGGGTTGGGCTGGGTTGCCCCTCGTCCGTTGGTGGGACCACAAACAAACGACATCCGTGCTCTCGGACACGAGCCCACCCGTTCCCACGCAAACTAGAGTCGAAAATAATAAACACATGATCAGACCGACCATGGTTGACCTATTTCTCCGATCCAACTCTCTTCTTCTTTTTCCCTTGAATCTCCTGTCCGTCCAAGCCGTATCATACCCCATCAACGTTGACAATGAGAACTTTCGAAAGCGCAAGGTGCAAACACGTTCGTCCATATGAACAGTGTTGCTTGTGGCTCCATCCATGGATCTCCGTAGCTGTAATGTAATGTAACTAGTGTGGCAAGAAGCTGCAACTTCAGACCTTGGATCTGGCGCTTTTCCCGTCCCAAGCCCAGCTGCCTAAGCTTCCCTCTCGCTCGTAGCTTCAAAGCATGGATCAGCAACTCGTGGATATATACGCCATGAAATGCTGCAGCGGTATGGTGCCCTCCGGTAATATCGCCTTGCTCGTCCCCGGCCCCCACCCCCCAAAGGTCGGCCACCCACTTTTGAGAACGCCATCGCGATGCACGTGTCCGCGCCAAAGCAAAGAAACAAATCGAGATTGAGAAGGGAGGCTGAGATGGCGCGCCGCATTTCTGGTAACAGCGCAGCACACTCTCATAGCTCATCCATCATGAAGCGAGCGAAGTGTCTCGGCCGCTGAAGTCGCGCAGCAACGCCACGACATCATCCATCCGGCTCACCTGCGTCAGCATCCTCTCCTCGAGCTCCCGCCACTCGCGCAAGTACTGTTTGTCGCTCTGCTCCAACTTCTCCGCCTCGTGGCCCTTGACGTCGCTCCTCTCGGCCTTGTCGATGACTTGCTTGAACCGGTCCCGTTCCACCAGCAGCCGCTGCATCGTGCGTGTCATGGCCTTGTACGTCTGCTGCAGCACCAGCTGCTGGGCGCGCGAAGAGTCGCAGAACCACAGGTATAATGTCCGGGATGGTTGCCGGGAGTTGTCTTTAGGTATCTCCTGTGCCTCGAGCAGACCGTGGTATTGCAAGTGTGTGAGGACGGCCCGGACGTCCTTGATGCGCATCATGGCGAACGAGGCAACCTGCTTCTCTTCAAGTCGTCCGCGAGCGCGAAGCATGCGGACGACACGTAACGCGATCTTGCCGCAACGTGCGAGAACAGTGGCATCCACCTCCGCGTCGATGAGGGTTGTGGTAAGGGCGAGGAAGTTGACGCGCCACTCGTTCGAGTTGCCGTGCGTGTGGACGCGTGTGCAGAAGTGGTACGAGTGTTCATCAAGGATTGCCAGGTGCGCTTCGATATGGGAGAGGCGCTTGGAGCGGTCTCGGTAGGAGGTGAAGCCTTTAGATCCGGGTTCGTCTTCAGAGTCGGAGCGGTTTTCGCGCTTGATGCCTATGTCGGTAAAGTCGTCATCCTCACCGAGGCGCTTCTTGCTGCCATTCTTGCTGATGCCGTTAGGCTTGCCACCGCTCGACAGACCCTTGATGCCTGAACCAAGATCGACGGTCGGGTCCAGATATGTGCTAATTTCGGCCACAGTGATTTTGGGCTGCGCCTGTTCTTCTTCCTCTGCATCGTCAGGGTCAGCATCTGCACGAACGCTGCGGATTTTGCTTTCAAGTGCCAGTAAGAGCGCGCGATAAACAGCGGATGTGGTAGGGCCGAGGAAGCGCTTCGCCACTTTTTCAAGGCGGCGGCTCCGTAGCGCGAGGATGCACCGTGCAAAGTCAACGCGGACCACCAAGTCGTCCTGCATCAAGATCAGCGACGGCACAGTGCTGGGAGAACAGCATCACCGTACCGATAATCTCGGACCAGAGTCATCGTCGTCAGGGACGCGGTTGTATGAGACAACCCCGTTACCCTTAATGCGCTTATTGGGCGGATTGAAGGTGCTTCGAGCGCCGAGATCGTTGGAGTCAGAGTACTCATCATCCTCTCGCCATCTGCGTTTGAGGCTGTTGACGGCCTTTTTGAACTCAGACTGCTTTTTCGGACCCGTGATCTTGCGATCGGGGAACTGTTCGCCAATGATAGTCTCCTCCATCTGTTCCTGCAGGTCAGAGGGCGGCAAGAACGTTCTCGTCGTGACCTTGACCAGGATACCGGACTGTAGCAACCTCCGCATGGTCGCGTGAAAGCTACCGATTGTCGGAACAGCAGGGGAAGGCTGTGCGGCATGACCACCCGCCTTGGTTGTACCGTTCACCATCGATGCCGAAGTCGTGTCAACACCGCTGTCACGCTTCGAGCCAGCGCTGAATTGGTAGGCGTCCGCAAGGTCTCCGACTCGAGCGAGCCCGAGCTGCTGGATGTTGTTAACGATCTGACCCGCACCCTCGTCAAACCTCTCCGTCACGAGCTGAGCGATGTTGTCGCGTCGTGCGAGACCGTAGATGGCCCGCCAGTTGACTGCGTAGAACGTGGGCGCATCTGTTTCGGTATTTGCGTGGAGGACAAGCTGCTGTTCGAGCAGAGAGGCGAGGCAGTGTCGGATGCGACGAAGAGGGGTTTGCGTATGCTGCGCGATGTCGCGGACCGCGAGGCGACCATGTTCGGCAAGGGTTGCGAAGATTTGCTCAAGCGGTGTTAGTCCAGCGCGTCCATAACCGTATGTATGGGCGGAGAGGATTCGCATACAGCAGACACCTCGCCGGCGTGGTTCTCGATGAGGACATGGCAAAGATCGCTGAGGGTCTGCCGGAAGTGTCAGTCCGTATCGCAGGCGTTACGGCGACAACGGTGAATGTGTACCTGAGCCATGTCTTATTGGGAGGAAGCGTATGAACGCGCAGGGTGTTGAACCTCTAGCGACCTCTCACGTCTGCTAGAGTTGTCAGTGTTGCTACCGCCTTCGTTTGCGCATGGGTGCGGCGTGGCAGCGATCAGCACTCGGTGAAGGCCATAGCAGGTGGAAGGAAGTGGATAGCGGAGACGATAATAGGAAGAGGATCGTGGTGAGTGAAGGTATGTCGTGTGAGGTCCAGATGTATACCACAGCCCACCGAGTCAAAAGCCTCAAACTGCAAACCTCAAAGCCCATGATGAGCTTACCTAATTAATGCCCCACGCCAACTTGAACCTCCGAAAAAAGACGGCAGCTGTGCCGAATGCACAGTCGGAGTCTCGGGAAAGGCCGCCAAGGCTGGTCGGGACGGGAATGTACGAAGCTTGCTGCTAACATCCCTCCATACGGCCAGCAGCTTCAGCGAAAGCGTTTCCTCTCCGACACCGCCCCATTGACCGCCATCCTTCCTCCGATCCGCACGTGGGAGCTCTCCGCCGCCATGCTCTCACGCTCCGCCATTGGCCGTCAGGCCCAGCAAGCCGCACGCCGATCATGGCAGCAACAGCAGCGTAGGGGCCTCGCGGCACCAGCTTCGGGTTCCTTCCAGTACGAGACTGGCGATGCACAGGGTATCAAGTACGCCAGCAGAGATATCCCGGGTCCTGTGGCATCTCTGGCGATTGTGGCGCAAGCTGGCACAAGGTATCAGTTTGTGCCGGGGCTTGCGGAGGGCCTGAACCGCTACGCGTTCAAGGTGGGTTGTCATACACATGGGAGGAGATGGGCCATTGGAACTCTCGGCTGATGGAGATGGGACTGCAGCACACCGAACGGCGATCGACGCTGCGGATACAGCGCGAGTCGGAGCTGCTGGGCGCGAAGCTTCAATCCTACCACTCCCGCGAGAACCTCGTCATAGGCGCAAAGTTCCTCCGCGATGACCTGCCTTACTTCGTTGAGCTCCTCGCCGAGGTCGCCACGATAACCAAGTACCAGCGTGAGTACCCGCAAACGCGAATAGCAGGAAGCAGGACATTGCACTTACACCGCTACAGAACATGTCATGCATGAGGAGATCATCCCACTTCTCAACCTTAGCCAGAAGTCCTATCTGGGCAACACTCTCGCAATGGCCATCAACAGTGCCCACGGCCTCGCATACCACCGCGGTCTTGGAGTACCTCTTCAACCAAGCTCTTCCACCCCAATGACCAAGTACCTGAACGCCGACAACATCGCCGAATTCGCTGCGTCTGCTTACGCGAAGCCTTCCTTTGCCATCGTTGGTAACGGTGTTGACCAGGCTGAGCTCGGCAAGTGGATCAACGAATTCTTCGAGGGCACCCCTGCTCAACCCGCCCAAGCCTTGAAAACCGAACAGAGCAAGTACTATGGCGGTGAAGAGCGCATTGCGCACGGCTCCGGCAATTCCATGGTCCTTGCTTTCCCAGGCTCCAGCGCCCCCACCGGCCCATTCTACAAGCCCGAAGTCTCCGTCCTCGCCGCTCTACTTGGTGGCCAGTCCTCCATTAAGTGGTCACCCGGCTTCTCACTCCTGTCCAACGCCACACAGGACGCGCCGAACATGCACATCGTGACCAACTCGACCATCTACTCTGACGCTGGATTACTGACCATCGAGATGAACGGCTCTGCGCAGGACGTCCGGAGCTCCGCTGGCCGAGTGGTCGAGACACTGAAGCAAGTCTCGCAGAATATCGACAAGGAGGCTTTCCAGAAGGCCAAGGCACTTGCCAAGTTCAAGGAGCTCGAGTTCGGCCAGGAGACGCAAGCCGGAATGGAGCTGACCGGCGCAGGTCTGGTGCACGGCGGCAAGGCGTACCAGATTGATGAGGTGGCGAAGAGCGTAGACGGTGTGACTGAGGAGCAAGTCAAGCAGATTGCCAAGGAGGCGCTTGAGAACAAGGCGTCTGTTGCGACGGTTGGTGATCTGTTTATGCTACCATATGCGGAGGAGATTGGCTTGAAAGTGTAAATACCATTACATCGTCGGGGCGGTATGATAGATGTGAAGCGAAGCTTTTTGGCGCAGGTAGCAAGTGTATCATACAGTGTCTGCACTATGTTTTTCGCCATTCCAACCGTGTCTGTCCTCGTTCTCGCACGTGTGATTCTTACCGGAGCATTTCACGTGACACAGCCGAGCTCCGCGCTAGTGTCTCCGCCCGTTCCTCCTCCGAGAGCTCCATCACCCAAGCAAGATTACTCAAGGAGCAAGCAAGCAACTCAATCATCACGACCCACGACCTCACACTACATCCTCCGCCTACATCCTCCCATACCAGCAAGATGACCTTCGCGTGGAAAGCCGCCGGTATCACGTATGTCTCCACGCCTCCGACAGCCGGCTCGCGAAAGCCGCAGCAATGCGCAGAGCACAATACAGACAACTAATCACGACTTGTAGCTACAACCGCTACCTCGCCGTCTCGGCACGCGTGGTGCGCCGGAGTCTGAAGGAGGACAAGAGAGTGCAGGCCGAGAGGAGAGGGGAGATGGATCTGAGGTTCGCCAAGTGGGAGGTACGTCTTTTGAGTTGTGGGGGGGAGAAGATATGAGCACCGGGCACCAGCAGGCGGAGACTGTCCGAGTGAGAGTATGGACTGACTGTGAACGAGCAGAACGGCCGACAGGGCGAGAACAAGTCGCTGGCGACCGCGAACGTGGAGTCAATGGCGGAGCATGGTGGGCAGTCGGCACAATAGATGCGGTTTGGATGGGCAGAGGGAGCGAGAGGAGGGCGAAAGTTGGCATGGAAAGCTTGCCGTGTGACCTTAAGACTTATGGAGGGTGCGACGTGACTACGGCGAGTGCTCAATGGCCGCCGGCAGAAGCTCTGTATTCGTAGTATATAGGAAAGAACGCCAAGAGCTTTGTCCCGCAAAGACTTCCGCGCTGAGAGACAACCTATCTTCCTCTCTCGTATGCGTTGAGTGTGAGATGGCTACGAGGCTTCCGTCCAACCCCGTCACCTTTGAGGAATTCGCAGGCGAGCAATGCCGGGTGATGAGCTCGCTGACGGTATGCCGTGCCATGTGATGATCACTCATTGCAGTATGGTAGAATGACAATCCCCCACAGAAACGCTCAGCAATCTAGCCATCAGGCCGTCGGAAAATGAGAATGGAAGCGACGCTGATGACCTTGCCGCCAGACGACTGGCCTCGGAGGCTCGACAGGCGCTGTTGTCTCGTACGCGTGGTACCACAGATGTGACCGAAACTTTTACGGCAGCGGCCACACAGCTGCCGCCAGGCCACCTTATCAAGGATGAGTACTTCACCCTATTCGAGGCTGTCGGGGCTCTTGAGGTACTAATCATGTTTTAAAAATCAAGAAGCTCCGCATACGCTGACGAACAGCCAAAGATTATGGACCCAAAGATGGACAGTGGCTTCGTGCCGGCAGACGACACCTTCGAGGCTGAATTCGATGTCTGCCAGACATTGAGCGCTAACAAAATCATCTGGACCATGGACCAGATCCTTTGTCTGGAAGCGGCGTGGCACGAAGGGTATCCGCTTTCCCAGACCGTGTTCACGTCCTTGCACATCGATCGCCTGCTCTCGCCGGACAACCAAGCGCCGTACACGTTCCGCTACGGCCAACAAGCCAGCTCAGATGCGACGCAGGAGGCCTTCCTCGTGCACGAAACCATGCGTGCTTACTGTATCGGCGTGATCAAGTGCTGTCAATTGGTGCTGCAGACAATCCAATCGCAGAACTACTACGAGGAAGAAGACTTTGTCACGCATCTGTTCGGACGAGAGCTTCTCCCCAAAGTCGACGATAACGCGGCCGTGCGTCATCTGGATGGCGCCATCCGATCATTGTCAGATACTCCATTACCGGCGGATGTTCGCGAAGCTCTGCAAGCACGGCTGCAGTTCCGAAGATCGTATCTCACTTCGCTCAGTGGCGAGGAGGACCGATGGGCTGTGTTGAAGCGGATTCTGAACCAACTTGACCACGGCCACCATCTGAGCCATCCAGTTCCGGACGCTTTCTCTGATAAGGTGCAGCGGCAATTGGCGACTAGTACGCCGCCGCGGCCAATGCTCGTATCGTCTTGGAAGGATGCGTGTCAACAGTGGACGAAGATGTTGGAAGATGTTGTCGAAGCGGATCGGCTCACGGATTTCTGGCTCTGCCAGAGCCCACACTGTCTTCAGCGCGCCACCTGGGCTTTCACGTATCGACAGCCACAACCGAACACCTTCGCCCGAGCATATCTGCAAGACCTTCTCTTCGGGAGTGATCGGCTCGCAGAGAACGTCTCGCATTTCGACCTCCTGCTGACTGATATCCGGGACTTAGTACTAGCTGGAGACTCATTGGCGGATCCGGAAAGCTTTCAGATCGAAGTGACGTCGGACCCACGACACCAGGCCTCCAGACATATCGA
>Ga0058704_10000390_pt1 | contig 23183 bp, 11 predicted proteins | sample AgamicMgSfe_FD_71363 | JGI IMG/M metagenome (GOLD analysis project Ga0058704, IMG submission 71363) | Agave microbial communities from Guanajuato, Mexico - Mg.Sf.e | ecosystem: Host-associated > Plants > Phyllosphere > Phylloplane/Leaf | place: Guanajuato, Mexico | collected 2012-05-30
GTAGATAGGCAACCTCTTATCTATCTTAGAATCTTGCCTTATCAAAAGACGACGTAAAGACGAAAACGGAAACTTAACGGGAAAAGACTACCCGGGAGACATGCACCAGAGTTAATGGGGTCGAGCTTAGCTCATGAGATCAACTCATCTTTTAACAACAAGGGCAAGAACTCTATTAGTTGCTATTTGACTCACTTACCTTGTGACAGATGACGGATTCTCTCGTTCGGGCTTAGTCCGTAACTCTATTCTTAACTCCTATCAAGTATTAACTCATACATAGCTCGGGAGAGAACTCTATACCTTAAAAGCTTGGGACCGATGAAGTCTTCTCCCTTCTTTTAGGGCTAGCTCCCGCTCGTTACTAACTCATACTCTTTCTTTCATACCTTCAAAGTGCCTATAACTTAAGAAGCAGGTTAAACAACACTAACTCGATTAACTCTTTCCCTACAACCGTAAAAGTGACACTAATTAACTTAAAAGAAACCCTATAAGCACCATCCGACTTCCCCTATTAGATGAGAGGGCTCTGGGAGAAAGCTATGAGTTAAGACTTGGTACGAAGGGATCGATCAAATCTCTACTTTTTGATAGTAAGGACAGAAGGGCTAATGTTATCGTAATCGATTACCCAGCACGAGGTTGAACTAGACCCCGCACAGCGAGGAACGAAGTAACTCGACCAACGGGAGAGGAACAGAGGCCGAACCCAGTGCAAGGAGGGAAAGAACTATTACGTCAACGACCTACTCCCCCGCTTACAAGCTAGCCAGATTCCGTCTTCTTCTAAACCTTTTCTCTATCTCCCACTTCTTTTCCATTGAGGACGGCAACTCCTTACCTTACTAAGGCATACTGTCACTTTGACGGGTTTCAAGACGAACTTACAGGAGTCAAAAGCATTTTTAGTACCTGATCCTTATGTAGCCAGACCAAGGCTAAACCTCCTCGAACTCTTACACCCGGAGTCCCCTGTCAGAACTCTTAACAGGACACCTGAGTTAACAACCTGGAGCAAGAACACTATGTAACCCAATGCCTATAACTCCGAACTCCCTGACTTATGGCTTCGCAACTCCTAGCTTCATTCTGGTTAGACACCCTAGGAAATGGACCAATTCTCGTTGGAGGGTTAGACAACGTAACCTGGAATGGAACCAAAGGCTTGGTGTTAAGTCCTCTAACTATAAACTCAACGCTTCAGGAATCGTTTAAGGTTTAGAAACAAAAGGAAATGCCTTAGAGAAAAATCCAACAACCTCTAATTCCTCAAGACAGGAGTCCCAGACAGATTAGTGATAAGTATTGGATGGATTATCGAGTTATTAATTCACCCGATGGACGAGCTGGGAAGGTTCACATTGCCGGAAACGAGGCTTTTCCCTTTACTTCAAGTCAATCTAACCGAGCCCAAGCTAACGCCCTCGGTCCCTTTGAGGTAGTTTCCTTCGGGATATAGAAAAGAAATTCCTATTTTGTCAATTCAAAGAACCCAAAGGCCTAGCATAGCAGCCGAACCTACAAAGTAATGCTTAGGAAAAGAAGCTTAGCTCGAAGGCTTGATTCCCTACTCCATTTTCTTTTTGGAGCGGGAATGACTTAGAAGAGCATTTGAGAGTTTCTAAGTCCGGGAATCGTTTTTTTTAGCTTAAAGGGAATCCTCTTTCATCCGACCTAACGGGTAACCTCACTGCTTGCTGCATTCTCGACACCTGACTTCTAAAGGGGGCACTGATTATTGATCACAAATCGCTTGTTATCGAATAGGTTATTCTCTTTGCTTTTTCATCTTACTGTGACGCTGCTTCAATCAAGGCGCGTCAGCCCTGAGAGAGAATCCAGTAGCTGTCCAACGGTTGCAAGCAAGCTACTCCTTTTGAGAGATAAGCAGCTATTGGATCATCAGGCTTGGGGGCGTAGCGATAACTCGAGACCTTCCTCTCAACTATTGACAATTACAGAATCTATATATTCAATACGCCCGGCAAGACGCGATAAAGACCTGAAGGGCTTCAGAAGCCCTTCGATCAAATGAAAGTCCCACAGCTGATTCAATAGCTGTCCTCTATCAAGCACCGGTTACTGATTAACGTCCGACAACAGGAAAGAGAGGACGAGCTAGTTACACAGCCCATATATATATTACTATCCCGGTCGTCACATGATTACCATTCCTTAGCCCTCTCCTTTTTTTCTTTAGTCAGACTAGTTACTGAAAGCATTTCTCGCCTGTCGCCCGGTCTGATTGAGGGTGGGACCTGAGATCGACGCTGCTGCTTTCTCCGCACCTTCGTCTGCTAATAGCTTCACAGTCAACCCCTGCGCCTTTCGCTGAGCCGGATGCGGATATGCCGACAAAAGCTACATACTTTAGTACTTCTGCCAGACTTCACTAAAGCTACAAAACTTCCGAGTCGCCAAACATAAACTCTAGTCCCAAACGCTTCAATCAGTTTTGCTGAAACAAAGATCTTGTTCCCGGCTAAGCGTAAATAGAGTTCAGAGTCGACTTTTGCACATTACATAAAATAGCTAGCGCTCTTGAAGGAAGATCTTTGGGTATTGGGACCCCTTCTGTAACAACCGATTCGAAAAATCCCTTACCTGCTTTAAGCTCTGTCAAATCCCGACGAGAATGCCAGCGAATTCTCTTTTTTTAAGGAATTCAGCGCCTCCTTCAGAGTTGTTATGCAAAGCCATCCGAGGTCTCTCGAGCCTACTACTGATAAGGAGAATGGAAATCCTTTTCTCGAAAAAGGGGGTGAATTTCATTTCCCTTCCTAGGGCACAAAGGAGAGACCAGACGACGATGTGCCTCCGTCAAACCATTCACTCTTTGAACCTTTCCTTGCCTTTACCAAGCCAAGAACTGCACATTGGAGCGCTTTCTCGTCCCCTTGTTACTATTGGCTTGAAACCTTCACCTTTTCGATTCTACTGGATGGAGAAGAAAGCTTTCGATTCATTTCTTCTTCTCGTCCGTCAATCAAAGTGGTTTGTTTGCCAGAAAAGATCATCTTTCTTTCTTATTCTGATTGATAGGGTAGTGAAAAGTATCCCGTTGTTAGGGTGGGGAATCAATGACGAATCGTGGTAGTAGACATAGACGTGAAAGCAAGCCTAACCGATCGGACCCACAAAATGGACAGTTAATGCTCAATCTTTTCCGATGGTTCCGAAAGAATAAGGGGTTAGTACGCTATTACGTTGTAGGCTCTATACATACGGCACAATAATGAATGCGAATTCGCAGGTCGCTCCTCACTCCGCACCAACCCGAATTTGACAAAAGGGGTTGAACGCGGATTGTTGCTAGTCGTTCGTGGCAACTAGCAGTTCTTGTGTGACGAGTGTTGCTAATTAATTAATAGCCACCAAATCCAGGTAGGACAATTTGACGGGTCCACTTGGAACCCCCAATCAGCCCATGCAGTTAAAAGGAATGTCTATTATTAATTATTTGTGGGTTGGTTTGAAATGGTTTCGAACGTAGTAGCGAGCCTCCTTTTCTCACTGGCCAGAATACACTTAGTTAGCACCACAAGCGTGAAGAGCGCGCAGAATCAAATAACAATTCCTTTAACCCCGTGGTGGCATTTCAGCCAGTTGATACAGAAGTGAGCTAGACTGTCTCATGTCAAAGCGGATAGTCTTTTATGACTAGTAGACTAAAAAAAGGGGTGCTTGCTATGCGTCTGACCCGGAAGGATGTGCCTACTATGGCAGGAAGGGGCTTGCGCACAAAACTGCTTTATTGGTGGGTGGGCTGCTTTCAAGGTGGAAATACAACACCACAACCAAAAGGGGTAGTCGCTTATGATGGTACGATCTGGTACCGGGGATCCTAGTGCGTAGCCGGTAAGGAAGTGTTTATTAAGTTCGCAAAATGTTCAAAGTGCCAGCAGTTCCCTTTCGTTTAGTTGGTGAAAGCTAAGGTGGAAGTTGGTGGGCGTAGAAGTCTAAGTGCAAGAAAAATCATCATCTGCCCACATCTTAATCAACAGACTAAGCAGCAGGTAAGGGTAACGCACAAGAGAGTTAGAAAAAGGCACCCCTTTCGCCTCCTTCCTTGGTTTCATTTTCGATTTTGCACAGCTATAGTATGCTTTGGAGGAATCCTGTAATAAAAAGTCGTTTTGTTTTGGCCTCTTTTTCTATTCCTAGTAGCGAGGCCCAACGAGGTAGAATGCTTTCCCTAGGGGATAAGATAGTGTTCCAGAAGTTTGCCTACTTGCTTGGTTACAGTGTTGACCCGAAAAGAGACAAACCATTTAAGGAATCCCCCCTAGTTACCAGGGAGTCTCTTTCCCGCGTAGGTCCCATTCATCGGCCACATACACGTTCTCAAGTAGTACACTTTTGGTCGAGCGAGAATAGACGATGCAGGTCATTTTTTGGGAGTTTTCTTTAAGGCATTCCTTTCCCGTCCTGAGCAAGCCTCTTTTCATTGACGCGGTCAGTCTGTAAGTGAAACAAAAATCCTTCCGATCAGCCAGTTGCAGAAGAAGCTCAGCTTCAAGCCAGTTAGACCAACGTCAAGTTCTGACGATGGCAGTTGCTAACCATAGAGTTGAATTGAAATTGATAAGCTAAGGCAATAGCATTTGAAAGTTCTCTTTGGAGTTTACTTAACATCAAGTTCCTGCAAACTAGGTTAAGAAATCCTGTGGGCTTCACAGCCAGTGAGAGGTGAAGTCCTTATGTCTTATCCTTCCATGGAGAGCTCACTCTCTTTCCTCTATATTCCTTTCGTTTCCATACGTTTCTTCTTTCGATTCGATGGCAGCGGACTTCATACTGAAGGGTGCAGCAGAGGCTGGAAAAAGGTATGGGATATCTTCTCTTTAGGGGAAGGCCAAGTGCGAATGGAGCTCTTTCTAACTACAACGTATACGCAGCGAGTAAGGCTTTCAGTTCACAGTAGGACTACTAAAGTTCGTCAGCTTTGGAAAGAGAAGAAGAGGAGTCGATGAAGGGAAGAAGAAGATGTTGATTAGCTGCTTCCCGGACTTTCATCAATGGTTGATAAGACAGAATATTTCCCAAAAAGAAAAGCAGCTTAGGTAGAGTTGAGCTCTCCATTGCCTTTTGAGGCGAAAGCCTTTCATCCCTCCCTTCTTGGTCTGCTTTGCGGATAGTCGGGTGACGGAATTAGGGGATTGACTTAGACATACTAAGCGCTTTCAGTCGGGAGTACTTCACTTCGTCAGCAAAAGCTTAAGCAGCCTTCTCACTAGTGAATGAAGTCAGTTTTCTCTCGAATAGCATACGTACCACACCTTCACCACCTTGCCATTTGAGTTATGGCTTGGTCGGGGTCGTCCCTGAAATCCTTACCTTCGTGGTTATATTGTGAGTTTCCTCTTTCTTCAGATGAAACAAAGCGATATAACCCTATGCCCAGATGAGTTATTTACTCAGCCTGGGATGATCCTGGAATGGTCGTCTTTATGAGGGTGGATGAAGGACTGGCTGCGATACTGTAATTGGTATTATCGTACCGCTATGGATCCTGAGGTGGACAGACAGGGGCTCGACAAAAGAGAAAGTATCATGGTACGTCGTCTATCGGGTTTGGGACGAATTTTCCCTTTCCCAATCGCTGATAGTTACCATTAAGTGGTAGGCGGCATTTCGTCGATTATTGTTGTTTACTCTTGGATTATTCTCTAATCGGTGGAACTCTCAATCTCAGAGAGCACCTCCGCTATTTTTAGTCGCTTTTCTGCTTCAGCCTCTTGGATATGCAGAGTCTCGAAAACCTCTTGTAAAAAGTTCTTTGTTGGTCTTATCCGTTGGCAGTTACGAAGAACTGAACAAATCCTTTTTTTTAAGTAGTCAACACTAGGGGCGTTTGGCTCGAAAGGTTGATCCTCAGCATGAGGCCGTTCAAACAAAAAGGGATTGTGCCCTTGGAGCCAAAGTGGATTCCTCATTCCTGTTCGGCCCTTGGTTTATGCTCGTCCCTTCCGCCGGTGCTGGCGCCTGCGGCCTTTGGTCGAGGGCCGCCCATATATCATCTTGGGGCACGCTGTCCACTGAGGTTGATGGTCCGGAAGCTCCCGTAGCCCCCCCCGAAGGAGCCATCATCTTAGCCAGCTCGGGATCCAAAATAGTCAAAACTATTGCTATAACCAGCCCTCCACCACACCACCCGAGTCTACTAAAAAGAAAGTGGAGAGATTTTGTGAGAAGCATGGATTTGAGTTTGACAAGAAAGAAATGAAAATCCATACCAATCCATAGAAATGAAAAAGAAAAAAGGATCGAAATTAGGACCAAAAACTGAAACACTTTTGCACGACTTTCTTTAGTCATAGCTTCTCATCTCATCATTTTTGGGGGTGCAGTCTTCTTCTGTGTGTAGAACATTGGCTCATGCGTCCAATGGGTTGCACCTGACTGTACCCAGTTCAGTTGGAACAGAAGCACCACCGCTCATTGGTGGGGGAGCTGACTGAGATCTCCATATACTATGGTAATCATGTGATGCCCGTAGTAAGTCAAATAGAAGAGTCAAATTCGATTTTTCCGTTCTAGGGACAATGTTGTCTTTCACTATCACATGGGAAATTGATAAATAGAAATTGTCTGTGACGCTTTCAAGTAATAAAAGATAAAGGGCTGACAGTTGCTATTGAATCAGCTGGTATAGAAGAGGCTAGTACACAAGCTACTAAAGCTAGCCAATGAGTTGAACGAACTGAATATCGACTATACGTGAAACTCATTTCATTACGTATCGTCGTTCGAGTGAAGGAGTTGAACTTAGTTTTTCAATCTAAACGAATAGCTCTATAGACTTGGAGTGAGTCTATAAGCTTCTCTTCGAGCAGGGAAGTGGGACAGGAACCTTAACTATCGACTTCTGACTTTCCAGTTCTGGTGGAATCTTCTCTAAAGGCAGTTCAGGCACTTCCGGGGGTTCAAAAGAATAGGAATCTCTTGAAGAATAAAGAGATATTATCGTTTATAGTAGTGAAATAGTATAGAAGCGGAATAGGATATCATGTAGAAGTGGATTAGTTAGAGGAGGTAGCTGTGATGTGATAGCTGGTGTTGAATCAGTTGCCTTTGGCGTAATAACTTAATTATATTATATATATAAGATATAAGTGAAATAAAAAAAAATCCTATCTGCCTTAACTTAAGGAATGAATTTATAGAGATAGAGGAAGAGAAAAACCTCAGTAAGAAGAGCAGTAGGCTAATCTTGACAGTTTCATTTTTCGATTCGGGCCAAAAGAGCTCTCCAATAGTGCACCGAAAGGGGGCCGGGGAGACGGTCAACCTTAGATCGCCTACGGTCCCTCATTACTGTTGAAGAGAGCTACAAAAGCAATATGCTTAACACGTGCAATTCGAACGAAGTTTTCTTGTCAACTCTTTTTTATTAGGTAAGTGTTCAGTGTAACCCACCTACTCACTCGCGGAAGAGAAGAATAGAGATGATTAGTCGATATGTCGATATAGAGCTTTTCGTTTCACTACGTTCCTCTCCTTCAGATCCATTGGCGGGGGTGACTAACCATGGTTCGGCTCTCGCCCTAAGGTTACGATCCGTTGGGTTGGGAAACCAACCTGGATCCACTTTCCTCCAAAAGCCATACCGATTGAGAAGGAGATCAAGTTGAAAACAACCGAGATCGGATCTCTCACGGAAATTGTGAGGCTTAATGCACATCCTAATAATGCCAGCTCAAAAGTGCTTTCTATTTCCTTAGATGACACACTTTGTCCCAATCGAATAAATTGAATGTGTTGTCACTAGGAGTTCTATCATGAGGTATACGTAAATTACCTTTCGTCAATATGTCATCTCATACAACAGATTTTTACCCATGTTTCTAGGTAGGGCCTAGACATCATTTCTTTTCAGGTGTCAAAGTTATTCTGCCAGATAATCTTATCTTTCTGATATCTGGCATCCGAGGTAGGGTCTTATCTCATTCTAAGATTATTGCAGAAGTACTTCTACATGAGTCCTATCTCTTGAGGAAATCAAGGCTAGCATCTGGGTCTCAGTAGACTAATGGTCCTCTCCACACTATCCTTCTCGCTCTAGCGTGATTGAGGCAGCAAAGAGTCGACTTATTTACCAGAGAATCCTAGATAGGAACCTATGTATACTGAGCTTGCTTACCATAGGACTGCTATTGGATAGGTTTACCTTTTTTCTCCAACGGGCCTTAGTACTGCAGCAATTGGAAGGAAAGCTTCGACCATTTCATTTGGTGAGGCTTCGAAAGAGGGAAAGAATATTATCCTCCGTTCTATATGGTTGTCCTACGCTAAATGATCTGCTTGATGTTCCTTTGGAAAAGGTTGGTTTCATGACTTGTCGCTGTCCTCTGAATAGAAAACATCATTAGAAAGAGTGACCTCCAGGTTATAAAAGTTAGAAAACCGGTAAGTAGGTAAGAGTTCCCTGGTAACTCGCTTCGATAATGAAAACATCTAAAATACATTCGATACTATAATCCGGGGCATGATCAAAATCAAGAATGGAAAAATTCAGAAGATACATTGCTAAATTCGAACCAAGGGCTAAATCCTCCTCCATGGTTTTTGATAGAGAAGAACGAGATTTTTCAATTGAGTAAATCCGTTTAAGAACCTTCACGTATTTACTGACTTTCTTTATAGGTTATGCTCTCATAAGAGCTCCTCAGATATAAGTGATAGAGCTTATCTACGGGGCTTCTCGCTAAGATAAAAAGCGTTTAGAGGAATATGATCTATCATAGCTCCTTCGTTATAATTTCTATTTTATTATAGATAACATCCGAGGAAGAACCTTTCCTTTCAAATTCCATGATGACACATGTCTGAAAAAGAGGGGTTCGTCAGCCTTTGACATTTGACATATCTTTGCGGCTCGAAAGCGTGTTCGTGAACAACGTTTCTGCACAAATAATGGATTCATTCTGGAAGAAGTTCTACGCGGAACTAGAGCGTATATAGTTACAAAAAGTGCGAATGGTCTCAGCCGTTGTTGGCGAAATCAAAATCCAGATTAAAGGAAGAGGACTTATATGAGTTACAAACTGAGATCGAGGAGCGGAGAGCAATAAGAATTCAATGTCATTGCTGAAAGCTTTTACAAAGAAATCCCCTTCTGCTAAGGATTATCTGAAGCAGAAGATGATGTTATCCGAGTTAAGTTTTTTGAATATATTTGGTCTTTATACGCTTGAAACGAGAATTCTTCATGTTCTAGGGTCGGCTATGAATATGTGCGAACTGATATAACAACTCGATTGTTCGAGTTCAAGCTCGAATTCTTAATAGAGAAGATATCGACTCATTGCGCTGAAGTCTTCTTAGTTAGTGACTCAAGATAGAATACCTCTTGGTGGAGTTGAGAAAGATTTGATTAATCTGAGGAAGTAAAACGGAAACAGTACTCCAAGGAGACGGTAAGATATATCAGAAAAATGGTTTTGCTACGTTGGATTTGACTCTCCTTCCGATCGTTTGCAAGCCAGGCAGTCTACGAAGGGCTTCAACGAGGGCTTAGAGAGTGAACTCTATAACCAATTTCGTCTATTAACTTCACATGACTATGCACATTTCAATATTGAGTTGAAGGAGTCAACGCGTATATGCAATATTTTGAGTCGACTTCAGTCTCAAGTCTTTGAGATAAATAACAATTATTGACGTACATTATGGAACATCTAATGCCTTAGAAAGAATACCACTATTGAAAGCAAAGGAATCGAAGCAGTGCCACCGCTTTTTAAGGTACAGACTAATTAAGAAATCCTTACTAATTCCGGTGTCAACACTTGACTGACCGGACTACGCTTCAACCAGTAGGCTAGGAATTTCTACGTCTATATTTCTACGTCTATTAAGTCTTTTGATCTTTGCGCCGATTCTCGTCTTTCGTCTTTTGCGTCTCGAAAAGAGGAATAAAAAACTTAGCATCACAGAGAGGAAGTAGCAGACCCAGATAGGCAACTAAAGAAAGAGCAAACTAACTAAGCAAGTATAGGACCGAGAATTATTGAAGAGCACAGCAGAGAGCTCGATCAATTACCAGAGATAACTTTGAAGTATGGTCGGTAAAAGAGAACTAGAAAGAAGTAAACAGACCAGGGCAAGAGCAGGAAAGAGGAATGAACCGGTTGATAGCCAGATATGGGAACTAAGCAAGGGATGCTTTACTCAAACAAAAAAGAATGCCAAAAAGAGCAGAAGAAGGTATAGGGATCACGATCACTGACCCGGATTTCATTTCCTAGCTTAAAGAGGCACAAGAGCACGAGTTGATCCATTAGAATTCTATATAAATGTTAGTTGAGTCCTCTCCAATACTCCTGTTTAGCCCGTTCCGATCTTCCTCTTCCGTTGAGGATTTTTGGCAACGACGCTTTTCTTGTCTTCAAGTCCAAAGCAACATGAACCTGACTTCGGAAAGGATTGATTAAGGCTGCCAATTCGAAAACCAACTCATTCAATCGTAAGTAAAACAAAGTGTTTTTTAGGAGGAGGAGAGCTTGGTTTTTGGGGATAACTAGAATATCTTTATATGGTCTCAAATTACGGTCGAAGCCTTTCCTAACTAAAGTCCCTTTCTCTCTCTTAGAACATAGCTTTCAGGCTGACGAATCCTATTGAAGGGGAATGCTATCTTTTGGTCTTCCTTGTAGACTAAGTCGTTGGACTCCCTCTTACTTTTTATAAGTTAACTAGCCTTTGTATATATTGAAGTTTCCTCTGGCTTGGACTTTCGAGGTGCGTATGCTTTGATCCAACTTCGAGTCTTATTCCTAAGCTTGACCTCGTAGAAATTATCTAGCTTAGAGCTTTTTACTCCTTTCCAAAGCATCAGGGAAGTGGGACTAAATCCAAGGTTTCTGCATAAGTCAGATTGTGAGGCTAAATCACAGGTTTTTGAGGTAGATTCTTCACATCCAGGATCTGAAATCTCCTTTTTACATCTTTCAACGATTCCCCCGAAATAGAATTCTTTATCTATGCAGAGTGCTCTCAGAGGCTGGGATTAATAGCCATATTTCGTACATTTAATTGTGTATATAAAAAAGAGCTCTTTCTTTCTTCAGTTGATCGAGAAACCCCTGCCCAATCAATAGAGAGCCTAGCCCGAGAGACGACTTCCCCCAACCGCTCATCTGTATTCCGATCGAAGGCTTCATTCATAGCTATCTCCTCTGTCCGCTTTGAGTGATTAGGAAGCTAGGACTCAAAGGAGACAGAGTCAACAAGTATCGATCTTTCGTCTTATCCAACAGGACGTCTACATCTCTCTTAAGAGTGAATCTTGCCCCATTCGACGCCTTTTGATGACTTCACTTCCTGCAAGCACGAGTTAGATTGTGCCTGAATCTTCGTATCTTTCCGGAAGAAAGAAGACTCTAAGCAAGGAGGAAATTAGCTGCAATTCGACTCAATATACGAACTTCTTTTCTAGGAAAGCAAGTCTTGAAACTTTCTAATCAAAAAGAATCTATGGGAAGAAGCGCTTTAGAGACTAGCGATAGGAAAAGGTAACGACTAGCTAAGTAGTCTACTAGAGTTTAGTCAGTTGAAGCAGATAGCACTAAAAAGACGGATCTATCATCTTGAATGCTCAAAGTATAGTTCTATTCCAAGTCTCTGTTGTATTCCTAGGGTTAACGAAAAGAGTTCCAATCCAGTAAAGCTAATACCTACACTATTCTCCTTGTGCTATATCCCACTTCTGTTTTTTAAGATCTATTTCTAATAAGTAGGGGCGGCCAAGACAGAGGTCTGTGGGAGGGATAGCCTTTCCTATGCAAGAGGGTTTGACTGAATTGAATCTGCAACTGTCTCGCAAACTCTTCCTTCTTAGGGGTAGACCCTATGGCAACTCCCAATGTCAGGTCCAACTTCGACTGTTACCCTAGGACTGAAACTTTCTTTCTAGCTTAAAAGATTAGTTGGCTTGCTTCTCCTAGCACCAGGCTAACTACTAAATACTAAAAGGCATGGGCAAAGGGGAATGACTGACTATAGCGCCAGCACTTTCCTGATAATATCCTTCTGCTAGTTTAGCCTAACTTCTATCCCAATCTCAGGGGACTTCCTTCAATTCCAATATCCTCACTCTCATTCCCAAGCTGGAAACAAGGGCAGGGGCTTACTTTATTTACCCTATCGCCGTCCCCAAGGGTTCAGGCATTCCATGAAGTGCAAGCATTTGAACCAATCGATAAGACGGGAACTGCCACACCTACCACGCAAGGAAAGAAAGGCTACTACATAAAGGAGTATGACGGTAAACCTTTGAATCTTTCTTATTGTCTTTCCCTTTCATCTTGATATCAACTATGACATTAACAAAGTTAACGTAAGAAGAAAAAGATCGGTACTACTCTCCCTGATGCTAACCGGGCAATGAAAATTCATTGTAGGCTTAACTTAAGGTTGAAGTCTTTCAAAGTCTCTATTGGGATAACTGTAATCTTTCTTCTCCTCTTCACGCTAGGAAGAAGAGATTCTCGTCTTATCCGCTGATACGAATAAAGAGTTTCGTTTCTTTGAAAGGTCCCTAGAAGGGGATTGGAATTACGTCCTATTGTCATGCTTACCTCAGGGCATAGCTCTAGTCTTAAAATAAATAAGATTTTGAATAGTGCTGACTTTACTTCAAGCTTAGAAAGGCAAGATGATTTAACCAACTTTGAACCAATCGTCGCAATATGGCCCATTCAACTAAGTCACGAGGACGATCGAAGAACTGAACATATGAAGGGATGAATGAGAACTGATTAGGATTAAGACTACGCTCCTCACGTAATATATGTACTATAACCCCCTTGACATAAGGATCTATAAGCATATCCCTGCCTAACCAAAGGTCAAATGTAAGGGTGGCTTTCTTGTACATAGCACGCAACCTATCAGTATGAAGACTTCGACTATGAGCAAATCGAGACAAGTCCCCTATAACGACTGGCAAATGCAATCTCAAGAGAAAGATAAGCGGCAACACACAACGGAAGGATAGTACTTTTCAAAGTTGTTATATTATTATGTTATGAAAGGCTTCCTCTTCCCCTTATTCTTTAAACCAGTCTGACTCTTCCAATTTGGTAGAGTTGGGCGGGCGAATCAAGATAAATGACTAGGGGATTTCCTGCCAGAGTTCCCTCCCTTGGGGTGTCATCAATGTTGGCAGATCAGTAAATGCTGAAGCAGAACCATCTGCTGCCGCTGGAGTGCCTTTCCCGCTACCTTGCCCCATCTCTCATTCCTTTAGCGGACCAATGAATTGATCTCGAGCAGAACAGAACCGTTCAAAAAGAACGAAAGTACCAGAACCGCTTGGCTTATCAACCGCATGGAGTTGTAGTATCCCAGTCAACTGCGTCGAACCTTCGAAAAGCGCTTTATGCGTTTATCACCTAGCCGCAGCCGCATAGTCTAACTTTTTTCTATTGGTACTCTCTCCTCTCTTTTGATCCCAAGCGGGAAAAAAAGCATAGGCACTCCTACAAACGAGATAGAGTCGCCAACCAACATATGAAGAACGAAACAAAGCAAGAAAATCGCATAGGCGAGCACCCTTCCTGCCACGCCCTATTACCACCCACAGTGTACCGACACTGACTGCGAGAAAGATGCCAAAAAGCTTCAAGAGCCAAGGAGCTGGGCTCGGGCATTGATCGATAGTAAACCTTTCTTTTCCTATTCATATTCTTTATTCCAATTTGGCTGGTTCACCCGCATTGGAAGTCTCGGATGAAGCTCAGATATTACATATCACCAGAACATGAAGTGCTTAGAAAACACAACGGGTTGCCGGACCGAGTGATAAAATCTGTTGACTGGCTCACGTACGTAGTACTAGATAGATACTTGACTTCCTGCAGCTTTCAAGACAGGCCCTAGAAAATGACTGACTCTCATGGTTCGCTACTGACTTCCTTAAGTGAGCTACTTAAGGTAAGGGGCACTCCTAGCATACATAGATTACCATTCTAACCTGTCCTTGCTGGTAGATAGATGCGCTTAATTAGTTACCTGAATGAACTCCTCCCCGGAGCGAGGACTCAAAGGGATTGTCTGGCACAAGTGGGAGTAACCAATTCCCCAAGATCAGGTCTACTGCTTATACGCCTGCGGATCATCACGCGCTACTAAAGGGAAAGACTCCGCCTTAAGAGATAGGCTTCTCTTAGGTCTACGTCCTAAAGGCTGGGTGGTCTATAATCTCACTATCACTCGACCAGCTTGGGTGATTCAATAAGCTACGACCATAGAAAGTGTTCAGAAAAGCTGCTGTTAATTGAGCGGGGAGCTGGGACTACGTCTGTTCCGAGTGCCTAACCTCCCGGCAGCTAAGCAGTCAAACTAGAAAGATCATCAACTAAGACAGAGCCGTTATGATCTCCTTCGAAAGGTCTGATCTAGGCCTAGCTGCGCCTCGCCTTTCTTACTAGAAGAGCAGGATAACATACGTAATTAGAGAAGCGAACTTGTTCTGAACAGGAAGAGATGCTGACACAGACAGATAGTTGTAGTAGAAATTCCCCGCTACCTCATCCTCTCAACTCACGGAATCTTCTACTACGTTGATACACGAGTTGGACAAAGAGGTAAGTCGCTTTATTAGGTAAACGATCTGGGGTCAGAAAACAAAGAAATTGATATATAACAATGGGGTGGGCTCTGCCATCGTTTCACTCCTATCAATGGTAATCCCCTGATTCACTTCTCACACCCGAGGAATGCAGCTTAGCCAATATGCATAAGCTGTTGCGGCATTAGCGCTCTTTTTCAGGAATAGAATAAAAAGCAGCTGTTACAGAGTCCCTTTTGATGATTGATGCCAAAAAGACGGGCTTTCCATAAAGTGTCACCATTTCAATTGGCATTATAGGCATTCCTGAAGTAAGGGACTGATTGCCTTAAGTCCGATGAAAGAGTCTCTGTCTCAAATAGGGGAATGCCAACGGCTGAAACTCTTCTTTTTTATCCAAAGATCTGCCTTGCGGGAGGGCATCTAAGACTGAAATGACAGGCTTTCAAATGCGGAGGCTTGGTCTCACGCGAAATAAACTTTCTCTTTGACCTGGATAGGATTCAAAAATGCTTCCTGCGCTCGGAAGGGTAAAGAGAGTATGCCACCTTAAAATAGGTAGGTTTCTACTCTCAGAAATGGCTTTCTCATTGGATTACCGCTCTTTAGCAGGAAGCCGTAAGAAGTGCCCTTCATTAGTAGAAGGCTTCCTCTACGTGAAATGACGTTCGTAGCCAGACTTGCTATCTTAGGCCCCGCCTAATTCGCTTTCTTAGGTCGGATCTTCTTCTATAGATGCGTAGCCCTTTATTGATCCCGGGCACGCACATGGATACAAAGCTTAAGTCAGGCTGGCTAAGTGCTCCGTTCTGTTCTCCTTTCCTTATAGCTCACAATAAGACTAGCCATTCAAGGAACTCCAAGCTTCGAGTAGGGCTTCTCTCAATCGGCAAGGAAGCTAGCAATGAAGGGTCTTTATCCAATGAGGCTTTCTCCTTTACTGCAGCCGGTGGATTGTTTTAGACCTCTTCCCGATCTCAAGAAGAAAAAAGGCATTACGAGGGGTGGGCGTAGGCGAGCAGGCTTTTTTACAGCATCGGCAGCTTTCTGACACTCATACTGCCAATCAGCTATTACCCTCTGGCTTTCTCTTCTAGAAAGGGGGCTTGAAAGAGCTAATTCGTTCTTAGCTCTTTTAGCTTCTTAGAAAGAGACTAAAGGGAACTACCGGACGATGTTAGATAAAAAGAAAGAAGAAGATCGTCCGCTGCATATCATCCGATGCGCTTATCTTCTGTTAGTTCAATAGCCTAGCTTCCTACTAGCAACTCAGTCAGATAGGAATGCCCACTACAAACTACAACGGGAAGATATTCTATTAGTTAGGTTAGCTCGTTAACAACGTCTATAGGAAAAAGAATTCCTATAGTTACTTTTTTGAGTTCCTCTCCCAGTAGTTGTAGTTCTCTTTCTTTTATCATACTACCGGACGAGAGGACTATAGATAGATGTAACGTCCGATACGGTTCTTATCCTCTGTTGTTCCTCTATCCTAGTGCTTCTATTTTCCCTAGCCTTCCATTCCAGTGCTGGTAGTTGAATAAGGCCAGGCCAATATGAGCTGAGCTGCTATTAGCTATCTTTGCCTTCCTTTTCGAGTATCCCAGTAGGAGTAGTAAGCTAGGGCCAAGTAAGTAAGATGGAACTCATACCTGTAGTTTGACCCGGACGATGCGGACGTTAATGCTTACATCAATCCTATCGTCCTTTAGGTAAAGATGGATAAGGAAGGAAAAGGTATGCAAGCTGAGGTTCTTTTAGGAAAAATCTTGCCTAATGGCTCAGCTCAGGCACTACTGACGGGCTCGGGTCTGGTTCAAAAGGTAGAAAGGCTAGGCACAGGTTTCAAACCAACAAGGTGCTTCCTCGCAAGACCAACTGGCACAAAGAACGGCTACAACACAAGCCCGACTTCCCGCCTAACTCCACCCGAAACTCCTTCGGAGCCTCGCTCTCGTCGTATTATAGTAGGTCTGGAAAGAGCCTTGTCGTCGTATCAGCAAGAGCACCGGAACAAGATAAGCATAAGCAAAGACAGGCATAATCGTAACCGGCTCTAAGTCTTCTTATCTTTTCTAAGTGGTTTTGCCCGTCCCTTAGCCAATCAAGCCTTATCCCTGTCCTGCCCTAGACTAGTCCTCTGTCAGCTAGGAATCACCATGGCAAAGGAGGGGCGCGAAGTAGGACTTCTATATCAGGGGTGAAGCACGGGCTCAGGTCTCGAATCAAAAGGTGGACCATTCATCCTGACTTTTGGTAAGGAAGAACTCCTGCTAAATCGCAGATGTATTTGGTGTTAAGAAAGAAAGCCGGCTTGTGCTGGTCCCTTTCTCTGGTAGTCACGATTGGATGAATATCTCGTGCGGAGGTATGAAAGTACTAGGCTCACTACGCTGGAAAAGTCTGCTATAGTTCGAGAACGCAGAGGTGCTGAGCCAAGAAGCTCCACACAAGTAGCTCTTAAGTTAAGGCAGTCTAAGCGGTACAACGAACCTGTCAATCCATTCATCTGAGGAGTTTTCCTTGTTAAGTACCTTAGGGCTGTCATCTTAGAAGGGATGGCGTGCTCTCAGGCTTGGGTTGGTGAAACTTCCTTATCATGAAAAGGAAAGTGAAAGCCCGATTAGTTGCTTTTGAGAGAAGTGGTGACAGGCTTGTGATGACGCCCGATCCATAATGGGGAAACTCGAGCTAAAGCAAATCTTTTAGGAACATAGCACATCAATCCTCTGTACCGATGGGACAGCAGGGAGATAGACCTCGTAGCTGGTGGGAAAAGGCCCTATTCAGAGGAAGAAGGGGAGACAGCCGATCGAGTCACCAAGCCTTAAGGCAAGAGATTGACGCAGCTTACCCCTTTCATACCCCACGGAGTGGTAGTTATGGCATTTCATACCTGAGGGAGTACTTGCATTTTAGTAAGGCTGTCTTGCTCTTACTATTAAACCCATTTTGAAACTACCTTAAGGTGATAGCCGAGAGCCATGATAATCGTATTTTTTTCTGCTTAAAGATAAGCCTTCTAGAAGAAATAAAGATAAGACGGAAGATGTCTATCAATATATGTCTCACTGCTTTACTTTGTTTGCGTAGTAAATGGTTTTGACGTGAGAATCAGCTGCTATTAACAAAGAAGATCTGTCTGTAAGCTATTACCTTTCCTGGCTTGCTCTATAGAATATCCCGTGGTTAGCGTCCTTGCTTATAGGGTTGACTGATGAATACGAAAAAAAGTAAGTTTACTTGCTGGCTGAAAAGAGACTATAAGGGGTTCATAAGGTTATAGTCTCTTTTCTTGCAACTCTAGTCGAGGTTCTTCTATCACTGTAGTTTACTGCTCCTCAGTGCTATAGAAAGAAGGGGTCGGGTCGCCGGACTTGCTGAACATATACCCCGCAAAGAGCGAAGCTTCGTTCTTTCAACACTCGAACAAGACCTCTCAGCCTGTTGAGAAGGAAATCGCAGACGACTCTCTGGATAGACTTCCTTGGTTGCAGCAGCAGTTATGGATTAACGTATTTTTTTATAATAGAAAAAAACAAGTCTCGATTTTACAACTCGACAACGGGGCAAGGCTCGATATCGAGAGGAAAATAGATAAGAGGTCAGCTAGTTACGAGATCGTACTATGCTATAGTAATGAGACTGCCCTACCTCCTTCTACCCATGGACAACTACTAGACTGCCTCACTCAATCTATGCTCGTTTAGTCTAGATCTACGGAAACGCGCCTTGACTGACGGGCTTGTTCAGTCTACATAACGTGTCTCCGCACCACTGCTCGGTTCCTTTCTCTAAACTAAAAAAAAAGAGACCGAGTTGTGGACCGGGCGAGCACACCCTCAAAAGAAGATAGCCGGGGTCCTTAGGAAGGGAATGCGCCAGTACAATTAGGAAAGTCAGGTGTGACCAAAGTCTGTAAGATTGAGCCCCGAGAGCAATGCCGATCGAGGGAAAAAAAGAAAAATTCCTATTTCCTAAACTGATGACATCGAAAAAGAAGCTACTTTGACTTTATAAAAAATGTCCTTAGTCTTGCTAGGTAACTAAATAATCGATTTAGGTGTGGCAAGAAGAACCATAAAAGGTAATTCCCTTACTGGATCGGAGTGCCGATTGAACAACTTTACAAATCTAACTTTAATGACCGCGATCCAGCGCAGCATCGCTTACCACATCTCGTGGGATCATTATCCATTCGAATGTCTTTTTTATTAGCAACCCTCGATACAAATTTTTTGCGTAGGAAGAAAAAAGAGATCTTCTTATACAAGAGCAGAGTATCTCGAAAGAAGAAAACTTTATCTGCTTATTCGGGACCATAGACGAATGAATAAAGCCTTAGAGGACAGTCTTGTAAGCAACTCTTTCAATCCACCGGGAGTTGAGACTCACTAATGCTGGATTACTACGCCTTTCGGTAGCAAAACCCTTCACTAATAACCTGGCATAAAGCCGATGTCTCCAACACATACCAAGCCCGAATTTTCGTAAGTAAACTACTTAGTTAGAGGCGAGGTAGCCCAAGCGTGAAAGCCTTCCCTTTCTAAGCTTATGAGTCCGGTTTCGTTCGGCTAAAGCCTAACTTTCATTAACTGAATCTGCCTACTTTCATGCTCGAGCCTGACTTAAGTCAATTACTTGATCAACCACGTTAGAAGGAAGAGAAAGCTAGGTGCGTTTGGAAAAAGTAGAATGTCTCTTTATTCGGCCTCACTCCAATAGTTCAGTCGGGAGAGAGCGGCGTAGAGGAAAGATCGTCACTATTGGGGGATATCAATAATATGACGATTTGGCGTATGACTATTACCGTTACTGTATTGCTAAGAGTTGCCGGCGAAGGCGAAGGGGAGAGAGATTTTCACTCTTGAGAGATCCTTTGAATACGACCAGGGGGATAGAAGCCCACGGAGCGGTATGCTAAGCCGGAAAGGGAGAGAGTTGAGTTAGATCCAATGCCATGGATTCTGTTGGAGGAAGATCCGCAGGAGAGAGAATTGCTTTTGTTGAAGAAGCTTAAAATAAGCTCTTGCTCACCGCCTACGGCCCCTCGACCTGAAAGACGATTCACTCGATCACACCTCACTCTTCTTCCCTTTCCCCGAGTTGAGGACATTCATTGGCTGCGAGTTTCAGGATCGAACATCAACAACGGCAGTAACTTCACTAACAACTAGAATGATAGGGCTTAAGGAAACTGCAAAGACTATAGGGATTGGAATAATTGCAACATCTTCACTGACGCCGTTTAGTTATTCGGGGTAAGAATTCCCACTAGATAAGACGGGAATTGAGTTATGATTGATTCAAATCTGGTATGTAGTAAAAAGAGTCTCAATCGACTGACACCTTCACTCAAAATTCCTAAAAGAAAGAAAAAGGTGCATGCCGCACTCACGAGGGCTTAATTACATTACCTAGGGCTTCTACCATTTTATGAATTAGTCATCGCTCTCGCTCGTAGGCCTACCTATTCTACCCACACATAGCAATATAGGGAAGGAGGGAGTTCTCCCAGCACCTAGAATCTAAAACAATTCTAAAGTGCTCTCCCGCATTGCATTAAGGACAGAACAATTAGCCTTTCTTCCCTTGCTTTCAACTTCATCTTAGGCTGAAGGCATTGAAGACTTGACTGAATATAAGGCTGACGGGGAAAAAAGAGACTAAGCCCTGGTAAAGAGATTCTATTATAAGGCATTTACTATAGCTGATAAAGTAGCTAAGCGCGTCGAAGCTATCTAGAGACTTTATGGCTGATGGGAAATGGCCTTCTATTGGTCTTCTTCTTCCTTGCTTTCAACTCTGTATCAGGTCTCCCGTCTAACTCAAAATAGAATCGGAAACTTCTTTTCTTTCTTACCTTTCAATGGCATTGACTCAGAAGGAGTTGATGAAATAGTATCTTACCGGATCCGGAGAAAGGATTTGATGAAATAGGCAGTTCCCAGGGGAAGAGAATCAATGGGTGTAGCAGCGTTAGGGTTATTGGTTTAGTTACGCTTGTTCGAAGTTCCATTTGATCCGGATAAAGTAGAAGAATCTCTTCTACGGTTGCTTTCCTCCCCTGTAACTTAAGAAGCCTACTTAGACGACTTTCTTCTAATTCTCATGACAGGATGGCAAGAAGAAGTTTATGCCTTTTTCCTGCTGCTATGGCAACAGCAATAGAATGCCTTTTTACGCCTTCTATGAAGAAGGTCGGGCTGGTATCAAAGAAAGAGTCTAAACCTACTGCTCCAGTCTTACTCATCCGTTAATGTGTTGACGATCCTATTGAGCAGTTAGCAGCTAAAGTCTCATCTTCCTAGGGCATTTCCTCATAAGTAGCTTCTTCTAAGGCATTTCGTCCTTCGTACCTTCTTCTATAGTATGTTCCCGGCCATTTGATCCAACTGATGGGAATTATGTAACCGGTAACTACAAGCCTACTTAGACGACTATACTTTCTCTCGCTGCTGTAAGGGCTTTAAAAGAGGAATGTCATCCTTTATGTTTTCCTAAGATCTCAATCGAAAACGGAAAGATCAATTCTTCCTTTCTTGCTTCGGGCAACTAAATAGATCGAGTTAACTCCGGCTTCTCAACAATCTCTTTACGGAAGGAAGTGTAACTTATAATAGAACTACTTGCTGCTTTCCCTAAGTCAATATCAATAGGATTCTCTGCGCATAAATAGGAATTGATTCTTTCATACTTTCTTGCTGCTCTTTCTAAGGTCGGGATTGCAACAATAAATTCCTCGGGCTCTTCTCATTCACCGAAAGCCTAAGCCTAGAAAAGCTAGGATTCGAAGTCAACTTGAAAAGCAAATGAGTCAGCAAGCGGAGGCTCGAAAGCCGGAGCGCGCTAGCGCGCTTTCCGTTTTCTCGCTTGGTAAACCCCTCTTTCTATCGCTACGCCCTTTGTGCCCTGTAGTAATCAGTCTACTTCCGAATCCCTTTGGAAAGAGCTATAGATTGGAAGAAGCCTATAAACCCATGCCAGCAACTAGTTATTAAGCAAAGGTACTCTTATCCACTCTTTTCGCCAGAAGTATGATTTTTCAGACGGAAAATAAGGGAAGATATATATTGACTTTTACATCTGCCTTAGCATCCCGCTTATATATCATAAATCTATGAAGGGATGGTATTATGCGTGGATACCCCGACCTTGTGTTGGATACAGGTACGGGTAAAAGGGCATGCGGAGACTTAACACCTCCGTAGGCAGTCAGGTATGGCTTTGGTTAAGTAAATTGACGACTCCATCTTCACCAGTAGCCAAGGTAGGCATAATCCGCGTGAGCTCTTCAAAAGTCTTTCGTGCCTCACCTTACTGGTGCTCTTCGCCAGATTTTTTTTTAAAGCAACTAGAACTCTTTCAAAATGAAAGGGTCTCGTTCTGCCGTATGGGCTTTCCCCAGGGTGTAAGAAAACTGACGCGTCATCAACAGATCTCGATCCACGGCTTAGTAATCCGCAGACGCTTCATACGAAGCCCCGGACCCGCTGAATCAGGAGAATCCACTTTTCGTTGCAGGTGAGTTGGTATATAACCTTTGGAAGAGCAGAGGCTGGCAAGTCGACCAGAAGACCGGCTAACCTAAGCGCCCACGAAGAGAGATTTCGAATACTGAACTAAGTAGGTAGTAGGCCTTCCACTTTGGGAACCTTTATCACAGAGCCGATTTCCTCAAAGCCTATTCTCGAGGGAGAAACGGAGCTGGCGGAAGGTGAACCAGAGCCTACTTAGGAGGTAAATGAAACCCCTGAGACTGAGCAAGCTGGAGCTACTAGGTCAAATTACCCAAGCTGAGCTTGCTTGGCCACTTAAGGTTTCGCATCGAGATAGAAAAGGTTCGGATTGAATGAATCTACCTTTCGCTTGCTTTGTCTTCTAGGGAATTTTCTGCTCGCTACACCTCTGTTAAACTGCCCAAAGTCCAAATTCTTCAATAGCTTGATCTTGATCTGACCGTCTAATGGAAGAATTCTATTAATATGGAATTTCCTGGTATGAGCTTCAAAAGCATTCCCATGGAGCCTGAACCACGTGACTTCGTACCTCAATCCCAGCCGCATTCGATCTATAATTCTTCTTCTTCCCCGGCTTTTCTACCTTCATTTCATTTCGGCTTCGCTAAAAAGACCTGGGCTATGCCTCAAACTCTCTTCACTGGCCCAGGGGTTCACTAAGAACTATATCTTCTCCGCATCAAGGAGAAGAGCAGAGATCTTTGTTGAAGACAGCACGGCAATGCGCAATCGCTAAACAAGACCACAAACGCTATATCACAAAGATCAGTCTAACTAATCGGCCTAAGGCTTGACGAGACAATTCCTGGCTAACACGAGTAATGGAAGAAGACCCGAAGCGGATAGTAAAAACTCCTTGAGTTAAGCATAAATAAGTACCCCAGAGGCTACGAGAAAGATCTGAGGGCGATCTCGCATTGCTGCCTCACAACGTTAACAAACTCCATCCAGGGATTCAGAAAGAACGGTCCTTTGGACCAGAAGGAAGACAAGAACGAGACAGATACAACTAGGAACCAGACATTCACAACAAGTGCTAAGCCAAAGAACTAGGACTCCACGAGTCGATCGTAATCCGAGGCTTC